>ULJQ01002795.1_pt1 | contig 47522 bp, 30 predicted proteins | sample 1950941 | NCBI WGS metagenome assembly ULJQ01 (sample SAMEA4835479, study PRJEB28245) | human gut metagenome | biome: gut microbiome; material: fecal sample | place: Denmark | collected 2008
AAGAACCGACTGCTCTTCCGCAACAACATCAAGAGAATCGGCGAGTATGAGGCCTTTGAGATTTCAAAGACTCTCGATTATGAAACAAAAGACGTGACTACACCACTTGGTGTAGCAAAGGTCAATCTCCCTACCGACAAGATTGTCATTGGCACTATTTTCCGTGCCGGACTTCCTTTCCACGAAGGCTTTCTCAACATTTTCGATCACTCTGGCAACGCCTTTGTGAGTGCTTATCGTGAATATACCAACGAGAGCCATACCGAGGTGGGTGTCCACATCGAATATCTTGCCACACCTGAGATTGACGGCAAGACGCTCATCATCGCCGACCCGATGCTTGCCACCGGCATCAGCATGGAGATGGGCTTGAAGGCCATCCTCACCAAGGGCAACCCTAAGCACATCCACGTGGCTTGCGTCTTGGCTGCCCCAGAGGGCATCGAGCACATCCAGAAGACCTTCCCTGATGATAAGACCACTATTTGGTGCGCTTCCATCGACGAGGGATTGAACGAGCACAAATACATCGTGCCAGGCTTCGGCGACGCCGGCGACCTGTGTTACGGAAACAAACTTTAAAAAAGGTGAAGGGTTCGCCACCCTTCACCCGATTTTAGACATCTATAGGCGTATCTTTGCTTCCAAAGGCAAAGAGTCAGAACTTCCTCCTACCCATATCCTATAATCACCAGGATCAGTAACAAACTGATGGCTATCCATATCATAATGAGAAAAAGCATCTGAATCAAGAAGAATATGTATATGCTTAGTTTCTCCTTTCTTCAGTTTGATTTTCTCAAATCCCTTCAATTCTTTTTGAGGTCTAACCACAGATGGTTTCATACATCCTACATAGAGTTGTGCAACTTCCGAAGCATCTATTTTTCCTGTATTTGTAACATCGAAAGACGCTTCCCACACATTGTCTTTTTTCTTAACATTCAAGTTTGAATACTCAAAAGTTGAATAAGAAAGACCATAGCCAAAAGGAAACAATGGCTTTATTCCATTTGCATCATAGCCACGATAACCTACGAAAATACCCTCATTATACTCAATCGTCTTACATTCACGTCCTTTTCTATTCTCATAATAACTATCATGGCAAGGATTATCTTCCCATGTTCTCTCAATCGATATAGGCAATTTTCCACTCGGCGAAATCTTCCCAGTCAAGATTTCCGCCAATGCCATGCCGCCTTCTTGTCCTGGATACCAAGCCATTAACAATCCATCAACCTTATTTATCCAACGATTTAAATCAACACCACCACCAGCATTAAGAACAACTGTCAATTTCTTTTTTTCACGAGAGAGACGGTCTATCATCTCTTCTTGATAAGTGTTCAAAGCAAATGGACGATCAAAGCCTTCCCCTTCCACATTAGAATTAAAGCCTGTACAATAGACTATATTATCGACTTTATCCAAGCCTGCATATAGCTTTTTCTCATTAAGGCGTGCGATGTCACATCTAACAGAAGCAGAAGATATATTATCAAAATATTCCAACAAGAAATGGTACACCTTCCCCTTAGAAATCTTGAAAGTTTTCTCTCGACTTGAATAGGAATGATTTCCCCAATCGCCAGTCACCAAATGATCATCCACAAACAAACGATAACCATCATCACCTCCCATCGAAACACGCAACAAGCCATCCTCTTCCGCTTTGTAGTAGAAAGACCAACTTGCAGAAAAATGATCTTTAGGGAAACCGTTTCCTATAGAATCATACCCCCAATCAAAAGCAATACGAGAGTCTATATGCGTAGAATCAGGCTTGCCTTCCAACTTTTGGTTCTTATAGTAAGAAGCCAAGAAACCTTTCTGGGTCAAATTCTTATCTACATAAACAGAATTGTGAACATCCTCAAATATGATGTCATCTGTGAGAACCACCAAATTGGGTTTCATTTTTTTCAAAGCCTTACTCAATGTCGTTGAAGAATATGGACTGACAAAGCCACTGCCACCACCTGTAGCTATCATATTGGCGTTTTCTCCCACCAAAGCAGTACGACCTTTCAATGGCAGAGCTTGATTCTCATTTTTCAACAAAACGACACCTTCTCGAGCCACTTGAAGTGCCTTGTTACGCGACTCAGGATTATCTAGAGGCAATGCCTTGATCTTCTGTTCTCTATCCAACAAGCCGAACGATATTAGGGTCTGAAGAATATGCTGAACTTTCAAATCAATGGTAGCCTCAGTTACTAAACCTTTTTGAATAGCAGGATAAAGGTTCTCATAATTCAAATATCTTCCCTTCGGCATTTCTAAATCCAAGCCATGATTCGCTGTATTGATCACTGAATATACAGAAGTCCAATCAGACATCAATATTCCTTGAAATCCCCAAGTATCACGCAAGATCGTTTTATTCAACCACGCATTCTCTGTGGCATGAACGCCATTCACAAGATTATAACTATCCATGACCGCTCCCACATGTGCATTTTGCACAGCTTTTCTAAATGCGGGGAAATATATTTCTTGAAGCGTTCTCTCATCTATATCAGAACTCGCATGGTGACGACTCCACTCTTGATTGTTTCCACAAAAATGCTTAATCGTGGCTATCACTCCCTTATCTTGGACACCTTTTATATATTGGCAAGCGATTTCCGATGTGAGAAATGGATCTTCTCCAAAATATTCATAATTACGTCCGCATAAAGGAGAACGATAAATATTGACTCCGGGTCCCAACAAGATGCCAACACCACGAGCACGCGAATCATCCCCCAAGCCTTCTCCCAACAAATAAGCCATATCACGATTCCAAGTTGCAGCTGTCAATATACCACAAGGGTACAAAGTACTATGCTCCGAATGATTCCTGGTTCCACAAGGTCCATCTGCCAATAAGATTCTAGGAATACCCAAGCGTGGAATTGCCCTTAGAGAAAAGGATGTCTCACCAGACAAATAATCTATTTTTTCTTTCAATGTCATTTGAGCAACCAATTCTTTTGCTCTTTTTCGTGCTTGTTCATCTATCTGTTGTGCAAGCACTTCTACTGGCAAAGTTGCTAAAATAATTACCAACAATACCACATTCAAGAGATTCTTGATGTTGTGATTCTGTATTTTATCCATATCCGATTCTACTTAATTTTTATATTTAGTTTACAAGATTCCAAGCCTGCAGCTTTAGCCTCTACCCACATATTTCCCTTTCTACCACATCCTTTGACCAATGCCATAAGTTTGCCTTTAAACACGGGCATTTGTGGCAGATGGAATGGGTGCAGATCTGTAGGATCACCATTGGCAGATGCCACAAACTGACCATCGCCTTCTACAGCAAAACTAACCAAACAGTCACTTTCCGGGCAAAGGTGTCCATATTTATCTACCACCTCTATCCGTACAAAAGCCATTTCATCCGTTCTATCACTCAATACTTTTTTATCCACCGTTGCTACCAATCGGAAAGGTTCTCCTGCTGTACTCACAGAGTCTTCCAAAGCAACACGACCTTCCTCATCGAAAGTTTTCACGACCAATACTCCTGGTTCATATTTCACATCATCCCATATCAAGCGATAATGACGCTGAAGAGCCAAGCTATCATCTACCAAAGCCTCAGCCTCTTGAAGAGAGAGTTTTCTTTTACGTCCCAAGCTTTTTCCATTCAAGAAAAGTTCTGCTTCTTGAAAATCAGTATAGACCATCACGGGAGTAACTTGTCCTTCTCGTCCATGCCATGTCCAATGTGGCAGCAAATGCAAGGTATGTTCACGTTTGTTCCACTGACTACGATAAAGATAATACCGATCCTTAGGAAGATTCGCCAAATCAATTATACCAAACAAGGAGCTATGGCTCGGCCAACAATCATTGTTGTAAGGAGTCGGTTCTCCCAAATAATCAAATCCCGTCCATACAAACTGCCCTAAATACCAAGGATTTTTCTCTGCCAATGCGAAATCGACATCTGGCGTATTACTCCACGAGCAATATTCCACATCATAGCTAGAAGACTGATGATCATCATACATTGCCATGGACTTTAGCTTCAACGGAAACTTATAGACCCCACGTGAGCTCACAGTAGAGGCTGTCTCTGAGCCCAATATCAGCCCTTGTGTCCAGGTAGCAGCAGCCTTAGGATAATTCCAAGTGTTATAATTGATACCAGGAATATCCACGTCCTTAGCAAATCCATTAGCCAACACATAAGGTATTTGGTCCATGCAAACGGTAACCATTCTGGTAGAATCCTCCTCATGACAATATTTTTGCAAACGATTCACCCATTTCCTGCCATCGGCATCTCTTTGATTGGGCACCTCATTGCCTATCCCCCACAAAATAACCGAAGCATGGTTACGGAAATGCCGTACCATATCTTTGACCTGTCTTTCTGCTTGTGATGAGAAAAAACGATGAAAGCCATTCTCACATTTTGGGGTATCCCACTCATCAAAAGGTTCTATCATCAGCATCAGCCCCATCTCATCACAAAGTTTGGGCAATAGCGAAGATGGTAAATTATGCGATGTTCTAATAGCATCACACCCCATGTCCTTCAACATCTTCAAACGATACCGCAATACAGACTCATTAACTGCAGCACCTATTGCACCTAAATCATGATGGATGCAAACACCTTGTATTTGACGATGCTGTCCATTCAAATAAAAACCCTTGTCTTTTACAAACTCTATATTACGGATGCCAACTTGCGCTTCTACTTGATCCAATATCTTTTTGCCTTTAAACAAAGTCAAGTGCAAAGAATACAAATTGGGAGTTTCAGGGCTCCACAGCTGTGGATTATCAATTTTAAGTGCCAACTTTGTCTTCTTCTCCCCAGTTTTAAGGATTTGGTCATTTTTACTTAACTTTTGTTCCAAGCATTTGACGGAACGACCATTTTGATCCACTAAATCAACACGAAGCAGCAAACCATCCTGTTTCTCTCCTTGTATATCTACATCCAGACTTACGGCAGCCGCTTTTGAGTCAATCACCCTTGAAGTAATCTTTGAATCCCACCATGATATATACGTAGAAGCCGTTTCCACCAACTTCACTTCTCGAAACAGCCCTGCTCCTGGATACCACCTGGAAGAATGTGCCTTAGGAGAAAGTTTGACTGCCAACACATTTTTTTCTCTTTTGTTCACGAAAGGAGTCACATCGACAAAGAATGCCGCATATCCATTAGGTTGAAAGGCTACCTCTTTTCCATTAACATAAACCATCGCCTCGCTCATTGCTCCATCAAAATACAAGAATGTCTTACCTTTCCCCCTAATACTAAAGCTACGGCGATACCAAGATTCCCCATCATAAGGAAGCCCTCCTGTTCGTCCCGTTTTACGATAAACCTTTGTTTCCTTGTTTTGGACATTCATGACATCCTGTAAATCATTTCGCTCGTCAAAAGGACCACTGATAGCATAATCGTGAGGTATCGATACTTTTATCCATGAGCTATCATCATAATCCATTCGCTCAGCCAAAGGATATTCGCCACGAGCAAACATCCAACCATCTCTCAATGTTTGTTCATAACGTTGAGAGAAAGCTGTATACAACACAAAGTTGAATAAGAAAAATAATACACAATATCTTTTCATGACGATTTATCTTATATGAATCTTCAATTTCTGTCCGCCTACCAAAATAGAAACCTCACCAGCCTCTACAAAGCGATGTCCTTGGTCATCCACATACCCCAAATCTCTTTCTACATCCACGTCAAAGACGTAGTTCACAGTTTCTCCCTTGCGAATCATCTTTTTCTCGAAGAATTTTAACTCCTTACAAGGGCGGGTTATTGAACTATAAGGTACAGATACATACCAAAGCACGGCTTCCTTGCCATTCATACCGCCATCATTGGTTACTGGTATTGTTATGCTAAAATGGTCATCTTTAGATACAGTCAATTTATCAGCAACGGGCACACCATACGTAAAATGAGTATAGCTCAAACCATATCCAAATGGATACAAAGGTTCACTAGTCATATCCTTATAAAATCCTTGGTGACGGCGCGCACTATTCCTTCTATTATAATAAATAGGTATCTGACCTTGCGAATAAGGGAAAGTCATCGCCAATTTACCCGAAGGATTATATCGTCCTGAAAGTATTCCTGCTAGAACCTCACCACCCAATATTCCAGGATGCCAAATCTCCAAAATTGCATCTGATGCTTGAACAGCACTGCCCAAAATCACGGGACGTCCACTTGCCAACGCCAACACAATTCTGCCTCCTGCTTTGTGAACGATTTCGATGAGTTGCTGCTGGATTTCGGGAAGTTCAATCTTGGCATGAGAATTATTCTCACCACTCCAACTTCCTTTTTCTCCCATACATAGGATGACGACATCAGCCCACTTGGCTAATTCTTTCGCCTGAGAAAAGTCAGATTGGTCATCACCATCAAAATCACATCCAGATATATATCTCACCTCGGCACTTTTGCCAAACTCCTGATTAATCCCCGTCAGCAATTTGACAACATCTTTGTTCTCGCCATGTCCCCACCAGCATCCTAACATATCATGCGCATTATCAGCCATAGGCCCCATTACTGCGATTTTGCCTACACCTTTCAAAGGCAAAATGCCATTATTCTTCAAAAGGACCATTGACTCAGAGGCCATCTGAGAAGCAATCTGCATACTTTCTGATTTCAAAAAACGCTCTGAAGACTTTGATGTTGGCGTATAAGGATTTTCGAACAATCCTAATTGGAATTTCACTCTCAAGACTCTTCTCACCGCCTCATCTACTGAAGCAAGGCTAACTTTTCCTTCATTCACCAATGCCTCCAAATAAGCATCATATGAATGAGACATCATATCCATATCTAACCCAGCGTTCATGGCGTACATGCCTGCATCTTTCAAATCCTTGGCTAGTCCTTGGCTTTGCAATTGCATGATAGCTCCCCAATCAGACACAACCATTCCTTTATAATTCCACTTGTTTCGAAGCACCTCGGTCAATGTATAATGATTGGCAGAACCTGGCACGCCACTGATATCATTGAAGCTACTCATGATAGTAGCAGCACCAGCATCTACGCCCATCTTATAAGGTGGTAGATAGGTATCCCACAAAGTTTGTCGAGATATTTCCGTATAGACATAATCACGACCTGCCTCAGAAGCACCATACCCCACATAGTGCTTCAAACACGCCGCTTCCGACATGCCATTTGCCAAGTTGGCACCTTGATAACCTTTCACGGAAGCTTTCGCAAACACGCCATTGGCATAAGGATCTTCCCCATAACCTTCCGCAACACGTCCCCATCGTGGATCCCTACTCACGTCGATCATGGGAGAAAAAGTCCAATCCACGCCACTCATCCTGCATTCTTGCGCAGAAACACGGCAAGCCTTCTCCACCAATTCCGCATTCCAACTACATGCCTGCCCCAATGGGATAGGGAAAATGGTACGAAAGCCATGAATAGCATCATAGCCAAACAAAATAGGAATACCCAATCGGGAATCTTTCATCGCATGACGTTGCATACGATTTCGCAGTTCTGGGTCGGTCGGAAAATAAATCAAAGAACCTATCTCGGCAGGAATGTCCTTCACCTCCTCACCTTTATTATTCTCGATATTATTTCTACCCAATGTATATTGGTTCAACTGCATTACCTTCTCTTTCAGAGTCATACGAGACAAAAGATCTTCTATTCTTTCTTCAATAGGAGCTTTTGCATCTTTGTACAACATCTTTCCCTCGTTCTTTGCGCATAGGTTAGATGATACCATCAAGACTGATGGCAAAAGCAACAAGATAAGTTTTAGCTGTTTCTTCATAAGGCAAACTTTTTAATTGTGATATTCCTTTTGTTTCTGATGATAATAGTCGTGCATGACATACCATGCTTTTTTCCGTTGCCCTTGATCGGATACCAATCCCTTTCTGTTCCAACCATCTTGATTGGTCGGGTGGAAGCGGAATGGAGAACGGAAATCAAAGAGCACCCAAGGAGAAACACCCACCAAATTTGGGATATTCTCAAACATGCGCAAATTATCACGATACAACTTAGCTTGGTATTCCTCACTCCAAGAAGAAGCTATCGTTTCATCGCCATGCTGACCATACAATGCCTCTCCTCCGAATTCAGAGATCAGCAATGGTTTATTGACTGCTACTTTCCAAACACACTCCGCTGGTTTCAAAGGCCATGGAGCATACCATCCCATGTACTTATTGACACCTATCATGTCCAATTGGTTGACAAAAGAGTCCTCCATCTCAAACAGTTGAGAGTCCTCCTTGAAATAGACGTTATCAAAAGCCGCAACAAACAAACGGGTTGTGTCCATATCTTTGCCCGTTTGCAATAGCTCTGACAAGAAAGCATTTCTTGCTTCCGAAGGACGAGTTTCATTAGCTATTCCCCAGAAACAATCTGCACAACGGTTTTTGTCGCGCTTAATCGTTTCCGTCAACATACCTTTAGCTTTTTGCAATGTTTCTTGATTGGAGAAATCTATGGCCTGCCAAACAGGAATCTCTTGCCAAAGCATCATTCCCATCTGTTCTGCCTTACGAACGATATATTCATTTTGCTGATAATGGGCCAACCTTATCATATTAACACCCAAAGCCTTGGCTTCAGCCAACAGCATATCAGCATCTCCCTCCGTACAAGCACGTCCCATGCGTTGTGGTATTTCTTCATGAAAAGAAATACTTCTCAAGAATGTCTGTTTTCCATTCAGATAGACCTTTGTGCCCTTCACCTCTATATTTCGAAAGCCAATGTCTTCCGTCACTTCATCAGAGCCAGATTTGATTCTGACCTGATAAAGTTTTGGATTTTCTGGATTCCAACGCTGCAAATGAGATACTTTCAGCATACCCTTTGCCTCTCCATCAGCATTCGTTTTAAGATTCAACTTCTTTTTCAGTTCAGGAATCTCCACGCTAACAGCTTGATTGGCTAAAGCATCAGACAAATTGACCGTAACATGAATCAAATCCGCACGGTGCTTATCCAATTGGATAAAATAATCACTCACGTATAATTGGGGCACAGATACCAGCATCACATCACGAGTGATTCCTCCATAATTCCACCAATCAAAAGACAATGCAGGAATAGCAGACTTCATTCGACGATTATTGACTTCCAAAATCAAAGTGTTATCTCCTTGACGTAAAGCATTCGTAACCTCCATTTGGAAAGGGGTAAATGCACCTTCATGCTCGCCTATTTTTTTGCCATTCAGATAGACCTTACAACGATTACTCACGCCGCCAAAACAAAGGAATTGGCGTTTCATTCCTTGCTTATTTACATTGAAATGACGCGCATACCACACAGAACCTTCAAAATATTTCAATTCTGCATTCTGAGAGTTCCAATCTCCAGGCACATTCAGTCGCAATCCTCCAGCAAAAGAGTATTCAAAGAAATCGGTCTTTCCTTGTGGTTTTTGATCTAAATACAATTTCATTTCCTCGCCACGCTCATACAAATCTGGAATAGCATTCCATTTGCCATTCAACAATTCGTATTGGCGGCCATAGACATTTGCCAAATAGGTGCTTGCTGCAGAAACGATGCCACAGCAAACAAGCAATAAATAGATAACCAAGCCTATCTTTTTCATTTCTGTATCTTGTATTGGTAAATAGTAAATTGATTTTTATCTGGCATTGCAAACTTCAACTTTCCCGTTTCATCAACGATGGCGACTGTGGAATCTCCACTACCTGCAATTTTATCCAATCGAACCTTATCACCAGGTGTCAACCAAGTCTGAAGACTTGCACTAGCTCGCTCATTATCCTCCCTATATATGATAAAGAATCCAGAATCCTTCTTTGTCATGGATTGGAAACCAGTCCAAGAACGCCCAGATGGCTCTTCTCCTACCGGGAGAATGATACCCGAATGAAACTCATGCTGTACTTTCTTATAAGTTTCAATCAACTTCGATGTTTCAAAAGCTTCCTCGGGCAAGTTGGCAGCCTCCATCCAAGCCAATGGCTGAGCTGGCATCGCAATGGCAAAAAGATAATCAAAAGAGTAGTTTCTTGGCGCAAAAACATCCATGGAGTCATATTTTGCCACATTACGCCATTTGTTCAAGAACTCCACCTGCAACTTCTCGGCTGGTACATATCTAGAAAGCTGCCACAGATTTCTCAACGTACGATATGGATAATAATTTCCCCAGTCTGTATAGCGATTTTCCAAGAAGATATTTCCATACTCATTCATCGAATGATAACCTCCACGACGCCCCGCCGTAGCATCCAGATTGAAGATGACCTGATGATTGGTTTCAGTAGCCACCTTATCAAACATTCTTCTCAGATTTTCCTCAGCTTTTTTCGTTGGGATTTGCAAACCATCTATCTTGAAGCAAGAGATGCCGTATTGTCGATATAAGGACACCATGGCTTGTGCATCTTTTTCCCAATCGGCAAAATCATTTTGTATGCTCGGATTAAACCATAATCCTATCCGAATGCCTAATTTCTTGCCCTTTGCCACTACCTTTTTCAATCCATGAGGAAACTTGTGTGGATTGGGCGTCCAATAAGTATTATCTTTCCATATATCTCGGAATGAGCCACCTTTTGACTTGGAGTTAGGACTTTTTCCTGTTTGCCATCCATCATCCAATTGGAATACAGTAATACCTAATCGAGCTGCACGATCCAATTCTTGCAAACAAAAAGCCTCATCTATCTTGGCATCCTGACTTCTATCGCCCCAAGTGTTCAACATAATCATTTCATCAGAGACAGACTTTTCCATACGCAACTGCTTTTGATACGTGCGCAAAGAAGCTAGAGCATTCCTTTCTTCCCCATTGAATACACCGAGCACACATCCATAAAGGCGAGTCCAATCATCTTTGGATATATCCGAAGCAGCAACACCTGTCCCAACTACCATAAAATCATTGAAATCGGTTATAAAATCTGCACCACCATAATGTAGTTGAGTACTAGAAACTGGAGATTCTTTCAGAAAGAAGAAACCATTTCCCGACAACTGATCTTTTGCAAACAGCAGATTTCCCCTGCATCCATTCTTGCGATAAGGAATAAAATTGCGCTCTAGCACAAGATTGTCATTCCAATCGGTATAGTCAAAGAACTCCACCGCTTTCGTCTGCCAATGATTCCCCGACAACTGGAGACGATCCAATGTAGGTGTCTTCAATTCGGTTGCCATGTCTTCAACAGACTCTATGTTTTTCCTATCCACATTGGATGCTACCACATCATTGCCAACCTTTTTCATGACACCTTTTAGATATGTATCACAAGCTATTGCTGGAGCATTGCCATAAACACGGAATATACGTTTGATGCTCAAACTACCCTGGAGATAAGAGACCTCTACACAAAGATAGCCAGGATGAACGCCATTAGATTCTATCCAACGGCTAGACATACTTCCTTGCTCCGCATTGCCTTTGGCGATGGCAAAATCTGGTTGCTTCCCCATAGCTCGTAGCACTGAATGAATCCGCTTATCCACAACAGATATAGTTTTCAATGCTCCTCCATTCCAAAGAAAGCATCTCTCCAAGACATCATTGCCTATACGAAGCGTATCTTTCTGCAATGTTGCATAACAAGAGTGCATGGCATCCATAGAATGCCACGCTCCTAATAATAGCAAAAGTATCAAAAGTCTTCTCTTCATTGCGCTTACTGATTCATAAATGCCCTTGGCTTTTCCAATAAGACATTGGGTTCATTAAAATGCTGATTATCTGGCACATTCTTTTTTCCTATGCCCTTTTGCATCATCACCTTCAGTTCTGGTAAATGGTTTCTGTAAACATCTCTTGGCTCTATACCATACTGATGACATAGGGCTGCCGCCATGCCTACGACCTCGCCCATCATACCCGTCGTACGCATCACTCTCACAGTTCCCAAAGCCACATGGGTACAACTGATATTCCTTCCAGCCATCAATAGATTATCTATATTGCGAGAATATAGACAACGATAAGGCACAGCATAAGGATAAATCCAGCGATGCACCGTCCGGGTCTTAAATTCATTTCCAGGGAATCGTACACTATTCAAACTATCGGCAAAATGCAAATCAATGCTCCAAGATGTGGAGAACGAGGCATCTTCGTGTTGCACATTCTTGTTGATGTCTTCTTCGGACAAGACATAATCGCCCAACAAACGACGAGACTCACGCTTACCTGCAATATAGCCAACCCAAGCCAAAGAGCGATTACGGTATTTTTGCTTTTCCTTTGCCTTGTTTTTCAAGAAACTCCAATTGGAATAAATAACCAACAGCCCATAATCCCTGATTCTTTCTGCATCCGTTATCGGATTCTTGTTCATGCCAGTTTCCCAAGTCCACTCACCTTTTACGACAGGTTCTTTGTTGCTCTCATTAAAATTTATTCCATAAGAGAAATCGGGGAAACGAGTATGATGCTTGACATCTTCAGAATACCATTGGATAGAAGAGCCCATCATGATCGTGTCCGCCTTCATCGGAGCCAAAGACTCATGGTATTCATCCTGTGCCTCTCTTCCCATCCGCCAATCTGCACCTGCCAAGAAGCCAATCGTTCCATCTCCCGTGCAATCACTGAAAAGAGGTGCCTCTAACTCTATCTTTTCAGCAGACTGTATTTGCTGTATGAGCACAGAACTGATACGATTACCTTTCTTTTTGATTTTTATGGCACGATAGGAAGGGAACAAGGTAATGTTTTTCTCAGTCAAGACAAAAGAGTCTTTTTTACTATCTTCATAAAACTCTCCTGGTTGCGCATTGCCACCTCGTTCGTGTCCAAACTCACGAATCATCCTACCAAGTCCTTGATTGGGTTTCAATTCTATCACACCTCCTAGATGTACTCTTACTTCCGATGAGTTATTACCCCCCAATACCGGGCGATCATTCACCAATGCCACCTTACTACCCAAACGAGCGGCGGTTACAGCAGCACACATTCCTGCAATACCACCTCCCACTACAACAAAGTCGAAGTGCTTGGATTTGACTTTCTGGATAGGATTAAGAGATTGGCGCAATTGTTCTGTCTGTTTGGTGTTCATCTTTAATGGCGACTTTTTAGGATCAGTCGTCAAATAGATTGCATCACAGCGACCATCGAAGCCTGTCAAATCATGAAGGCCCAAAGTTGCCTCACCTGATTTAAGAGTTACCTTTCCTGCCAACTGCCAGCCCCAAGTCTTTCCTTCAGCACCCAACATCTTAGGCAAGCGCTTATCATTCACGGTAAGCACAAAACGACCGGGACCCATTTTATCGCTCCAAGGAGAAGTCCAGTTATAGGTTCTGACATAAACATCATACACCCCAGCCTTTTCTACTTGAATCGTGGTTTTTGCATCTTCCACGGGATTCCCCATCCCATGAGCCATCACGTATGGAGACCCCATCTGGTCCATGAATTGTTGATCCACTACCCATCCTCCCAGATGGTGGAAGCTTTCAGACTCCACAAAGATGTCTGAAGCCCCCGCCATCAAGGAGCTAAAAATAGTAAAGATTACGATGACGAATCTCTTGTACATATATAATTCTTTTATTTGATTGTTACATCGGATAGTTTTACCCATCCGTCTTCTGTTTGATATTCATCACGGGCAGAGATGATAATACCGATGGCATTATCCTTTGTGGTATCAACAATACCTACAGCCCACTCATATTGACCTGGTGTAACATCAGATAGAGTCAACTCCGTCTTGTAAGTATGAGGAGTTCCTTGTACCCAATCTGAAATCTCAGGATTAGGATCCACAAATACCTTGACTGATTTCTCCGTAGTCTTGTCCAACAAAGCAAAAGCCACCTTATACTTTTGATTCCATTGTGGAAGATTGGTAGGGCAATAGCCCCATCCCAGATTAGACCAGCGGTGTGTCAATACCACCTTACCATTTGAGGATGCGTTTTCTGGCAAAGAAACCTTGTCGGGGTAAAGGCGATAACCACCATCCGCAATAAACTCTTTCACCAACTTGAAGGCGGAGTTAAACCAAGAATGAGTCTCACCTGTCTGTGGGCTAGAGCTGAAGCGGAAGTCCATCATATTGACATTGGCTCCCTTTCCTTCATCAAACTCACCTTTTCTCACCTCAGCATAGTCGGCATACCCATCACCCTTGATAGAACTGCCATGAGAAGACTTCACCCAGCCGCCTTCCATGATAAACGGACATTGATAGCGATAAGTGGTAGCGATTCCTCGCTCCCAATCCTTATAATATTGCTTCATACCAAAGGCATCGTGACGAAGGCTAAAGCCTTTCTTCACTGCACGGTCAATCAAGTCGGCAGTATCATCGAGATTGGCACCATCAAAACTAGAACTACTCAGTAAGCAACGATGATAGTTGATGAAGATAGGCACCTTAGTGAAAGTTTTAGCCATCAAGTCGGTAATCCACTCAAAGACTTTATATTTCACTTCTTTTTCCGTCATTTTCTCATTTTCATTAGGCGTATCTACAGCCCAATATTTCAAAGTATGAGTCTCACCCCATTTACCCAAACCAAAGCCACTGACATAATTGGTGATGTCTGGGTCATTATATTTTGCGGCAAAATCCTGCAAGAACTTAGCATATTTCTCTTGGAAGATGGGGTCATCTGGGTAAGGAGACCATACCTGTACACTACCTGTAGTCGTCACATATCCCTTGCATCCAGCCTCTCTTACATAGTCTGGTGTAAAGTTATAATGCTTGTCACGACTATCCACCACGAATGTGAATGCCAATTTCAAGTTGCGCTCTTTGGCACCATTCACCAACATACGGAAACGTTTGGCTGGTTCCGTGTTAACTCCATCTTGCCAGATATAAACACCCTCTTCAGGGTTGAAGTCACTCCAAGCACCACGGATATAAAGGGTAGTTCCATAATCAGAAACCTTCACCTTACCTTCCGAAGAGTCAAAGTTATCATAGATGTCCCAAAAGTTGTCCATCATGCCACTGCCGATACCCGTATAGATGTTCCATCCTTGCAATGGATTTCTCAGGAACTTGCTACGCTCAGGCTTGATATTCACGATTTTGTTGCCTGTTACATTCCAGCTATAACCTGTCGCATCCAAGTCATCTTTATCGGAACATGATGTTCCGATAAAGAGAGTAGATGTGATGAGAGCCAAAGACATGGCTGTCATCTTGACCTTAGACATATAATTTCTCATTTGCATAATAGTCTCTAGTTATTGATTATTTTTTATCAAACAGTACGGTATTGTTGCGGATATTGACCACCACAAAATTACATCCCTCTGGGATGATGAAGTAAGCATAGCGGTTATCTCTTTGACCTGCGACTATCTTTTCTTCTGTACCCAACTTAGCCGTGATATAACCATTATGGTCATTACGTTTAGCATCGGCTGATGAACCGAAAGCATAAACATTATTATTTGTGTTATCTACCGTAAACTTCACAGATGCCTGTACCGTATTTCCACGCTCATCTTTTTGTGAACTTCGAGGAAGTGCATCACCCTTATATACAAAGACACATGGATCTGCTATACTTGGAAGCAAGTTAAACTTGTCCTGGTATCCCGTAAAGGCTCCCGAATCATGGTCAAAGGCATTGAAGGTACCATACATATACAGTTTCTCAATGACTGTTGTATATGGATTAATTCCTAATTTTGTATTATTCCAGCTTACAGACTTTGGCTCCAAGTCCGTCTTGTCGGAATAAATAATGATAGTCTTCTCTTCCTTATTCAATACGATACGATAGGTACCAGCACTTGGGATAGACCAATAACGAGCTGAAGCTGCTGTATTCGTTGCCACCTGAGTGAATGAAGAAGACTGACCATCGTTGATGTCATGTGAACCTTCTTGCATTGGAACGATAGACATTTCTTGCTTGCCCTCATAAGTCAATGGAATATAAAGAGTTCCTGCTGAGAGTTGTCCTCGCCAAGCATACAAGTTCTCATTTTCCAAAGTCTGCTGCATCTCCACTTGATCGCCAACGGCTGTACCTGCCAAGAAGATTTGGTCTGCATCCACCACGGCACCGGCTGCCACAATCTTGACTGTCTGCTTGGTCATATCCACTGTGATACGGTAAGTATCATCTTCAGGAATAATCCAAGAGTTTGCCTCACTACGATCGGTAACAATCGCTGGCATATCAGACAATGTCAAAGCCTCATCTGCCTCAGAAGGGCCTATGGCATTCTCTTCATCGCCAAACAAGACAGGGAAATTAATCTTTCCTGCACTCAACTTGCCGGTATAGGAATAAACAGTGCCATCATTGTTTGCCTCCAACAAGACATCTGCATCTCCTACCGCTGTACCAGCCATAAACAACTGGTCTGCACTAAACTGCTTAGCTCCATAGGTCTTCACCTTTACCCTTGCTGTGGCAATATCAGGAACCACCAAGCGTGGTCCCTCAAAAGAGGCGGTCACGGTAAACTGTACTTCACGAATCGTACTGGTCAACTGTCCGAAATGCTCTACCAAAAGCTCTTGCAACTGTTGGTTGGTATAAGAACGAGAGAAGTGACCATCATCCTCATACTCCATTATTTCATCAGCAGTACTGCCGCTCACACGCATTTCATACTTATAGGTGGTGATATAATCATCGCCGTAATCATGTGCCGTTGTCCAATCCAAAGTCAAGGCAGTGGCATCAGGATTGCCCTCATCCAACTTGATGTAGTCACCAGATGGTTGGAGTTCTATCACAGATTGGTTTCTAGAATACGAGTTGTCTATGTCATCATTGCAAGACATCGCCAACAAGCTCATGGAAGAAGCCAATAGCCAAACGGCTGTCTTTAATATATTATTTGTCTTCATTTGCAATTTCTTTAAATACAATTACACAATGGATATATCATATTCATCCGATTTTAATATCCAGGGTTGTTGGTCAAGTTAGGACACAACTCCATATCATGGGTAGGGATAGGCCACAAGTATTCTCTGTCAGGGAAAATACGTTGCGCACCTGTCGTGCAGTAACCTGCATTGAAGAGATGTGAGAAGTCAGCCAAGCCATCTTCATCAATCTGTGGTGTCATACCCCAGAACCAAAGTCCCTTCTCTACCACATTGGAAAGCAAGTCATTAGGCTGCAACATGATATAATTATAACCATTCAAAGCCTTGGAAGCGAGTTTCCATCTCATCAAGTCTTGCAAGCGTTGGTTTTCCATGGCGAACTCCATGCGACGCTCGATGCGAACCGCCTTTCTGAGTTCCTCCTGACTACCCATCTGCACGGTTGGATAAGCCGAGGTTGCAGATACATCCACACCATAAGCACGAGCACGCACCAGGTTGATTGCCTTCAGTACGGAGTCATCTATCTGATTCTGCTCTATCATCGCCTCAGCATAAATCAAGAGAACATCAGCATAGCGCATGATGATATAATCAGACTCTACTTTCATACCATTCTCCATCCAAGAAGCATCAATGCCCTTCTTCCAAAGAAGACCATTATATGAAGCATACTGATTGACTTTTCGAGTATCTTGATTCGACTGTGTCTTGCCTGTCGTATAATTCATGATCGTCGTTGCAGCAGGACTAGGATCATACTCAAATCCACAATGCTCAGTATTGAAAGGCACAATTGTCATACAGCAACGTGGGTCACGGTTCTTGAATGGGTTGTGCGGATCGAAGAGAGGCGATTCGTCAATAGGCAAACCATCCGTACAGAGATAGGAAGCCAACAAGTCCCAAGAAGGATTATAAGAACCATAGCCACCCGCATTACGAGGAAGACCATTCTTCACAATCCAAGAATCCAACACAACATCATTCTCGATAGAACGAGGCAATACAAACACCTTCTCTGGGTTGACCTTGGTGCTCTGCTTGAAGAGCTTAGCATAATCTGGTTCCAATGAATAGATACCCAAGTCCATACAAGCCTTTGCTTCCTTAGCAGCCTTCTCGTAATCCCCCATATAGAGGGCAAAACGAGCTTTCATCGCCATAGCTGCGCCTTTGGTGAAATGTATTGTCTCACTTTTTCCATAAGAAACAGGAAGCCATTCGATCGCCTTATCAAAATCTGCATACACCAAAGGGATCAACTCTGCCTTCGGACGACGACCCTGTTGTTCTGCCTCCGTGATAGTTTCTGTATTTTCAAGATAAGGAACATCTCCATAGAAGAAAATCAAGTCAGCATACTTGCAGGCACGAGCGAAATAAGCTTCACCTGCATATCTATTGATCACCGACTGGGTGACATGTCCCTCAGCCTTGTGGATGTTTTCCAACATGGTATTGGCACGAGCTATCAACTTATAGCTCTGTTCCCAGAGGTGATATACCTCATATTGCTGTCCATTCAGCGTACCATCCAGAACGGTTCCCCCACTTCCTGGGTTACGGTTTTGCAAACGATAGGTAGTATTGTCACTCCACTGCTCAGAGGAAGACAAAGGCTCCTGCCAATAACCCAAGATATAGAATTCGTTGGAAGCCAACGACAATTCTGTCTCATTCGTGTACCACGAAGCGGTATTTCCCTGTGACTTTGGCACCAAATCCATGCTCTCACAAGAAACGAGTCCTAAACTCAACGCAGCTAAAAATATCTTAACTTTCATATCCGTCTCTTTTAAAAATTAACTTGAATACCTACAACCAATGAAGTGGTGATAGGATAAGCACTTGTTCCCATTTCTGGATCCCATCCCTTAGGGAAGTTGCTGATGCAGAACAAATCCGAACCACTCACATACAAGCGAGTACGGTCGATGCCCACACACTTGGTCCATTGCTTAGGGAGCGTATAACCCAAAGTCACATTCTTCAAACGGAAGTACCTTCCATTGAAGAGCCAATAACTAGAGGTAGCATAGTTGTTGTCTTTCGACACATTAGACAGGCGAGGATATTTTGCCTGTGCATTCTCTGCATCCGTATTGAAAGGACTCCAGTATTTTCCCTCGATAATGGCTGGTACGTTACCATAGTTGTTTCTAAATGGCTGCACCATAGCAGATGACAGATAAGAGTTTTGCTTGCCTATACCTTGGAAAGCGATGCTCAAGTCGATACCCTTCCAGGAAGCATTCAGGTTGCCGCCATACTGATAACGAGGCAATGAGTTGCCGAGTGGTACTCTATCATACTCTGGGGAAATCTTACCATCTGGCACACCGTCTGGTCCACTGATGTCTCTGTATTTCAAGTCACCCACAGTCACAGTGCTACTGGTTCTAGCAGAATTGTTGACTTCCTCTTTTGTTTGGTAGATTCCGTCACAGATATAGCCATAATACTCATTAAACAGCACACCTGCACGCTTTACCTTTCCTCCTGATATAATATCAGAGTTGTTCAAGTAATCAATCTTTGACAGATAGTCAGAGAAGTTGACACTAATACCATACTTGAAGTCGCCGATATGGTCTTGCCAGCTCACGTCAATGTCATAACCATGAGTTGACATCTTACCAGCATTGGTATTTGGCTGGTTGTAACCCATCGTATATGGTATCTGGATAGCAAGCAACATATCTGTAGTCTTCTTCCAGTAATAGTCGAAGTTGACATGCAAGCGATTGTTCAAGAAATTGGCATCAAATCCCAAGTCGGTACTGGTTGTTGTTTCCCAAGTGATGTCTTCAACTGCGAGAACCGCCGGACGAGCTGTAGAACCAGAAACCACGCTGCCATCTGCCATATAGAATAAGGTGCTGCCAAACGACATCAAAGCGATATAAGGGAAGTAGTTGCTACCGATGCGCTCGTTACCCAACTTACCCCATGAAGCACGCAACTTGAAGTATGAGAGCCAAGGCATATTTACCTTTTTCATAAACGGCTCTTCTGACACGACCCAACCTGCCGAGAACGAAGGGAATGTACCCCAACGATAATTCTTGGCAAAACGAGAGCTTCCATCACGGCGTACATTTGCCTGGAAGAGATAACGATTGGCGTAAGAATAAAGCAAGCGACCAAAGAAAGAGTTAGAGGTGTATTCCGAACCAGTACCACTATTGGTTTGGAAATCCTCTGAACCGATATTCAAGTAAGGATAATTGGTCAACTCATACTGGTCACGAGCAGCAGACAAGGACTCTGACTTCATGTAATAGTTCTCAAAACCAGCCATCAATGTCAAGTCGTGCTTACCAAAAGTACGCATATAGTTAGCCAGCAGCTGGCTTGTTACATGCCAGTTGTCATTACGTCCTTCCGAAAGTTTATTGGTAGCATAAAGAGAACCTGCATCCAAATAACCACCGATGACATCAGGGTCATCTTGCAAGGTGTACCAACAAGCCAGCTTAAACTGCTTGCTCTTCTGATAGTTGATAAATGGAGAAATCACTGCAGAGAGACTCAGCCCCTTAATAGGCTTATAGGTTAAGGAGCCTTTACCTGCCAACTGGGTACTATGAGATACCGTGCTACCGCCATTCTTCAACAAGCCATAAGGATTGGCACCACTCTTACCTGAGGCGATACGTCCATCACTCCACATAGCAGGATAGATGGCAGGCATAAAGCGCATGGTCTCAAATGGATCGTATATCTGATTGCGACTCTTGGCATGGCGAATGCTGACATCCAAAGAAGCACTCAGTTTCTTGTTGATATTAAAGTCGTTGTTAGAACGGAACATATAGCGTTGGAAGCCACGACCATCATACAGACCATCGACCTCATCATAGGTCAAGGTGGCTACCGACTTCACAGCCTTATTACCTCCAGAGACGGTCAAAGAGTGAGTCATACGTGGAGCACTGTTGTTCAGTATCAAACCTTGCCAATCGGTAATTGGATAATTATCAGGATCCGTCTGGTTATACTTCACCCAATTCTTGGTTTGGTCGGCGGTGTAAACCTGGAAGAAACCACCCGAAGGGTTGTCATTGTACTGCTTCTCATTATTCATCTCCAAATAACGAGTGACACCCACCATACTAGGTTGCTTAGTACGGATTTCCCAACCAAACTCTGCGTTATATTTCAAGTCTATCTTTCCCGTATCATTACCACGCTTGGTAGTCACCAAGATGACACCAGCGGCGGCCTTGGAACCATAGATACTAGCAGCGGCAGCATCCTTCAATACAGAGATGCTCTCCACATCATTGGCATTCACATAGTCAAGCGAACTTTCCACGCCATCCACGATGACCAATGGACTAGACTCACCAATAGTGGTGATACCACGCACACGGATGCTGCTGGCACCTGAGCCAGGAGCAGAAGAGTTACGAGATACCGTGACACCAGAAAGAGTACCTTGCAAGGCATTGGAAAGCATGGTGGTACGCTTGTTGACCAACTCATCTCCCTTGACGGCAGCTACGGCACCTGTCAAATCCTTCTTCTTCACTGTACCATAACCAATAACGACCAACTCATCCAAACTATTGGAGTTTTCCTGCATCTCGATGTCATAAGAACTCTTCGAGCCACTCACCTTGACGGTTTGGTCATTGAAGCCGATATAGCTAACCACAAGTTCTGCACCAGCAGGAACATCCAACTCGAAGTTACCATCTATATCGGTGACGGCAGCAATGTTGGTGCCCTTTACTTTAACAGTAGCTCCAATCAATGGTTCATCCTGATTGTCGCCAACCTTACCCTTAATTTTTTTGCCAGTTTTTTTACCGCTCTGAAACGAAGGCTGAACAGACTTTTTCTCACCCAAGGAAATCGTCACCTGACGATTCTTGACTTGGTATTTAAAACCGATCTGCGAACAAACGTCAGACAAGACTTGTTCCACAGACTTTCCTTTTGTTTGAATGTTGACTTTCTTCGACAAAAGGTTTTTCACTTTCTGGTCATAGACAAACACATATTTGCTATGACGCTCAATGTAATCAAAAACTTGCTTCACTGTAGAGTCATCTGCCTTTAAAAGCATTGCCCCCCCCAGTTTCGGTCATCGTGACAGAAGCAGCTTGTAACGACATAACAGGAAATGACAGCAAACCTGCCAAGCATAGCATTTTCATGCCACCACTTGTTCTTCCAACAATTGATGTTAGGTTCATAAGCTATTAATTTATAGTTGTTAGTTTTTATTTGATTTTCAATGTTCCTAGCTGAAGCCAGCCTTGCTTTTGATGTATCTTATCGATAGCCATCACAATGCCTGGTTCATTCTGCTTTGTGGTATCCACCAAAGCCACTCGCCAAGTATATGTTCCCTTTGGAATCCCTTGCAAACAAAGGGTTGACGTATATTCCCCATCATTTCCCTTAATCCACTTGGAGAGGTCGGAATCCTCTATGACAAACTTCTTGACAACCTGTCCATCTCCCTTTGCCAAAGAGAAGCAAACCTTATATTTCTGATTCCACTGAGGAATGTTGGTAGGGCAATACCCCCACCCCAAGTTTCTCCAGCGATGGCGAATACTGATCATGCCATCTTTGCTGGCTTTGTCTGGCGCAACCACTTCTACAGGATAGAGGCGATAGCCACCTTCCCTCGTAAAACGCTTCACCAAGTCAAAGCACTTTCCAAACCAGGAGCGAGTCTCATCATTGATGCGCAAGTCCATCATATTGACATGCGTCTCCCCAGCAATTTCATACTCCCCCATTCTTACATCCTCGGAGTGACCTTCACGATATTTTCCGCAGGGGTCTATCCAATAACGATGGTGGGCCTTGGTGATCCACCCACCTTCAAAAACGATGGGACGGCGAAAGAACCATTCCTTGGCAAAGTCCTTTTCCCAATCCATATAATACCCTGTCATTCCAAATGCGTCATGGCGAATGCTATACCCTTTCGCTATCGCCTCTTCGAGCATTTGCTTGCTTTGAAGATTTGGAGCTGCCCAACTCAATGTATCACCCACCAATCGATGGTAATTGATCATGAGTGGTACCTTCTTAAATGTGCGACTATACAAGTCGGTTATCCAACTGAAAACTTTCTGCTTGTTATTGTAATCTTGATACCTTACCGCATGCGATTCTCCCCATTTGCCCAATCCATAAGCATCGATGAAATCCACCTTGTCTGAATCATCGAAGTAATTGGCGAATGCTTGTATAAACTTTCCGTACTTTTCCTGGAAGACAGGATCGTCAGGATAGGGAGACCATATCTTAGGATTGTTAGGATCTTGGAACCCCTTCGCCCCAGCCTCCTTGACATAGAGAGGTGTATTTTGTCCTTGGTCGCGGCTATCTATCACGATACGAAATGCCAGACGCAAGTTACGACTTCTCACGCTCTGCAAGAGTTTGCTGATACGAGAATTCTTGTCTAGCCATACATATTTTCCTTCCTCAGGCTCCAAGGAGCTCCAGCTAGTTCGCAAATAGCAAGTACTTGCATAATCTGAAACCTTGACCGTTTTACCATTGCCGATAGGCATGGCATCGTAGCTTTCTTGCGACCAAAAGTGATCATCCCAATTTCTTCCCAAGTACATCACCCAACCAGTGAGTGGATTTTTCAGCACACTAACTGTATCGGGAGAAAAGCTATAAGTTTTTTCTTTTGCCGATAGTGACTGAGCCACCAAAAGCATACCTGTGAATGCTATAGATTGCAAAAGTTCATTAATTTTCATACTCAAATTAAGTTTTAAATGATATAAAGTCTCCTTACCCAGCTAAGGGTAGAAGTTTAGTAAACAAAAGTTAACGATTATCAATTAGACATGATGTGTATCTCATCCCCACGCTGGACGATCTTCAACTTCCCCAAACCGCTGATAGTTTTCAAGACATCGATGACGGAATCTTGAAGTACCAGTTTGCCATAGAGAGGAGTCTGAGCGGTATTGTCGCAGACAATTTTCACACCATAATGGCGACTCAGCATCTTGGCTATATCCTGGATATTCTCGCCCTGCAAACAGATGATACCATTCATCCAACTGGTATAATCCAGTGCATCCACCTTCTGCTTGGATACGAAGGAGCCATCCTTGATATCTACTTTCTCGGAAGGCTTCATCATCACCTTATCATTGTTGGCTGTAGTGATTTCCACAGAACCTTGTGCCAAGACCACACTCGCCTCACTATCATCATAGTTAGAAACATTGAATCGAGTACCCAATACTCGTATCTTAAACTTTCCGCTATTGACCACAAATGGGTGCTCCGCATCATGGGCTACCTCTAAGTAAGCTTCACCTTTGACCGATATTTCTCGTTGGTCAGCTCGCTGGAAGCACTTGGGATAAGACAACTCGGTACGTGAATTGGCGACCAACTTGGTACCATCAGACAGCAAGATGGTCATCTTCTCTCCCACTGGCACCGTGACATGTTGCATCTCTACAGCAGGTTGACTCTGAGAGAACAGAGCCTCATCACCCGTACCTCCCTTCATCGCCCAAACACTAGCAACGACGATTGCCACCAATGAACAAGCCGCAACAGAAAGAATAGTCAGCAAGCGGCGGCGCTGGCGACGTTGTTCGTTGCGAATCTTCATAAATGTCTTTTGTTTGATAGCGTTTGAATCCATATCTTTAGGAGTTGCATGTTCCACAAAAGCCTTCAACTTGAGGTCTTCCACAGAATCACCATATTTATATTCATTAATATTATTTTCCATCTTAACCATGTTTGAGTTTTTTCTTCAATGCTGCCATAGCAAAACCTATGTGATAATTCACCGTTGGCAAGGAGATGCTCAGCATGTCAGCAATTTGCATATAAGGAAGTCCCTCTATCTTTGCCAGGAAGAAAACGTGTTTGCACTTGGGCGGCAAGCCTTCGATGGCTTCGTTAAGCGACTGCGTTTCTTCTACTGAAATCAGCTTGTCAACAGGTGTCTCCGTGACAGGGAAACCGAATTGGGTCAAATCATCCATAGACACATCATTGCTCCTCTTTTTCTCTTTCCTTAGATAAGAGATCGACTTGCGATAAGTCAATGTATTGAGCCAAGCTTTGATATTCTCAATCCCTGCTAGTTTCTTTCTATTTTTCCATGTCTCAAAGAATACGTCACTGACGATTTCCTCTGCCATTTCCTTGTTACACAATATGCCATATGAATGGTAATAGAGACCATCCATATATCTGTTCATAAAGCTGTTAAAGGCAAGCTCATTTCCTTGAGCTATCAGTAACAATTCTCTTTCCAGATCTTCCATTGCTAGCTATTATAGGTTTTATTTCGGAACATTCCTCATGCCCTTCTACCAATAGTGACGCAAAGTTATAAAAAATCTATAAGTCAAAAAAGGAAAAAATTATCTTTTGTCTTTTTAACATCGTTATTTTGCCATCATGTAGCCATGTCGTGTCAGAAATGTATCTATAAGAGATAACAGCCTGTCATAATCGGTTGTAAGCGGCTTGCGATAATAAAAGATGGGATGATGCCGCCCTTCAAATGGATGAAACTCACACTCATTACCGAGCTGGCGTACCTTGCTCACATATTCTTCCGCCAATTCTATTTTCGTAAACTCATCTTTTGTTCCCATACACAACAACATGGGAGGCATTTGAGCACGAGCACACGTCATAGGCTTTACCAATGGAGGGTACTCCAACAACAACAGATTGGGTATCGACATGCTATCCCTCCCCTCTGGATCTTGGCTTGCCAACAAGGTTGCCATACAAGCACCTGCCGACGCACCTCCACAGCAAATCTTGCCTGAAGACACGCCCAACTCTTCGGCATGACCTCTCAGCCACTCGATGGCATCTCTTGCATCCTCCAAAGCATCCTCCTGGGAAGAATGATAGAGGTAAGAAATACGATAGTCGAATGAGACTGCCAACAAGCCTTTCTCTGCTAGATGTGCTGACTCCTTGTAGAACTGGAGTGGAGAACCATATTTCCAGCCACCTGCGAAAAACCATGCCACAGCCGACCGAGCCAAGTTTTTCTTGGGTCGAAAGACATGGGCGTAAAGGCTATCGCCAGATGGCAACACCTTATAAGGCATCAACTCTACCGAATAAGAATGTGGAGGCGTTTGGAGAAGCTTTCGCAAGGAGTCGAACCACACCTGAGCCATCTGCTCACGCCCCTTCTGGTTAGGGTGTACCTTGTCCTGTATCGTCATCGTCTTCCAGTCGAAGCCCTTGCTTTGGTTCACGAGTACCACTTGCTTGGAATGCATGGACTTCACCATCTTGGCTATCTCCTTATTCAAATCAGGTATATAGGAATACTTCGGCAACTTTCCGCTTTCCACCACTTGCGCCATCAAGACATGAGCCTTAGGGTTGATTTGCAAAATGGAGGCGATGACCTTGCGATAAGCTGCTATCATCCCCTTGACAGGCTTTTCTTCCACAAAATGATTATGACCGGCATGGAGCAGAACAAAGTCGGCAGGATATTTGCGATAGATGCTATCTATCCTTTCTGCCAGAAACTCTATGTTTTTGCCACTAAAACCACAATGCGCCAGCTTGCCAATTCGGCACTCACTTTCTCGAGGACCTATCATGTCAAAATCATATCCTGCCGCGAACAAACGTTCCCAAAGCGGATAAAGATAAGACGAAAAAGAACTTCCGCCCTCCGTGATAGAATCACCTAGCCCCATCAACGTAAATCGTTTCTGTTGCCCCATAACCAAGGCAGTTGTGCCCATCAAGAACACAACTGCCATCATCAACCTTTTTACAAACATATTTTCAACCTAAATAATCATTTGATCCCCCAAGCATAACTTGTCGAGTCATTCTCCTCCTCTTCATCATCCCAGTCATCCATAAGTCTTGGGAATGAGGGCTTAGCCAACTGTTTCGCATCACTCACCTGGTCATACAATCCAGGCGAACCTGCCAACAAGGCTGAATCCTGTGCCATCACCTGAACGACACACGAAGAAGATTCATATTGTACCTTTCCCATAGCCTATCATTTTATGATAACTTTCTTTCCATTGACGATATACAAGCCTTTAGACAAGTTTTCCAAAGATGCATTAACCTTCATACCTTGCAAGTTGTATATCTCGCTTTGGCTTGCCTCGTCCTGAGCTATGCCATGAATACCAGTCGCGCTGCCATCCAAGACGAAAGCCTTTGCTGCGGCACTTTCCCCCGCCAAAGCCAAATAGGCACAATGCGCCTTGTTGGTAAAAGCACCACCATTGGCATCAGCCCAATAGAAACCTACTCCATGCTGAGGGTCATTAGCCAACTTATAGAATTTTGCCTCTGTATCATCCGAAGTCGTGTCGGCATCCTTGCTCGTGCCTTTCAGCAAGTTTTCTGTATTCTCAGAAGTGCCCTCCAACTTCAAGGCGACCTCGTATGAGTTTGCTGCACCATTCAGTAACAAAGCGGACTTGGCAGGAACAACAGAACCTGCCGCATACTTATAATTAATATTCAATGATTCTCCATTCGCACCCGTCACGACACCACCTTTCACATCGGTAGGCATGATATAGCCGAAGTCGTGGTAATAAGTGGCATATTTGGCTTCTGTGATGGCAAAAGAAGCAGTCATGGGCTCTGCGACTACAGCACCTGGCACTGAGAACTCGCCACGAGAAGTTCCATTGACATCTTTTGTCAAGTCTTGGTCGATACCCCATTCAGAAAGAGCAGCGGTTAACTGCGGAGCCGTCGCGCCATAAGGAGCGGAAGCTGGACCTTCAGCCACGCCATTCTGCCCGAAGACACTGGTCAAGGTGTTGTCAGAGCTTACCCAATCAGAAGATTGCCAAGCTGGAGCGGCAGAGGCACCATCCTTATAGACACCTATTATATTATAGCCAGCAGAGAGTAACTGCTTAGGTGCCTTTGGTACAGAATTTGTCGCTATCAAAATAGCAGGATTATCTCCCTCACCTACAACTATAGAATTTGCCAAACGAATATCCGCTTTCTCTCTTCCCAAGATTTGGGCGCCACCCGTATTGCCTGCGATAGTAGAATTGATGACCGTAATCTGTCTTGCATAATTGCCATCAGCTCTAACCGTGAAAACTGCAGCAACTTCGCCTGTAGTCCCCGACTTGTTACCAGTAATGGTCGTATTGATGATGTTAAGTCCCATGCCATGATTCAAGAAAATGGCACTACCCAACTTCTCTGCCTCATTACCATAAATCTGACAACGATTAAATGTAGTAAATCCTGTCTTGTTAGCATTACCAGACAATTTGATGGCGCCACCTCTACCAACAGCTTTATTATTAAAGAATTTGCAATCGGAAAAATTCACAGTACAACTGCGAGACCAGCAAGCAGCCCCTCCGTAGTCGTTCGTCTTGCTATACACGGAAACATTACCTTCAAAAACACAATTCTCAACCTCTGCGGTGACATTCACCTTCCCTGCATCAGTGCTACCATTATCAAATATCAATGCTGCCTTATCCTTATTATTGATATAAGCACCCTTAAAGGTTATGTTTTTCAAAACGAAATGCACTTGTTTTGGGCCTTTAATAGCGAGCAATGTCTCGGCATCGCCTGCATTGGCTATGCCATCATCATTCCTGTCGCCAGAAAACACAGTAGGCTGTCCCGAAGTAGAGCCGATGAAAGTATAACCATTGGTAACGATTGGCGCATTAGCTGGCACATAATAAGTGCCACCTGCGAAATGGAATACATCCCCATTGGCATACGCATTGACATTCGCATACATAGTTGCGAAATCAAGCGCATTCTCTACGGAACTACCATCCTTCTCACCTGCACCACCAACACTTACATAATAGTCGGTCGCAAAACTAGCGGATGCACAAAGCATACCTGCCATCAATAAAGTAAATCTTTTCATATGCGTTCATTTTTAGGTTTTCAGAACATTTTAAGTTGTTTACTCTTTAAGTCGCAAGAAAAAAGGAAAGATATAGGTCAGAACTCAAAAAAATCACTTTCCACCTATACAGAACTTCAAATATCACGTCTATCTTAACAGAAAATCATGTATAACTAAAGACATTATCAAAATGAAAAATCTCAAGAGACTCCTTATGATGGCACTCCTTGCCTTAGTATGTACCATCCCTTCCATGGCTGGCAACAAAGGGAAAGTCATCAAAATCCTGGCTATCGGCAACAGCTTCTCGCAAGATGCCATCGAGAACTATCTTCATCAACTTGCCGACTCCGCCGGCGTGAAAACCATCATTGCCAACATGTATATAGGCGGCTGTTCGCTGGAAAGACATTACAACAACGCCAAAGACGACAAGCCAGCCTATTCCTATCGCAAGATTACGATAGACGGCAAGAAAACAGAATATAGAAGTACCACGCTGGACAGTGCGCTGACTGACGAGAAGTGGGATTATGTCAGTTTCCAGCAAGCAAGTCCCCTCTCTGGCAAGTATGACACGTTTAGTCCTTATCTTTCATACCTTATTAAATATGTAAAGGAACGAGTTCCTGCTCATACGAGGCTGCTTTGGCATCAAACGTGGGCGTATGCAGAGGGATGCAAGCTATCGGGCTTCGCCAATTACAATCGAGACCAGCTGACGATGTACCATGCAATTGTCGAGGCATCCAAGAAAGCAAAGAAAGACTATAAGCTATACAAGATAGTACCAGTTGGCACGGCCATCCAAAACGCCAGGACAAGTTTCATTGGCGACAACATGAATCGAGACAAGCAACACTTGGAAGTACATTACGGAAGATACACGGCAGCCTGTACTTGGCTTGAAGCCGTGCTTGGCATCAACCCAATCGGCAACAAGTTTGTACCCAAGGGCGTGGATGACGCTCACAAGGACATCGCTCAAAAATCAGCTCATGCTGCCTGCAAGAAACCCAACAGCATTAGCACGATAAAATAGCCTCGAGCATTTTTTCAAAACATGCATACGAAAATAGGCTTCACCCTTCACCTTTTCGCTTGAAAGCCCGATAAACACTGGGGTTGCGAGGGTGAAGGGTGATTGTTAAGGGTTCACCTAGGCTTCACCAGCCTTCACCTTTTTCCCAGCATCCATTCCCAAGTCGGGAGAATGTGGATGGTCTTGCCGTCTATTTGCAAGTCTTCCTTCTCTTCCATCGTAAGGATGTAGCCTTCTGTCAAGCCGTAAGCATCCATAGCTTCGGCTAAGCCTGCGATTTCCCGCTTGCGAGTCTTCTCGCCATTCATTGCAATCGTCACCTGATAGGCTTCCTTGATGCTCATACCTTCTCTCACCACAAAGTCGCACTCCTTCTTATCGGCATGATAGAAGACATCATATCCGCGGCGTTTCAATTCGATGAACACCATGTTCTCCAATTTCGCACCCATGTTCTCGGTGGCATTGAAGCCAATGCGGCTCACGATGGCATTATCTATGAAATAAATCTTCTTGGGGTTCAACATCTGCACCTTTACAGATGGCGAATACTTCATCAACTGAAATATCATATAGGTTTGTTCGATGTATTCCAAATAGTTCTTGACCGTTTCGGAATGACGGATTCCTACTATCTTTCCAAGCGAAGAATATGTGATGCGCTTCGTGGCATTACTGGCGAGATAGAAGACGAGTTCCTGCATCTCCTTCTCGTTAGTCAGTCCATTGCGAGCCATCACGTCACGGAAAACGATGCTGTCGTAGAGTGACGAGAGGTAACGAGCTGATGGAGACTGGAGATACTTCGGGAAACCGCCCTTCTCCATGTATTCCTTGAATTGCCCCAAGAGAATGGAACGCTTGCTGGTCAAATAATAGTCTTTGGGGGCGACTTGGATATTTGCCAGTTGCAGGTATTCTTGAAAAGAAAAAGGAAAAATCTCTACGGCAATATAACGTCCTGTGAGATGAGTGCCAAGTTCTCGGCTCAGCATCCTGGCGTTTGAACCTGTCACGATCACCTTGTTGCCCTCGTTGTAGAGGCGGCGCACGAAAGTTTCCCATCCCTTTACGTTTTGTATTTCATCAAAATAATAGGTGTGTTGCTCGCCAAACAATTCGAAGAAACACTCTTGCAATGTTTGGAAATCGGACACAGTAAAGTTGACAAGTCGCTCATCGTCGAAGTTGAAGAAGAAGTCTTGCTCTGACAATTTCCTGCGCATTTGTTGAAGTAAGACAGATTTTCCACAACGTCTGATACCTGTGATAATCAGTATCTCCGTTGTGGTAAGCCACTCTTCCTCGATGCATCTTGGAACAGTCTCTTGCGTTACATACTTGCAGTATTCTTGCTGCTCAAATATGATTTTCTTCAACAACTCTTTCATAATCAAATGTTTATTTGCTTGCAAAGATACGGTTTTTTGTGGAAACCTCCAAGAAATTTGCATTTTTTGTTCATTCCGAATGAGTGATTTGGCTAATTATTACTCATTCCGAATGAGTGATTTTCCAAAATATTGTTCATTCCGAATGAGTGATTTAGCAAGTTTCCGCTTGTTCCATACTCCTAACTCTCAATGTGACGACCCTATCTCTGAGCTTTGCAATTCTGTCTCTAAGCTTTGCGTCAACTCAAGCCGAGAATGGAATAAGTGCCAGACTAGGGCAATCATTTGCTCTCTACTAGGGCAAAAAAATGCCTTAGGCAGATAAAAGTTTCTCCCAAGGCATCCGTTTTTTCTAATATTTTAAGCAAAAAGATTTCCGTATTTTCTAATATTTGTGTATTTTTGCAGCAGTAAAACAACACAATATCAACATATTGCGAGTAAAATCACTAACAGAAGGAAATATGAAAAAGATTTTGTTTCTCATACTGACTATGTTCAGCATTATCACCTTTACAAGTTGCGACAAGGTGAACAACGACCCAGACGAGCCCATTATCACCCCTGGCAACCTGTTTGACTGCACGTTTACCACGACTAGCGACGGTTGCTGCATTCTAGAAGGCACCGAACCTATCAGCGCCGATGTCATCAATGACGAGGTAAAAGGATATGGGTGGAAAGTGATCGGCATGTATGAGGTGCAGGACAATGGCAAGCTCTCACACACCGACTTTCGCAAGGACATGTTGGGCAGTGGCTACACCGACTATTGGTTTAAATCCGACAGCCGCCTAGTAGGGTTTGCTTATAGCGATGCCCCCGGCAGAAACTACGATACCACAGACTGGAGCTATGATGCAACAAGGGGATTCATCCTGTGTGGCAAGGCTAATGAAAGCATACAAAACCGTTATATGCAAGTATTGCGTTTTGACAAAACAGAACTCATCTATAGACAGATGTACACCATGCAGCAACTCGGTTTCCGTTCAGACGGAAACGGCAATACGAAACCATTCTACGGCTTGGTCATCTATCAACGCATGACAGACAGCGAGCTTTCCCAAACGCAGAAAACATTCAATTACGATGCCAACTCCGAATATACCGGTGCCGTCCCTAACGACTGCAAATTCCGAGTAAGCGCAAGGTACTATAATCCTGACGATTTTGAGGAAGACACCAATGGAGCCGTCATTGTTACATTCGGGAAAGTGGAGTTCACGCTGACCGACCACCTCGGCACAGCCATTCTCCCAAACCCCGCATTGGAGTATTTCGACTCCATCGTTTGGCGAAGCAATTCACACGACCTTCCCGACCATTACGTCATCCATCGCCATAAACAAGGTCAAGCGCAGACAACCGTGAAATGGAACACCTATTTCTTCAACCAAGAGCCTAATTTGCCAACCGTCTTGGAGGGCTACAAGAATGGGCGTGTCGTCTATACCTACGAAATGCAGCACAACATCTACGCCGACAAGTTCCTGTGTTACGACTGGAACATCATTGCACAGAGCAAGCCACGAGACTATACCGCCTCTTGTCTCCTCGACAAATCTAGAAGCTTCACGGTGTACGTGCCAAGAGCCTACAACGACGACATCAGCAAGCCGTATGCAGAATTGCGCTACAATTCGGAAGAGAAAGGCAAGGGTAACGATGTTGCCATCTTATTGAAAGAATGCCAGGAACTGGCAAATTTGATGACGAAGAATTACGGAAAGGGCACCGACATTGGCAAGCAAGTAGAGCACTATCGCACACTATTCTATGCCTTGCCAGAAAAGTCGGACATCAAATATTACTGGGAGACGACAGACACACGCATCGCCCTTGTTTACCATCATGACGATGTCAATTTCAACAACGAATACTATTATATCCACGCCGAGCCGATTCAGAAATAAGTAAGTCTGCATTCGTAGCGATTGACGGAAGAAGAATTGATGCCTTCCTTTCCTCCAAGCAGGTGAAGGGTGGTGAAGCCTAGGTGAACCCTTAACAACCACTCTTCACCCTCGCAACCCCAGTGTTTATCGGGCTTTCAAGCGAAAAGGTGAAGGGTGAAGCTTAAAACGCTGTATTCGTTTTAAACTTCACCCTTTTACTATTTCTTTTTGAAAAGAGGCAATCATATTGCCTCTTCTAATATCCATTTCACAAGTTTAATAATGGAACGAGCTTCCACCCAAGAACTCTCGCAGCAAAGATGTAGGAGGCAAGTTATTGTAAGGAATGCCCTTGAAATACTTCAGGAACTTCAGGAGGCGATAAGCCTCAGCATACTCCTCACAATTCTCTGGCACTTGCTGCAACAAAGGCTCCGCCTGCGTCTTGATGACCGCCAACTCATAGAGCATCGCCGTATTGAGCATCGCATCGGCATTCTCCTGGAATGGGAATATCCACTTGTTCTCTCCTGCTCTCACGGATGGCCAACGATGGATGGTCTCCTGTGCGCTCACACCTCTATATTTATAGTCGCGGATGATACGGCGAAGAAGACGATTGTCGGTCGTCGGGATATAGTTGTGGTTGTCGAGCAAGATGGTGGTCAATGCCGAGGCATACACACGGAAAATCTGCTCGTTAGGAATCTGCGCCGTCAACTCAGGGTTCAAGGCATGGATGCCTTCCACCACCAAGACATTGTTGTCGTTCATCTTCAACTTCTTGCCACTCTTCTTGCTCTTGCCCGTCTGGAAGTCGTACTTCGGCAATTCCACCTCCTCGCCACGGAAGAGGGCATTAAACTGGTCGTTGATGAGTTGCAAGTCGAGCGCATAGATACTCTCATAATCATACTCGCCATTCGCATCCTTTGGCGTTTTCTCCCTATCCACGAAGTAATCATCCAAGGAAATCTGCAAAGGTTTCAAGCCGTTCACAGCCAATTGGATGGAGAGACGCTTACACGAGGTGGTCTTGCCCGAAGAGGAAGGACCTGCCAGGAGAACGAGTTTCACGCCCTTGCGGTTGGCGATGTCTTCGGCTATCTTGGCGATTTTCTTCTCCTGCAAAGCCTCGCTGATATTGATGATGTCGGTGGTGAACCCAGCATCCACAGCCTGGTTGAAGTCACCCACCGTACGGATGCCCAGAATGTCTTGCCAACGATGGTGCTCCTTGAAGATCTCAAACATCTTGTCTTGCTTGGTCAGTTCGCCCAATACGCTAGGGTCCTTGACCGAAGGAATGCGGAGCAACATACCATCATAATACTTCTCCAAGCCGAAGAGATACAGCTCGGAAGTATTGGTGAGAAGCGTGCCATAATAGAAATCGACATATTCACCTATCTTATAATAGGTAGTGTAGATGGAGCCAGAGGTCTTGAGGAGTTTCACCTTCTCCACGTCACCCTTCTCCTCGAAGAGGGCGATGGCTTCCTCCGTAGGCACCATGTATCGACGGATAGGCATCTTGGCATCGATGATCTCCTGCATACGCTGGCGAATCCTATCGACATCCTCATCGGTAGCAGGGCGACCAAAGCGCACATCCACATAGAAGCCATTCGACACCGGGATGTCGATGATGACATCGTGGGCAGGATAAAGGTCTTGCACCGCCTTGCAGAGCACAAAGAAGAGCGTGCGGGTGTAGGCACGAGAGCCAGAAGGAGAAGTCATGTCGAGGAACTTCACATCCTTATTATTATACACACGATAATGAAGACCTTCCACCTTATTGTTCACCTTACAAGACACCGGTCCATACTCCATTTGGAGACCAAATGCAGAAAAAATATCAAAAAGTGTGCTTCCGATTTCTACTTTCTGAGATTTTTTATTATTTTTGCAACGGATTTGTATCATCTGTTTCATTTGCGTTACGTTCGTGTTACGATGTTAGACAATCTATTCACATTAAAGTGAATCCATTTACCGTGCGGTAAAGATAAGAAGAAATTCGCAACTACGGTGATTTTGAAAACATAAATTAAATTAAAATATGTCGATTTGGATATTTTTTAGGCTTATCGGAGCACTCGCCCTACTGATGTTCGGTATGAAGACCATGAGCGACAGTTTGCAGAAAATGGCAGGCCCTCAGCTGCGCCACGTGTTAGGAACCATGACCACCAATCGCTTGACGGGCATCCTTTCGGGTACGCTCATCACGGCGGCGGTGCAGTCGTCCACAGCCACCACGGTGATGACCGTGTCTTTCGTCAACGCCGGTCTCTTGACCTTGGCGCAAGCCATCTCAGTCATCATGGGTGCCAACATCGGAACCACACTCACCGCTTGGATCATGAGTGCAGGTTTCTCTTTCAACATCACCGATTTTGTATGGCCAGCCTTCTTCTTCGCCATCATCCTCATCTATAGCAAGAAGCGCAAGATCGTAGGCGATTTCATCTTTGGTATATCCTTTATGTTCCTCGGTTTGGGAACTTTACGACAAACCGGCATCGACATGGACTTGGCTCATAATCAGCCTGTTCTCGATTTCTTCGCAAGCTTTGACCCACAAAGTTTCCTCACGACTATCACTTTCCTCGCCATCGGTAGTGTACTCACCATGTGCGTACAGAGCTCTGCCGCAGTCATGGCTATCACGATGATTCTCTGTTCTACAGGCGTATTGCCTATCTACCAGGGTATCGCCCTCGTGATGGGTGAGAATATCGGTACCACCGTTACTTCCAATGTGGCTGCCCTCACGGCAAACACGCAGGCTCGTCGTGCAGCAATGGCACACATGGTGTTCAACATCTTCGGTGTGCTATGGATCCTCTGTGTGTTCAAGCCATTCATCAACCTCGTTTGCGGTTGGGTGGGCTATGACACAGAGATGGCGAAGGGCGAGCCGGGCTTCTATGCCAACGCCGCCAAGCTTTCCTTCGTGCTTGCCGCCTTCCACACCACCTTCAACCTCAGCAACACCTTCATCTTGGTATGGTTTATCCCACAAATAGAGAAGTTGGTATGCAAGATTATCCGTCCTAAGAAGAACGCCGACGAGGATGACTTCCGTCTGCGCTTTATCCAGACAGGTATCATGAAGACCCCAGAAATCTCCGTATTGGAGGCTCAGAAGGAGATTCACTCTTTCGCCGAACGCATCCAGCGTATGTTTGGCATGGTGAAGGAGCTGCTTGGCGAGACTAACGAGGATAAGTTCATCAAACTCTACACTCGCATCGAGAAGTACGAGGGCATCTCCGACAACATGGAGATTGAGATTGCGAAGTATCTCGACCAGGTGAGCGATTCCCACTTGAGCGACGAGACGAAGGCAAAGATTCGTGCCATGCTCCGTGAGATTTCCGAGATAGAGAGTATCGGTGACAGCTGCTACAATATCGCCCGCACCATCAACCGCCGCATCAAGGGCAAGGAGGACTTCATCCCTGCTCAGTATCAGCACATGCACCAGATGATGGAGCTGACCGACCAAGCGCTCACCCAAATGAACATCACCCTCGTGGGACACAAGGGCGACAACGATGCCAACCTCTCCTTCAACATCGAGAACGAGATCAACAATTATCGCAACCAGTTGAAGAGCCAGAACATCAACGACGTGAACAACCACCTCTACACTTATGCCATCGGCACGATGTACATGGATATCATCCAGGAGTGCGAGAAGCTCGGCGACTACGTGGTGAATGTAGTCGAGGCTCGTATGGGTGTAAGACAGCATGAGGCATAAAGAAACAAAAAAACTTGCTTTTTTCTTTGTAATCTCTATAAATAAGCGTATCTTTGCACCCTAAATTGCAATTTGATTATATTTAATGAAGATTTTAGTGACGGGTGCGTCGGGATTCATCGGGAGCTTCATCGTTGAAGAAGCCCTTAGGCAAGGTATGGAAACATGGGCAGCTGTACGCCCTACCAGTTCCAAGAAATACCTGCAAGACGAACGCATCCATTTCATCAACCTCAATCTTTCTTCCAAGGAAGAGCTGATAAACCAACTAGACGGACAGGAGTTCGACTACGTGGTTCACGCCGCTGGTGCTACCAAGTGCCTGCACGCTGATGATTTCTACAAGGTCAACACGGAGGGAACCAAGAACCTGGTCGGGGCACTCATCGCCCTCAAGATGCCTATCAAGCGATTTGTCTTTGTCAGTTCGCTCAGCATCTTCGGTGCCATTCGTGAAGAGCAACCCTATCAAGAAATCACGGAACACGACACACCAAAGCCCAACACGGCATATGGCAAGAGCAAATGGGAGACAGAGAAATACCTCGATAGCTTAGGCATCCAGTTCCCTTACATCATCCTGCGTCCTACGGGCGTGTATGGTCCAAGGGAGAAAGACTACTTCCTCATGGCGAAGAGCATCAAGCAGCATGTGGATTTCGCCGTGGGATACCAGCGCCAAGACATCACATTCGTCTATGTACAGGACGTGGTACAAGCAGTATTCCTCGCCCTCGACCATGGCATGAATGGACGCAAATACTTCTTGAGTGATGGCGAGGTCTATCAATCCACCACCTTTAGCGACTTGATACGAAAAGAGTTAGGCAATCCTTGGATGTTGCGCATCAAGGCTCCTATCTGGGTACTTCGCATCGTCACCTTCTTCGGTGAATACATCGGAAGGATGACGGGCAAGATGTCGGCACTCAACAATGACAAGTACAACATCCTGAAGCAGCGCAACTGGCGTTGCGACATCGAACCAGCCATGGACGAGCTAGGCTACCATCCTCACTATCCATTGGAACGAGGAGTGAAACTCGCCATCAAGTGGTATAAGGAGAATGGCTGGTTATAGAGTAATCATAAAAAGAATATAGAGTTGAATATCAAAGATTATTTTAAGATAGAGAAGAACCCGAAGAAAGGGCTCATGGCGTTGGAATGGGCGATGCTCGCCTACATGGCACTCACCATCATCGTCATGCTCTTCACCTACACCAAACTTGTCAATCCCGAATCCATGATTTGGGGGCGAATCCGTGTATTGGTGATAACGGGGGCTTTATGGGCAGTGTATCGCATGATACCATGTAGGATGACCAAGATGGTGAGAGTGGTAGCCCAGATGTCACTGTTGGCATGGTGGTACCCCGACACCTACGAGCTCAACCGCATTCTGCCCAACCTAGACCACGTCTTCGCTGGATGGGAGCAACAAATCTTCGGTTGTCAACCTGCCCTATATTGGGCGAAGGCGATGCCGTGGATGATAGTCAGCGAACTGTTGGACATGGGCTATGTCATGTATTACCCGATGATTGCCATCGTCATCTTCTATTATTTCTTCTGTAGATATAATGAGTTTGAGCGTGTTTCCTTCGTGGTACTCGCCTCATTCTTCCTATACTATGTGGCTTTCATCTTCGTACCCGTGGCAGGTCCTACCTTCTACTACCATGCAGTAGGAGTGAGCGAGATAGCCAAGGGCGTTTTCCCGGCGATGGGAGACTACTTCAACACCCACACCGACTGCCTTCCTACCCCAGGATATGAGGACGGAATCTTCTATCAGTTGGTAGAGGATGCCAAGGCGGCAGGCGAGCGACCGACGGCAGCATTCCCTAGTTCGCACGTCAGCCTCAGCACCGTTTGCATGATGCTGGCTTGGCACACCAAGAATCGCAAGCTATTCTATATTCTCTTGCCTTTCTATGTTTTCCTCTGCCTTGCCACCGTCTATATCCAGGCACATTATCTTATCGATGCCATCGCAGGATTGCTGACAGCCATTGTCGTCTATTTCATCCTGATGTTTTGCTCCAAGGAAATGGTCAGCAAGGAATCGAGTACAGGGAAACTATCATTTAGATAGTGCCAACACCTTAATTAATATAGATTTAAATAACGCAATAAATTAGAATTCATCTAGAACAATGAAGAAACTATTTATCGAAACGTATGGCTGCCAGATGAACGTGGCAGACAGTGAAGTCGTGGCTAGCGTGATGCAGATGGCTGGCTACGAGATTTGCGAGAAAGAAGAAGAGGCTGATGCCATCTTCCTCAATACTTGCAGTGTACGAGAAAACGCTGAGAACAAGATTTACCATCGCCTCGACACCCTACATGCTGAGCAGAAAAAGGGACGCAAGGTGATTCTCGGCGTGTTGGGCTGCATGGCTGAGCGAGTAAAGGACGACCTCATCCAAAACCACTACGCCAACTTGGTATGTGGTCCAGACAGTTATCTCAACTTACCAGATATGATAGCGCAGTGCGAAATGGGCACCAATGCCATCAACATCGAGCTATCCAAGACAGAGACTTATCGTGACATCGTACCACAGCGCATCGGTGGCAATCGTGTGAGCGGATTCGTAAGCATCATGCGTGGTTGCAACAACTTCTGCCACTATTGCATCGTGCCTTACACCCGTGGTCGTGAGCGCAGTCGTGACGCTGAGAGTATATTAAGAGAGGTGCGCGACTTGCACGACCGTGGCTTCAAGGAGGTCACCTTGCTCGGTCAGAATGTCAATAGCTATGGTCTCTCTCCATCAGGCAAGCGTGAGGAAGGAAGTGTATCTTTTGCCGAGCTATTGAGAATGGTAGCCGAAGCTGTGCCAGACATGCGTGTGCGCTTCACCACCTCCAACCCAGAGGACATGACCGAGGACATTCTCCACGCCATCGCCGATGAGCCAAACCTCTGCAAGCACATCCACTTCCCAGCACAAAGCGGAAGCAACAAGATATTGAAGCTGATGAACCGCAAATATACCCGTGAGGAATATTTGGAGAAGATTGATGCCATCAAGCGCATCATCCCTGGTTGCGGCATCACCACCGACATCTTCGTAGGTTATCACAACGAAGATGAGGAAGATCATCAGCAGACCCTCTCTTTGGTAAAGGAAGTAGGGTTCGACAGCGCCTTCATGTTCAAGTACTCAGAGCGTCCTGGCACATACGCAGCCAAGCACTTGCCAGACAATGTGCCAGAAGACGTGAAGATAGCACGCCTCAACGAACTCATCAAGTTGCAAACCGAGGTGAGCGCAGAGCAGAACAAGAAGGACGAGGGCAAGGAGTTCACCATCCTCATCGAGAACTTCAGCAAGCGAAGCCGTGAGCAGATGATGGGTCGTACTGAGCAAAACAAGGCTGTTGTCATCGACAAGGGCAACCACCATATCGGTGAGTTTGTAAAGGTTCGCATCACAGGTTCCACCTCTGCCACCCTCTTCGGAGAAGAAATCAAATAAGACGCTTTTAAAGGGATTATCATCCTTTTTCCGCTAATAAGAAAAAGAAAACCGCCAAAAATTTGGCGGTTTTCTTTAAAAATGCTATCTTTGCAACCTATGAAGGAATTCTTGCAAGTATTAAGACGTTTTGTCCCTCCATACAAGAAGTATTTGGGACTATCGGTTTTGTTCAATGTCCTCTCGGCGATATTGAACATTTTCTCGTTTGCAGCCTTGATTCCAATCCTGCAAATCTTGTTTCAAGTGGATGGTGGCATTCGTGCCAACGACTACATGACTTGGGATGGCGACTGGGGCACCATCAAGGAGGTAGCCACCAACAATCTGTATTATTATATCCAAGAGTTCATCGTGGCACATAGTGCGTCTGCCGCCCTCCTGGTCATCGGCTTGTTCCTCGCCTTCATGACCTTCCTGAAGACTACGGCTTATTTTCTCTCTTCAGCCACCATCATCCCGATAAGGACTGGTATCGTACGAGATATTCGCAACCAACTTTATCAGAAGATTACTTCCCTCTCTTTGGGGTTCTTCAGCGAGGAACGAAAGGGTGACATCATAGCTCGCATGAGTGGTGATGTACAAGAGGTGGAGAGTAGCATCATGTCATCCCTCGACATGCTCTTCAAGAATCCCGTCTTGATACTTTTCTATTTCTGCACACTGGTTTTCATCAGTTGGCAGCTCACTCTTTTCACGATTCTTTTCGTGCCACCATTCGGTTGGTTCATGGGACTTGTCGGAAGAAAGTTGAAAGCGCAAAGTATCAGTGCCCAATCCCTTTGGAGCGACACGATGAGCATGGTGGAGGAGACCCTAGGCGGATTGCGCATCATCAAGGCTTTCTGTGCTGAGGACAAGATGAATATGCGTTTCAACCAAGTGAACAGTGAATACCGTGACAATGTTAAGAGAGTGAACATCCGTCAGCAGATGGCACATCCTATGAGCGAGTTCCTCGGCACCATCCTCATCGTCATCGTTTTATGGTTTGGTGGCATCTTGGTATTGGATTATGGTCGTATCGATGGACCTACCATCATCTTCTACTTGGTGATGCTCTATAGTATCATCAACCCATTGAAGGAATTTTCCAGAGCTAGCTATAACATCCCGAAGGGACTTGCCAGCATGGAACGTATCGACAAGATTCTCAAAGCCGAAATTGAGATCAAGGACAAGGAGAACCCTGAGCATATCGCAAGTTTCGAGCACCAGATAGAGTTCCGCCACGTATCGTTCGCTTATACCGACAACAAGACCGACGAACTCATATATGTCCTCAAGGACATCAACCTGATTATCCCTAAGGGAAAGACCGTGGCACTGGTAGGTCAGAGTGGTAGCGGCAAGAGTACAATGGTGGATTTGATACCTCGTTACTATGACGTACAAGAAGGTGAAGTGCTCATCGACGGCATCAACGTGAAAGACCTCGCCGTACACGACCTTCGCCAACTGATAGGTAACGTCAACCAAGAGGCTATTCTTTTCAATGCTTCCTTCAAGGACAACATCCGCTTTGGCAAGACAGATGCCACAGACGAGGAGATTGCCAACGCTGCCAAGATTGCCAATGCCTACGAGTTTATCACCAAGTCGGAAAAAGGCTTCGACACCAATATCGGTGATCGTGGTGGTCGCCTTTCTGGAGGTCAGCGCCAACGTATCAGCATCGCCCGTGCCATCTTGAAGAATCCCCCTATTCTCATCCTCGACGAAGCGACATCCGCACTCGATACCGAGAGTGAGCGACTAGTACAAGACGCCCTCGAAAAGTTGATGAAGACACGTACCACCGTGGCTGTCGCCCATCGCTTGAGCACCATCAAGCACGCAGACGAGATTTGCGTCTTGCATGAGGGTCGAATCGTGGAGCGTGGAAGCCATGACGAATTGATCGCCAAGGATGGATACTACAAGAAGTTGCACGACATGCAGCAAGTATAAAGTCAATTAAGAATTAATAATGCATAATGGTCAAGATTGTTTACGCCTTCTTCTATGCAATATCGCTGCTACCTTTTTGGGCACTCTATTGCATCGCCGACTTTGAATATCTGATGATGTATCATGTCATCAGATATAGAAGAGGTATCGTGCGTAAGAATCTCACCACTTCTTTTCCAGAGAAGAGCGCTACTGAAATCAAGACTATCGAGAAGAAATTCTATCGTTGGTTTTGTGATTACTTCTTCGAGGCAGTCAAGTTGCTCAGTATCAGCGACCAGGAACTACGCCGCCGATTCACCGTCCATAATAGCGAGGAGGTGGAGCAATGCTTCCAAGAGGGGCAGAACGTAGCAGCTATTCTCGGACATTACTGCAACTGGGAGTGGCTATCGTGCGTAGGTATCGAACTGCCTAAGTCACGCAAGATGGGCTTGATTTATCACCCACTCTACAATCATGCTTTCGATGAACTCTTCAAGCGCATCCGTTCCCATGAGGAGAATGGCATCCCTGTTCCAAAGAAAGACATCCTTCGCTATCTAGTGGATTACAAGCGCAAGGGCATCCACAGCATCTTCGGCTATATCAGCGACCAAGGTCCCAAATGGGAGAACATCCACCTTTGGCTACCCTTCCTCAATCATCCCGAGACCCCAGTATTTACGGGTGGCGAGAGAATCATGCGAAAGATGAACGATGCCGTATTCTATGTGGAGATGAGCCGTCCGAAGCGAGGTTACTATACAGCTACCTACAAGCTCATCACCCGAGAGCCCAACTCTCTCCCTGAGCACGAGATTACTCGTCGTTTCTTCCAAATGCTCGAAGAGACCATCCGCCAAAACCCACCCTATTACTTGTGGACGCACAACAGATGGAAGAGAACCAAGGAGGAATTTGACAAGTTATATGACATCGTAAATGGCAAAGTTATAGCAAAGAACCATGAGAAGAATTAAGATCAACCCCAAATACGAACATCTAAGGAGTTATATAGAAAGCATCCCTGATGTTTTCGAGCAAGAAGGTTGTGAGATATACAACAAGCGCAACCTCATCAAGGTGCTGACTGCCCCCGATGGCACACAGATAAATGTGAAGCGCTACCATGTGCCTCATGGTCCCAACCGCCTTATCTATTCATGGGGCATCAGGGAGCCCAAGGGAGAGAGAGCCTTCGCCTACCCAATGATACTGAAAGACAAAGGAATCGGAACTCCTGAGCCTATCGCCCTCATCGAAGAAAGGAGCCCTCTCTTTTTGTTGGGATATAGCTATCTCATCACCATCCAATGCAACTATGGACATACGCTTTATGAAGTAGGGAACGCACAACCTGGAGAATACGAGAATCTAGCGAAGGCACTCGCCCACTTTGCAGCCAACATACATGATCACAACATTTTGCACAAGGACTTCACACCCGGCAACGTGCTCTGGAAGCAAGACGACGAAGGCTTCCACTTCATGTTGGTGGATATCAACCGCATGAATTTCGGCGAAGTCAGCATCCAGGAAGGTCTCTTCAACCTCAGAAAGTTCTGGGGACCTAAGGATTTCATACGCATCTTGGTGACGGAATATGCCTTGCTTCGGAACACAGACGTAAATATGGCGGTGAAATATGTGATGAAGAAGCGTGCTAAGTTTTGGACAAAGTATGGCAAAAAGCACGAGATTCCTTTTCAACTAGAATTGTAAGAAAACAAACACGATAACAACAATCATAACCATTATGGAGCAACAACATCGTTTATGTTATATCAGCCGCAACTATTACAACCTAACAGCAGCTGGCAACAAGGCGAAAGCCGACAATGAAGACACCCTCGCCGAGATGGGTGCCGTCAACTTGGGATTGCAACGTAGCGTGAAAAATAGTAAGATACTCGCCTTCTTTATAGATTTAGCAGGCATCATCCGCGCTTGTCTGCTGCTCAAGAGGGGCGATACCCTGTTCTTGCAATATCCTGTCAAGAAATACTTTACGTTCTTGTGCAGAATCGCAAAAATGAAAGGAGCCAAGACTATCTCGCTCATCCATGACATCGGTTCGATACGTACCCATCGTCTCACACCCACCCAAGAAGTGAAACGACTATCACATAGCGATTACATCTTGGCTTCCAACACGAAAATGACAGAATGGCTCAAGGCACATGGCATGAAAAAGCCCATGGGAGCATTAGGATTATTTGATTATCGCTCCGCCAACTTCAACCAGCATGATCGCACATTCAATCCACAAAAGATAAAGGTAGCTTATGCCGGAGCCTTACACATCAAGAAGAATCCGTTCTTGATCCAACTGACAGAAGTTCTCAAATCATGGGACTTATATATTTTCGGCAACAAAAACGGCTTGCAGGGATGGAAAGAGAATCCCCGTGTTCACCACCAAGGCTTTATGGCTTCCGATGACTTCATCCATTCTGTGGATGCCGACTTCGGACTGGTCTGGGATGGCGACTCCTTGGAGACTTGCTCTGGAGTCTTTGGCGAATATCTCAAATGGAATTCCCCACACAAGGTTTCATTCTATCTCCGCTCCGCCTTACCCGTCATCATCTGGCAAGAAGCGGCAGTGGCTTCCATCATAGAGAAAGAAGGTGCAGGTTTCGCCATCAAAGATCCACAAGAACTGAACGAAAGACTCAAGACCTTGACACCAACGGAATACCACCAGATGAAAGAAAACGCAAAGCGCTTGGCAAAGGAACTCAATTCTGGACATTTCCTTCGCCAAGCACTCCAAGAATATTTCACTTCAGAAGTTTGAAGTACTTATCCAAGACAAGGAGCGAGATGATTTCCTCTCGTTTCTTGTCTTTAAACTGCTCTACATATTCGTGAGCATGGTCGATAATGGCTTGTGCCTCATCAGGATGAGAAGTATAGTAGTCCATTTTTTCTTCCATATCCGATAAGTCTGGTTTCACCTCTATATAATGATAGTTAGGCTTGAGCGCGCCCTCCATGAACCAGGTCTCGCAAGTAGGCTTAGGCATGATAGCAATGGAGTTGGACGACATAATCCATTTCAAGTTACTAGCTACATCATTTCCTTCCAAAGCCAAGACATACTTGAAAGCCAAATGGTCATAGATGGAGATTTTCTCCCCCTTCCACTCAGGTTTAATCAAGTCGATGGTACGCATATCAAAGCGAGGATTGCCAAAATACTGTTCAAAGAACTTCAAACGGATGTCCTTACCTGCGATTTTTCCACGGAATATCGCCTTGTCTATTTTTTCCGTGAATGGAATCTTATCCTTGACGAAAATAAAATGGCGCACCTTATCCATCTTCAGCAATACAGAATTCTGATTCTTGTCATTCAGTGGGCGGCTCTTCACTATCGTAGGAATACCCTCCACATAGATGATGTCACCTTCCAGCAGATTCCATTTGTTGTTGCCATCAAAAGCCCTGGCATACTCCATTGTATCCAAGAAATACACCTTTTGCTGAGTCATCTTTTGGTCCTTGATGCAAACAGCCTTCTTGTCCCAAAGCGCCTTGTCGAGATGTAGGTTCTCTGCATCCAACTTATTATAATAATCCACCCTTTGCAGAATATAACCATAGTCATCTCTCTTTTTCGCAGCTTCCAAGAGATGCTTTCTTCGCCACATCAGATAGGACGTGGGCAAATGCAAGTTGACATACTCCTTAACATAATACCAAGGCTTACTATTTTTGCCGCTATGAAACTTATATCTCAGCTTTTGTAGGTTCATCATTTTACATGTTAAAAAGTTAATACTGCTACAAAGGTAGCAATTTATCGCATTTTAGACAAGTTTTTCCGACATTTTTTCACTTGCTTTGATAAATTTTCATAAATAAGCCACTCTTACATAGCGACTTTGGGGAATATTTCATATCTTTGTAGTCTTACGAAACAAAAGTGGCAAGAAGAGGATGAACAAAATCAAGAGAAGAAGACTTCCTGTAGGCATACAGTCCTTCAAGAAAATAAGAGAAGAAAGGTATCTCTACGTTGACAAGAGTGATATCGTCTGGGATTTGGCGAACAATGGCAATCAAAATATTTATTTGAGCCGACCTCGCCGATTCGGGAAGTCTGTGCTTGTCAATACACTACAAGCTTACTTTGAGGGAAAAAAGGAACTCTTCGAAGGCCTAAAAATCATGGAGTTGGAAGATGAGTGGAAGCAATACCCCGTCATCCGACTCGACATGAGCCGTGGAGGAGCCAATGCAGATACTTTGCGTTCATATCTGAACATTCTTTTTAAGCAATATGAGGAACTCTATCAGATTGCACCAGAGCCCACAGCCCAGCTTGCAGATCGCTTCCATGCCATCCTTACTGCTGCCTATGAAAAAACAGGAGAACAAGTCGTTGTTCTTATAGACGAATACGACTCTCCACTCCAACATTCTTGGAAAACAGCAACCCATGAGGCTTGCACAGAAGTCTATCGTGAAGTATTCGCCATTCTCAAAGCTGACGATGAAATTGAGAGATTTGTATTCCTTACGGGTATCACCAAGTTCACCCAAATCTCCCTTTTCTCTGTGCTCAACAACCTCACCAATGTCAGCTTTGAGCCAAAATATGCAGCCATCTGTGGAATCACAGAAACTGAAATCAAGGAGAACTTCCAACCTGAACTAGAGAAAATGGCTGAGGTTAACGACTGGACGCTCCAAGAAACTCACGACAAGCTGAAGGACTATTATGATGGCTATCATTTCAGCCGCCGAAACATGACAGACATTTACAATCCGTTCAGCCTCATCAATGCGCTAAGTTCACAAGAACTTCGCAGCTATTGGGCTTCTTCGGGTGCGACATCCATGTTGAATAAGTTTGTAAAAGATGTAGAGTTGCGCCTCAGCAATTTTGACGACTGCTTGGTACTACGCAATACGCTGGAAACTTCCGATGTCACAGGAGGTGGTCCAGAATTGTTTCTCTACCAATGTGGCTACCTGACCATCAAGGGAACAGAAAGAAACATTTACCGTCTAGGTTTCCCCAATGAGGAAGTGAAGCAAGCCCTATACGAGACAGTGTTGCCAGCATTAACCATGAGAGCAGAAGGCGATATACAGTCCATACAAGCACAACTCTATCTAGCTCTAGATACTTGCCAGTTGCCTGATGCCATGAAATCCCTCAAGGCATTGATTGCCGACGTACCTTACAGCAACAAGAAGTTGGCAAGCATGGATATGGAGGAGCGTTATCGCCTCATCATCAGCAGCATCCTCAATGC
>ULJQ01014638.1_pt1 | contig 40726 bp, 49 predicted proteins | sample 1950941 | NCBI WGS metagenome assembly ULJQ01 (sample SAMEA4835479, study PRJEB28245) | human gut metagenome | biome: gut microbiome; material: fecal sample | place: Denmark | collected 2008
TCCTACATAAATAGGAGCCTTAGTTTTCTTAAATTATATAGATTTAAGAAAACTTATCTTCATATTTACGTATTTTACTATTAAATAATACCATTAATTTTTTAAAAAATCTAGTACCTTATCCCATAAATTGAACATCAATTTTTCCTATATCTATATAATTTAAGAAAATACGAACAAGGTAAATACTGGGTTTGTAAAGGTTTTAGATATTTTTTAATTTCATAAAAAAATGTAAGAATTTTTATCTTACATTATTTATTAATATTTTTCATTGTGGGAAATAAGATTACATCTCTAATTGAATCTTGTTCTGTAAATAACATTACAAGTCTATCAATACCATAACCAATTCCACCAGCTGGAGGCATACCATATTCTAGAGCTTCGATAAAGTCCATATCAATATCATTTGCTTCATCATTACCAAGATCTCTTTCTTTTAATTGTTCTTCGAATCTATCAAGTTGAGTAATTGGATCATTTAACTCTGTATAAGCATTAGCAAATTCTTTACCACCAATAAATAATTCAAATCTTTCTACAAATCTTGGATCAGTTGGATTTGCTTTTGTAAGAGGACTTATCTCTACTGGATGACCATATAGGAATGTTGGTTGAATTAAAGTTTCCTCAACATATTTTTCAAAGAATAAATTTATAATATGTCCTACAGTATGTTCATGTTCTTGAACTTCAATTTGATGCTCACTAGCAAGCTTTAAAGCATCTTCAACTGTCATTTCTTTAGAAAAATCAATACCAGTTACCTCTTTAATAGAGTCAACCATACTTATTCTTTTCCATGGTCCAGTTAAATTAATATCATAACCACACCAATTATATTCCATTTTACCAATTACTTTTGTAGCAATTTCTTGATACATTTTTTCAGTCATATCCATCATACCCTCAAGGTCAGAATATGCAAGGTAAGCTTCCATTAAAGTAAACTCTGGATTATGTTTAGGATCCATACCTTCATTTCTAAAAGTTCTACCTATTTCATAAACAGCTTCCATACCACCAACAAGTAATCTTTTAAGAGGAAGTTCTAGAGCAATTCTTAAATACATATCAATATCTTGTGTATTATGATGTGTTATAAATGGTCTTGCACTTGCTCCAGTAAGAAGTGTTTGAAGTACAGGTGTTTCTACCTCAGTAAAACCAAGGTTATCCATAAAGTTTTGAATACATCTAATAATTTTAGGTCTAGTATAGGCAACTTTTCTTGATTCTTCATTCATAATAAGATCAACATATCTACGTCTATATCTTTCCTCAATATCAGTAAGTCCATGAAATTTTTCTGGTAATGGTTTAAGTGCTTTAACTAAATGAGTATATTCTAAACATTTAATAGTTACTTCTCCAGTACCGGTTTTCATAACTTTACCTTTAACACCAACTATATCACCAAGGTCAGCTGTTTTAAATAAGTTATAAGTTTCTTCGCCTACATCATTAATTGAAATATATATTTGAATATTACCAGTTCTATCTTTAATTGAGAAAAATGATGCTTTACCCATTTTTCTTATGAACATAATTCTTCCGGCAACAACCTCAATATCATTTCTATTTTCAAATTCATCATGAGAAATATCTTGATATTTTTCTTTTATATCTAAAGCATAACCAGTTCTTTCAAATCTATGTCCAAAAGGATCAATACCTAGATTTACTAAATTTTCAAGTTTATTTCTTCTAACTAATTCTTGTTCTGTAAAATTTCTTTCCATAATATCACCACTTCTCGTTTATTTTAACATAAATTATTTTATATATAAAGTGTTTTCATAAAAAAATCTACCATAAAGGTAGATTAAAAATTACAAATCAATTAAATTTTATAAAGTTTTGTTCTTTTTTTAGTTCCAAAATATACACCAGTACCAACAGCAAGTCCTATAGCTACAATTGTTAAAGGAAGGCTAGCACCAGTTTCTGGATTTTTAGTACCAGTAGAATTTCCATTTTCAACTCCGATTGAACAATCTTCATCAGCAGAATCTTTTTTAACAGTTACTACTAATGAACCAATTTGGAAATTATTACCAGTATCAGTTGAACCATTTTTATCAAATGTACAACTTAATGTAGATGTACCATCTGAATTTTTAGTAACAGTACCACCATCAGTTACGTATTCACCAAAGTCAGAGCATTTAGCTTCAGTAATTGCTTTTCCTAAAGTGAATTTAACAGTTTTTTGAGTAACCTTATGATTTTCAGTATTATCTTCAAGAATAATCATAATTTTGTAAGTTCTTTGTTCATCTCCTGAAGAAAGTGTAGTTGTAGTAAAATCACCTGCATTACCTGGAACATTAATTGTTTCTTTGTAAGCTGCTCTAACAACTAAAGGCATACATAAAAAGGCTCCCATAACTAGTAAATAACTAAAAAACTTTTTCATCCATCAACTCTCCTATCTTTATTATGACCTAATTATATCATAAAATTCCAAAAAACAATATATTTTTTTAAAAAATTATATTAAAATGTAAAGTTTTGTGTTATCATAATTAATATAAGGTAGGTTATTTGTGAAGATATTAGTAAAGATTAAAAACGATAGATTATGTTTTATTACTAGAAAAAAACTTAATCCAGATTATAAAAATATGCTTAATACTAACGTAATTAGTAACAATGAACTAGTATTTAGTGATGAATATATTTTCTTAAATCAAAAAATAATTTGTACTTTTTTTAATGAGTTAATAAAAACTTACTCTATTACTACTCTATCTTTTCAATCACTCGAAGTACTTTATATATTCTTACCACTTTTATCAAGATTCAAAGAAATTAATTCATTATATTTAGAATCTGATGAAATAATGCCTTATAAATTATGTGAAAAATTATGTAAAATTAACAATATAAAATATATTAGTTTTGAATACATTCCTCAATATATGTTTGAATTACTTGATAAACATGGTTATATTCCAGAATCAAGAAGTGAAATATTATTTACCTCAAAGTTTATGGAAACAAATAATCTTAATACATACTCATCAATATATTATAAAAATAATATTTATTTAGAATTTCCATTTTCTAATGAAGACATTCAAAATTTCAATACATTTTGTGATATAAATAAAAATTTAAAAATAATTCATATTAATAAACTTAATAAAGAGGATTTAGAAACTGTAATAAAAATACTTAAAAATAATAATCAAAAAAATATTAAAATAATTTTACATGGTAATGAACATGATCCAAATGTAATTGAATATTTAAAAAAGAATAATAAATTAATAAAAAAGAAATATAAAATATCATTTAAATTAAAATATTCTAATGAATATATTGAAAATAATATTGCTAGTGAAACAAATAATGCAGTTCTTAGAATGATTGCTTTAGTAATACTTGCTATAATCCTATTTTCTTTTATATATGTTTTTTATGATAATTATAGGTCAATGATGAAAGTAAGCAAAATTCAAAATGAAGTAATTGATTATATCAATGCTAAAGATATAAACGAAGAAAACTCTAATAGAACATTAAATGGTTTAGAAATAAAAAATAATTATTTGTACTCTCTTACCACAATTAATCCTGATGTTGTTGGCTGGGTTAAAGTTAATGAAACTAACATTGATTATGCTGTAACTAAAAGTATTGATAATGAATATTATTTAACTCATAATTTATATAAAGAAAAAGATCCAAACGGATGGATTTATATGGATTATACAAATAATGCTACAAAAATTGATGATAATATAATTTTATACGGACATAATAGATTTTTAAATGGTGTTATGTTTGGAACACTAAATAAAGTATTATATAAAAATTGGTATACAAATGAAAAAAACCTAACAATTACGTTTGATACCCTATATGGTTCATATAAATATAAAATATTTTCAATATATATTATTCCAACAACAACTGATTATTTAACCACTAATTTTAAAAGTAATGAAGAAAAATTAAACTTTATAAAACTTATTAAGGATCGTAGTATTTATGATTTTAATGTAAGCCTTGATGAAAATGCAAAAATACTTACCCTATCAACTTGTCAAAGTGATACATCAAGACTTGTTGTTCACGCATATTTAGTAAATTAAAAAGATAGAAATTATTTATTAACTTTTTTCTATCTTTTTTAAATTCAGTAAATACATTACAACAAGGGGCATTGGAAATATAAATGGAAGTGCATATCTAAAATAGTTATTCGCAGGACTAAGTATACAGAAAAATACTGCAACAAGCATTGGGCTTATGACTATTAAATATTTCTTTTTATTATTTTTTATCAAATAAACACTCATAGCTATAACTATCCAAACATTAAAGCCAATATTTACAAATAAGCCAATAACAGGTAAACATCTATAAGCATTTCCATATCCAGATAAGAAAGAACGTAAATGTTTAAAACTATTAAAGTGATAATCTACTAAATTATTTTCAGTAATTCTTTTATCAAATTTGGTGTATAAATACCAATTTAAATCACCAATATCAAAGTAACCATAAATATTATTAAGTGTTGCATCTATATAGGTAAATGGATGAGTATAAAATCCTTTAAACCAAGTTTTAGCATAATTAACAAAATCCTCTTTTGTAGCATATTTGTTAAAAGTTGCTTTAACTGGATCAGATAATTTTGGTTTATATTTAGTTTTAATAATATCATAGTTAAGAAGTCCTGAAATATTTTTTTTATCCTCTTCGGTTAAGTCTTCTTCGTGATATTTTATATATCTAGCAGTTTGTTGAAAAGGAATTGATAATACTTCCCTAACCGTTGTCCCAGTTATATGAAGTGCAGGTAAAAGTATTTTAGAATAAGAAATATAACTTATAAATATAGCAAATACTAAACAAATTATTCTTTTTTTATTAATTTTACTATAATTACACATAAATGGAAGTAATAATAATACTAAGAAAATACCATTATTTCTAAATAAACAAATAAACATCATTAATACAAAAGATAATATTAACCATTTAAATTCAATTTTTTTATTTTTGAATTTTTCAATAAATTCAATTAAAAATATTGTTAGCCAAATCATAAGAATTGAATAATAAACATCTTTATTTGTATTAATTGCATAAAATGAAAAACAAGGCATTATAACGTATAATAATAACATTAAAAGTAAATATTTATTACTTACACCTTTTTTCTTTAAATAAGAAATTGAATAAGAAAGTGTTAAAACTAAAAACAATCCTTGAAAAAAAGTATAAATAAATAAGCCAAAGTTATCATTAACAAGAAGTCTTCCAAGTTTAACTGAATAACCTAACATCAATGTATGGAGTACTGGATGATGATTAGTTAAATTAACTTTTGGATCAATTTGAATTGAATAATCTACATATTTTGTTCTTACATTAAATGCCTGTTTTATTTGATTACTAGGATCTGGCGATAATACTGCAGGATAATATGCTATATAATAAATGCTATAACAGAATATAAGTACAAAAAGACTAACTAAAAATGGATGTTTATTAAATAATTTTATAAATTTATTATCTTTTAAATTAAATTTATTTTCAAAAATTGAAATAGTCTTTTTTATATAAATCATAAATAGATTTAAAATATTATAAAATCCAATAAATCTTATTATTGTAAAAAAGAACATATACTTTCTAAATAAGATACTAAGAGAGCCAACATCTCTATAACTTTGACCGACTAAAACAAATATAGAAAACATTGGTAAAAGTATTTTATCTTCTTTACTAATATTTTTATAATCATTTTTAGCATAAAAAATATAGAATATAAAAGTAAATAAAACTAGCAAAACTATATTTAAAATACTAAATGGGTTTTTTCCTAAATACAATTTTTTAAAATTTAAAAATAATGTAAAAGCACTAATAAAACTTAATATAAAACATTCAAACTTCTTTTTCATATGCCTAGTATAGCACTTATTATTTTATTTTGCAATTAACTTATTGTTTAAATAAATCTTATAAAATTATATCTTCGAATAAGTTTCATTAAAAGTCTAATTATCATCATATTCTTCCTCCTCTTTTTTAGTAAATATTAGTTTGATTAAAAGTTCAAAGAATCTTTCATCATCGTCATAATCGATAAATTCTGGTGGTTCTATCTCGTTAATTCTAATACCAATTTCATGGCAATTCTCCCTTGGCACATCATAATGCTCTAAGATATTATCAAATACCTCACTTAAAATTTCTTTAGGTATTTGTCCAGTTCTTACTTTTTCATAGTCTACATCTCCAGTTGTAGAAAATGTAATTTTTTGATTAATTTCTTGCATTTTTAATTCCTCCTTTTTTGCTGAAATTTTTGCTTTACACTTTTTTGACACTTTTAAAATTTTTCTATGTCATATCTTTTTTCTCCTTTCACTATACTTATTACCGAAAAATTTCTGATTTCCTCCTTTTTTTGTTAAATTTCTTAAAAAAAGTTAAAATTTTACACTTTTTTGACGTTTTTTAATATTCTTATTTACATATATTTTACATATAATTTTATGTAAATCAATTTACACTCTAATAAATTCTAAACTTGTTGACAAAGCACAATTAAAATTATATAATTAATTTGTAATCAGTAATCGCGGTGACCTTTTTCACTACGGTTACTGATTTTTTCTTTTATATACATAAAATCCATACTTAGATTTTATCGCTATGATTTTAACCCATTTTAATCTTCTAAAAGTGTAATTTAGTTGCATTAAAATATTATGTTTATTAATTTTATTATTTGTAACGTTTATAATAAAGTTATATGATTGACCCTTCGCCTTTTCTAAATTATGATATATTAATTGATTACTGCACCCATAAGTATGTTTATAATCAAAATATTCTTTACCAATTTTAAAATCAGCGGATTTTTTATTAGCTGGCTTGTTAAATCGTGGAAACACCTCTATTCTTTTTGAAGTCATTGAGGAAAGCCATTCAGCAAATTCTAATTCACCTTTTTTAAAATCTAAAACTATATCATGATTATCAATTAAAAATGATTTACCCTTATATTTAAACATATCACCATTTTTGTGAACAATTAATTTATTAGTTTTTTGATTATTATTAAGCCATTGTCTTGTTATATTTGTATACATTTTTTGTTGATTCATATTATATTACTGATTCAGATAATCATTTTTCTCCTTTCACTATACTTATTACCGAAAAATTTCTGATTTCCTCCTTTTTTTGTTAAATTTCTTAAAAAAAGTTAAAATTTTACATATTTTTGACATTTTTTAATTTCTTTATTTACATGTATTTTACATATATTCTTATGTAAAGTAATTTACATTCTAATTAATTTTAAAATTAAAAAAAATCATATCATTTAGATACGATTATTTATTATCTTCTTCAGTTAAAATATTAATTATTTTATTTTGATTTTTAATTATTTGAGACATTTTATTATGTAAGTCCTCAAGCATTAATTCACTTTTTAAATCTGTTTTATAATCATTTGAACTACGAAGTCTATCTTTTTTTGCTTCCCTATTTTGACTCATCATAATAATTGGCGCCTGAAGAGCCGCTATACAAGACAAAAGTAAATTTAAAAGAATAAATGGGTATGGATCTGCATTTGTTAAAATAAATATATTAAGAATTATCCATAAAAGTAGAAATATAATAAGTCCAATTATAAATGGCCAACTACCTGCGATTTCGGTTATTCTATCTGCTAAATAGTCTCCAAAACTTCTATTTAAATCACTTTCTTTATCTGTATCAACACTAATTGGTTCATTAATAAGCATATTTATTAAATCTTCTTCATCAGTTACATTAATATCTTTTTTTAAAAGCATTTTTACTATTTCTTTTTTACTATTTTTATTTTCCATTTTTTATCACCATATTAATGGTACCACAAAAGTATCCATTTTGTAAATTACTTATGTTTTGTAAGTCTTAAAGACATATCTTCATAAAATGCTTTATTCTCATTATAAAAGTCCTCACACATATCTTTATGTAATAATATTTTTGCATTTGATTCATTTAAAATATCTTGTACTTCTTCATTAGGTAATGTGTTATTATTTTTATTTATTAAATCACACATTCTTTTTCTATCATTGAGTAAATCATAACGACCATTTCCCTTAAAAATAGGAAGCATTACTCCTTTGTCATCAGTAATACCAAATTCAAATGAATCTAATACTCTTTCGTTTGTTGGATCTAAAAAATAATTTTTACCATCATAACTTGCATAGGAAATTAAATGTGGTGCATAAATATAATTAACTTTTAAAAATCTAACTAAAAAGCGGTTCATAACATAATCAAGTTTTCCTTGATAATTATAAACATCCCTATAGTATTTTTGAATAAGTCCATATAATAAAGGTACTGAACACAAATTACTATAATTATAGCTTTCTATGTTACTTTCTCTTAAAATATCTGTAAGCATAGAACCTATGTGTCTACATACTCCCTTACCACTAAATATATTTGTTCCATATAAATTAATAATATCTAAATATTTTTTATAAAATACTTTAAATTCGATAGATTTATCTTTAGATAAGAAACCATTTTTATACATATACACAAATAAAGTATATATTGAAATAGGTTCTTTAAAAGAGAGTTCTTCATTTAACACTTTATATCTTTTTAAAAACTGTCTATAATCATTTAATAAAGATGTATATTCCTCTTTAGTTATTTTGTTATATTTTAAAAAGTATTCAAAGTTTTTTTCATCAACATCAGAAGTAACAAATAAATTTAATCTTATTTTTTCTAAATCATAAATATTCATATTAACCCCCTAAATTACAAGTATTCTATCATAAAAATTAGCAAATGTAAAATTTTTATCAAAAAAAATATAACTAAGTTAAAATAACTTAATTATATCGCTTATTGTAACTACAATCATTAAAAGGAAAACTAATATAAATCCTATTAAATGACAAGTATTTTCTATTTTAGCATTAACTGGACTACCTTTAATTTTTTCAATTATTAAAAATAATACGTGTCCTCCATCAAATGCTGGGAATGGTAATATATTAATAAATCCAACATTGATTGATAAGAATGCTAAAATATATAAGAAATAATTTATACCGTAATTAATTGTTTCGCCTACTGCTTCGTAAATACCTACAGGTCCTGATAAAGCAGATAAACCAATTTTACCTGAAATTAATCCCCATATAGTATAAACCATTGAACTTATAATAGAGTTAAACTTTCTTATACTATAAACAAATGATTTAAATACATTTGACGTATCTTCAGCATCAATTTGAATACCAAATAATTTAGATTCTGCACCAGTTTCTTCATCTTTAATAATCTCTGGTTTAATTTTAATTTCCTCTTTAGTTCCATCAGTGTGTTTTACTTCAAACGTATAATATTCATTAGTATTTTTATAATATAAAATAATTTGTGCTTTATCCCATGATGACACATTATAACCATTAATGTTTGTTATAACATCACCTGATTTTAATCCGGCAGCTGCCGCTGGTTTATCCTCAACTACATTTAATACTTTTGGAGTAATTGCTCCACCACCCCAAATAAGTGTATAAATAAATAGAATTACTATTGCTAAAATAAAGTTATTAACAACACCTGCGACTAAAATGATAAGTCTTTGCCACCATTTTTTATTACACATTAATTTGTCTTTTTTTATCTTTTTGTTGTTCTCATCAACCTCACCAGAATCATAAACTTCGCCAGCCATTGATACAAATCCCCCTATAGGAATTGCTCTAATATTATAATTAATACCATCTTTTTTTCCTTTATGGGTATGTAATAAAGGCCCCATTCCTATTGAAAATTCATAAATATGAACTCCAAATGTTTTAGCCCAAATGAAATGACCAAATTCATGAACTAATATTATTATTCCTAAAATAAATAATAATAATAAAATTTTTATAATAAATAAACCTATACTTGGAAGCATAATTTTTTTCTCCTTTCTATAATAATATTAATGAAAGTACTACATATGTTAAAAATATAACAAGAGTACTATCAAGCCTATCAAGTGCTCCACCATGACCAGGCATTATATTTGAATAATCTTTAATATTATTTTCTCTTTTTAATTTACTAAATATTAAATCACCTAATTGATCCATTATTGTTAAAATAAATGTAATTAAGATAATCATAAAATTAAACTCTTTAAATAGTATGAAATATAAAATACAGGGAATTATTGTTCCAAAAAGACTTCCTCCGATACATCCTTCCCAAGTCTTTTTAGGGGAAATATTTGGACACATTTTATTTTTGCCAAAAAATTTTCCCGAAAAAAGAGCAAATGAATCGGTAATAACTGGAATTGAAACTAAATATAAAAATAATTTTAAATCTAAATTTCTAACTAATATTAAACTATTAAAACCAAGCCCAATAAAAAGAAGCAACCCAATTAAATGAAAAGCATCTTTTATTGAATAATTATCATAAAATAATGTTGGTATAATAAGTCCAAAACATAATACAGATAAATATATATATGATACACCACTGTAATAAAGTGAATATGTTGTGTTAGCAAATACAATCAAAAGTAACCCTAAAAGTCCCAAAAACATAGGTACAGTTGGCAACTTTTCATGTGTTTTTTTTAAACTAATTATTTCTTTATACGACCATAATGCTATAAGGCCTATGGCAATTTTATATGGATAACCTCCTAAATAAATAAATGGAATTGCGATAGCTATTGCAACTACCGCACTAATAATTCTTGTCTTCATTTTACAGCCTTTCATCAAACTTATCCATCTCATCTACTTGTGATTCAACAAGAGCAATAAATCTTTTTTTATAACTTATAACTTTTCTTTGCAATTCTTCAGCTTCCCTTTCAATATTTTGTGCTTTAATTAATGAATTATTCACAATCTTCGAAGCATTATTTCTAGCATCCTCCACAATTAATTTACTTTGTGCATAAGCAGCTTTTTGAGCATTAGCACTAGTTTCTTGAGCAAGCAAAAGAGTGTCGTTAAGTGTTTTTTCTAGGCTTTTATATTTTTCATTTTCTTTTCTTAAACTTTCAGCCTCTAAAGTAACATTTTTAAGTTTTTCATAGATACTTTCATATTCACTTGCTACTTCCTTAACAAAACTAGCGACATCACTTTTATTGTAACCATAGATATTTGTTCTAAACTTAACCATGGACTATGTGCCTTTCTATAAATCTATTTCTTCGTAATCTTCTTTTTCTTTTTTCTCTGAATCATCAGTTATTTTACCTTGTACATTTACATTTTTAGGTGTACATAAATAAATACCAACACCAATTTTTTGCATTGAACCACCAATTGCATAAATACATCCACTTAAAAAGTCAATAATTCTTTTTGCTTGTGGTGCAGTAACCCTTTTTAAATTAACTACAACAGAATTACGATTTTTAAGATGATCAGCAATTTGTTGAGATTCAGAATATGCACGTGGTTCTAAAAGAATCATTTTATTTCCAGTTTTATCTGCCTCTTTTACAGCATCTTCTTTACTTATACTATAAAATTCATCTTCACTAACACTTTGCATTTCATCATCATTATCTTCAAATAATTTTTTAAATTTAAAAGCCATATTTAGCCCTCCTAGTATCTCTTTAATTATACTAAAAAAAAATCTACTTTGCAATAATGCTAAAATAGATTTTTAAATTTTATCTTGACTTTTCTTTTTCTAATCCAACTATTTTTTCATAAGCATATCTTTCTTCCTCAACAAGATATGAAGGAATTACTTCAATATTTAACCTTTCCGCTATTCTTTTACAAAAAAATGTATTAATAATAATATCTTCGGTTAAAGCATCATAATGATTTACATTTTCTTCAGAAGAAATAATTTTAATTGAACTAGCAATTGCATCATTACAAACTGATAAATTTTCTTTAGGAATACTTACCATACTTGGACCTAATATAACTTTATCTTCCTCATACATAACTGGAATAATTCTACCAGTTACCCAATCCATAAAATATTTTTTGTTCCCATTATATATTTTGGTTTTCTTACCAAACTCATTAAAGTCATCAAGAATCATTTCAAAAGGTTTATCCATAGTAGTTTTTATAAACACTATCTCACCACTTCTTAATGTTACTCTTTTAAAATATTCTATTCCTAAAGTATTTAATTTATAATTGTAAATTTTCTTTTTAAACATTCAAACTCCCTATAAAATATATTAATATGATTTACCCCATATTACATTATGTTTAGCATCCTTACCACAGCAAATACATTTTCCAGTAAGAAGTTTATCCTCAAAAGGAATACATCTACTTCCTGCACCACCAGTAAGTTCTTTTATTTTATCTTCACATTCTTCTTCTCCACACCAATCTGCTTTTATAAATCCTTCTTTAGTGCTAGCAATTTCAATCATTTCATCCATTGTTTTTGCTTCATAAATATGACTATTTACAAACTGTGTTGCTTTTTCAAGCATTCCTTTTTGAATTCCCTCAAGTTTAGATGTTACTTCATCACATATATTTTCTAGTTTTACAACTTCTTTTTCGTGAGTAAATCTAACTGCTAAAGTAACTTCACCATTTTCTAAATCTCTTGGTCCAACTTCTATACGAAGTGGAATTCCTTGAACTTCACTTTCATTAAATTTAAATCCGGGTGTTTTATCACTATCATCAAGTTTTACTCTAATTCCTTTTGCTTTTAAATCTTCATAAATTTCATTAGATATTTCCATAACACCTTCTTTATGAGAGGCAATAGGAACTATAATAACTTGAACTGGAGCAATTTTTGGAGGAAGAACTAAACCATTATCATCACCATGAACCATAATTAAAGCTCCAATTAGTCTAGTAGATATTCCCCAAGAAGTTTCATAAACAGTTTCAAGTTTATTTTCTTTATTTAAAAATTTTATATTGAAAGCCTCGGCAAATCCTTGTCCAAAATAATGTGTTGTTCCTGATTGTAAAGCTTTACCATCATGCATCATTGCTTCCATTGTATAAGTATTTTCGGCACCAGCAAATTTTTCAGACGGAGTCTTTTGACCAGTAACCATTGGAATTGCTAGATAATCTTTACAAAATGTTGTATAAACATCAAGCATTTGTAAAGTTCTTTCCATAGCTTCTTTACTAGTAGAGTGAATTGTATGACCCTCTTGCCATAAAAATTCACGACTACGAAGATATGGTCTAGTTGTTTTTTCCCATCTAAGTACAGAACACCATTGATTATAAATTTTAGGTAAGTCTCTATATGATTTAACTTCTTTTTGCCAATAGTTACAGAAAAGAGTTTCACTTGTAGGTCTTATACACATTCTTTCCTCAAGTTCTTCATTTCCACCCATAGTTACCCAAGCAACTTCAGGAGCAAATCCTGCTATATGATCTTTTTCTTTTTGAAGTAAACTTTCTGGAATAAGCATTGGAAGATATACATTTTGAACTCCAGTTTCCTTAAACATTTTATCAATATTATTTTGAATATTTTCCCAAATAGCTTGACCATTAGGTAAATAAATCATACAACCTTTTACATCAGTATAATCACATAATCTTGCTATCTTTACTACATCAGTATACCACTGTGCATAATCTACATCTCTTGGTGTAATTTTTTCTGTCATTTTATTATTCATAAATATTTTCCTTTCTAAAATTTTATTTTTTCATTAATATATGAAGCAACTTCATTAACATTTAAAGTAATTTGCTCCATTGTATCACGATTTCTTAAAGTAACTGTATTATTATTAATTGTTTCATCATCAATTGTTATTGCAAAAGGTGTCCCAATAGCATCAGATCTTCTATAACGTTTACCAATATTACCTGTTTCATCATAACTACAGTTAAATTCTTTAATTAACTTTTTATATATTTCTCTAGCTTTTTCACTATGAAATTTCTTTACAAGTGGAAGTACAGCTACTTTATATGGAGCTAAATATGGATGAAGTTTAAGTACTTCACGAGTTGTACCATCCTCTAAAACTTCTTCATTATAAGCATCACAAAGTACTGTTAAAAATAATCTTTCAACACCAAGTGATGGTTCTATAACATATGGAATATATTTTTCATTAGTCTCAGGATCTAAATATTTTAAATTTTCACAAGAGAATTTTTCATGTTGTTTTAAATCGTAATCAGTCCTTGAGGCAATTCCCCAAAGTTCACCGAAACCAAATGGGAAGTTATATTCAATATCTGTTGTAGCATTTGAATAAAAACATAGTTCTTCTTTGGCGTGATCTCTTAAACGAATATTTTCTGATTTTATACCAATTTCCTTTAAAAAGTTTACACATTTTTCTTTATAAAATTTAAACCATTCAAGTTCAGTACCTGGTTTACAGAAAAATTCAAGTTCCATTTGTTCAAACTCTCTTACTCTAAATATAAAGTTTCCTGGAGTTATTTCATTTCTAAAACTCTTACCTACTTGACCAATTCCAAAAGGTACTTTAAGACGCATACTTCTTTGAACATTTAAAAAGTTAACAAATATACCTTGAGCAGTTTCAGGTCTTAGATAAATTGTACTTTTAGCTTCCTCAGTTACACCTTGAAAAGTTTTAAACATTAAATTAAATTGTCTTATATCAGTAAAATCACATTTACCACATTTTGGACAAGTAATCTTATTTTCTTTAATGAAATCAACAAGTTTTTCATTACTCCATCCATCGCCAGTTTCTTTTCCATTAGTATAGTCTTCGATTAACTTATCTGCTCTATATCTTGTTTTACAATGTTTGCAATCTACTAAAGGATCTGCAAAAGTTTTTAAATGTCCACTTGCTTCCCAAACTTTAGGATTCATAAGTATTCCACTATCAAGTGAAACATTGTTTTCATCCTCAGTTACAAACTTTTTAAGCCAAGCATTTTTAATATTTCTTTTAAGTTCAGCTCCAAGAGGACCAAAATCCCAAGAATTTGCTAAACCTCCATATATTTCACTTCCTTGAAATATAAATCCATAATTCTTACAATAATTAGTAAGCTTTTCCATTGTTAAATTTTCCATAATACCTCCATTAAACAAAAAAATTCCTTTAAAAAATAATTTAGGGACGAATATAATCCGCGGTTCCACCCTAATTATTCCCAAAGGAATCACTTTTATAATTTATAGCTCTAGGATTCCAACCCCGTCATCGCTAAAGTTATTATAAACTATTATTTGTTTTTTTACAACAATTTTTAGTCCTTTTCTATCACTTTTTCTAGAAATATTTTTTTATTAAATCCACCCCTTTTAGTGGCTTTGTTTTCCACTGCATCAATTAAGTTTTCATAAGAATAACCCAATGCTTTTGCAAGTGATCTTACTACCTCAAAAGTATCTGCAAGTTCCTCTAAAGTATCCTCTTTTGTTTTGGCAGATACTACTTCATTACATTCCTCAATTAACTTTTTTTTAAGATTTTCAATATACTCATCATTACTTAAAATCCTTGTATAAGGCTCTCCACCATTATTTTTTATTATGTTCGGAATTTTATCTCTAACTAATTTATTATATATTTGCTCCATCTTTTCCTCCTATTTAAGTAAGAATACAGCATAAAGCGGTATACTTTTTATTTTGCTTACTTCGTTATATCCAAAATTTTTAGTACTTATTCTAATTGCATATTTAGGGTTATAATTTTCCATAAACATTTTTAAACTTTTAGATTGTGTATAATCAGATGCCTTGACTTCAACTAGAATAATCCCATCTTCATTATATAAAAGAAAATCAACTTCTACAATTCCTTCACTTAACCAATAATATAAACTAATCTCATTACTTGCAAATTGAGTAGCAACATAATTTTCCACAATAGCACCTTTGAATAAGGATAAATTATCAGTTATAATATCAGAATTTCTAATTTCTAGAAAATGATTTAATAATCCTATATCATTAATAAATAGTTTATAAAAATCAAAATCAACATATCCTTTAAGAGGAATTAAAGGCCTGCTTACTCTATAAGAAGTTAAAACTAAATTACTTGCCTCTAACCAACTAAGAGGTTCATCATAATCACGACTTCTTGAATTTTTTGCAATTTTTGAAATTATTTTGATAAAACTCATTTATTAATACCACCACTATAAATATATCATAAATGTAATAATTCTTTTTTAGTTATTTTAGAAACAGAATCTATTGTTTCATATTCAATCGCAAATAAATTATTAAGTTTATCAAAAAAATAAGTTGATAAAGATACATAAATTGGTTTTATTTCATTAAATTTTTTTATGGTTTCAGCATCCAATTTTGTTAGTATATCATTAATCATAATTTCTTCATTTCCGATATCAAAATCTTCAAAACCATTATTATTTTTATTTAAAGTAACATTATATTCAAATTTTATGATATTGTTTTTTCCAAATAAATTAATATTTCTTTTTATTATATATTTCATATTCATTCTCCTAATCAATATTATACATTTAAATTAAAAATTTGCAATTATTTCTTTTTTATTTTTAATATTTCATCATTTATACCATATAGTAGTTCATCAATTTTATCTATATTAGGTAAAATTATTTTATTTTTTATACAATAGTTTTCTACTATTTTGTTAGGATAAAAAAATGAACTAATCAATCTAATCGAAAAAGCAAGTTGCTTTTCATATAAAGAATTACCGTGATTATAATTCTTTATAATTACCATTGATGATTCAATTTCAGCATTAACTTCTGATGGTTTAATACCTTCATTAGCACCGATAGATATTTCATCAAAAAACAATCTAAATAATTCATAATCTTTAACTTGCATCATTTTATGCTGTAGTATATGTTTAAATTCATGTAATATAATTCGATAAACATTAGCCAGTATAAAATAATTATCATTGCTAACACTTTTTAATAATTCAATTATTCTCTTATAGTTAATACAAATTTTTCTTTGGTTAAAATTATATAAACCTAAATACTGATTGTTATACTCACAAAAGAAAATATCAGTGCAAAAATCCATTAAATCATAGTATTGAATTAATTCAGCAATAAACTTTTCCATTGTATTTGATTCATAAGATTTTTTTTCTAGAAAAGTCGATGTTAATTCATCGACTTTTTCATTATTAAATAAGTTATATTTATCTTGCATAACCCTGATTCTCAATCATTGAAATTAAATTTTCATTTAATTTCATTAACTTATTTAAGTTATCTGTTTCAAACATATTTTCATTAACAGATAAACAATAATTATTTGCGTAAGACCTTGCAATATTTCTTATTTCCTCAATTTCATCAGAAGAAAATCTACCTTTTTGATTTTTAATTTCTAATGATTCTGTGTAAACTTGAAGTTCTCTGTCACCTTGCATTGCGTGAATGTGTGGTGCTTCCCAACCATTCCAACTATCATATCTTACTTTCCAATAACCAGGCTGTCCATGTACATAACTATATTCACTTGGCATTAATAAAACCTCCTTGATTTGTATTATATATAAACTATAAAAAAAGTCAAGTATAAGTTATCAAGTTTTAACTTTAAATTGACTTTTTTGATTACCATTTTAATTTAGTTAAAATACGGTTCATTTCATTGTCATAATCATTTTTTAATAAATAGTCATAAAATTTATATTCAGTTAAATAATGATTTTTAATATGTTCTTTGTTTTCATTAAGCATTACAATAATTTTTGTATCTTTTAAATTTATATTTTCTAACTGCTTAATTACTTTCACCGCACTACTATCATTTAAATCATCATTTATAAATACCAAATCATATTTTTCTTTACTTTTTAGTTTACTAATTAATTCATTAGGATAAAGTGTTGAAGTTACAATGAAATTATAATTACGCATCTGTTTGGTTAATGAATTTAATTCCTTTAAATTACTATCAACAATTAATATTCTTTTTTTATTTGTATATTCATAAGATAATAACTTATTATTTTTAGTATCTTCGTAAATCATTTGATTAATAATTATCTTAAATTCTGTACCGCATTCTTTATCGGATTTTATTAATAGTGTTCCTCCTAAAAAATTAATTATTTGTTTTATAACTTTCAAATCCGCTTTATAGTCCTCTAGATTAATATTTTCAATTTCATTTTTTGTGATGTTATCACTATATTCAAGAATTTTATTAATATCTTGTAAAGAAATAGTGTAACTTGAACAATGAATAGTTATAATTAGCCTACATATATTATATCTTGTTATTGTAGACACATCAAAATCTATTATACACTGTTTACCATTACTTAAAAAATTAATTAGTGAAATAATCGTTTGCTTTAAATGTAAATCATCACCATATAAATACTCAGGTAAAGACTCACTAACACAATATTTAAAAATACAATTATCGCTATATTTATTTTTAACAATTAATATAATTTGACTTAATAAATTATAAACATTATACTTATTTTCCTTTATTTCTGCAAAACTTCTATTTATATTTGATATATTGTAAACTTCATTTATTAAATTAATAACATCATTTAACCTTAAATTATTTTCATTAATTACTTTGTAAATACTTTTTATATTTTCTTTTTTCAATAAGTTAATGTTTTCCTCCTTAATTTTTTGTAACGGAATAACAATATCTTCTGATAATTTGAATAATAAATTATTCTTCTCTTCAATTATTTGCTCTAACAGTTCCTTATTTTTAGAATACTCATTTAATATTTTCAAATCTGGATTCTCAATCGTAAAAAACATAATTAATTCTATAAATACAATTATTCCAGGTATAACTATTAAATTAGGCATTATCTTTTGAACTAAAACAGCAAATATTCCACAAATTAGTAATACAAATACTGGCAATGTTTTTTTAAATTTTCCTGTTTTTAAAATTTTAAAAGCAAAGAATACGCATAAACATATATAAATTGCACATATTATATAAACAAAATTAACACAAGTTCCCTTTGCATACCCCTCAAATTCATTTACAACCACTTCAAAAGGTAATATTATTGTTAAAAATGTAAAAATTGAATTTAACCATAACACAATTGTTTTTATTATTTTATAATTTTTCCTTGTATATATATTATACAAGTATAAAAATAAAAGTGATGCCCACCAAAAATATAATGGTAAATCTAAATGATTTATAATATTTAAAAATAACATATTTCTAGTCGTATAACCATTATAAATACCTAATATATTAAATGAAATATTTAGTGTGCTAATTAATAATAAATATTTATAAATATTAGTTTCAACATTATTCAATCTTGGTTTTATATAAAACACCACTTGCAATAAAACTAAAATAAATAAAGAAAAAATTGGTAGAATTAAATTCATATATACCTCACTATCTTTTTAAACTTCTTTTTAAAACATCTTCATTATAACCAAATCCAAAACTACCCTTTTCTCTTACTTCTCCGAAAGTATTACCATTAAATCCATTTTTCTCCGAAGAAATTCTTTTGACAATTAAATTTCCATTATTGTCTTTTCTAATAATTGAGTTAAATTCTTGAAAAAATTCATAAGCATCACCTTTAGGTGTGAATATAAAATTAGACTCAAAACTTCTTACTCCATCCATATCATTTTTGGCTCTACCATAAGCATCATATTTTGATTCAACATATCTGTCCCAATAATCTTCAGGAAGATCTGCCCTATTTTCATAATAACTTCCATCTTCTGATACATTAACATTGTTACTACCATTTTTTATTTCATCTTCATAGTATAAGTTCATAAGTTCAAAATACATTGTAGACATTTCATCTTTTAAATCGCTGATACTTTGTAATAAATCACTTGTTGGTGTTAAAGGTTTTCCAATCTTTGTATATCTATCTTTTTCAGAAAAATAAGTTACAACTGGAACTATTTTTTTGCCTGCTTCCAAAGCCATTTTTATGCAACCATAATTCATATCCATTATAAATTTATTCGAAGATAAATTCCAAGTTGCTTCTGGGTACATACCAAAATTTTTACCTTTTTTTAATATTTTTACAATATTTTCATAGGCATTTTTTCGGCTTTCTTTGTCTAATCTATGAACCCACTCAACACCATTTAGTTCAAGTGCAAGTCCATCTAAAGTACCTTTATCTTCATCACTAACTAATAAATAGAAATGTTTTTTTACTGCTTCTCCTAAAGTAGGAATATCTTCGATACAAACGTGATTAGCCACAATTAAATAATTATCATCCTCAGGAAAACTCCCTATTAGATGTAATTTACCTGTTGTTTTTGATGCTAATATTGGCATAAACATAGGATGAATAAATTCTTTAAATTTTTCGCATTTTAATGCATTAATTTTATTTTCCATAAAACCCCTCAATCTAAAATAATTATAGCACATATTTTACAAAAAGTAAATTTACTCCATATAAAAACCTCGTTTCTATTTTGTCCAAGAAACGAGGTTCATATCATTTACTTTCATCATCTTTTTTATATCTTTTAAGAACTTTTTTATATGTAATAACCTTCTCTTTTGTTTCACAATTCATAACTTCATTAAAATAACAGCTTGAACAAAGTGGAACATAAGAAACGTTATCAAGACCATCAATAGCAACTTCATCACCATCAAAAACAAAATTACCATTAACCATTCTTGCATTAAATACAGCGGTATCCCCACATCTACAATTAACTGTTAGTTCATTTTTTCTATCTGCAAATCCAATTAAAGCTTGTGTACCTTTAAAAAGTCTTCCTTTAAAATCACTTTTAAGAGCATAACATATAACTGTAATACCTATTTTATGAGCAAGCATCCAAAATTCAATTATTTGTTTTTCTGTTAAAAACTGTGCTTCATCTACAAGAATAACCTCAGTACCTTTAATAAGCGGTAAATATTTATCATCAAATATTGATTCATCATTTGCTAAAAGTATGTCTACTGGAGCAAACTCATTTGTTCTATTAACAACTGTATTACCACCCTTTAAATCTATCAAAGGTTTTATAATTAAAACTTTGTGTCCGTGTTTACGATAATTATAATTATCTTGTAAAAGTTTTGTTGTTTTACCACTTTCCATTGTCCCATAAAATAAAGTTAAATCTGTCATTACTACTCCTTAAACTCTAACACCTTTTTATCCAAATAAAGCCCTGTAAAAGAATCATAATAGTCAGTTAAAAATTTATTGATAATCTTTTTTAACTTGGCATCTACTTTAATATTTTCTATCGAGCCTATATCTATATAATAATACATTCTTAAAAGTTTTACTACCCTTAAATCAATAATTTGTTCATTTCGATAACAATTTTTACAAATAAGGCCACCATATGATGCATCTATTGTTACAATTTCTTTTTTAGAACCACATCTAATGCAACCATCAAGACAAAGAGTGACCCCTAAAAAAGGAAGAAGTTTAATTTCTAAAATATTACAAAGAACTGTTTCATCAAAACCTTCATTTATTTTTAAAATAGTACTTATAAATAAATCATAAATTTTTGGATCTTGAGTATCTTTTAAAACTTGGGTAATAAGTTTAATTAAATAAAATGCAGTTGTAATCTTTTTTAAATCTTCTTTAATATTTATAAGGGGATCTATAGTATCAACCCCTGTTAAAGTAGAAAGTTTACCTTCTTTATAATGCAAATTAAAAACGCCATAGGATAATACCTGTGTGCTTGCCATAAACATAGATTTCATACTTTTAGCGCCTTTACACATTATTCCTATAAGCCCTTTTTCTTTTGTATATAAATTAATTATTTTACTTGTTTCACCATAAGGTGTTTCACTTAATACTATACCCTCAACTTCCAGTAGCATATTATTTTCCTTTACTTTCTTTTTTGTAATTTAAATAATCTTCAATTTTGCCAGAATTTTTAAATTTATCCCAAGCCTCTTTTGCTTTCATATTTTCATCCTTTCTAATTATATATTGATGAAAAATATAAAATTTTATTCATTATTTAAATAACCTAATTCTAATAAGTACTTTTCTTTATCTTTCCAATTCTTAATTGTTTTAACATAAAGTTCTATATAAACTTTCTTACCTACTAATCTTTCTATTTCCTCGCGTGCCTCAATACCAACTTTTTTAAGTCTACTTCCACCTTTACCAATAACTATTTTTTTGATTGAATCACGGTCTACGATTATATCAACTAAAATATTAACAACATCTTTTTTCTCATGGTAACCAATACAGTTACAAGCAATTGAATGAGGTACTTCTTCAATAGTATCATTTAAAAGTTTTTCACGAACAATTTCTCCGACCATAAAACTCATCGTATTCGAGGTAATCATATCATCATCATAATATTTTACTTCATCAGTTAAATATTTTTTTATAACCTTAATTAATCTATCTGTATTATCATGAGTAACCGCAGACACTGGTACGATATCTGAAAATGGATATAAATCTTTATATTCATTTATTGTATAAAGAAGTATTTCATCAGATATTTGATCAATCTTATTTATAACTAAAATAACAGGTAATTCAACTGTTTTAAGCATATTTAAGATATATTTATCACCAGGACCAATACCTTTTTTTCCATCAATTACAAAAAGTATTGCATCAACATCATCAACCATTTCTTTGGCTTTTTTATTAAGTACTCTACCTAGTCTATTAATTGGTTTAGCAATACCTGGAGTATCAACAAAAACTATTTGATAATCTTTTTCATTATAAATACCTTGAATTACATTTCTTGTTGTACCAGCTTTATCCGAAGTTATCGCAATTTTCTCATTAATTAATGCATTAAGAAGTGTAGATTTACCTACATTTGGTCTTCCTATTAAACTTACAAATCCACTTCGCATAATAAACCTACTTAAATAGTTCTATAATATAAGGAATAAAAATAATACTATTAACAATTAAAGCCATAAATGTAGCCATACATGTTGCAGCAGAACCACAATCTTTAGCTATTTTTGCAAGTGGATGATACTCTTGTGTAACAAGGTCCACTGTTGCCTCAACTGCTGTATTTAAAAACTCTATTTCCATTATTAAAAGCATACTTATAAGTGCAAAAATCCATTGCATGAAAGTAATTTTAAAAATAATGCCAAATATAATTATTGCTATAACACCAATAGTTTCAAATATAAAACTTGTTTCGTGCGTATAACAATATAAAAATCCTTGAAATGAATATTTAAATTTATGCATTACATCTTTAATAGGTCCTACTTTTTCACCTTTTCGTTTTATTAAATCCATTTAATACCAACTCCTGTTTCCCAAACATTATTTTTTCTTCTTCTTTTGATTTTGTATGATCATAGCCAAGCAAATGTAATAGCCCATGAACCGCTAAAAAAGCAATCTCTCTAGTCTCAGAATGTCCATACATTACTGCTTGTTCTTTCATTCTTGGAATGCATATGTAAATTTCTCCGAGCATTCTAATGCCATTATACAAATCTTTATCATTATCCTCAAAAGCAAACGATATTACATCAGTTACTCTATCAATATTACGATACTCTTTATTAATTTTTTGAATAGTATTATTATCCACTAAAATGACCTCAAAAAAAGAGTTATGAACACCTTCCATTTTTAAGCATCTTTTTAATACTTTTTTTACTATACCATATTTTTTATAATTTACTGTATCTGTTATTTTAAATTTATTCATACATTCCCCATAACCTTCAAAAAATACAATAATATTATAACTAAAATTCCTATGCAAATCAAATAATTAATGTATTTTTTCTTAAAAATAGGCATTTTATTAATAATTTTATAAATTAAATAACCAAATGTTGCTCCAATTGTATTTAAAATGATATCATCAACGTCAAAACTTCTACCAATATTTAGTTGAACAAACTCAATTGTAATACTTACTAAAAATGAAATTAAAACCGGTAAATAAAACTTATTTGGTTTAACATACGAAGAAATAATAAACCCAAAAGGTACAAATAATAAAATATTACCAATAACATTAAGTAAAAATAGATGACTACTAATTTTATATCTAAGTATTTCAGCAAATGGAATAATATTTATTCCACCTCCTAAAGTATTATAATCTACTCTAGTAACAAGTTCATAAAGCATAATTAAATATGTTATACTTAAAAGTATATAAAATTCTTCATATAAAACTATCTTTTGTTTATTACATATTTTATATGAAATTCTACTTGCAAGTACTGTAACAATAATTATAACAAGTGCCTGCCAAACATGCTTTAAACTGCTATTTAGTAGATTTGAAATCATAGTACCTCCTTAACTTAGAGTTGCAATATTTTCTTTAGTCGTAATAAAAATATCTATATTCATTATACTATCATTTATACTTTTTTGTAAAACCTTTTCTGTTAATATTTCATCTTTTTCATCAAGGGATAAAAGTACCTTTTCTTTTGCTAACTCCAATGCTTTCTTTTCGGCATCTTTTAAGGAATATTTTTCCTCCTTTTTTAGTATTTCATAATCTATTCTTTTATATATTTTTATACCAAAACCAGAAAATAATAGTTTTTCTTTTGAGGTAAAATTTTTAAGTCTATCTTTTAAAATAACATAATCCTTATCTTTAAAATTAATTATAAAATTATTTCTTTTCTTATTTGTAATTGTATCTTTCGTATATTTTAAAGGTATTTTTTCATTAACGGTATACCAGCTTTCTGCATAAACTTTTGCACTTGCACATACTGTTGATACCACATTTTCATTAAGTAGGATATCTCCACTTACAATTAAATCACCTTTTTTAACATAACTTCCAGGTTTTATAAGAGGTGTTCCTTTATAAACAGTAATAGTTTTAATTATACCAGACTTTTTTGCATAAATATTACAATACTCTTTTTCTTCGTTTTTTCTTTCATAAACTTTTTCTGTAACTTTAACAATATATATCATACCTTTTCTTTCAATTTCTATAAAATCAATTATGTCTTTATTATCATTTTTAATTTTTTTCTTAATATTTTCAAGTTTTTGAAAACTTTTTCGAAAAGTAAATTTTTCAATATTATTATTAGATAATTCTTGAATAACTAAATTTACTATTTTAGGATTTTCATTTTCAACTTTAATATCCACTATAAAAAAAGATAAAAAACTTACAAAAGCTATTATTAATATAAAACTTATAAATACTAAATAATATTTTTTTAAAATAAATGAATAATATTTTTTACCATAAAATCTTACTACTTTAAAATTTAAATACTTATAATACTTTTGCACTTTTGGAAAGTCCATATAATTAATTTTAACAAATGTATAACCTTTTTCAGTATATATTAAATATATATCAATATTAATTTGTTTTAACTTAAGTATAATATCATTTATTTTAAATTTACTTTTAATAAGGATATAACTATTCATAAATTTTTCCTATGCTAATAATATTACCCTCGATTAAAAGTTCACTACTATTTATTTTTTTTATCTTTAAATCACTACCAGTTATTTTAATTTTAAAATTTTCTATAGAAAGCATTATAAGTTTATTTGTTAATGTTATTATCTCTTGAAAATTATAAATATATAAAAAGTTTTCATACATTGTAATAAAATAATTTTTATCATATAAAAAATCAATTATTGTATTTTTAATATTCAACATTATCACCATTTAATTATATGAAAAAAGAAAGACTTTTAATCTTCCTTAAAAAGTGATAATTGTACTTTTTCTTTTTCTTTATCTATTCCAATTACATATACACTAATAATGTCACCAACTTTTAAAACTTCACTTGGATGTTTTATATAATTTTTACTCATTTTAGAAATGTGAATAAGTCCATCATTATGAAGTCCAATATCTACAAAAGCACCAAAATCCACTACATTGCGAACTGTTCCTTCGAGTTTATCATTAATTTTTAAGTCTTTAATTTCTAAAATATCACTTTTTAGTATTGGTTTTTCCATTTCATCACGGGGATCACGATGGGCTTTAGCAAAACTTTTTAAAATTGTATCAATTGTATATTCATCTGTACCTAGTTCACTAGCAAGATTTTTAGCATTAATGTCTTTTAGTTTATCTGAGCATTTACCAATTTCATCAGCATTTATATTTAAAATTTCCATTACTTTTTTAGCAATATCATAACTTTCAGGGTGAATATCAGTTGTATCAAATATATTACTTCCACCTTCAACTCTCATAAATCCAATTGCTTGTTCATAAACTTTTTCGCTTAATAATTTATTTTTTAAAACTTCCTCACGAGATAAAATTTTGCCTTTTTCCTCACGATATTTTATTATCTTATCAATGTATGTTTTAGTAAGACCAGATATATATTTTAAAAGCGAAGGACTTGCAGTATTTATGTTTACACCTACTTCATTTACAGCACTTGTTACAACAAAGTCTAATGATGATGATAATTTTTTAGCATTAACATCGTGTTGATATAAACCTACGCCGATACTTTCTGGAGTTATTTTTACTAGTTCAGATAAAGCATCTTGAAGTCTTCTTCCTATACTTATTGCGCTTCTTTCTTCGACTACTAAATCAGGAAATTCCTTTATTGCAAGTGGTGATGCACTATAAACAGATGCTCCAGCTTCCGAAACAATTATATAATCAACTTTTCTATCAATAGATTTTATAACATCACTTATAAATTTTTCACTTTCCCTGGAAGCTGTTCCATTACCAATTGCTACAATATCAATATTGTATTTATTTATTAAGTCAATTGTTTTTGCTTTTGCTTCTTCATATTTATTTACAGGTGGATGTGGATATATTTTTTCAATTTTAAGTACCTTTCCTACTGGGTTTAAAACAGCAAGTTTGCAACCAGTTCTATATGCTGGATCAAATCCTAATACCATCTTATCTTTAATCGGTGGTGTTAAAAGTAAATTTTCTAAATTTTCACTAAAGTTTTTAATAGCAACATCTTCGGCTTTTTCAGATAATGCTGCACGTATTTCTCTTTCTACACTTGGAAATATAAGTCTTTTATAACTATCTTTAATAGCATTTTTTACAATATCCACAGCAAAACTTTCTTTATTTTTAATTATCTTTTCTTCGAAAAATGAAAGAACTTTTGCATCATCAATATCAATTGAAACTGTAACTATTTTTTCTTTTTCTGCTCGATTAATAGCAAGAACTCTATATGATTTTATTTTAGATACTTCCTCTTTAAAGTCATAATACATTTCATAAACTTTTTTTTCATCCTCAGCATCTTTTTTCTTTTTAGAAATTATAAAACCATTTTTAAATATGAAATTACGAAGCCATTTTCGATAATAAGCATTATCTGATATATACTCTGCGATTATATAACTTGCACCAGTAACTGCTTCCTCAACAGTTTTAACTTTATCATTTATAAACTTTGAGGTTAAAGATGTAATATCACCTTTCGTAGGAAATGACATTATCATTTTTGCAAGTGGTTCAAGTCCATTATTAATTGCATCTGTTGCCTTTGTTTTTTTCTTTTCCTTAAATGGTCTATAAAGATCCTCAACTTCAACAAGTTTTTCAGCATTTAAAATTTTCTCTTTTAATTCATCAGTAAGTAATCCTTTTTCATCAATTAATTTAATTACACTTTCTTTTCTTTCTAAAAGATTTACTTCATAAGCATATACTTCATTTATTTTACGAAGCTGTTCTTCATCTAAAGCACCAGTAACCTCTTTACGATATCTTGCGATAAATGGAATTGTTGCTCCCTCGGACAAAAGTTTTAAAGCACTAGCAACTTGACTATCTTTAACATTCAAATCACTAGCAATATTTTTTATTATTTTTTCATTCATATTTTTTACCTCACTAAACAATTATACAAAAAAAGGAAGTATTTGACTACTATCTTTGACACTTGTTTACATTGCAAAAGATATTTTTGTTTAATTTTTTAGTTTATTATTTTATCTTTATATACTACTTTTTGGATTGTTATCATTTAATAATTTAAAATACTTTGCAATCATTTTTTTATATTTAATATAATAATTTATTGTCAGTAATTGTAACATTTTAATATTTATGTTTGCTTTTATGACATTGTGTGTTATTATATATATGGAGGCGATTTAATTGAAAAATAATGTTTTTCTTTTAGAACGTAAAAGATTAAACTTAACACAAGATCAATTAGCTAAAAAGCTTAATATTAGTCGTTCTAATGTAGCAAATTGGGAAAATGGATTTAATATGCCAAGTTTAGACTTACTTTTTAAATGTTCAGATTTATTTGGCTGTGATTTATTATATCTTGCTGGATATCAAAATGAAAGAATAGCTAAAAATGATGGGCCTTTACCATCAGAACCTTATTTTGATTACCAAAGTGCATATGAAACATTTGGAAACCTTTTAAAAGAAAAGGAAATAATTCCACAAACTAAATTTTTAACTGAAAATGATTATGAAAGAATTTTACAATTTATTAAAATAAATAAAGACTTTATTATTAAATAAAGACAAAATAAAAGGAGAGAGCTTATACTTATGAAAAAACAATATCTTATTTACTCGGACGAATCTTACAAGCGTGGCAGTTACTATAGTAATTTTTATGGTGGTGCATTAGTTGATTACTCCAAAATTCAAAAAATTAATGAAATATTAAACAATAAGAAAAAGGAATTAAATTTTGGTGGAGAAATAAAATGGTCTAAAGTTAGTGAAAGTTATTTAAATAAATACATTGAAATAATAAATCTTTTTTTTACTTATGTAAAAATTGGTGATATAAAAATTAGAATTATGTTTAAACAAAATGCTTATGTATTTAAACAATTGGATAAAATAAAATATCAAAATGAATTTCAACTTTTATATTATCAATTTATTAAACATGCTTTTGGACTGGATTATTGTGTTAAGAATAGTGATGATGAAATCATTCTAAAACTATACTTTGACCAATTGCCAGATACAAAAGAAAAAAATAGTGAATTTAAAGAACATATCTTATACTTAAATAATATATTTGATGAACACATTACAATAAAAAAAGAAGATATTGTAGAAATAAATTCTAAAGAACACGTTATTCAACAATGTATGGACATAATTTTAGGATCAATAAATTTCAGATTAAATAATCTAAATAAAATTAAACTAAATGGGACTAAAAGAAGAGGAAAAACAACTATAGCAAAAGAAAAATTATATAAGGTTATTTTGAAAAATATTAGAGAAATCTACCCTAATTTTAATATTGGAATTTCAACTAGTACAAGGGGAAATGTAAATAACAGATGGCTAGACCCTTATAGACATTGGCTTTTCAAAACAAAAAATAGTGAATTAGATAAAACATTAACAAAAAAATTCCAAAAAAAATAACTCCATATCGCCTACTAAGTATCTTGCCAATAATGGTAAGACTTCGACTTTACAGAGTTACTAACTATAGTGAAATAATTCACTTAAGCCAGTACGAAGAATTTCGCACTACGAAGCATACCGCTTCAGTGACTAAATAATACCATATTTAATATTATTTGTCAATTATAGTATATACAAACTTTTTTGTTCTATGAAATTTATATCACTAATATTAACTTATTTTACGTATATTACACTTTAAGAACTTTTAAAATAAAAGGATTTATTATCTCCTTTGAAATTTGCAAAAGTTATTTTTGTTTGCTAATATTTTAATTACTGGAACAACATTCATTTCATAAAGATTTGTTTCTTCATTTAGTTCGCTATACTGAATATAATCTAAAGAAATATCTGCTATACCAAAAAATAATTTAATTATTATAAATTTGCTAAAATAAAATAATTTGCCATAATATGTAAATGGTACTAATGTATCTAGTGTGCTTTCTTCAGTGTAAATATAATCTAAATCATCAGGAATAGATAACATTATTGAGGCTTCATCATTTACTTCAAAATGTTTTTTAAGCATATCTTCCAGTTGAGATTTAAAAATTAAAGAACCCATAACTATTTCATTTACTTTGTCATCATCTATAAAATTTCCAACATATGACTTATATTCATTTAAAACATCCATAAACCCTCCAAAATATATAGACTATTATATACTTCTTAAGATTTATTATCAACATCAAGTTCAAATATTTTATCAAAAAGAAGTTCAATATTTTCTTTTGGTAGAGAAAAAGTTAAATTTTTATTTCTTTGTCTCCCTTCCTCAGTTCCAGAACGAGAGACTCTACCAATAATTGATACTGTTATTTTATTTCTTGCAATTAAATCTAAAAATATTTCTGGTGTCTTTAATTTATAAATAATAATTTTATAATATCTAAAATATTGCTCTGTATTAATTATTCTTTTACTTGCATAAACAACTGCTAATGTATTTAATTTTAATTTAACTCTTTCTATTATAGTACTAAAATTAATATAAGCATCACTTTCTAAAAATCTTTCATTTTCATCATAAACTTTTAGATATAGCCTATCTTCCTCAAATTCTGGTGCTAATTTAAAATAAAAATCATTTATTTTAATCTTTTTAAATGGAATCAATCTTCCTATTAATCTTTTCTTATCTGGATATTCATGATCGCTTATTCCATACTTTTGTAAAAGTAAATTCATTTGATACAAGTATTTTCCATCAAATGAAAGGGAAAACAAACTTATAGGATAACCACTATAACGTGTAGTACATTTAATCTCCGTACCATAATAATCTGGAAAATACATACTATCAAATTCCTTGCCTAATTCATTTTCAAAAGTTAATCCTACAGAACTTTCATCTTCAGTTACACCTTTAATCCATCCCCTTCTTGTAATCTCTTCAAATTTTGTTATTAATTTTTCATATTTTTCTTCTTGCATTTATATCCTCCTTTGCTATGAAAATTTTTGTTGTTTTAAAAAGGCTCATAACCAGCGGTCATAGGTCGAGAAGTCCACCATTCATTTTCCAATAAAAAAAGGACGCATTAATAAATCATAATGCATCCCTCATACTTTTTATTGGTGCAGGTAAAGGGACTTGAACCCCCACGGAGTAATCCATTAGATCCTAAGTCTAACGCGTCTGCCAATTCCGCCATACCTGCATGAAATGGTGGACCTCATAGGACTCGAACCTATGACCGCACGGTTATGAGCCGCGTGCTCTAACCAACTGAGCTAGAGGTCCAACAACAATTTAAATTATAATATATATTTTTCTAAAAATCAACTACTTTTTTAAAAATATATTGCTCAGATGGTTAGAAGCACGCTGCTCTATGCATAAAATACCCTACCATATTTAAGAATTATAAATAATATTATATTAATTATATAAAAAAATTGATATTAAATAGACTTATCCTTATGAAAATAAATTAATGAAATATTTTATCATAAAAAAACTTAAGTAGAATTAAACTATTTAAGTTTTTTAATTAATTCATCTTTTTTTAAAGTACTAAAACCTTTAAGGCCTTTTTCTTTTGCTAAAGCTTTTAAATCAGCAAGACTCATTGATTCTAAGTCCTCTTTTACTTCTTCAATTTTTTCTTTAACAACTTTTGCTACCTTTTCAGTTTCTTTTTTTACTTCTTTAACTGTTTCTTTAACTTCAGCTTTAATTTCTTCACCTAAAAGTGCTTTTTTAGCAGTAACAACTAAAGCAGTGAAACTTTTTGGATCATCGATTGCAAGTTCAGAAAGCATCTTACGATTGATTTCGATACCAGCTTTATTTAATCCATTGATAAATTTAGAATAACTTATATCATTTTCTCTACATGCTGCATTAATTCTTGTAATCCAAAGTTTTCTAAAGTTTCTCTTATTTTGTTTACGGTCTCTAAATGCATAAGCACCACTATGGAATAATTGTTCTTGAGCTGTTTTATAAAGTCTATGTTTACTTCCAAAATAACCTTTAGCTTGTTTTAAAACTTTTCTTCTTCTGTTTTTAGAAACAGCGCTACCTTTAACTCTTGCCATATTTTACACCACCCTTACTATATAACTTTTGAAAGGCCTTTTGCCATTGCCTTACCTAAAGTAGTTGTACCTCTTCTTTGACGTACTGCTTTAGAGCTATCCTTTCCTGTTTTGTGATTACCATTACCCATTTTGAAAGTAATAGTACCATTTTTCTTTTTGTTTAATACTTTGCTACTTGCCTTATGTGTTTTTTGTTTACATTTTCCCATAATTAAACTTCCTTTCTATTTTTTTGGAGCTAGCAACATATATGCTTGACGACCATCGAGTTGGGGTTTTTGTTCAACTGTAGATACCTCAGAAAGTGCCTCAGCGAAACGATTTAATACATCAATCCCAAGTTCTGTATGAGCCATTTGTCTACCTTTAAAACGAATAAATGCTTTAATTTTATGTCCTTTTTTTAAATAGTTTTCAGCATTTCTACGACGAGTTTCAAAATCACCAACATCAATTGTAACTGATAAACGATATTCTTTAATTTCTTTACTCGTTTCTCTTTGTTTTTTCTGTGCATCCTTTAATTTTTTTTGTTTTTCATAACGGAATTTATTGTAATCCATTATTTTGGTAACAGCAACACCATTACCTTGATTCATAAGTACTAAATCAAGTCCTGCATAACCAGCTAAAGTAAGTGCATCACTTAATTTTTTAATACCCATTTTTTCCCCATTTGGACCTATTACCATAACTTCATCAGCTTTGATTTGGTTATTAATAGGTAACTCTTCAATCTTTGCTATATCTCTTTCCCTCCTTATAATTAAAAAGATGGATACAATTATCCACCTTAAAAGCTCATATTCTCACATCGGCCTTTAACCTACCAGTTTATTACTAGTCAGGTGGATAAAAATCTCTTTCCTTTAATTAACTAAAATTAGTTTACACCATTATTATATGCTTGTCAAGTAAAATTTTCTAGTTTTAAATAAGTATTATTGCATTTATAGTTTACTTAGCTACAAAATACTTTCTTTCTCTACTATAACCATGGCCTAAATTATTTACATCAATATCACTTTCATTTATTGGTAAATATTTTATTTTATATTTGTTTAATAATGCAAATGTCATTTTTATGTATAAATAAACTGCATTATCTAAATCATTATTATCTATTAAAACACAAAGTGGTTCTAAAAATGATGGAACTATTATATTATTTATCATTTCTAAAGTTTTATTATTATCCTTACAATAATCTTCATATATTTTTTTGCTAACTAAAACACCATAAACATCATAATCCAAAAGTATTTTTTTACCAAAATCAAAAGTTATTAAATAACTTCTTAATTTACGAAGACTTTCTAAATATTTATGATTATCACTTAGCCCTAATATATCACAACACATTGTAGTAATATAACAAAATGTATCTTTATCTCTTCGTGGATCATAACCATGTCTATTCATCCACCTTACTTGAGAATCAATAAATGAATTGCTTCTTACAATATCTTTTGAATAATGTGGACATTTTTCATCCATAGCCATTGGTCTACCATGATATGTACATCTAAAACCTCTTGTTGTAGCATCACTTTTACGTTCCAAATCATAATTTTTACAAGTTAAACAATAACCTTTATATTCTCTTAAATAATCAGTCATATTTTCCCCCTTAAAACAACATTATTATACTTAAATAGGTATAATTTGTCAAATTAAAAGCCTAAAGATTATCTTTAAGCTCTACAATAGTTTGTCCTAAATTCCAGTTATCTAAATAATATTTTTTTATTCGTTTATTATTACTTAAAACTTTATGAACTTCTTTAGTTAAAATATTTGTACTTTTACCATGAATTATAACAACTACGTCATTATGTAATAGTATATTTTCATTAATAAAATCATTTACAAGTACCTCCACCATACTTTCTATTTCTCCATGTAAATCAAGATGAGGTGTTTTACTAGTAATAATCATTACATTCCAGCTTCAGTTGCTATAACCGGAGGAGTTTCTTTTTGAATAGTTCCTTCATCTGGATATTTTTGTAAGAAATATTTCATTATTTCATCATATTCTGGTATTGATGATCTTCCACCAATTTTTACTACTGAAAGACCTGAGGCAATATTAGCAAAAGTTACAGTTTTTTCAATATCATATCCTTTTAAAAGTGCATAAGCAAAACTACCACAGAAAATATCTTTTGCACCAGTAGCATCAACTTCATTAACTTTAAGGCCTGGCATAACTTTTATTTGATTATCCATTAAATACATTGCTCCTTTTTCTCCTAAAGTTACAACAATATTTCTATTTGGAAATTTATTTAATAATGCTGAATAGCAATTTACTAAAGAATTTGGATTATTAAAATCGATTTTTACACCAGAAACATATGAAGCAAAATCTTTACTTGCTATAATATATTTTGCATACTTACATAGTTCAATTGTTTCAGAATTTGCAATTTTTGCATCAATAATAGTTATTTTATTTGCATATTTATTAAATGCAGAAAGTGATGCACCATAATCAAATGAATCGACCAAAACAAGATCAGGATCCATTGGAAATTCAGTTTTTTTCATAAGAAGTTTTTCTTTATTAATATTTAAAATAGTCCTTTTCTTTTCTTTTTCATTTAATAAAATATATGAAAGTGATGTTCTTTTTTCATATGCTATTTCCATATACTCAGTATGTACACCAACTTTTTCAAGTTCTTTTCGAATAGTGTTACCAAAAGTATCATCTCCTACCATTGAGCCTAAATAAGAATCAACTTTATATTTTCCTAATAAATAAGCGGCATTTGCACAGCTTCCTCCACCACACTCATAGACTTCACTAAAATTTGTTACAGAACCTTCCTCAGGAAACTTATCAATTTTTGTAGTTACATCAAATGTAGACTGTCCTACACATAATACTTTCATATAATCAACCTACCTTCTATATAATTATATAATAAAATCTAGATATTTTAAAGCAAAAATTGTATAATATTTATTAGGTGATAAAAAAATGAGAGAAATTGAGGAAAATAAAACATATAGACATTTTAAAGGAAATGTTTACAAAGTATTATTTATTGGAAATGATAGTGAGAAAACTGATGAAAATGGTAATCCCGTAAAAGTGGTAATTTACAAATCAAATCATGATGGTAAAATATGGGTAAGACCTTATGATAACTTTATCTCTAAGGTTGATAAAGAGAAATATCCAAGTGCTGAACAAGAATATCGTTTTGAAATGGTAGATTAACTACCTTTTTTTATGATATAAAGTTTTTTATTTTTATAAAAAGCATAAAATATTTCACTTAGTAAAATATCTTCATTTTCTAAAGCATTTTTAATCCACGACTCACTTTTCTTAATATTTTTTAAAGCATCTATATCAATATTTCCATCTATAATAATTGGCATTGGATAATTACCTTTCATTTTAAGAGGTTTATATTTAAATATTGAAAGCTGTCCATTAGGCTCTAAAAAAGCAAATTCAACATCAGATATATCTCTTATTTCTTTTTGTCTTAAAGATAAGAGCAAATCATCAAGTGTATACCTTTGTTTAATCATTTCATGATAATTTATTTTTCCTTGAGAAATTATAAGTGAGGGTTTGCCATCAAGTATAAGCCTTAAATGTCTACATTTAATTGAAATATAAGCAAGAACTATTTCAAGTAATACTAAAATAGAAATTGGAATTATTGTTAAATACATAGGATCTGAATGATTTTCAATTGATATAGCTACAAGTTCCGCAATTAAGATAGAAACTATTAAATCAATTACACCAAGCTGTCCTACTTCCCTTTTTCCCATTAACCTATATGATATTGTTATAAAAAAATAAAAGAATAATGTACGTATAACTACCTTAAATAAAACCATTTTATCACCATTATTATTATGTTTAAAGTAATATAATTTTAATCACATCATACAATTTATTAGGTGATTATTATAAAAAAATTATTAGTTTATGGTAAATATATTGGTTTATTTATACTTATTGAATTATTTATTTCATTTATTTTAGGATTATTTAATCTTATTGGAGTATCCTCATATATAACAAGTTTAATTTCCTTTCTTATAAATATTTCTCTATTTTTTACATTATCTTTTATCAAAGGAAAACACACTAATAAAAAAGGTATTATATGTGGCCTTATTAATGGACTAATACTTATCTTAACACTTTTTATTATTACACTTATTTTATTTATTAGACATTTAAGTTATACTACACTGCTTTACTACTTAATACTTTTATCATCCTCAGTTATAGGTGGCATTCTAGGTAAAAATACACAAACTAAAACCCGCACTTAAGCGAGTTTTTATTTTAAATTATTTTTTGAATAAATACATCCACAATAATTTTGTCTATATAAATTATATTTTTTAGAATATTCAATTGATTTTTTATAACCATCTTCTTTTTTAAAATCAGAATATAAGTATTTTACATCATATAATTTTTCTAAATTACTTCCTATTTCATTTAATATACGAGAGTTTTTAAATGGGCTTACTGTTAAAGTTGTACAAAAATAATCAAAACCATTCTCTTTTGCTAATATAGCAGTTTTTTCAAGTCTTAAATTATAACACTTATGACATCTTTCTCCCCCTTCAGGAGCATCCTCTAAACCTTTAGCAATACATTTAAATTTTTCATTTTCATAATCACAATCTAAAATTGATATTTTATTCTTACTTGGAAAAGTTTCTATGAATCTTTTTTGTTCTTCTTTTCTTTTTTCATATTCAGAAAATGGTTCAATATTGGGATTATAGTATAAAACAGTTACTAAAAAATAATCTGATAACCTAGCAAGTACCTGTGAAGAACATGGTGCACAGCAACTATGTAAAAGTACAGTTGGAGTTCCCTTTATATTTTTAACTATATCTTTAAAAACATTATCATAATTTACATTCATACTCTTTTTCCTTTCAAATGTATTTTAGCACCATTTTTTTTGCTTAGCAACATTAGTATAATAATATTTATTATTATTTTTTTTATAGTAACCGTACACTTTTAAGACTTTTAACCGTAATATTTTAAGACTTTCAACCATACACTTTTAAGATTTTTAACCGTACAATTTTAAGACTTTCAACCATAATATTTTAAGATATTTAATAAATTTATTTTAACTACCATTATCATATTCTAATATATAATTCTTTTATTTCTGGAGTATCAGACTTTATTAAATCCTCTCTTACATATAATTTATATTCATATTCTTTATCAATATATATTAGTTTATACCCCTTTATTTCAGAAAGTTTAAACATTATATCACCACTATTTAAAAGTAAGTGAGTAAATTTATATTTATCTAAAAATTCATTAATATTAATTTTACTATGTTGTAATAGAAAGTATTCTTTTAAAATATCATATTTCTTATTATTATACTTAATAAAATATTCTGCCCTACAATCTAAATATGATTTAACACCTAAAAACATACCATAGCCACCATCTTCCATAATAGAATATAGTCTTATATCATCTTTATCATAATGTTTAAGTAAGAATGAATAACTATTACTAGCAACATATTCTTGTACTTCATTTCTTTTTAAAACTATTAATAATGAAGATATAATAATTAAATCTACTATAAATATATTACATAATTTAGATATTAGAGAATAATCAATATTAAATTTTATAAATATATAATATTTTTTAGCTATTGTGTAAATATCGCTATTTAACATATAATCCACAAAAAAACGACCACTAAGGCCGTAATTTATATTATTAAATTGTTAACTTGTTTTTATTACTAAGCGCCAACTTTAGTTGTTCCACATACTACAGATTCTTGTTTAACATAGAATTTACCAGCAAAAGATTTTTCTGCTAAAGCAGTTTGGTCAACTATTGGGAAATTATAGAATTTAACATTAACATCTAGAGTTTGTGATGCATCACCATTACTAACTTCAATAGTACCACTAGCAACTTTAACTTCTGCTGTTGCATCTTTGAAAACGCTAAAATCTTTTTCTTCAGTTGCAACATAAGCAGTTTCAACTGTAATTCCTGTGCTTGGAGTTAGTGTATAAGTAAACTCTTTATTAGCTGTACCATCAGTAACTGGAGTTGGTGCAACACCATAAACTGCAGAAGCATCATCATACTTATAATAAATGTCATAAGTACAAGTAGTTTTAGTTGCAGGGTCTGTAGCATTTAATTTAACTGTTAGTGTAGCTTTATCTCCTTCATAAGTACCTACTGAAGTAGCAGTACCTTCACCTTTTAACATTTCAGCACCAGCAACATTTAATTTAAGTTGAGCAGCTTCAGTTAAAAACGCAGAAGATTTAGCAGCTTCAGTTGTTACATTTACACCAGCTTTGTTATCTACTTTAGTTGAAAATGATCCAAAGTATGCGAATGTAGCTCCTACTACTGCTACTAATAATGTAGCTACTGCGATAACAGTTAACAATAAAGTATTTTTCTTTTCCATCTTGTTTTCCTATCTCCTTTCTATTATAAATTTATCACAAATCATAATCATAAATCAAGTCCTTTTTGTAAATTTGTAAAAATTTTTTTATTATTTACTCAAAGTAATAGAATAATCACTAGAATTAAGTGTTAATTTTAACCCACTTATTTCTGATACACCTAAAGAGTCTTTACCTACTATAACATAAGAATTAGGTACATTATAGGATGTTGTAGGATTTACATTGCTATATGTAGTAATATCATTTTTTCTAATTAATTTATCTACAGTTGTGTAATATGTATAAGCACAATTTTGTAATTTAATAGTATAATCAATAATAAGTATTTAGAATTACAACTTTATAGCAATTAATACTATAATTTGTAGAGTATACTTATATATATATTTTAAGAAAAAAAGTATTAAAAGAGTAAAAAGCGGCAAAAAGATGGTGAAAAGCGGCAAAAAAGCAGCAAAAAGCGGCAAAAAAGCAGCAAATCATTTAATCTTCCAACAAGAACCTCCCGATTTTGCATCATTATATATTTTACCATTTTTCTTTAAAGTATCTAATAAATATCTTACTCTACTAATTTTATTTTTATTATCAAGTGACTTTGGCAGTTTATCATTTAATAATGCAAATATTTCTTTTCTACTTGCTGAGCCATAATTTTCCAAATACTTTATAATCATCTTCATATAAAATTCATTTTCCAAACCAGAATTGTACATATAATCTTTCTTTTCACCTGTTATTTTTGCTATATCCGAAGAAATATAAATATTAGGGTATCTTCCTTCAATTAAATTTTCTTTTCTTAAATAATCACTTTGTTTTTTTGTAATTTCAAAGCCTTTTTGTACTTTATCTAATAACATTACCTTATCTATATCCAAATTTGTTTTTTCGAATAATATTTTACTATATTTTTCATCTATTATTTTTCCATATAAAGTAACTATAACACGATTATCATTACTTAAATCATAATCCGGCATTGGGAAAAACTTTTTCTTTTGAATATCATATACTCTTCGTATTCCACTACCAACAGTATCAATCATATTTAGATTTACCATTGCATTAGCTAAAAATTGGTTTCTATAATATGGTGAAGAAAATCCATCTTTTAAAACGTTTTCAATTGTTTCTGGAATAAAATTTCCTTCGTTTGTTATTATTAACTTATCTTTATATTCCATCACATTTATATTACCACGTAGTTTGTAATCTTGATGGACAATACAGTTATTAATTAATTCACGAAGAATATAATTATCATATTGATCTACCTCATTAGGAAATAAAGTATTGTCATTAACCATATATCTATATCTTAAATTTCGTATCTTTGATTTAAGATTTTCCACATTAACAATAAATGGTATACCAAAATGTTCATAATCAATAACATTAAAATCATCATAAAGTTTCCAAGTCATTTTGGGTGTAAACCATTCATTAAATAATCGTCTTCATTCTTACCTAAAAGAAGCATACAAGCCATAGTTATTTTACTATTTAAAGTTAATTTAACTTTATTTAAAAAATCAATGTCAGATAAATTATCTACCTCATTTGCTATACTCTTACCTTTATATTTTGATTTAAATTGCTCTCTTGCAACTCTAATTGCATCTCTGTCTAAATTATCTATTGTAGCCCCTTCTATTACTTGTCTTGACCAATCATAATTTGCAGTCGCTTTGATTTGCTCTATTTTATTTGAAGTTAATGGTGCTATTGACTCACCGTTTCTACCATATGGAAAACCTTTCCAATTAATTGGTGTACCAGAAGCTGCAGGTACTTGAAACATAATAACTCTTTTACCGTTTCTCATAAATTCATATATTTCAATAAATCCTATATTATCTGTAGTATTATCGGTAATTTGTTTCTTAACTTTATTAAAATTATTATCACTATAAAAATTAGTATTAGTTAATTTGTGAGTCTTATCATCAATACCAAAAACTATCCAAGAGTATTGTTTATTTTTTAAGGTTGCTTCATTACCCAAAGCCGAAAAATATTTTCCTAAAATATCAATATCAAAATTGTTTTCTGCTTTTTTAAATTCCACACATTCATTTTCTGTATTTAATAATAATTCATCTAAAATCTTATTTAACTCATCTATATTTTTATACAAAGATATCACCTCTATTTTCTATTTTAACACATTTTTAATAATTGGTGTGAAATTTAATAATTATTTTTTATCATAATAAAAAAGTGAATAAATCACTTTACTATTTACTCAAAGTAATAGAATAATCACT
>ULJQ01004616.1_pt1 | contig 38093 bp, 49 predicted proteins | sample 1950941 | NCBI WGS metagenome assembly ULJQ01 (sample SAMEA4835479, study PRJEB28245) | human gut metagenome | biome: gut microbiome; material: fecal sample | place: Denmark | collected 2008
GTAGAAACTTCAAATGTAAATGGTAAATTATCTAGTGGAATAGCAAATGCAAAATGGCATTTAGGAGGGGCTAGTTCATCAAATTATAATACTTTAACAGCAGAAGGTATTTATAAAGAGGAAAGAAATGTAAGTGCGATATATAGTGGTAATCCAAGTAGTATATATGCAAAGGTAGGACTCATGTACCCAAGTGATTATGGATATGCAACAGTGGGAGGTACAAATATTAACAAGTCAGAATGTAGAACAAGAGATTTATATGATTGGGATGGCTCAATATACAGTGATTGTAGGAATAATGATTGGTTGTTTATATCACAAAATAATTTTGTCAATAACGTTGAATGGACAATTACTCCTCGTTCAGATACTTCTGGCAACGTTTTACATATACGTTCGACAGGAAATGTTAGTCATCAATATAATTATATTGATGTACCTAATTTTTATTGGGCTGCACGTCCAACATTTTATCTAGATTCTAGCATCCTAAAAATTGTTGGGGGGACAGGAACTAGTGATAACGCATATCGTATTGGTTAAAAATAGACATTAGTCTATTTTTTTTTATTTATCATAAACTTTAGTATGATTTCAATATTATGGACATTTTTAATTGTTATAGGAATTTTATATAGTTTTTTAACTGGGAATATAAATGTAATTAATGAAAGTATATTAACTAATGCAGATAAAGCCTTAAAATTAATATTAAGTTTATTTCCAACAATAGTATTATGGTCTGGAATAATGAAAATAGCGGAAAGTGCTGGAATGCTTACAAGGTTTGCTAAGTTTTTAAGACCAATCTTGTCTAAACTTTTTCCATCAGTTCCAAAAGATAATCCTTCACTTGGTTATATTGCATCCAATATTGCTGCGAATATGTTAGGACTTGGTAGTGCAGCAACACCGTTTGGATTAAAGGCAATGAGTGAACTTCAGAAGATAAATGATAAAAAAGATACTGCTTCAACACCAATGATAACTTTTTTAGTTTTAAATACTGCTGGAGTTACTATAATTCCCACAACAATAATTGCTATAAGACTTGCTTATAACAGTTTAAATCCTACAGAAATAATTGCTCCAGCATTAATATCAACGTCTTGCTCTTGTTTATCAGCAGTTTTAATTGATTATTTTATAAGGAGGAAACGAAGATGAAACTTTTTTCTATTATAGTTATTCCTTTATTTATTTTGTTTGTAGTTTTTTATGGCTATATCAAAAAAGTTGATGTGTATTCCTCCTTTTTAGAGGGTGCTAAAGAGGGAATGAAAATAGTTTATAATATTTTTCCTGCTGTACTTGCAATGGTTTTTGCAGTTAATATTTTTTTAGATAGTAATATACTTCCATTTTTATTAAAACCTATTACTAATATTTTAAATTTACCACCTGAAATACTTCCTATGGCTTTTTTAAGACCAATATCTGGTACAGCATCGATGAGTATAATGACTAAAATATTTGAAATATATGGGCCAGATACATATCCAGGAAGACTTGCAAGTGTACTTCAGGGGTGTACTGATACAACAATTTATGTAATTGCTCTTTATTATAGTAGCGTAAAAATAACTAAAAGTAGATATACTGTAGTAATAGGCCTTATAGCGGATTTAGTTGGACTTATTATGGCATTTGTTTTAACTAGGATTTTCTTTTGATGTATGATATAATTTTTGTGGTGAGAAATTTATGGAAAAAATTCAAAAAATAATAGCAAATAGGGGATATACATCAAGAAGAAAAGCTGAAGAGTTAATTATGCAAGGAAAAGTATATGTTGATGGTAAAAAAGCCTCTATTGGAGATAGAATAGATGAAAACGCTAATATTTCTATTGAGGGAAAAGAAATAGTTGGTACAAATAATAAAGTATATTTTCTTTTAAATAAACCAAGAGGAGTAGTTTCTACAGTAAGTGATGAAAAAGGTAGAAAAACTGTTGTTGATTTTATTGATACTGATGAAAGAATTTATCCAGTTGGAAGACTTGATTATGATACAACAGGGCTTTTAATACTTACAAATGATGGGGATCTTGCAAATAAGTTAACTCATCCTAAAAATAAAATAATTAAAACATATTTAGCAAAATGTGCTGGAATTATTACAAAAGAGCAAATTGATAAACTAAAAAAAGGTATTTATATTGATGATAGAAAAGTAGATATTATTGATTTTAAAGTTAAAAAAATAGATAAAGAAAAAAATGCAACATTTATTTCAATATCTATTATTGAAGGTAGAAACCATATTGTAAAAAGATTATTTGAAAGTATTGGCCTTTTAGTGGACAAACTTACAAGAACTCACTATGATTTTTTAGATTTAGGTAATTTAAAATCTGGTGAATATAGAACATTATCAATTAAAGAGGTAAAAAAACTTTATCGAAATTAAAAAATAACCCCATGGGTTATCTTTTTTAGTTACATTCTTCGCAGTGACATCCTTCATCATCACAATGACAATCATGACAGTGACAATCTTCACAAGAACATTTATTTTCTTCTTCAGTAATTTTGATTGCATTTACAGGACAAGAAGAAATAGCATTTTGTAAGTTTTCACTTTCAAGATTTTCTTGTGAAATAGCTTCAGAAAGGCCATCTTCATTAAAGTCAAAATGCTCACTATCAATAGCTACGCAAGCACCACAACCAATACATTTTTCATCATCAACAATTATTTTTTTCATTTATTCCTCCTTTTTCATTATAACATGTATTTGAAAAAATATGTAAAAAATTTGACAAATATTAAAAATATGATAAAATATAACCTCGTCAAAAGGGGAAAGACTATGAAAGTATATAGAATTGCAAATAGATTAGAAATAGATAAATTTTTAGAAAATAAATCATTTAGTAATGTTGGAAGTACATTTAATGAGACTTGTAAAAATAATTCTCATCATTACAAGAAAAATACTTTTTATATGCATTTTTTTGATAGTAAAGATGATATATTTTATTTTAATAGTCCTTTGAAAAGATTTTTATGTACATATAATATTCCTAATGAAGTAACTAACGGATATCTAGGACTTGGAAAATATATTTCTAAATATGATTCAAGTAAAGAAGATTATGTTTTAGAATATGCTATTCCAAGTAAATTAATTAAATTAGAATATTTAGAAAGCATTGAAGTTTTACCAGTAAGTTATACATTTAAAGATTTTTTACAAAATGAAGACTATAATAGTCAGATGATTTATAGTAAAGAAGACACAAATTTATTAAAAATGTAATAATTTAACTTTAATAAGTTAAAAAATTATGGTATCATTAAATAGTAGAGGTGTTTTAGTATGGATGAATATGGACAAAAAATTCCAAGTAGAGCTTCGAGAAATCAAGAACTATATAAAGAAATTAGTAAAACAGAGCTTGATAATTATGAAGTTAGAAGTAATGAGGCCGTAATTGGAGATAATAAGGGTAGTATTGATGTAGAAAAAATTAAAAGTATATTAGATACTCATTATAAAGATGCTCCCAAAAGAAGAAGTATTGCTATTGAAGATGAAGAAATTGTTAAGACTAAAGCCGAAGAAACTAAAGAATATGATATTAATGTAATTTTGGATAAAGCTAGAGAAGTTAAAGAAGATGATTATGAAAAAGAAAGAAATAAAAAACTTCGTAATACAGGATTTGATATATTAAATAGTTTAGACTTTAATGAAGAAAAAGAGGAAAGCAGTCATAAAGTAAGTGATAAAACAGCTGAAGAACTTGCAAATTTAATTAATACAATTTCAATAAATGAAAAAGCTATTAAAAAAGCGAGTGAAGAAAGTGATCCTCTTGCACTACTCGAGGATTTAAAAGGTAGTGATAATACTGAGGTTATCGAAGGAATTCATGATGATAATGAAAAAACAAAAGAAACTGTTTTCGAAGAAATTAATAGTAATGAAGTAAAAGAAAATACAACATCATTAGATAAATCATTTTTTACAGAATCTACAAAGTTTAAGAAAGAAGATTTTGATGACTTTTCTGATATTGAAGATAGTAAATCATCAGTATTTGTAAAAATAATCATAGTTTTATTAATACTTGCTTTTGTAGCAGGAATAGTTATTTTAGTAAAATCATTTTTATAACATATAATTTAGTATGAAATTAAAAGAAAGACTTAAAAGAAAATATTATATTTTGATAACCTTTTTAATAAGTCTTTTTTTGTTTATTATAATTTTTAGTTTATATAGTAAAAAACTAAATCCTAAATTAAATGATTATATTGATTTTTTAGTTAAGGATGAAATATATAAGAAAGTTATTAAAAGTAATAATTTTATAACTAATGAAGAAGTTAATGATATTTTATATATTGATAAAAATAAAAGTAATGAAATAGTTTATTTAGATTATGATATAGATAAAACATATAAATTATTAAATAAATACATTGATAGTTTAAAAAAAGATAATTCTAAAAGTAAGATTTTAACAGTACCTTTTTTTATAGCAAGTGATAATATTATTATTTCTTCGTTAGGTCCAAAAATAAAATTTAAATATGAAATAATAGATAATGTAAAAGGGAAAATTAAAACAAAAGTCACTGATTTTGGAGTTAATAATGCTCTTGTAGAAATGTATTTTGAACTTGAAATTGGGTATTTAGTTGTTATTCCCATGAATAAAAAAGAAAGCGTTTTAAAAACAGAAATCTTAATCTCTTCGAAAATTATTAATGGAAAAGTACCAACATTTTATGGAAAAAATATCTTTAAAGAAAGTGGTGTAAGTACTTCCAATTAAAAAAAAACTATGCTATACTTAATAATAGGTGAGAGTATGAAAAATGGTGTGTTTATTAGCGAAGCATTTACTAGTGTAATTAATGATTATTTAAAGGGTAAGTCACATCCTGAGGGCGTAACATATAATACTTTTTTAGTTGTTGTAATAAGACTTCTTACACTAATTTATGATGAACTAGATATATTAAATCCTTTTTATTTAAATAATGAGCAAGCTTTAAATGATAACTTAGAAAAGTATGGATATTCATATAATAATATTTGTACATTTAAAAGAGCCTTTAACCATTTTTATGAAAAAGAAAATTCTGAAGACTTTATTAATATACAAAAAATGCTAATAGATATGTTTGCTCTTAAGAAAAAAAGTATGGATTTAAAAGAAAGTGAAATAGATAGTTTTAAAGATTTATTATATACAGTAAAGTCACCTAATCCATTAATAACATCTTATAACTTTTTAATGGCAAAAGATGTTAATGAAATAGAAAATTATTTTGAAAAAATAGTTAAAGAAAATGTTTATAAAAAGAAAGAAAGAGAAAAGAAAAAATTAAATATTGATGCATATGAAATTTTGAAATATTCTTTAGAGGATATTAATAAAATGGATGCTGATCAGCTTGATGAAGTAAATAAAAAGGTATATAATTATTTTGATATTAATGAAAATGCAATTAATAAAGATTATTTACTTGATAAGGCAGTATTTGATTTTAATAATCCAAAACCATCACTTTCCACAGGTAATGGATATGTAGATATTTTATTAATACTTTCTATAGTGGTAACACTAGGACTAGTAATATTCTTATTAACAATATTTGTTTTTTAGGGGGATAAATGAAAATAACAATTAATAATAAAACATATGAAGTAATAAAAAATGAAAAAGATGCAATAGATGAAGAAGTTTTAAAAGAGGCAATAACTGAATACTTTGAAAATTTTGATTTTATAGTGGGTGATTGGGCTTATGGAAAACTTCGCTTAAAAGGTTTTAACGATAAATCAAATAAAAATTTTAAACCAATTAATGATATAAAAAATGTTGATAATTATATTAAAAAATATTGTGCATATGGTTGTAGATATTTTATTTTAAAAGTTATTGAAAAAAATTAATGATTTTGTTATAATTTAATTATCATATGAAGGGATTGATATAGATGAGTAAGATTAGGGTAAATTTAACAAGTGGAAATGTTTTTGAAAAACCATTAGTAACTTGTTTTCAAGGAACAAGTGCAAACTATGTTGTTTTTGATAATGAAATGAATGGTTCAATGGGACTTCCAATTATTTGTATAAGTAAATTAAATGGAAATAGATTAGAAAAGATTTTTGATCAAAGTGAATGGGCAAGTGTAAAAGAAAGTTTAAAATCAATTATAAGTGGTTCAACTCTTATGTATTTAGAGGTTCCAGAAAATTTAAGCGCACAAGATGATTTCTTTACACAACTTACTTTGCCTGTTGCATCATTTGATGTATTAAAAAGAAGTTATAATCCTCCGAAACCTGAACCAGAGGTAATGCCTGCACCACAACCTGAAGTAGCTCAAGCACCTGTTCAATCTGCTCCAGAGGTTATGGAAACGCCAGCACCTCCGGTAATGGATGGACCAATATCTTTTGGCGGTATGAATACTGTAAATACAGCTCCAGTTATGAATAGTAATCCAGCACCACAAATGATGGGAAATAGTGATATGTTAGGTCAAACAAATACTATGGCAATGCCAAATGAGATGGCCTCAATGAATAATCCTATGCCAAATGTAAATAATCAAATGCCAAATCCACAACCAAATTCAAACATAAATTATGCAGATTTAAAAGAAACATTTATGAAATCTTGTGAAAATATGTTTGATGCTTTAGTAAAAAGATTTGAAAATAAATAACTTTCATAAAATTGAAAGTTTTTTTATATATTATAATATGAAAGATTTAATAGAGTATTATTATAATTTAGTAATTGATAAACTTTTTATCGAGGATGATAAGTATCATTTTATTTTAAATAACCATGATTTTTATTTTGTATATTTTTCTAGAACTAAAGAGGATCTCGATGATATTTTGTTTGTTTCAAATGAATTAAAACAAAAGGGTATAAATGTTCATAATATTAAGTTAAATATTAATAATAGTTATTTAACAAAGGTTGATGGACTTGATTATGTTTTACTCGAAGTATTTAATAAAGATGAAATAATAGATATATTTAGTATAAATAATTATAATAAGAAGCTTTCATTAAATGGTATAAAAAGTAATCTTTATCGTAATAATTGGGCTTATTTATGGAGTGTAAAAGTAGATTATATAGAAGGCCAATTAAATGAGATTCAGTATGATAAAATAATTGATAATTCAATAGATTATTATATTGGTCTTTCAGAAAATGCTATATACTATGTTAATAATGTAAATTCAAAATATAGTATGTCATCTTTAGATAAAATAGTTTTATCAAGAAAAAGGATTATTAGTCCAAATTATAGTTTAAATTATTTTAATCCACTTTCATTTATATTCGATTTAGAGGTTCGCGATATAACTGAGTATATTAAATCAACTTTTTTTGATAATGGTGATGCTTATCTTGATTTAGAGTCTTATTTAAAAAGTACTAAACTTACAATATATTCATATAATATGCTTTTTGCAAGACTACTTTTTCCATCATATTATTTTGATATTTATGAAAAAGTTGTTAATAAAGATGTCTCATCAGAAAAACTATTAAAAATAATAAATAAGGCAAATGAATATGAAATTTTTTTAAAAAAAGCATATGTTTTAATATCAACATATGCTCCCTTAGAAAATATTGAGTGGCTTAAAAATTAACATTTATAATGCCTTTGATATCAGGAATTTCCTCCTTAAAAAAGTTAAGAAGATTCTCATTAATTGTATTATCTTGATATAAACAATTTGCACAAGCACCATAAAGTTTAATATAGATATAACCATCTTCATATTTAACAAATTCAATGTCGCCACCATCCATATTTAAATAGGGACGAACTTTTTCAATAACATTTAAAATCTTTTCTTCCATATAAATCACTACATTATTATAGCATTTTTTTTGAAAATATGGTAGAATTTTGTTTGTGAGGAATAGTTTATGGCAGAATACAGAACGGGTAGTATCGTTAAATGCCAAGTAACTGGAATAGAGAAGTATGGAGCTTTTGTAAATATTGATGGTATTTATAGTGGTCTTATTCATATTTCTGAAATATCAAATGGTTTTGTAAAAGATATTAATGACTTTTTACAAATTGGTGAAATTATTTATACACAAATATTAGATGTAGATGAGGAAAATAATAGGCTTAAATTATCTATAAAAAATATAAATTATAAATCAAATACAAAAAGTAAAGTTAAGGAATCTAGACTTGGATTTTTACCTTTAAAAAATCATTTAAATACTTGGATTAGTGAAAAACTATCCGAAATAAATAAGAATAATCAAAAGTAGGTTATTCTTTTTTTATTTATAACATAAAAAAAACTTCCATAGGGAAGTAATTTTCAAATGGTGCCCGAGGCCTGTCCTGGACCATATCTAATAAGTAAATTAGATTATATTATTGAAAAGTCTAATGAAATAATTAATTCACCAAAAGAGGAACCAAAATTTGAAATAGGAGATAAAGTTAAACCTTTAAAACTTATTAACTACAATGGTACACCACTTGTTCAATATGATGAAACATATATAATTATTGAAATTAATGGCGATAGAGTAGTTTTAGGTGTTCCTAGAGGACCAAAAGGTATATTAGAGATTTGGGCTGCAATGAATATCAATGATATCGAAAAGATATAGTTAGTTGTATATTCAAAGAGTTTGGAATAGATTTAATGTCTACATCCAAACTCTTTTTTTATGCCATAATTCGACACTTTATTTACATATAATATAGTATTATAACTTCACAAAGGAGGTAATTATACTTGACAAAAATAAAAAATATATTAGAATATCTAATTGCATCGGTGAAAAGAATGTGGTATGATTTAGGTAATAGAAGGGTGATGGAAAAGATGAGGACAAAGTATAATGCAATGGACATTGCACAATGGTTTTTATGGTATAATGATTATCAAAAAAATGTTCAATTAGATGCTGATGATATTTATGATGTCTATGAAGGAATAACTCATTTAAAAGTTCAAAAATTATTGTATTACGCTGAAGGAGTTTATTCTGCAGTAACCGATAATGATATTTTTAAAGAAAAAATAATGGCGTGGCCTCATGGCCCTGTGGTAGTTGAAGTTTATGAAAAATTTTCTATAAATGGAAGTAAAGAATTAGAGTTTGATAATACTTATTGGAAAAAAATTCAACAAATAAATAATGATAATGATATTCTAAATATACTAAAATTGGTTTATGAAAGCTACGCAGGTTACACAGCTTGGCAATTGCGTGAAAAAACCCATATAGCGGGAGGACCATGGCAAATTACTGTTGATACAAAAGGTATGCAAAAAGAAATAGATAAAAAGTTAATAAAGACATATTTTAAAAACAATATAGTTAGGGTTAATGACTGATAATATTAAAATTCTTGATTCTCATAGTCAAGTTAAGTATTGTAATAATTGCAATCCCAAAAAGTATCTAACATTTAATTTTTCTTATATATCACATGAAAATCCCAAAAAACCCAACTCACAAGATGTTATTAAGTTATGGGAACGAATGAAATGGATGAGCTCAGAACCAATCTATGTTATGGTTCATAATCATGGCAAAGACAAAACAAAGTGGTTTGAATCATTACCAATCAGTCAAATAAGAAAGGAAGTACCTAAGGCATTTAGAGAGGATTTTCCTACTGAAACAAATGAAAAATATCAAGTGATGAGAGTTTATTCTGCTGGGTCACCATCTGGAACGGCAAATCCTAGAATAATTGGTATGATAAAACATAATATATTTTATGTATTCTTTCTTGATTGGAAAGGCGAATTATATAATCACGGAAGATAATAAAAAAGATAAGTTACCTCTAAAACTTATCCTTTTTTTATGTTATAATCTTCCCATTTCTTTTTCGTGCTTGTTAGCCTTGTCAATTAAAATGGGTTGCCATTTTTTCTTATTACTATGTACAACTCTATGGCAATCTTCACATAATACAATTATATTTCCAAGATATGTTTTTCTTCCACAAGCACCATATCTAATATGATGTCTATGTAAGAAACTAGTAGATCCACATATATGACAATATGGTTCTTCTTCAGTTATTAATTCATATATTTTCTTTTCTTCTTTAGTTATAATAATATGACTGAAAACATTTATAAATAAAAAAATAATGGTAATTTTAATGGTATTTTTTTATAAAAACCAGTAATTACCACATCAAAATTAAAATTAATGGTGCCCGAGGCCGGACTTGAACCGGCACGGGTTTTAATGCCCGCAGGATTTTAAGTCCTGTGCGTCTACCTATTCCGCCACTCGGGCAGGCACTGTCTTAATTAATAAGACTTCTTAATTATAACTTTTTTTTTAAGTAAGTGCAATACTTTTTTGCTAAAAATTTATTTTTTGTATGAATAATATGTGAAAATGTCTCTATTTTTTTACTGAAATTATGTATTTATACTAAAAAGTTATAAAATATATTAATTTTTTTCAAAAGTTAATTGACATTTGAAAATAGTTTATGCTATAATCAAATTGCGCTTGAAGAAATGGAGGAATACCCAAGTCCGGTTGAAGGGACTGGTCTTGAAAACCAGGAGGTCGGGTGACCGGCGCAGGGGTTCGAATCCCTTTTCCTCCGCCAATTTAAAATTTATATCGCGGGATGGTAGCAGTCTGGTAGCTCGTCGGGCTCATAACCCGAAGGTCGTAGGTTCAAATCCTTCTCCCGCAACCAATGGTTCCATAGTGTAGCGGCCTATCACGCTTGCCTGTCACGCAAGAGATCACGGGTTCAAATCCCGTTGGAACCGCCATTTGGCTTCATAGCTCAGTCGGTAGAGCAGAGGACTGAAAATCCTTGTGTCGCTGGTTCAATTCCCGCTGGAGCCACCAGAAAAACAAATAATTCCCCAATGATGGGGTTTTTTATTTTGTTAAACATATTTTAAAACATACTTTTAAATGATTTTTCCTCATTCAATACAAAAAACTTTGAATAACAAAATTTATATAGTATAATAGTAATTATTAATTGGAGGGTTTAGTAATGAATTTAGAAAATGCAAAAGGGGAATTAGTAAAAAGATATAAATACTTATATGGCAATGCTTTTTTAATTTTAGCTCCATATATGTATGAGGAAACTAGCGAAGAACTTGTAAAAAGATTAAAAGAGCAGCAAATAAAGTTTGGTAATATTTTTGCAGATAAACCACTAATATATTTAAATATAAGTAAATTAGATGGAATAAATTCATTATTCGAAGAATTTCTATTATCTGATATACCTATGGAAGAAAGTAAACTTTATCAATTATTACAAAGTAAAAAAAATAATAAAGAATATTTAGAACAAGTAAGCTATGGTCTAGCGTTATTAGAAAAAGAAAATGCTGATAAAAGATCATTTCCTTATACAATAGATATATTTAAAATATTAAGTAAAACTTGTGATTATATTGAAGAACAATCTGGTGATTTAAATAATAAAAAAAATAAATTAAATGTACTTGATGAATATTATAGAATAGGAAGATACAAAAATAATGGAAAAATATATACAAGCGGAAGAAATTTAGACTTACACGATTGTGATTCACTTTCATTTATAATTGATAAAAATCCAAGAAAGCCATTAAGAGATAAAAATGATGTTGGTGTAAAAAATAATTCGTTTATAACCGCAATAGTAACTGCACCTCATTATGAAGATAATTTATCAATTTTTACTGAAAATGAAAAACAACAAGTATATTTAACTTATCATGATGAATTACCTTGTAATTTAGAAATCGCTTGTGCTTTAGAGGAAGTGTATATTCATACGTCAACTGATACTAGATTACAAAGACCAAAAAATACTGAACCTTGTGGAGAATATTTTACTATTAATGAAAATGAAATATTTGTTGATCCTAGTGATAGTTTATATAGATATTATCAAATGTGTCCTCATTGTGGTTATATAGTAAATATACCTAAAGAGATTTTATCTGATGGAATAAAAGAAAGAATAGAAGATAGATGCAGCAAAGATAATAAATTATTTAGAAAAATGTATCTTTATTCAGAACTATATAGTTTAGATAAGTCTTCCACAAAAGGACAAAAAAGAATATTACAAAAATAAAAGTAAAAATTTATAAAAAATCGTTTCTTGAACATATGAGAAACGATTTTTTTTATATTAAAAGTAAGACAAAATTAATGGTGCCGAATACAAGAATTGAACTTGTAGCTGATGCTTACCATGCATCTGTTTTGCCATTAAACTAATCCGGCATCAATATTATTTTATCATAAGTAATAGATTTATTCTATAAAAAATGTTATACTTATTATAATAAGAGGTGGATATATGAGAGAGTCAGTTGGGTCAACATGGATATTTTTAATAGCTATAACATTTACAATTATTTTTGCAGGTTTTTTAGTTATGGCATTAAGCTATTCAAGAACTTATAAAGAAAAAAATGAATTAACATCAATAATAGAGAAATATGAGGGATTAACTACTAAAACTATACATCATAAGAATATTGATGGGTCTATTAATGTTATGAATACATACCTTAGAAATAACAATTATAACCGAAAAGGATTTTGTCCGAAAATTGATTCAGAATATGGAGATACAGTTAATAAAATGTATGGATTTGATATTGATGGAACTCCAGAAACAGCTCAGAATGACAAAAGGTATGATTATTGTGTTCTTGCTATGACAAATTATGAAACTTGTAATACTATTTTTAGAGTAACAGTATTTTTTGATTTTAACTTACCAGTATTCGGAGATTTAGTTAAATTTAGAGTTTCTGGACAAACAAATGAAATTATGGATGCTTATATTATGGATGAGCAAACAAGATGTAAAAAATAAATATTTGTATTATAATTAAAAATTAGTTATAATATTTTTGGATGTGGATTATGGAAAATAAATTAAAACATATTGCAATTATAATGGATGGTAATGGCAGATGGGCCCAACAAAGAGGACTAAAAAGAAGTTTTGGCCATAAAAAGGGTGCTAATACATTAGAAAAAATAGCAACCCATATTAATAAAATTGGTGTTGATGTTTTAAGTGTATATGCTTTTTCTACGGATAATTTTAAAAGAAGTAAAGAAGAAGTAGACTATCTTATGAATCTATTTATTGATATGTTTAATAAAAAATTTACTAAACTAAAAGAAAAAGGAATTAAAGTAGTTTTTAGTGGTTCTAAAGAAGGTCTTAGAGAAGATGTCATATCATCAATGAATAACATTGTAAAGGAAACTCAAAATAATAAAGGAACAATACTTAATGTATGCCTTAATTATGGTGCTCAAGAAGAAATTATTAGAGCAAGTGAAAGATACCATGAAGATTTAGTAAATAATAAAGTTTCTAAAAATGAAATTAATAGAGATAATTTTTATAAATATTTAGATAATGAATTACCCGCTATTGATATTTTAATTCGTACTGGGGGAGAACATCGTTTAAGTAATTTTATGCTATATCAAATGACTTATGCAGAAATATTTTTTATAGACACATTATTTCCTGATTTAAAAACTAAAGAGATTGATGATATTATAAAATCATTTTTACATACTGATCGAAGATTCGGAGGACTAAATGAAAAGAAAACAAATAATTGATTTAATTACTGCAATAATACTTATTGTACTTGGAAGTATAATTTTACTTTTCCCATTACTAAAAATAGTTAATGTAAAATATATTTTTATGGGTGTACTTTCTTTTTATGGAATTATGAATTTATTAAAATTTATTTTAACTAATGAAGCAAAAGATTATGAAGGTTTATTTACATGTATTGTAAGTATGGTTACATTAATTTTACTTGGACTTATTGATACAAATATACCACTAAATTTAGCATTAACTTTATTTGTGTGGATAACAATGATGAGTTTAGTTAAATTAAAAAAATGTGATTATTATCATGATAGACATAAAGAAATCTATATTTTAAAAATAATAACTTTAGTTTTATTTATTTTATCTGGACTTCTTTGTACAATTAACTTATATTACGAAAAAAGTGTACAAATTTTAGTGCTTGGATTCTTTTATTTTATAAATGGTATCTTGGAAGCAATTGATCCAATTACATATTATTTAATAGAAAAACAAAAGTAATAAAATAAAAATATTTTCATATTATGTATTACGGAGGAAATATGGAAATATTAAAAGTAGGATCAAAATCAAATCCAAGTAAGGTTGCTGGTGCAATTGCAAATATTTTCAGAGAAAATAAAAGTGCCACAATTCAAACTGTTGGAGCAGCAAGTCTAAATCAAGCAATTAAAGCAATTGCAATTGCAAGAGGTTTCGTAGCACCAATGGGGGATAATTTGGTAACTATTCCAGCATTTTCTGATATAGAAATTGATGGTGAAAAGAAAACTGCCATTAAATTAATAATCGAGTCAAAATAGGCTCGATTTTTTTATAAAAAAATGTTAAAATTATTATGTGATGTAAAATGAAGAAAAAAAAATTTTTTAAGAGTAAAACTCAAATGATAATTTATATTATATTATTTGTAATATTTATTGCTTTATTTATTTATTTTGGTACACTTGAAAATACCACAAAAAAGACTAGTGATAGTGATAAGTTTAAAAATGAATATAAAGAGGTAAATGAAGATAATGTTTTTGTGTATTTAAATGCCGCTGAAACGCTCGATTATATCAAAAAAGATAATATATTAATTCTTTTTGGTATGAAAAATAATTCTTTTGTGGGAAATTATGCAAATATTTTAAATGAAGTTGCAAAAAATGTTGGAATTGAAAAAATATATTATTATGATTTAACCGAAGATCGTAAGATTAAAAATGGAACTTATCAAAGTATTGTCAACTATTTAAAAGATTATGCTGTATCACTTGATGATGGTAGTAAAAATATATATGCACCATCACTGCTTGTTAAAAATGATGGAATTATAACTTACTTTGATGATGAAGATGCAATTGTTCATGGAGAAACTAATGCTAATGATTATTTTGATAATTATAGAACAAACTTAAAAAAGATTACCTTAAAGAGTGTGTTGGAGGATTATAAGAAAAATGAAAACAAATCAAATTAAAGTATATTTCTTCATCTTTGTAATATTAGTATTTATCTTCGGAGGATTTTATTTAATGAAGAAAAGTGAAAAACTTAAAAATGTAGTAGATAAAAAAGTTACTGAAGTAAAAGATACTGATATTAGATTAGATAAAACTAAAGATTATATTTATTATTCTGATGTAAATGTAGTCGAAGGAGAACTTGATATTGAATATAAAAACATTAATATTAATTTCGAAGATAAAGAGGGTGTTGCCGCAATTGTTAATAAAGAAAATGAGGAAATGAGTAAATCACCTGTTTATGATGAAACTAATGAAGAAGCAAATTACAATCATTTAATAAGTGCAAAATTTGCAAAATATGAAATTATTCATTATGTAGATTATATCACTTTAGTGGTAAATAAATATAGTTTTGATTATAAAACAATTATTACTACACTTGGAAGTGATGTATATGTATTTGATAAAACAACTGGAAAGCTTTATAATAATGATGAACTTTTAAGTAAGTTTAGTGTTAATAAAGATGATATAAATGAAAAAGTGAAAACTTACTTAAATGATAAGAATTTATTAAGCGAAGAAAATAAAATTGATGTTGAGCAAACTATTAGTAATAATACAAAAAATAATCTTTATGTCGATAAACTTGGTAGACTTGTAATAAGTATTCTTGTCAAAGCTGAGAAAAGCGATTATAATGATATTATAGTTTTAAGTTAGAAAGGAAAAAATATGGACACTGAAAACAAAATGAAAAATGCTTTAGAAAGCGTTAAAAGTAGATTAGGAAGTATAAGAGCAGGAAGGGCTAATCCAGCACTTTTAAATGGAATAATGGTTTCTTATTATGGAACTCCAACACCAATTCAAAGTATTGCTAATATAATGGTTCCTGAGGCAAGACAACTTCTTATTAAACCATTTGATAAGAATGCGGTTAAAGACATTGAAAAAGCTATTAATGAGGCTAATTTAGGTATTAACCCAACAAATAATGGAGAAATGGTTATATTAACTATTCCAGAGCTTACTATGGATAGAAGAAAAGAATATGTTAAACAAGCAAAAGCAATAGGTGAGGAAGGAAAAGTAGCACTTAGAAATATTAGACAAGATGCTAAAGATGAGATTACTAAAGCAAAATATCCTGAAGATGAAGAAAAACTTTATATGGAAGATCTTCAAGAGTTAATTGATAAATATAATAAATTAATTGATGAAGAAATCAAAATAAAAGAAAGTGAGTTATTACAAATCTAATATGAATAAATTATCTAAAATATTTTTAGGTATATCTATATCATTTTTAGTAATTATCTTCATTTTAAGTTATGTATTAATAAAAAAAAGTAATGAATTTGATACTTCCTTTATGAGGGAGGTTACTGTAAAAGAAGTTTTAACTCTATTTGAAAGTGATAATTATCATGTAATATATGTAGGAAGAAAAACTTGCCCTTTATGTGAAAAGTTTTTACCTAATTTAAAAAATGCAAGTATTGAATATAACTTTACACCTTTATATTTAGATATTTCTAAAGTAGATAGAACATCTTCAGAATGGATAAAATTAATAAAAAAACTTAGTATGAAATCAACTCAAACATTAAATGAAAGTGATGAAGGGGAAACTGTTACTGAAACATATGGATATTTTCTTGATAATTATGGATTTACACCTACAGTTATAATTAGTAAATCAGGAAAACAAGAAGCAGGATTTATTGGTTATAAATCTGAAACCGATTTAAAAAAATTTATAAAAGAAAAAGGCATAGATTAATTTCTATGTCTTTTAACTTTCTTCGATAAAATGATCACTTTTATGAGGTTCATCTCTAAGAAGACCAGGATAACCTTGTTGCCTTAAGGCTTCATAAGTCATTATTGCAACTGTATTAGAAAGATTTAAAGCTCTAACATTACCTGTCATAGGAATTCTTATGCATTTATCAATATGAGGTTTTAATAACTTTGGTGGTATACCTGTTGATTCTTTACCAAACATAAAGTAAATATTTTCATCTTTATTTGAATAATCAAATGCATCACCAGTTTTATGCCCATATCTTGTTAAATAATAAAATGTTCCTTTATTTTTACTATAAAAATCATCAATATTTTCATAAACAAAGTATTTACACTTATCAATATAATTTACACCACTTCTTTTAATGTGAACATCATCTAAAATAAAACCAAAGGGTTTAATTAGATGTAGTGTGCTACCAGTTGCAACACAAGTTCTCATTATATTACCAGTATTTTGTGGTATTTCAGGTTCAAACAATACTATATTTATCATTATTCTTTATCAAACTCGTTTTCTTTTAAAAGATTTTCAAAATTTGTATAAGTTTTATTTAAATCTTTATTGTATATAACTTTTTTAAGTTCATTATTTTTAAAGTGTAAAATACATGGGATATTATTAATTAATTTTGTATTAAATGTATTATTTATTTCACTATAGAAGTTTTCATCATCCTTTATATTAGTTACATTTACAAAGTAAAATTCATCTTTTAAATTATAGTTATCAATTAATTTTTTTAATTTCTTTTCAAAACTATAAACTTTTTCATCATTTGTATAACTTATATAAACAAAATACTCAGATGGTGACTCCTTTAAAACTTGAATTGTTTCACTTAAATCTTTAATTTCAACACTTAATGTATTTGATGTAATAAGATAACTATTCATAAGTTTTTCCTCTTTTTTAACATTTTTCCAACTAATTATATACCATATTAGAAATATTATTAAAAGGAAACCTATGATGAAATAAAATAGTTTTTTAAAATTAATATTATTTTTTTTACTTTTCTTTTTTGCCATATTATCACCATCCTTATTGTAGCAAAATTTCTTTTTTTAGTAAATTATTCATTATCATTTTTTTCTAACTTTACAAGAACTTCACGCGGTTTAGAACCATTTTGTGGTCCTACTATACCTCTTGATTCAAGAAGGTCAATCATTCTTGCAGCTCTATTATAACCAAATCTAAATCTTCGTTGAATAAGTGATGCAGAGATTTTACCAGTTTCAATAGCAAACTCGACAACTTCATTATACATTGGATCATCACCACCATCAGTATCAGAATTACTGCTTCCTGAAGATGATGTATGAGGACTTTCTTGATTAGTAAATTCTTCATTATATTTAACTTGCGTTTGGGCTTTACAATATTCAATTAATTTACTTATTTCATTATCGGAAATAAAGCATCCTTGAATACGAGTAGTATGACTTTCTCCCATTGGAAGATATAACATATCACCTTTACCAAGAAGACTTTCAGCACCTGAAGCATCAAGGATTGTTCTTGAGTCAATTGCACTAGATACTGAGAAGGCAATTCTTGATGGAATATTATTTTTAATTACACCTGTAATAATATCAGTTGAAGGTCTTTGAGTAGCTACGATTAAATGAATACCTGCGGCTCTTGCCATTTGTGTAATTCTCATAATAGAGTCTTGAACTTCTTTAGAGGCTACGAGCATAAGGTCCGCAAGTTCATCTATTATTACTACAATATATGGCATTCTTGTAGTATTTATATCAGGATTTTTCTTTTTTTCTTTTTCAATTAAATCATTATAACCCGCAATATTTTTAACTTCTTTTTCAGCAAAGATATCGTATCTTTTTTCCATTTCTGCAACTACTTTTTGTAAAACAACTGAAGCTTTTTTAGGGTCTGATACAACAGGACATAATAAATGAGGTATTCCATTATAATTTGTAAGTTCAACTTTTTTAGGGTCCACTAATACAAGTTTTACTTCATCAGGTTTATATCTCATTAATATCGAACAAATAATAGTATTAATACATACTGATTTACCAGAACCAGTAGAACCAGCAACTAATAGATGGGGCATTTTAGATAGATCCGCAAGAATCGATGTTCCCATAATATCTTTACCAAGTGCCACAAGGATTTTATTTGCTCCATTATTTTGCCAAGTTGCTTCGAGTACCTCTCTAAAACCTACTGAAGATATTTCACGATTTGGTATTTCAATACCAATAGTATTTTTACCAGGAATAGGGGCTTGTATACGAACTTCTTTTGCAGCCATTGCTAAAGCTATTTCTTTATTAATTCCTACAATTCTACTTACTTTTGTACCACTTGGGACAATTATTTCATATTCAGTAACTGCAGGTCCAATATGAATTTCAACAACTTTACCTTTAATATCAAAATCATTTAATACTTTTTCTAATTTAATTTGATTTTCTTTAATAAATGGTTCCTCACTATTTTTCTTATTTTTTGGAGTAGGTGTAAGTAAATCAAATTTTGGTAGTCTATATACACTTGGATTTGAGGCTCCTTCATCATTTTCAATAGGGTTAACATCAAAACTTTCTTTTATATTTTTTTCTGGTGTATTAATATTTTTTAAATCATCTATACTTGTAATGACAATTTTTTCTTTTTCTGTTGGCTCATCTTTATCTTTAACATTTTTGATACCAACAAGTTCATCACCTTCGATGATATATTCTTTTTTGTTTTTAACATTTTCTTTTTCATCATCATCGTTATCCCTTTTAAATAAACTTACAAACTTATTTAAAATATCTGATAAGGTAATATTAAATATAAGGATAAATGAAAATATTCCTAATACAACTAAAACGATTTTTGTTCCAGTTAAACTAAATGCTGCTTTAAGTCCTCCGGCAAGTAAGGCTCCAATTAAGCCACCACCAATAACAATTGAGGAAGAACCACTTGATAAAATAGAACTACTTTCTTCCATAGTACCAATTCTAGTCATATAATTATTGTAAGTAACATCCATTAAATCTGAAAAACCATTAGTCTTTTTTAATAGTTCAAAATGTCCTAAAACTAAGATTATTGCAAATAAAATATAAACACCAATTAATCTTGAGGAAAAAAACTTTGGTAGTTTTCTTTTAAATAACATTGATATTCCTAGTATTAAAACACCAAATAATATTACAAACCAAAATTCTCCGGCTAAAAACATCATAAATTGTTTTATAAAATTACCAATTATACCAAATCCCATACCTATAATTCCTATAAGTATTAAAATTAATCCTGTAAGTTCTACACTATATGTAGGTGAACTTTTACTTTCTTTACTTTTTTTTCTCTTTGCCATACGCTTCACCATAATAATTATACCTAATTTATAACATTTTTACAATTAAATTAATAGACAAATTCATTAAATATCTTTATAATATTTAGTGGTGATGAAAAAAATGGATATTAATGAATTTGATTATAATTTACCAGAAAATTTAATAGCTCAAACTCCTATAGAAAATAGAAGTGAGTCAAAACTATTAGTTATGGATAGAAAAAATGGTGCCTTAGAGGATAAAATTTTTAAGGATATTACTTCTTATTTTCATAAAGGAGATGTTTTAGTATTAAATGATACTAAGGTTTTACCTGCAAGAATATTTGGCATTAAAGAGGAAACTGGTGCTCATATAGAACTACTACTTTTAAAGGATTTAGGTAGTGATACTTGGGAATGCCTTTCAAGACCTTTTAAAAGATTAAGTGTAGGAACTATTATTAATTTTTCAGATACTTTAAAATGTGAGGTTATAGAAAAGGATGAAGAGGGAATTGTTAAAGTTAAATTTTCTTATGAAGGAATTTTTATAGAGCAAATTGAAAAAATTGGTTTAATGCCACTTCCACCTTATATTCATGAGTCTTTAAAAGATCAAACAAGATATCAAACTGTTTATGCAAAATATTTAGGTAGTGCGGCGGCTCCGACTGCGGGACTTCATTTTACAAAAGAACTTTTAAATGAATTGAAGGAAAAAGGTGTTGAAATTTTATATGTTACACTTCATGTTGGACTTGGTACATTTAGACCAGTAAACGAGGAAGATATTACTAAACATCATATGCATAGTGAAAGATATATTATGACTAAGGATGTTGCTGATAAACTTAATAAAGCTAAAGAAGAAGGTAGAAAAATTTATGCTGTTGGTACAACCTCAACAAGGACACTTGAGTCAATTATGAATAAATATCATAAATTTGTAGAGTGTGATGAAAATACAAATATATTTATTTACCCAGGTTATAAATTTTTAGCAATTGATGGTTTAATTACTAATTTCCATTTACCAAAAAGTACACTTGTAATGCTAGTAAGTGCCTTTTCAACAAGAGAAAATATCTTAAATGCCTATAATCATGCAATTAAAAATAATTATCATTTCTTTTCATTTGGCGATGCAATGTTTATAAAATAGTAAAAGTATGTTATAATTTTCGAAGGAAGAGGTAGTCTATGAAAGTACAATATAATTTAAAATATACTGATGAAAAAACTGGTGCTAGACTTGGAGAAATAGTTTTTAATGGTAAGACTTATGAAACTCCAATGTTTATGCCTGTTGGAACAAATGGTACAGTTAAAACTTTATCACCCGAAGAGGTTAAAGATACTGGTGCTGGAATAATTCTTGCAAATACTTATCATTTGTGGTTAAGACCAGGTGAAGATATAGTTCATAAAGCAGGTGGACTTCATAAATTTATGAATTATGATGGACCTATTTTAACAGACAGTGGTGGATTTCAAGTTTTTTCTCTTGCAAAACCTAAAGATATTACTGAAGAAGGGGTAAGCTTTAAAAATCATTTAAATGGAGATAAACTATTTTTAACACCAGAAAAATCAATTGGTATTCAAGAAAAACTTGGTAGTGATATTGTAATGAGTTTTGATGAATGTATTGGTTATCCAGCAACATATGATTATTGTAAAAATTCTGTTGAAAGAACACTTCGCTGGGCAAAAAGAGGAAAAGATGTTTTTAAAGGTGAAAATCAAATACTTTTTGGTATAGTTCAAGGTGGTGAGTACCCTGATTTAAGAAAATATTGTGCTGAAAAATTAACTGAAATGAACTTTGATGGTTATTCTATTGGTGGTACAAGTGTGGGTGAAGATAAGCCCACTATGTATAAAATGGTTAAAATGAGTACTGATTATTTGCCCAAAGAAAAAGCACGTTATTTAATGGGAGTAGGCGATCCAATAGATTTAATTGAAAACTCACTTCGTGGAATAGATTTATTTGATTGTGTAAGTCCAACAAGACTTGCAAGACACGGACACGCTTATACAAAAAATGGTAAGATTAATTTAAAAAATAGTAAATATAAAGAAGATTTTACGCCAGTCGAAGAGGGCTGTAAATGTTATGCTTGTCAAAGTTATACAAAAGCCTATATAAAACATTTAATTAATGCTGATGAAACTTTTGGAGCAAGACTTTTATCAATTCATAATATTTATTTTTTAGAAAATTTAATGAAGGAAATTAGAGAAAATATTAAAGCTGGCACTCTTGAACAGTATCGTGATAAATTTATTCTTTCTTATTATGGAGAAGGTTATGAATACAAATAAGATTGTAATATATGTAACAATTATTGCTATTACTTTAATAATAGCTGTACCAACATTTTATAAAGTAATAAATATTAATCAGCAAAGACTTAATGAAGTAAATGAAAAATTAGTAACTGAAAATGCTTTTAGATGTTATTATGAAGGAAAATGTCAAAATAAGATTGTTACTTTAAATGAACTATATAATTTAGGTTATATTACACAAGATATAGTTAATCCAAAAACTAAAGAAATATATAGTAAAGACTCTTATGTTGAAATAAGTCTAAATGAAATGAAACTTACTTATAAATAAAAAGATTTGGGAAAATTCCTAAATCTTTTATTTTAATTTAAAATATATTGTTAATCCAGCAATTAAAATACCTAGTAAAATTGTGGCTATAATTATTATAAATGATTTTGCAAAACCACTTTCATCATTATATAATTTTATTCCCTTTATAGCAGAAGCAGGAAGTAAATCTCTTGAAAATCCCTTACTTTGACTATTACCATTATTTTGACTATTTTTATTTACGCTATTAAGTTCAACATAAAATCTTGCTAATCTTTCTTTTATAAGGTCAATAGCCGGATGTGGTCTACCATCATTTAATGAAAGGTTATAAGGATTATCAATTTCGTTTACTGGTCCTCCCAAAATATTAAATATTTTAGTTAAATCATCATCTTTTTGTTCTAGGTTTGAATATTTTTTATATGCATCAAAATAGACATCTAGATAACTTATGATAGCATTTTTTAAATTATCATTAATTTCATTTAAATATAAACAACGATAAATAACATTTGCTTTTTTAGTTAGATTTTCAAAATAAGCATCATCATATTTAGCCATACCTTATACTCCTATACTAAATAAAGTGTATCAAATTTTTTTATATTTTTCAATTGTTTTTAATTATGTTTTATTGTATTATATTTTTGGGAGAAAAAAATGGAAAAGTTAAATGAAAATTTTATAATAAATTTATCAAATAATAAGGGTGAATCACTTTGGATGAAAAACTTTAGATTAAATTCTTATAAAAAGTTTTTAGAACTTGATAATCCTTCGTTTGGTCCTAAAATAAATATTGATTTTGATAATTTAGTTTATCATAAAGGACTTTTTGCTCCACCAAGTTGTTCTTGGGAAAATGTTGATAAAAAAGTCAAAAATACTTTTAATGACTTAGGCGTAATTGAGGCTGAAAACAAATATTTAAAAGGTGTTTCTAATCAATATGAAAGTGAAGTTGTTTATCATAAGATGGAGGAAAGTGATGGAATTATCTTTTTATCCACTGATGAAGCTTTAAAAAAATATCCAGAATTATTTGAAAAATATTTTAATAATTTAGTAAAATATGATGAAAATAAATATACTGCTTTAAATGGTGCTTTATGGTCAGGTGGTTCTTTTATATATATTCCACCTTATACTAAAGTTGATAGACCACTTCAAAGTTATTTTCGTATTGATACTAAAAATTTAGGACAATTTGAAAGAACAATTATTATTGTGGATCATGATTCGTCACTTCATTATATCGAAGGATGTACCGCCAAAAACTATAGTACAACATCACTTCACGCTGGTGTTGTTGAAATATATGTAGGTAAAAATAGTACTTGTAAATATTCCACTATTCAAAATTGGAGTAAAGATGTTTATAATCTTGTTACTAAAAGGGCAATTCTCGAAGAGGGTGCTTATATGCAGTGGGTTGATGGCAACATTGGTAGTGGTGTAACTATGAAATATCCCTCTTGTATACTGAAGGGAGATAATTCAAAAGCAAGTTCAATTAGTATTGCTTATGCTAAAGAAGGTCAACATCTTGATGCTGGTGCTAAGATGATTCATTTAGGTAAGAATACAAAAAGTACAATTATTAGTAAATCAATCGCGGGTTTTGGTGGTACAAGTGATTACAGGGGAACAGTTAAAATTGCTAAAGATGCAACTGGTTCATTTGCTACAATAAAATGCGATAACATCATACTTGATAATATTTCTAGTTCAAATACATATCCTAAAAATATTGTTGAAAATAATGAAAGTACTTTAGAACACGAAGCTACAATATCTAAAATTAATGAAGAAAAATTAAATTATTTAATGGGTCTAGGTATTAGTGAGGATGCTGCTAAAGATTTATATGTCCTTGGATTTATGTCAGACTTTAAAAAGAGTTTGCCAATGGAGTACGCAGTTGAATTAAATAGATTAATTAAGGAGTAGAGATACTTCTTTTTTATTATATTAAAAAGTGTAAAATTTGTGTAAAGTATAAAAAATACTAAATTTTCATAATTTAATCTAAAAATATAATTTTGGAAGCAAATAAAAATTTTTTTTGAAAAAAATGCTTCCAAAAATGTTAATTTGGAACAAAAAGTGAATTTTTTGGGTTTTTGGATTTTTTATTTATTTTTGTTAATATGCATTTGAAAGGAGGTAAATAATTTGAACACCGTTGTTTTAGTTGGAAGACTTACCGGAAATCCAGAAGTAACAGTTACTGAAAATGGTAAACATATTACGAAAATCTTGCTAGCGGTTAATCGTAATTATAAAAATGTTGATGGTATTTATGAAACTGACTTTATAAGATGTGTACTATGGAATGGTATTGCCGGTGCAACAAGTGAATTTTGTAAAGTTGGCGATGTTGTTGGTATAAAAGGAAGACTTCAAACTAGTGTCTACGAAACTGAAGATAAAAAGAAAAATTATTCAACTGAAGTAATTGCGGAAAGAGTAACTTTTTTATCCTCAGGAAAAAAACATGTCGATGAAAAATCATTTGATGAAAATGATGAAGTAAAAGATAAAGAAAAGCCTAAGAAAAGTTCTAAAAAGAGCGAATAGCCTCATATTTATCTACATATGGTAAACATTCGACAAAATTATTTTATCTTGAATTATACTTTTTTATGTAAAGTGTGTGATAAAGTGCAAAATAATCACATAAGCGGTAGGAACTATCGTCTACATAAAAAGTAGAAATCTTATTTAAGAAGTTCAAGAAGGAGTAGTAGTATGTTGATAGGAAAAAGGCTAAGAGAAGCAAGAAAAGCACATAACTTAAGTGCAGAACAATTAGGTAATATGATTGGTGTTACAAAAGCAGCAGTTAGTTTATACGAAAATGAAAAACGTAATCCTAAAATTGAAACACTAATTGAAATTATGTATGCCCTTGGTGTCAGCAGTGATTACCTTTTAGGGGCGGATAAGTTTGTTGAACTAAAGGATCCAACTATTCATTATGAAACTTTAACTAACGAAGAAATGATGTTTATCAATGAACTTAGAAAGGATAAAATTTTGCAAGAAAGACTTTTATCAGATCCTAAAGAGGGCATAAAGATAATTAAAAACAAAATATAAAAACTGGTTATTTTAATCAGTTTTTTTCATATTATTTATTAATGAAAAAATATGTAAGTTTTATATTAATTTTAATTCTTTTAATAGGAAGTTTCTATTATGCTGATAAAGTATCAAATTTTATTATAAATAAAAGTCCTCTTATGAAAACATTAAAAAGTAATAAAGATAAATATGAGATTAAAAGTGTTGATGCAATAGTTTCTGATGAATATATTATTCCAGGTATCGAAGGAAAAAAGGTTAGTGAAATAGAAAGTTATTATAATATGAAAAAATATAATACTTTTGTTTCTAATAAACTTATTTATAAAAGCATTATACCTAGTATTAGTCTTGAAAAAAATAAAGATTTAATAATTAATAAAGCAAATCCTTTTAAAAAAGGGGTTAGTTTATTAGTATCAAATAATAAGGGTGTTATAACATATTCAAAGAATTTAGATATAACCCTTTTAGTAAATGATAAAAATTTTAAAGGAAATATTTTAAATGAACAAATTAATGATGGACAAAATTTTAATAAAACTAATGATATTTTAAATAAATATAATAAAAATAAAAAAATATGTATAATAAATAAATACCAAAATGATGATTGTTATAAAAAAGGTTATTATCTTGTTAAACCTTCCTATGAAATAGGTAATAATAATATTTATATTAAAGACAAAATTACCTCCGGAGATATTATTTTAATAAGTGATGATTTAAAAGTAGAGTATTATAAAGAAATATTAAAAACTTTAAATTATAAAGATTTAAAAGTATATAAATTAAGTTATTTAATTAGTGAAAAAAGAGATTAATTTCGACAATTTTTTCACTATTTTTTTGATACATTATAGTTGGTGAAATTATGAAAAGATTTAAAAGTGTTTCAAAAAAGAAAAAGATTCAAAGAAAAATAATTATATTTTTACTTGAAATAATAATAAGTTTATTAATAGTTATATTTATAAAAAATAATTTTAAATTAAGTGAAAGTAAAATTAAATATTTAACTTATTCATATTTAGGTAAAATGGAACGAAAAAAAGAAATGATTAAAAATGAAATAAAAGTTTTTAATGAAAGAGCACCAAATGTTTATATCTATAATACTCATCAAACTGAAAAGTATGCTTATAACAAAGTAAATAGTTATAATTTGGATTATGATGTATATTTTGCTAGTTTTATACTTAAAAGTTATTTAAATGACTTTGGCATTTTAAGTACTGTTGAAGATGAAAAGGTAAGTAAAGTGTTAAGTGATAAAGGCCTTACTTATAAAGATAGTTATATTGCAAGTAGATATTTACTTGAAAGGGCTAAAGAAAATAATAATGATTTAAAATATTATATTGATTTACATAGGGATTCCGCTACTTATGAAATGACCACCTGTCATTACGATGGTAAAAGTTATGCAAAAATATTATTTGTTTTAGGAATGGAGTTTGAAGGTTATGGAGAAAATGAAAAAATGATAAATTATTTAAATGAAAAACTAAAAAGTATTAATCCTTGTTTATCAAGAGGGGTATCTAAAAAAAGTGGTAAAGGTGTAAATGGAATTTATAATGAAGATTTTGATAAAAATTTAATTCTAATTGAAGTTGGAGGTCAATATAATAATATTATAGAGGTATCTAATACTTTAGAAATTTTTGCTAAGATACTTTCTTTATATATAAATGAGGATAGTAATGAAAAAACATAATTTTTTTAAAACATTATTTATTTTAGTATTTTTACTTTTCCTAGCACTTTTTATTGCAAGTAAAACAGGTTATTATGAAAAAAGTGTTAAAGATAAAACTTATTTAACAAATAAAAAGTTAAAGGAATTTGAAAAAGATATTAGTGAAGGAAAAAATGTGGATGCAAAAGATTATTTTCCTAAAGAAGTTGACTACTCAAATGTGTTTACTAAATCTGCGAATAATATTTCTAATAAAATTGGTTTAGTTGTTAATTCTAAAGCAAAAAACGTTTGGGATTTTATAAAGACTTTATTTATTTCTTAACATCTTGTATAATAATATTTGGTGATTAAATGAAATCAAATATTAGAAATTTTTCGATTATTGCTCATATAGACCACGGTAAATCTACTTTAGCAGATCGTTTTTTGGAACTTACAAATACATTTGATAATAGGTCAAATGTTTCCCAAGTACTTGATAATATGGAACTTGAAAAAGAAAGAGGTATTACAATTAAACTAAATGCTGTATCACTTGATTATAAAGGGTATACTTTAAATTTAATAGATACTCCAGGTCATGTAGATTTTTCTTATGAAGTTTCAAGGAGTTTAGCAGCTTGTGAGGGAGCTATTTTGGTAGTTGATGCCTCTCAAGGTATTGAAGCGCAGACTCTTGCTAATCTTTATCTTGCCCTTGAAAATGATTTAACGATAATTCCCGTTATAAATAAAATTGATCTTCCAAATGCAAATGTTCCTAAAGTAAAAGAGGAACTTGTTAAAACTTTAGGTTTTAAGGAAGAAGAAATCCTTCTTTGTAGTGCTAAAACAGGAATTGGTGTTAAAGAAATTCTTGATGCCGTTATAGAAAGAATTAATCCTCCGGTTATAAAAGAGGATGCTCCTTTAAAAGCATTAATATTTGATTCACATTTTGATTCATATAAAGGTGTTGTTCTTTTAGTTAAAGTTACCGAAGGCTCTATCAAAGTTAAAGATAAAATTTATATGATGCAAAAAGGTTCCTCTTTTGAGGTAACTGAAGTAGGAGTTAATAAAATAACTAATAAAGCTCTTGAAAAACTTTCTAGTGGTATGGTAGGTTATGTAGCTGCAGCAATTAAAGATATTACAAAAGTTGCAGTGGGTGATACAATCACTTTGGAGGATAATCCTGCGTTAAAACCACTTCATGGATATAAACCAATGAAACCTATGGTGTTTTCTGGTATATTTCCAATTGAGGCAAGTAAATATGATGATTTAAAAGAGGCCTTAGAAAAATTAAAACTTAATGATGCATCTTTAGAGTTTACTCCAGAAAATTCAGTTGCTTTAGGCTTTGGCTTTAGAACAGGATTTTTAGGACTATTACATATGGATATAATCTTAGAAAGATTAGAAAGAGAGTTCAATCTTGAAACTATTGCTACAACTCCCTCAGTTGTTTATAAAGTAGGACTTACAAGTGGCGAAGAAATTGAAGTGTCTAGTCCAAATGAAATGCCAGAAAAGGTTAAAATATCATATATTAAAGAACCTTATATTTATACAAATATTATTTCACCAACAGAGTTTATTGGTCCTATTATGACACTTTGTCAAAATAAAAGAGGTATTTACGATACCACTGAATATATTGATGAAACAAGAGTTAATATTCATTATTATATCCCTTTAGGTGAAATTATTTATGATTTTTATGATAAACTTAAAAGTTATACTAAAGGTTATGCTTCATTTGATTATGAAGTAAGTGATTATAGAGTAAGTAAACTTGTTAAAATGGACATTTTATTAAATGGTGATATTGTTGATGCCTTGTCTGTTATTGTTCACGAAGATTTTGCCTATAATAAGGGTAGAGAAATTGTAACTAAACTTCGTAAAACAATTCCAAGACAAATGTTTGAGGTACCAATTCAAGCAAGTATTGGTTCAAAAGTTATTGCTAGAGAAAATGTTAGTGCAATGAAGAAAAATGTACTTGCTAAATGTTATGGTGGAGATGTTTCAAGAAAAAGAAAACTATTAGAGAAACAAAAAGAAGGTAAAAAGAAAATGAAAATGATTGGTTCTGTTGAAGTTCCAAAAGAAGCCTTCTTAAAACTATTAAGTGATGAGGAGTAGTATGAGAAGTAAAAAACAAGAAGAAGAAATGAAAGTTAAAATATTATTTTTAAGTAAACTATTTTTAGAAAGTAATTATTCAGATATAGAGCTTTCAAATATTACTGGTATAAGTTCTTCGAGTGTAGGAAGATATCTTACTAGTGATTTAGCAAAAGAAGTTTTGGATGAAAAAACTTATAATGATATATCTAAAAAAAGACAAGAAAATTTATATAATGCGAAAATTAAAGGTGGACAAAATTTTATAAAACAAAATGTTCCTTTTAAAGATAATGAAGGAAAGTTTATAGGTAGTTATAAAAAGGAAAATTATTTAAATGATTAAAAGTGCTTATATTCATATTCCTTTTTGTAATAATATTTGCTTTTACTGCGCATTTTGTAAAATGCTAAAAAATGATGCATTTGTAGATAAATATTTAAATTCATTAGAAAATGAAATAAAAAAAAATTATAAAGGTGATATATTAGATACTCTTTATATAGGTGGAGGAACGCCAACATCCTTAAATGAAAAAGAACTTATTAAACTATTTTCTATTTTAAAAATCTTTAAATTAAATGAAGAATATGAATATACTTTTGAAGCAAATATTTTAGATATTAATGAAAAATTATTATCAATTTTAAAAAGTAATAGAGTAAATAGATTAAGTATTGGTATCGAAAGCTTTGATGAAAATAATCAAAAGTTATTAAATAGAAAGGTTTCTTATGAAGAAGCAAAATCTAAAATAGGTTTATGTAAAAAATATTTTAATAATATAAATGTAGATTTAATATATGCTATTCCTAATGAAAGTATTAAAACATTAAAAAGTGATTTAGATAAAATTATTTCTTTAAATGTTAACCATATAAGCACATATTCCCTTATGATTGAACCTAATACAGTTTTAAGTATAAATGGGACTTTATCAGTTAGTGATAGTCTTGATAAAAAAATGTATGATGTTATTTGTGGTGCTTTAAAGAAAGAAGGCTATATTCATTATGAAGTAAGTAACTTTGCAAAAGAGGGCTTTTATTCAAAACATAATAGTGCTTACTGGCTTAATGATAATTATTATGGATTTGGTCTTGGTGCATCAGGTTATATTGATAACTTAAGATATACAAATACTAAAAATTTATCTTTATATCTAAAAGGTAATTATATTTCTCAAAAAGAAATTCTAACTAAAGATGATGAAATTACCTATGCTTTAATACTTGGATTTCGTTTTATAAAAGGAATAGATATAGAAAAATTTAAAGAAAGATATAATGTAGATTTACTTGCAAATGAAAAAGTAAAAAAATTATTAAGAAATAAAAAACTTGTTTTAAATAATGGAAGTATTAGTATTAACAAAAAATATATTTATATAGAAAATGAAGTATTAATAGAATTTATTTAAAAAAGGAGAGAGAAATGCTTTATAACTTAGAAGTTTTAAATGGAGAAATGACTCCAGACTTTAGTAGTGAAGTATTTGATTATGATGTAAATGTAGATTCAAGTGCACTTACATTAATATTTAATTATGATACTTGTGATAATTGTAAAGTAACAGTATATGGTAATAGTAATTTAACATCCGGAGAAAATCATGTTTTAATTGAGGTCTATGATAAAAAAGTTACTACTTATACATTAACTGTTTATAAAGAAAAAAAAGCATCACAAGTATTTAGTGAAGTAAAAACGGTAGTTAATACCGAAGATAAACCAAAGGAATTTTTAATTCCGATAATATCAGTAATATGTTTTTTAACAATTTTGGTATTATTTTATGTAATATTTCATAAGAAAAAAGTATGAGAGAATATAAATTAATTGCCCACAGAGGTAGTCATAAAAATGCAAAAGAAAACTCACTTTTTTCTTTTTTTAATGCCATAAATGAAAATTATTATGGATTTGAATGTGATGTAAGAGGAACAAAAGATAAAAAGTTTTATATTTACCACGATATGCTATATGATGGAAAATTATTTAAAAGTTTTAATTCAAATGAAATAATATGTGATACTTTAGAAAGTGTACTTAAATTAAATACAAATAAAATAATTCTTTTGGAAATAAAAGATCCTTTTATAGATATAGATAATTTAGTTAAAACTTTAATTAAATATGAAAGTAAAAATATTTATGTTATGTCATTTTATAATACAGTTATTGATAAATTAAATATTAAGAATAAAACTTATAAAGTTGGTATTTTAAATTATGTATTAAATACTACAGAAAAACATTTTAAGTATGATTTTATATGTATTTTAAGACCTTTTTTAAATGATAAGATAATAGAGTTTGTTAAGCAAAATAATAAAGAACTTTTTGTTTATGGTAATTATAATAATAATTTTAAATATGATTTTCCATATTATATTGTTGATTAATCTTTATTAACTAAAATACTTGTAATTATTTTTTTACTAATATATAATGAATTTGTAGAGGAGCTTTGGATCCCGTGTGGACCAGAGATTTTTTGCCAAAATAATTGACATTTATAATTATTAGTGTATAATTGTATGTAATTGGCACTCAGGAAACTTTCGAAGCCCTGAGTCAATTATTCCTTAATTTTCTTTATAGAAAGTTAAGGACTTTTTTATATTAGAAGTGCCTAAATTACTAGGTATTTTTATAAAAGTTCCACATAACTAAAAGTTCTATATACTAAAGAAAAAATTGATTTTATTAATTTAATATGAAAATTTCTTGAAAGAAATTAATAGTTAAGGTATAATAAGACTAGAAAAAATAGGTGAGGGTATGAGAAAGATAATAGCATGTTTAGATATTGGTTCCTTTAGTATTAAACTTGTTGTCGGAGAAATAACTAAAAATAAAGTTAATATTTTAGCGTGTGCTGAAAGTCCCTCTCAAGGAATAAAGAAAGGTTATATAGTAAATCCTGAAAGTGCTAGTATAGCAATTAAAGATGTTTTTTCTAAATGTGAAAATATGTTAGGGCTTCCTATAAAAAGTGTACTTCTTTGTGTACCCACTGATAACCTTGAATGTTTTGTTTCTAGTGCTTCAGTTAATATTACAAATGAAGATAATGTTATAACTCATGATGATATTACAAAAGCAATGCAAAAAAGTATTTATAAAAAAATTGATGATAATAAAGAATTAGTTACAATTTTACCAACAAAATTTATTATAAATGATGATGAAGTTGTATCTAATCCAGTTAAATGTGTTGCAGGCAAATTAACTGTTAATGTAGTTGCGGTAGTTGTACCTAAAATAAATACAGATAATATAATAAAATTTTTAAATAAACTTAATATAAAAGTTTTAGATATATGTATTGAACCAATAAATGATTACTATGAATTTAAAAGACCGGAATATGCTAAAAGTGTTGGTGCTGTAGTAAATATTGGTTATAGTAATTTAACAGTATCAATTATTAATAAAGGAATCCTTACATCTAGTGAAATAATTGATATAGCATCTTCCTCAATAGATAAAGATATTGCTTATGTGTTTAAAACAAATAAGAAAGATGCAAATTATATAAAAGAAAATTTTACTTGCGCAGATATACATATGGCAAGACCAAGTGAAAGTATTGTAATCAAAGATATTAATGGTGATGATAGAAAAATTTCTGAATATGAAGCCACTAATGTAGCAATATCAAGGTTAAAAGAACTAGCTGGGTTAATAAAAAAGCAAATTAACCTCTTAACAAAAAAAGAAATAAGTTATATAATAATTACAGGGGGAGTTACAAACTTACCTTATTTTGAACATTTTATACAAGATAACTTTAAAGATTTAGCCAATTATGAAGTTGTTAAAGAACTTGGAGTTAGAGATAATAGATATTCAAATGTAGTAGGTGCTATAAAATATTATAATAGTAGATTAAAATTAAGAAATGTTGAGATATCAATATTTGATTTAGAACAGCAAGAAGAACTTGGGGGAACTTCAAAAAAAGTAAACATATCCGAAAATTCTCTTCTTGGCAAAATATATGGATATTTTTTTGATAATTAAGGAGGAAAGTAGATGTCAAATTTAGTAATGGATCAAGTAGCAAAAATAAAAGTTGTTGGTGTAGGTGGAGGCGGTTGTAATGCCGTTAACCGAATGATTGAAGAAGGAGTACAAAGTGTAGAGTTTTATGTAGTTAATACAGATTTACAAGTACTTAATGCTTCATTATGCCCTAATAAAATTCAAATAGGTAAAAATATTACTGGTGGTAGAGGTGCTGGTGCAAATCCAGAAGTTGGTAGAGCTGCTGCTTTAGAGAGTAAAAGTGAACTTGAGGAAGCTTTATCTGGTGCTGATATGGTTTTTGTTGCTTGTGGTATGGGAGGCGGAACTGGTACTGGTGCTGCTCCAATTATTGCAGAAATTGCTCAAGAACTTGGATCACTTACTGTTGGTATAGTTACAAAACCATTTAAGTTCGAAGGTAAAAGAAGAATGGAAAATGCTCTTTTGGGTCTTGATGATTTAAAAAAACATGTAGATACTTTAATTGTAATTCCTAATGATCGTTTAAGAGATATTATAGATAAAACTACTTCATTTGATGATGCATTTAAAGAAGTTGATAATGTACTTCATAGAGGTGTACAATCAATTTCTGACCTTATTGCTGTTACTGGAGTTATCAACCTTGACTTTGCAGATGTTAAAACAGTTATGGAAAAAAGTGGTACAGCAATTATTGGTATTGGTTGTGCTGCTGGAGAAAATAGAGCAATCGAGGCAGCAAAACAAGCAGTATCAAATTCTCTTCTTGAGGAAACTATTGATGGAGCAAGAAATGCTATTGTCAATGTAACAGGTGGTAATAACCTTACATTATTTGAAATTGAAGATGCAGTTGAAACTGTTAGAGAGGCTGCAAATAATGATGTTAATATTATCTTTGGTGCAATTAAAAATGAAAATCTTCAAGATGAAGTTATTGTTACTGTAATTGCAACAGGTTTTGACGAAGAAATTAGTAATGAAACATTATTTGATGGACAACTTCCTAAAAGAAAAACACCAGAGATTTTAGATAATGATTATGAAATTCCTCCATTCTTAAGAAGTCAAGACTAATTGACTAACTAAATAAAATATGCTATATTAGGTATGTAAGAACAAAACTTACATATAATAAAAAAAGGAAGCAATCGTTTTTTGGATGACGAGCGCTACCATTTTAATAGTAAACGCTCAACTTACATTACTGTAAGTTGGGCACTTTTTATTTTAATATAAGAATTAAAATAATGACTAAACTGGCCAAAATTATAAAACTTATATTTAATATTATCCAATATGTAAAAAATACTTTAGTTGACTTCTTCATAGGACCACCTCGCTTTCTTTTAAAAGAATTGTTGAGTGGTAGCGCCCGTCTAACGGTTACTTCCTATATTAATGATACCATTGGCTAGAATTTATGAGAGTAACAAATGTTTGTAAAAATTATATTTTTTTACTTCGAAAAAGGTTGAAATTCATTATATTTTTTGTTATATTTAATTTGTAAGATAAATGTCTTCTTACAATTAGTGGAGCTACTCGTAAATTGCTGTGCGAGCGCTACCATAAATGGGTTCACACTTTAATCTGTAAGCAAATATGGATTAAGGCGCTTTTAAATTAATTTTACAATGATAAAAGGAAATGGCGTTGTCATTTCTTTTTACTTGTTACAAAATATATAATCATTACGAAAACTCTAAAAAAATTACTTTTTTTCGAAATGAAATATAAAATAACATTTAGACATTATTTGACATAATTTTTATTTCTTTTTTTATAAAATAGTGTTGGTGATGATATGACAGTTTATATTGATTTAGTATGTATAATTAATTTTATATATGATTTTTTAATACTTCTTACTGTATCATTTACTTTAAAAAGAAATAGAAAAATTTATTATTATATTTTGTCTTCCTTAATAGGGGTGTTATCTATATTTTTATTATTTTTAAAAATTAATAATATAATTTTATTTTTATTAAAGATATTAATAAGTATAATTATGGTAATAGTCGCTTTTGGTTATAAATCAATAAAATATACAATATCAAATATTATATATTTTTATATGACTTCGATAATCCTTGCGGGTTTTCTATACTTAATAAAGGGAAATAGTTCTAATTTTAATTTAAATTATATTGTGCTTTTAATAATAGGACCAATAATACTTTTTATATATTATAAAAGTAATAAAAAATTAAAAAATACATATAGTGATTATTATAAAATTAAAATAGTATTTGATAATATAGAGTATAATTTAGTATCTTTTTATGATAATGGTAATAATTTAAAAGACCCTATAAGTAGAAAAAGTATTATTATTGTAGGAAATAGTAGATTAGAAAAAATATATAATATTAGATCACCAGTCTATGTACCAGTTATTACTGTTAAGGGAATGCATCTTATGAAATGCTTTAAACCTAGTTATATAATTTTAAATGATAAAAAAATATATAATTATTTAATTGGCGAAAGCTCTATTAAATTTAGTGATGGAGTAGAGTGTTTATTAAATAAAAGTTTAAAGGAGGATGGTTATGTTTAAAAGACTTTTATTAAAATTATTTTTAAAGTATGAAGAAGTTTTTTTCGTGGGAGCCACAGATAAACTTCCACCACCACTTTCTAAAGAGGAAGAACTTAAATATTTAGTTCTTGCTAAATCCGGAGATAATTATGCAAAAGATAAACTTATTGAACATAATTTAAGATTAGTTGTATTTCTTGCTAAAAAATATGAAACAACTGGTTATGATATCGAAGATTTAGTATCAATTGGCTCTATTGGTTTAATCAAAGGTATTAATACATATAAAATAGATAAGAATATTAAACTTGCTACTTATGCCTCAAGGTGTATTTCTAATGAAATCCTTATGCATATTCGAAAAAATAAAAAAAGTAAAAATGATGTTTCTTTAGATGATACATTAAATTATGATGCCGAAGGTAATGAACTAAAACTTTCTGATGTAGTAGGCACCGAAGAAGATATTGTTGATAGACAGTTCCAAGATAAAATGAATAGAGAGTTTTTAGCAAATGAAATAAATAACCTTTCAAAAAGAGATAAAGAAATTATGATGCTTAGGTATGGTTTAAACAATACCAAAGAATATACTCAAAAAGAAGTTGCTAATATGCTTGGTATATCTCAAAGTTATATCTCAAGAATTGAAAAGAAAGTAATAAATGAAATTTCTAAAGTAATAAATTAACTTAAAACTAATTGAAAATATAATAAAAATATGCTATATTAAGTATGTAAGAAAAAAACTTACATAAAATAAAAAAGGAAGCTTACTCGTAAATTGCTGTGCGAGCGCTACCCTAATAAGAGATACGCTTTAATTCACTAGCAAAAGTGAATTAAGGCGCTTTTAAATTAATTTTGCAATGATATATACCAAGATGAGTATAATTATAATAAGTAAATCATTTTTAAATCTTGTTGTCATTATACCACCTCACTTTCTAATTAAATATGAGTTTAGTGGCAGCGCCCGCTTTACTTTGACTTTCTATGATAATGAGACCATCAGTTAAAATATATGCCAATAATAAATGTTTGTACAAAATTAAACTTTATTTCATTAGATAAAATAAATTGGCAAAAATTCTAATCTTTGATATCTTTCAATTATGGGCACTGGAATTGACCAAGGTCGTTTAGTCTTTTTTTGAATATTTAATTTAAAGAAATACAAAAATAATAATATAATTCAAGGTAAAAAGGATTTACTTGCCATATTAATAACTATTAAATTCTTTTCAAGTAAAAAAAGTAATATTAAAAATTTACATAATAAGTAATTTCTAAAAAATATTACTTTTTTTTTGCCTCTAAATGTGGTATTCTATTTATAGAATAGAGGAAAACAATGAAAAAGAAAATTATATATTTATCATTTATTATAGTATTAGTTATATCACTTATAACACTTTCATGTATTTATAAATCAAAAGATAATAAATATAATAAAGAATATAATACTATTTCAAAAGGAATGGCTATTATGATTAAAGAAGAAGGTGCAACAGATTATGTAAAATCAAATTCAAAAGATATACCTAAAGGTAACTATGTTTTAAATAGAGATAAAAGTTATTGCAAAAATAATGGCAAAATTGGTAATTATGATAGCTCTTTAGGTAAGATTAGTTTTTCATTTATAGGTACTGATAGTTGCTATTTATATTTTGATTATAAAAAAGAAACTATTAAATTGGGAAATGCAGAGTTAGTAGTTAATGGTGGAACACCAGATTTTAGTAAAGTTGCGACAACAAATGAAGGTTTATTTAAAGCTGA
>ULJQ01000553.1_pt1 | contig 34300 bp, 31 predicted proteins | sample 1950941 | NCBI WGS metagenome assembly ULJQ01 (sample SAMEA4835479, study PRJEB28245) | human gut metagenome | biome: gut microbiome; material: fecal sample | place: Denmark | collected 2008
GGCACCAATCAGTTGGGTGTTGTCGGTAAGATTATAGCCTGATATGGTAGAGAGTTTGTAATCCTCCGTATAGTCAAGATAGAAGAATCTTCCGTCTTTCAAGTCCTGGATAGACCTTACCATCTCCAGTTTCTTGGCATCGGTCAGCAAACTAGCCGGTACGTCCTGATAGTGAGCCTGATTGTATACTTCTTCAGGGTCATCATCGCTGCACGAAGACACCATGACCATGAAGAAGGTAAAGCAGAAAGTTAAGCATGCAAACATTAGCCACTGAATGCGCTTGCTGTTGAAAGTATTGTTTCTTTTCATAATTAGTGATATTTAAAAGATGAATGATTCATTTTTTTTCGATGCAAAAGTAATGGAAAATAAGGTTCGATATGGGAAAAACTACCCTGAAAAATACTGATTTTTTAGGAAAACGGGAAAAAATAACCTCAAAAGCCGTCAAAATCCCGGTTTTTTATTATCTTTGCACGGTAATGCTAAGCAAAGCTAAGCAATGCAAAGCAATTCATCTATCAATAATGAATATATCCCTACGGAGTATGAAAGCAAAGAACTCAATAAGAACCAAGTTACGCAGGTTGGGACTCTCCTTGCTGAAAAGGGAATCCAATTACCTCGATCGCCAGCGCCAGTGGCTTCTGGTATGTTTTGCCGTGATGCTTTCTCTAGGCATCCTGTCTAATATCCTGGGGGTGTCGGGAGCCTTCGATCCATTTTTTACAGCATCCAACATCGTCTTTCTGGTAGTTGTGGTGTCCTCGTTCGCTGCCTATCTCTTGGGTAAGATAGGGGTGGTGAAAGGGATAACCTTCCTTGCAGTAGCAACCCAGGTTTTCATAGGCATGGATATTCTGTATAGTGCCTTCGTGCCTACATTGAAAGATAATACGATGGTAATTCTCATCAACATGCTCATTCTTGCCGGCAACATGTTTTTCTCGCTGGCAGCTTATCAGGCTCGTCTTACCCGCTGGCTGGTAGGCATAGCCTTGGGAGTTTATCTAGTCTGTGTGATAGTTACGGGCAATGAATCGCTGCGTAATTATTTCTTTATGATGCTGTTGATACTGCTGTTTATCAGTGTGCTGAGTCTGGGCATTGCCCGAAATGGCGAGTATCTGGTAAATGCCAATAAAATATTGCAGCGAGAAGAGGAGGAACTGCTCCAGGTGTTGAGAATCAACAAGAAGCAGATTAAGGCATACGTGGCATTGGCCAAGGAGCGGCATGATGTGAAGCAGACCGAGCATTTGCTGGATTTGCTGGGTGAGGCATCGCAGAAGAATGTGATAGATAATGTATTGCAGTATATTCAGACCCGGGAATTGAGCAAGCAGAATCTGGAGCGTGTTTTTCCGGAATTGAGTTCATCTGAGAGGGAAATCTGTTATCTCATCCTGCAGAATAAGAAGTTGAGTGAAATCGGTATCCTGCTCAATAAGACAGAATCCAATATCACCACCCAGCGTGGCAATATCCGAAAGAAGCTGGGGATGAATCCTTCTGATAATCTGCAGAAGGTATTGGAAAAGAGGATAAGGGAATGAAAGATTTTGCTGCGATAGATTTCGAAACGGCCAACCAGCAGCGTACAAGCGTCTGCTCGGTGGGCATTGTGATAGTGAGGGATGGCGAGATTGCAGACAGTTACTACAGCCTCATCAAGCCCGAACCGGAGTATTACTCTTATTGGAACACCCGGGTTCACGGGTTAACTCTTGAAGACACGATGAATGCGGATGTCTTCCCGAAAGTCTGGGCAGAAATAGCGCCCAAGATAGAAGGTCTGCCCCTGGTTGCCCACAACGCCCCCTTCGACGAAGGCTGCCTGAAGGCCGTATTCCAGATGTATCAGATGGAATATCCCGGCTATGAATTCCACTGCACCTGCCGTGCCTCCCGAAGAAAGCTGGGTTCTCTCCTCCCCAACCATCAGCTCCAGACCGTAGCCGCCTATTGCGGTTACGACCTCACCATGCACCACAATGCCTTGGCAGATGCCGAAGCCTGTGCCTGGATAGCAAGAGAGCTGCTATAAATAACCACAAATTTCGTATGCTGCGAAAAAAATGTGGCAATATTGCCAAAAAATCTTCGCAAAGAGAATTAATAGTCTATATCTTGCCGATAAAGTATTAAAAAGCATAATTGCGGCAGAATATAAACTGGAAGGTTATAAGATGCCAAAGTCCTGGATGGAAGCGTTCTTCTTGCTTGAACAGTTGCTACAAGGCCAAGACAAGGGCGAACGGCAAGTCATATTCATTGACGAACTTCCATGGATGGATACCCCTCGTTCTGGATTTCTCCCAGCCTTCGAGAACTTCAGAAATGGCTGGTGTAGTGGTAGGGACAATATCATGCTTGTGGTTTGCGGTAGTGCTACTTCCTGGATTCTCAGTAATCTATCAAGAAGCAAAGGAGGACTCTACGGACGCTTGACTGCAGAAATCAAGTTCTCACCCTTCACCACCACTTTTTCCTTTACCTTTAGAAGCGATACCTATTTCCTACATAATACTTGATTTTTAACACATTACAATATTATAAAATTTCAAGCAAACATAGGTTGTTTAAGTTTGAGCGGAGCGTGCTTGTGAAGTCACGCTCCGTTTTTATTTATTCCTTAGATATTAGATGACGGTGAGCCAGATTGCCTCGTCTCTCTCCCTCGCCTCAGTAATGCGGTCGATGAGGCGTTTCAGCCACTGTCGGGAGTTCACCACCATGCCCTTGTATTTGTTCTCCCCCACGAGGATGCAGCCCTGCGTGTCGTCGGGATAGTTGCCAGCGTGGATGCGGATGCCCTCGAAGTTTGGCACGCCTTGCACGAGGGGAAGCCACGTCTTGAATCGGGGCGACTTCGTGATGACCACAGGGTAAGAGCCTTCGGGGATAGCCGTCTTGCCTGGTATCTTGCGAGCCTTCTTGCCCGATTGTCGGCTGTATCGGGCATCCACCTCTTCGGGCTTCAAGTCGATGCCGAGAAGGTTGCGCCAAGTCGGCTCCAAGGTGTCGCAGAAGTAATACTCCTTGGTGAGTTGGCTCTCGTCCACCTCATAGTGGATGATTCGCTTGTCGCCCAAGCGTTTGCCTGGGAGGATTTCTCGTTGCACCACTGGCTTGCTATCAGCTCCCTTAGCACATGAATTCTTCACTCTTCCCTCTTCACTCTTCACTATAAAGAGTCTTCCGATGGTATAGGTGTTCTTCTTTGCTATTCGTTTCAAAATGATTTCCATTGTCGTTTATTGTTTTAAAAATTTCAACTTGCGGAAAATCGGACTGTCACTGTCACCGTCACCACTTTCCATCCTTGCCACATACCCACGATGCACCCATTGCTTCAAGGCATCCTTGATGCGCTTGCGGTCGTCGTTGTCGAAGCCTTGCAAACGGCGCACCTTCACGTAGTCGTCCTCGGTGAAGCTGTCGGGCAAGAGGGTGAGCAGGTTCTTCGGACCATTAGGGGCCGTGCGAGAAACCTTGTCTTGCTCGCCGTCGGCATCGTATATCATCTGCCCGAAGAGTTTCAGCTTGCACCATAGATCGTAACGCTCGCTCCAGCGGATGAATTCCTCGATGCTCTTCTCCCATTTCATGCCATTAGCCACGTAGAGGACGCACGCCTTTAGGTAGGCAATGACATTGGCTCGGAAGCTAAGATTTTCAAAGACGTAGTTCTGGGAGAGCCTTGCGAACTCGGCGTTTTCCTCCACCAGTTTCTTGGCGAGTTTCATAGCCTGAGGGCAATCCACCAATCCACGAGCCTTTAGGAGGTTGTCGATGTAGGGCTTCAATTCCTCGTCGAAGGCGGCATCGTACGTGCCATAAATGGGCATCGCCGAACCGCACGGTCTGCGCTCGATGGTGGCGAAGCTGATGCGAGAGATGGGACCATCCGTCACCACTCTGCGGAAGTAGTCGCGGCATTTCTTCGGGGTGCAACAGGCGTTCCAGTTGAAGCGAACCTTTACCGTTTCGGTCACTGATTGCACGCCCACACGGTCTTGACCGTAATTGCCGATGTCGAAGGCAAGCTCCATGATGCGGAAGTGCTGGTTGGTCTTGCCTTTGAGGGCATCGAAGAGGTTCAGCTCGTTTATCTTCGCATAAAGAAAATGGTTCTCCGCCTCTTTCATGCGCAATACAAAAGCAGGGTTCGTCATGTCGATGTTCACCTCTTGGATAACCAAGCCTTCGGGACGCTCTCGCTTGTCCTTGTTCGAGCCTTTACGGTTGCATTCGTCCTTCCAAGCTCGTTCACGCTCTCGTTGCTCGGCATCTCTCGCTCTTATATCAGCCATGATATGATTTATCGGCTGGGTGATGGATTCCTTTCCGCTTCCAGTCGGTGCGCAAAGGATGCTCATTAAGGTCGCCTCATGCTCCACGTTGTCGATGTAGCGGAAGCGTGTGTCGCAGAGGTGGGCGGCAAGGCTTGGAAACACGGCTTGCGATACGGCTGGCTGGTAAATGGTCGGGGTTCTGCTCACCAATAGCTTTATCAGCTTCGGCAATTTGCTTGGCATTTCGTGGATGCGATAGAAATAGCTTTCGGGGTTGCCGATGTCGCCGAAATCGTCCGTGTCGTAGTTGGCGGCTCTGCCTCGTGCTTGCTCGTCCTGGCAGAGGGAGATTGCCTTGCGAACGATGCTCGGCATTCGGTGGCTTTGCTTGCGGTTGCAGGCACTATCTACCGTAGCGTAGGCTCTCTGCTGCTCCTCGCCGAAGGTCGGGAGGATAGCCTTTATCCAGTCTCGATTGTCATCGCAGAGGTAGCGCAAGTAACACGACAGCGTGAAGATGAAACTGTTGCGTGAGCCATGCTGAGGCTCGCCTCCCAATAGCTCAACCAGTTTCGAGGTTATCGACGAATATGGGATTCCGTCGTATTCCATCGGGAAGTTTTTCTCGGTCTCCATTCCGCCATTGCCTTGATTCCCTCCATTATCGCCGATATGATTATCATCAGAATGATTAGTATCAGCAGGTTGGGCATGCTCAGCAGGAGAGCCAAGAGAAACAGCAGGATTGCCATTGTTGCCCGAAAGTCGATTGTCTTTGTCGTTAGTGTCATTGTTGATTTGGGTGTTGATTTGATTGTTGTTTTGATTGTTGATTGATGAATTGTGTTCTTTGAATAGCTCGCCTTCGTTGATGTAGAGGATATACTCCTCTGGCACGATAAAGGAAGGTCTCGCCAAGTCCTTTACGCAAACGTCATAGTCCGCATCCTCCAGTTGCTCCGACATCCACTTCTGCGCCTGAGCCAAGTCCATGCCATCGGGAATCGTGAAGACGAGGCGCAAGCCCTCCAAGGATGGCGTTACATGCACCAAGAGGATTCGCTCCAAAGCACTTGGATTCTTCACTCTTAGTTCTTCACTCTTCACTTCCCAATATCCCTTGGGATTTGGGATATGGTCTTTGTCATAGATGCTCAGTCCGCTCGGTATGGCGTCAGCGTTGAGGCGGCGACCATTCTTGAATGTGGCGTGGGGCGTGAGGATAGGGAGCTGGCTCTTCAGCTGAGTCTTCATCGCATCATAGTCCTCCTGGCAGATTTCGCCACGGCGCTTGCGTTCGAGTGTGTCCTCAATCTGCGCGCAAACGTCCTTCACCCGGCTACTCTGGGTAGCTTGGTGGAAAAGCTCGGGGGTGCAGACCTGCACCCCTCGGCTTCTTACGCTCTGTGATATTCCAAACATTTTCAATGTATTTTCGATTAAAAAGTTCTTTTACCTTTTTACTTTTTTACCCTTTTACCTTTCTAATGTCCTGCACCAAGATGTCTTGGAACACCTGTCCTTGATACTCGTGGGTCTGAAAGCGGAGCTTCACGATAACCAACTCATCGGCATAGAGCTTAATCTGTGCGTTGTTGCCGAGCATCGCTGCCGCAAACTGGTTCTCATACTTGCCTCCGAACTCCTGCAACACGATGTTGCACTTAGCGAGCTTTCCGCCCTCGCTCTTCTGTGAATCAACAAGGAAGGTCTCTCCCTGCTTCACTACTCTCATGATTTTTGTTTCCATCTTTCGTTAATGTTAAATGAGTAATGTTAAGTGTTTACTGCTTATGGATAAAAATAAGGCAGAATGTTTTTTACCTTTTTATTTTTTTACCTTTTTACCTTTTGGTGAATGAACTTGCGCCCCTTCTCCGTCCACACGAGATACATCCTCGTACAGACGGTATCCCTTCCGACAAACAAGTCGAAGTGCGTGCGGCTCTTCGCCAGCCCACGGTGAGCATACTCCGCATACAGCATGTACTGTCCACTCTGGTAGTACTGCACACGCTCTGCGCAGAGCAGTCGGTTCAGTTCCTGCGCCGTCATGCCCAGCTCCTTGGCTATCTGCGTGGTGGTGTAGCAGGATATACTGTCCAGCACATTGTCGGCGTAGAGAGCCTTCGGCAGCAGGCGGTCGATTTCCGTCTCTTGCTCGGCAATGAGCTTCTTCTGCTGAGCGATGAAGGAATCCTTCTCTTGGAGCGTCTTGCGAAGCACTTCCTCGGCACGGCGGCGGATGTCCTCGTCAGTGTCGCCCTCATGGAGAGGAACGAAGCCGCCAGTCTTGCGAATCTGCGGCAGCACCACAGCAGTAACCCAATGCTTGAACTTCTGGGCGGTGTCGAGTTTCGAGCCGAGTACCAAGGCATAGAAACCGCTCTCCGTAACGAAGAGTACACTGCGATACTGCACCACAGGCTTGCCACATCTAAGCCCCTCGCATCTGATTCGGTGTTTTACCGAGTCAGATATATCAACATGTTGGTTTACAGCATCTGCGGTTCTGCGATACCCCAAAACCTCGCACACATCTTTGCCGCAGAAAAGCGGCTCGCCTTTGCCGTCGAGAGAGATGCGGATATTTCCGAACTCAGAGTTGTTGAACACCATGACGGTAGCAGTCTGATTAATTGAATTTGTCATATCGATTAAAAAATTTAAAGATTTATATTATTTTGATAGAAAGTCGCCATTAGAGTAATTTCCATGCTTCATGGCGAAGAAGCAAGGAAATCTTAAAAAACTCAGGATGGACAAAGTCCATTCTGGAACAAATTATAATGTGATTTTTTGTATCAACCTTGTCAAAGACCGCAGGGCTGATACGAAACGCCACTTACGAACGTGGCATGGTAAAAACGCAAAAGCCCTCGGAAGTCAGAATCGGTGTCGTTCTGATTTCCGAGGGCAAAGGTATGAGGATTTTTTCATCCCCACTTAGTACGTACTTAGTACGGTCGTACTATGTAGTATTAGAAAAAACTTGTTTTTATCTGATGATTTCCTTGATTTTCTCATCGAAAGCCGCCATCTTAGGCATATCCTTGGCACGATTGTAGGCACTGCGCAATGTATCGGCGTCGCAATGCCAAAGCTTGGCGAAAGCCTTCCATTGGTGCTCTATGTTCAACTTGTAGGCAATCTGCTGGGCAAGGTAGCCACGTTCAGCCCACGACAGCCCGATGGGTTGGAAGTCCGCATCGAGCAAGCCTATCCGCTGCAAACCTTGGAATACGTCCTTGGCTCTCGCCGTCGAAAACTCCCGAGGCATGGAATCGTCATTTGCGGATGCCTCTCCATTCTTGCTCAGGGTTTGCTCTTCAGGAACATCCGAGGGGCAAAAGTCTGTAGTCTGCACCTCTTGTGCTGTGCCATGACAAGTCTCGTCGCCCATGAAACCTGCGATGAGCTTTTCGATGGCATCAGTGGAGAGCGAGCCTACCACTTGTATGTTCATCTCCTTGTGGTGGTCGTTGTGCGTGGCACCTTCTTCGTAATATGCGTTCATTGCTGTGCTATTTTGAGTTGTTTCATATCGAGTCCGTCGGTTGCGGTCTGTGGGGTGATGCTGAGTTGGTGACTATGGTCGTTATGCTGCGCCCCAGACTCGTAGTAGTTGCCCTTGTTGATGAATGCGGATTCACGATTCCTCATGTTCATGATTTTCTCGCTGATGGCTGCGGCGTGGTTAGCCCAAGCCTTATTGGATATAAGCAGGGCGTTGAGTTGACAGAACACGTCCCAAGCCGTGGAAGCCCCAAGTCGTAGCAGTTGGTTCTCTATCACGCTGATGGGCACGTTGTCCTTGACGGCATTCTCCAGTTGTTCCACGATGGAGTCGAAGGCCTTGTTGAGAGTGTCCACCGTGTTCTCCAACTGCTTTACCTTGCAGTTTAGCTCATCATAGCTCTGGAAGTGCTTTCGCTGCATCATTTCCTCCAGTTCATTGCCGAAGAGGATGTGGCACAGTTCGTCCAAGGTGTCTTCCTGTGGGGTATCCTTCATGATGTCCTCCATTCTGGCCATGTGTTTTACGAGCTTGTCCTTCAGTTTGTCGGTAGGGAACAGGTCGGGCTCCCTAAGCAGGATGGCTTCGTAAAAGATATGGATGTAGGGATGGCAGTCGGGGGAGATATTCACATTGTTTGCCAATTGAACAAAAGCCTTGAAATTGGAACCCACGATGCGCCTCACCATTACCGAGTATATGCTTACGAGGTAAGACCAGTGCTGACGGAGTTGAGCCTCCAGTTCGTCCTTTCTGCCATCGCTCACGTCGGCCTGTTCTATCATCATGTATGCCAATGTGATACATAGGAGCTCGCCTCGTGTACGATTGCCGTTTACCTCCAACTTCTCGATTTCCTCTTCTATATCTTTTCTTGGGCACTTGCTCATGTAGGAACGGAACCCACTGTCGTAAAGTATCTCCAGGATGCGAAAGAAACGATACTTGCCATAGTTGTGGGCAGCAAGTCCGTCTATGATTTCCATGAAGTTGTGTTCGCCTACCCATTCTGCAAGACCCTGGAAGTCTTCCATGCAATGCTCCACGAAGACACAGGAATGCTCGTTCATGCCTCCCACTTGAAGGGTGCCAGTAAGCAAGCGCCAGTAGAAAGGTTTCATGGCTTCATGGAACCCATCTTCATCGTAGGGGTTAGTCCTGTAATCACGTGAGAGATTTTCTGGTACATACCATTTGTAGTTTTCAGCTAAGATTTCACCGTCGATGCACCGTTGTAGGGGCGAGATGATGCAGTCTTGTATGATTTCTTTTGTATCTGTCATTATGTTGCTTTTGTTTATAGGGGTTAGTAAAAATCAAAATACTCTACTCTAACCTCATAAACCTTTAACGACATACATTCTTTTGTCGAGAGAGGAGATTGGCTGGCGCAGGATATTCCTTTCTTGTCAAGTGCAAAGGTAATGAATAATATTGAGAAACACGAAAGAAAGGGGAGAAAATATAGAAATTATTATTGACATAAGAGGAAGCCTTTCAAGCTCCCTCTTGCCATGAACCCAAGAACTTTTCAAATTCTTCCGATGCATGGGATACTATCATCAATGTTGATGAAAGATATGACTTTATAGAGGTGAGAGAAGTACAAGTCCGTTTGCACGACCTTCCCACAGCGGCTCTTTCTCCCAGTCGGCAGGGAAGCCCATTGCGGCAATGTCCACGTTGGGATGATTGGCTATCAACACTTTTAGGCGTTCCTTGAAGAAGTTGTCTTCCTTGATGCTGTTGAGGAAGTATTGCAGACAGCAAAGATGAGGGTACAGCTTGTTGGTTACAGGAATTTGATGGTTGAGCCATTTCTTTCTAAACGGCTTGGAGGTTTGCGGAATGATAGGAAAGTTTCGATTCCAAAGTCGAGCATGATGCGCCAAGTAGTTTCTAAGCACTACGGCACACTTTATCCAATTTTCTAAAATGATATGTTGGGGAAGATAGAACTCTTTGGCTATTTTCTTCTTGATGGAGTTGTCTTTGAGGTTGCAATAAAGTTTAGACAAAGTCCCGAAAGTTATTACCTCCAATGTTTTCCAAACAGGAGGCATGTCGGGGTCGGAATACTTCTTGTAATGCTCAAGTATAAACTCTTCCTTAGTCCTTTTCAGTTCTTCTTGTATATGGGATTGGCACTTCTGAAAAATCGCTTCGTTGCTGAATAGATTTTTATCCATAAACCAAAAGGCACCATATTTTAAGGATATATGATGAATCATCTTGGTGCGCAATGCTATTTCAACGGCTTGAATGGCAGAGAATGTAAGACTTCGTAGTTCACTGTCAAATTCATACAAGGCCACTGCATTTTCAAAGTAGCTGTCTGGCTTGAACAAATGCAAAGTCTTATCTCTTTCCATTGGGTGAAAATAGTTCGCCAATCGAAAGTAGCTGATAACCTTTAGATAATTTTTCGCCTTATTGTCGTCTTCGATAATAAGTCCACGCTCCTTCAACAAACTTATTATCTCGGGATAGTCCAATGGAAGTTTGGTATATTTCATATCTATATAAAAAGCAAAAGCCCCACCCTGGTCCGCTGTGCAAGTGGGAAGCGTGGTGGGAACTGTCGGTGCAAAGATACGATGTTTTTCTGTAACCTCCAAATTTTCTTGCAGAAATTTTCTGAAAATATCATATTTCGCCTATTTGTGGCAATATATTCTCTCGAAAATATTGGTAGCAATCATCATCCCAATATGGTTCTTTTAGATTCGGACAGACAACGGACTTTAAATACATTTCCAATATCTCATCATAATCAAGCCAAATGACGTTTTTACGAAAAGTCTCATATCCATTTTCTAAAGCAAAGACGTAATTTTCTTCCCACAAAGAAAAACGATAGGCAAGCTTTTCAAGTAAATTGTCGTTTGCATTCAAATGATTCTCCTCGGTGTATTCACAAAGAAAGTCCAAATTGACTTCAAGATTATCTCTTTTTTTGTTCCGTTTCATTACTTATCTGCAATTATATTCCATCCCCATTTCTCCAATAGGTTCAGAATGTTGACAAAGTTATAGGCACCCCATTGGTTGCTTACGACGAACTTGACACCATCAACGCTTTGCAACATCAAGTCCTCCGACATCACATAGCGAGTACGTAAATCCTTCTTATCGTGGGAGGAATTATCTATGCTATCTACGCTTCTGACAACTCCGTATGAACCTTGCAAATTACCTGCGAATATTTGAGAAAGTTGCTCGAAAGTCAAGTTCGGATTTTGCTCCATGAAACGAGCCACGACCTCCCTCACAAATCGTCCCTTGCCATAATAGGTTTTTCCACCATCCAAGGAATATTTGGTGACATCACGCTTCCGCTTGTCATTGGAGGTCTGCGATACCACCATGCCTGATGATGACACAGGAGGCATAGGCTCTTGCGAGTGGCTCTCCGATGATGAGGTTGGCAGAATGGTGAAACTCAAACTATGCAAAACTTCATCAACCAAGTCTTTGTTGCATTTCTTGAACTCTACAAAATAATCAGTCAACACTTGCTTGATGGTAGCGTCTCTGTCTATGGACAATGATTGTTGAAAAGCTGTCATAATCTCAGTAGTTTTTATATCGTTGGCCTTTGCCTTGCAATAATTCTCGATTCGTTGTTTGTTGAAGGTGTCATGCAAGAAGAAATCCACAAATTCGGCTCCTTCCTCGGCATCCAAGTCTATCCCTGTTTGCCATACCATAAGCGGCAAGTCCTCGTTGGTATCATAGTACATCTTGATGCAGTCTCCGATATATAGGCCTATGGGAGTTTTGCGCAAGCGCATATACGACAGAAGTTGTTGCTCTTGTCGGGGAGTGATTGTATTACGAGGACGCTTCATCTCTATCACGAAGACTGGCTTGTCGCCTATTTTCATTGTGATGTCAGGCTCTATCTGATTGTGCGAACCGACATTGATTCTTTCCTTTGGACAAATCTCCCCTTGAACCTTGCTCCAACCCAGTTGGCGCAGGTTCATTTCCACGATGTTCTGGTATGGCTCTTCCAAAATATCGTTCTTGCGAGCCTCCACCAAATCGCAGCAGAATTCTTGCCATATCGTCTTGTTTTGTTTCATTTCATGATATGTTTCTATGAAGCTAAAAGATATTCACGACATTCATACTTGCTCACCTTGTATTCCACCGTGCGAGTTATCAACTTCAACTGGTTTTCGAGGATGGCGAAGAACTCGTTGGAAAGGTTGCCCCTCAGTTTGCGGTCGGTGGTCTCCATGTTCACCTTAGCCAATAGGGTGTTATAGACAAAGAGGCTCTGGTGCTGATATACCTTCTTCACGAAGTCTATCAGCAAGCACACCTTGTCATCATCCACGATGGAGCGGATTTGCTTCAATATCTGTTCCTTGATTTTGCCCTGCTCCTTGGTCAGCAAGCCTTTCACGTTCTCCATGACGAAGTATTTAGGGCGGAGAGCCTTTATCACTTTCAAGTAGTGATAGAAGAGGTCGTCACGCTTGTCAAACTTCTTTCTCCTGCCCGAAAGACTGAACGACTGACAGCTCGGACCGCCAGTCACCACATCCACCTGCTTGTTTCCGATTTTAGCCAAGAGGTTGTCCACGAAATCATCCTCCATGATGTCCTGGCAGATGAATTCCATGTCGAGCCCCAACTGCATGTTGTAGCGTATGCGGTGGGTGAGTTCGCAATTTGGGTTGATGTCCGAGGCCAGCAAGAAGTCGAAGTACTTGTCGTCGGTGTAGGCCTGTAAGAAGCCCTCGCTGATGCCTCCTGCGCCAGCAAACAAATCCACCAATGTCACCTTCTTGCGTGAGCTTATGAAGTCTTTCTTTTCCGTCATGAATGTTCTTTCCTTGTTGTTTTTAGAGAAACGAAGGCTGAGCCTCGAAGCCCAGCCTCCATCGAATACCTTTGGGGTTGAGTGCGAGGTAGGTACCGTATCGCACTCAGCAAAAGTCCCACCCTAATCCGCTGTGCCTGTGGGAAGCGTGGTGGGAACTGTCGGTGCAAAGATACAATATTATCTTTGAATCGCCAAATATTATTGGAGAAAATTTACTTCCACAGCGGCTCATCCTCCCAGCCGGCAGGGAATCCCATCGCCGAAACATCCACTTCCGAGAACGAAGTGAGCAACGTCTGGACTTTCTCCTTCATGTCATTGCCTGAGGAAATCGTATTCAGGAAGTACTTGATGATGCACAGGTTGAAATAGATGCGGAGAGGGTCAGAGCGCAGGGTTATCCAAGGCAATGGCACCACGTTGGGCATCGTGGGGCGGATGTTGTTCTGCTTGTTCCATACACGAGCATGATGGCAACATGAGTTTCTGATCAAGGCCACGATGGTGAGCCACGACTCAAACGGTATGGCCTGCAAGCCGAAGGACTGGGCTATCCGCTTCTTTATCTTCTTGTCCTTGATGTTGGCGTAGATGTTGGTCATTACACCGAAAGGCAATATCTCCGAGAGAATCCACGAAGGGGGATAAGGGTTGGAATAAGTCTCCTTGAAATGAAGGATGAAATCCTCCCTCGAATGGGAATACTCATCCTCTATCAGCTTCAAGGTCTTGGAGAACCTTGCTTGGTTGGTGAAGTTGGCACAGTCCGTCATCCAGAAAGGATTGCCTGTCATCTTGCTCCCGATGTTGACGATGGCACTTCGCACGGCAACCTCTATCTTTTCGATTTCGTTGAATATGAGCAAGCGCAGCTTCTTGTCAAATCGGTAGAGCATCATCACTTTCCCGAAGGATGCCTTGGGCTTGAACTGGTGCTGCGACTTCAGCGCATTCAGAAGCGGATACATGTACGCAGAAAGGCGATAATAGCCAATGTACTGCAAATAGTGTTCAGCCTTTTGGTTATTATGGATGGATAGACCTCTTGCTTTCAGGAGTTGTACCAAGTGGGCAGGGGAAGTGTAAGTTTTTGTAAAAGGAATAGTTGTTGCCATGTCGTAATCTTTTTCACATATAAAAAACGACCCGCACATTTGAGCTTCAATGAGAGGCTTGGCGGGTTCTAGTGCAGCAAAGGTACGATGTTTTTTCTGTAACCTCCAAATTTTAGAGCGGAAAACTTCGAAAAAAAATAAAAGAACTTGGTGACAGGTGACAGTGACAGTCCAAAATTCCGCAACTCCCCTCTGAGTGGAAAAAGGGTGAAAGAGAAAGTTTATATTTATATATATAAATATAAAAATATAACTTTAACAATTCTTTACTTTTCTCTTCGTCCTCCAAGGCGAAGGGTGCGCAGAAGGGAGGGGTGCGGAAAATCGGACTGTCACTGTCACCGTCACCAAAGTTTCAAAGGTAAAAAAGTAAAAAGGTAAAAGGAGCTTTCTTGCTTTATGAAGATGCCCTTACTTGGTAAAGATGCTCCTGCTTGATTCTTGCTTGATGAGAACTCTATGTTTCTGCCTCGACAAAACTATGTTTCTCTGCCCGAAAGTCGTGCCTCCCCTACCCTCAGTGACGCATTTCGGCGGAAGTGCTGAAAATCGCCCCTTATCACATGTCGAAATTTGGTGGTGTCGGAAAATTGTTGTACCTTTGCATCGTGATTCAGAGAAAGATGCATCGCTCTTATGGACACCATGCCGCTAAGGCTAAATTAACCACAAGGGGAGGCCTCCCCGATAAAGGAACGCCCCACTAAGTAAACACTAAACATTAAACACTTAAAATTATGGCAACTAACACTAAAGGAACTTTGAAGTACAGAAAGATTCAGCGCACCCCTCAGACTGGCGAGAACGCTGGCAAGAAGAAGTGGTACGCCACCGCAGTGACCGACCGTGAGATGTCGTTCGAGGACTTTGTAAGTCACATCTCCGACCACGGCTCCCCTTACTCCCGTGGCTGCATCCACGGCGTGCTGATGGATGCCCTCGACCACTTGCAGGAGCTTGTCCTCGACGGCAAGAGCGTGCGAATCGGCGAGCTTGGCCTCTTCTCCATGGGCATGACCTCCCGTGCCGAGGACAGCCGAGCCGAGGTAACCGCACAGAGCATCCAGGGCGTTCACCTCATCCTCCGCAACACCCGAACTTGGAGCAACTCCGAACTTTCCAAGAAGTGCAAGCTCCAGGAGTACGGCACCTACGACGCTTCTGCCGATGATGCAGACGGCGACAATGGTGGAAGCACTCCTTCACAGGGCGGCGGAAGCACCTCTGGCGGAAGCACTTCGGGAGGCTCTACCTCTGACGGAAGCAGTTCAGGAAGTGGCTCTAACTCAGGCGATGACGGCTACAACGAACTATAGTAAAATTAACCCTTTAAAACTTTTACCACTATGAAGAAAGAAACTTGGAAAACCATCCTACAGATTGCCATCAGCATCCTCACGGCTCTCGCCACCACACTCGGTATCACGAGTTGCACGGCAATCTAACGTGAAAACGCAAAGGGATAGACAAAGAGAAAAGCAGCAACCACACAGATGGTTTGCTGCTTTTTCTTTCCTCCTTACAATAAATTCTTGTATCTCAACCTACTTACCAAGGGAAATCATCAGGGTCGTTCTTCTCGTATGTACGTTGATTCTTGTTCAACCCACTAATCGTTTCCATGTCTTTTGGCGACAACTCAAAATCAAAGATTCAGATATTCTCGTCAGTGTAGTCATCATTGTCGCAACGAGGTATTGTAATGAGGCCTCGCTGCATATGCCAACGCAAGATGACCTGGGCTACAGAAGCAACAGACAACTGCTGAGTAAAAGATAAAGAACAGTTCTGAAAAATAACTGTATCTAAAAAGAGAGGACTCCGAAAAGTCCTCTCTTACAATTTTTATCCTATCCTTCAATATCATTTATTCTATCACCCAATCCTCTATGCTTCGCTGGTCTTCCGAGAAGTTGACAGCCACTTTCACAACCTTCCGCCCATCATCGGCAAAAGCCTTGGCATAGTCCTTGCCGCTGATTTGCGCCATGGCAGCATCGGCAGACTTCTCATATTTCAACTCAAAGATAAAGATACTCTTATCCGTCTTGAGCACAAGGTCTATTCTTCCATCCGAAGTGGTATGCTCCACCTTCACATCTTCGCCAAGCATGGTAAAGATGGTGAACATCACGGCTTGATAATGACGCTCATTATTGTTGATAATCGTATATGGGAACTTATCATAGAATGCCTTCAAGTGAGGCATAAAGGCTCCCATGTCGTCATTGATGAGCACATTCTTGGAATAAGCATACACGATGGCATCATATCTTTTCATGTCTTGCGCAGTATAATACCAGACGAGACTTTCCGAGAATCCTTGTCTTACTTCTTGATTTGGGAAACAGAGATGATACAATTTATCATTTTTTTCGTATCCCTTAATAGTTAGATAGCCACTTTGGAAAAGGACAGGAATAGGATCAGTAAGCCTTTCCGTAGGTGTATCAAAACGTGATGCCTGTATCCACAGATCGTCCAGATTGGGCATATCCAAATTCTTCTGCTGCATCAGTTCTATCAAGAACGTAGGCGTGCCAGATGTAAACCAATAGCTATTAAACTCCTTATCGTCCAAGGCATTGATAATACTATAAGGATTGAAGATATCCTCGCTATTGATACTGAAATGGTAGCCATCATAATGCTGCCCGAGTTGCTGCAAGGTCTCCTCATAAGTGAGTCCATTATGCTCAGCCATCTCCTCGATACCCTCACGGAAATATTGAGTCAATTCACTCTTGGTAATACCACAACAGCTACTGTATTCATCTTTCAACGTGAGAATCTTGAGATTGTTCAACTCGCTAAAGATGCTGAGTTGACTAAACTTGGAGATACCTGTGATGAAAACAAAGCGAATGTTTCCCTCTTGCTGCTTCAAGGGGCTGAAAAAATCTCGCATGATGTTGCGGATGGTCTTCTGCAACTCTTCGTCACTGATAGAATCATGCATCGGAGCATCATATTCATCGATGAGAACAACAACTTGCTTACCTGTCTGAGCCTTGGCAGCCAGCAAGATGTTCCTAAAGCGAGCACCAAAGCCTTCACGCCCAAATTCTGGAACTTCTATTCCATATTTCTGCTCTTCAACTTTAAGGATATTGTCTAATATAATTTTAGCATTCTCCAAACTATAATACTTACCGCAGCTCAGATCCAAGTGGATGACAGGATATGCCGTCCACTCCTTCTCCATCTGTTCGATGGCAAGTCCCCTGAACAGTTCTTTCTTACCTTCAAAGTAGGCCTTGAGAGTAGATACAAACAAGGATTTTCCGAATCGACGCGGGCGACTCAGAAAATGAAACTTGGCATAATGAGCCAACTGATAGACGATAGCCGTCTTGTCAGCATAGAAGTAATTCCCCTCCAGAAGTTCCTGCCATGCTCACCAAGCGATCCCTCGGGGATCACGTGATGGGGAATCGGTGAACATGAGACGAGCAACCGTTGCTCACGAGGCGGGCAACAAGTGCCCAAACTAAGGACTACAATTTGGGCATATTCTGTTATGTCAATTAGTCTGTTCTACAAGAATAACCTTTAACCAGATATTCCATCATAAATAAATGAGACTTCCCTGCATCAAAACAGAGAAGTCTCATTCTTTTTATCTTATTATCTATCAAGTCTTTAAGCCGATATTTTCAACAGGAAATGAGACTTTGAGACTTTTCTTTCAAAAACTTTTCCACGTAAGCGAAAACTATTGTCCCTTTCAACGGAAATGCTTATCCATTAGATAGCATAAAGGAAGGTGCGGATGAACCAATAGCAAACGATACCTGCCAGATAACCTACGAAAGCAATCCAAGAGATGTGCTTCATATACCAACCGAAGGTAATCTTCTCCAAGCCCATTACAACCACACCTGCGGCACTACCGATGATGAGCATCGAACCACCGACACCGGCACAATATGCCAACAACTGCCAGAAGATACCATCCACAGCCATGTCGCCCGTAGGAGCCACAGGATACATACCCATGCAACCTGCTACCAATGGCACATTATCCACGATGCTGGAAAGCACACCGATGATACCAGTAACCAGGTAGTGGTTGCCATCGAACACCTCATTCAAGCCCTGTCCGAGAGCTGTCAACACGCCTACCTCAGCCAAGCAAGATACTGCCATCAAGATACCGAGGAAGAAGAGAATCGTACTCATATCCACACGAGAGAGCAACTTGGTTACTCGCTTCTGAGTGCCCTCCATATCCTGTCCACGATGCAAGCCACGATAGAACACCTCAGTGGCAGTCCACAACACGCCGAGCACCAAGAGGATGCCAACAAATGGAGGCAAGTGGGTGATGCTCTTGAAGATAGGAACGAAAATCAAACCGCCCACACCCAGCCAGAACACAGCCTTGCGCTGACCTTCGGTGAAGTCGCTCACTGCTGCCTCCTTGGATGCTGAAACCTCAGGCATCACCAGCTCTCCCTTGAGCATGGTCTGAAGAATGAGCGCAGGAATCACCATGGAGACGATAGATGGGATGAGGATTTCGGCGATAACGCCAGCAGCAGTAATCAATCCCTTGTTCCAAAGCATGATGGTGGTTACGTCACCAATTGGCGAGAAGGCACCACCAGAGTTGGCTGCGATGATGACGAGCGAGGCATAGACCATGCGATCCTTGTGATCGGTGACGAGTTTGCGCAAAATCATAATCATCACGATACTCGTGGTCAAGTTGTCGAGGATGGCTGAGAGAATGAACGTCAGGAAGGCAATGCGCCAAAGGAGTGCCTTCTTCGACTTGGTCTTCATCACCTTGCGAACCCAGTTGAAACCACCATTCTGATCCACGATTTCCACGATGGTCATTGCTCCCATCAAGAAGAAGAGCGTGGTGGCGGTATCACCGAGATGTTCCTGGATGATGGAAGTCACCTTCTCTATCATACCTTCCGCACCACCGGTATAATCAGGGTGCATGAGTTGGAGATACTGCATTGGATCCACCATGTAGAGGGTCCAACAGCCCACGAGCATCAACAAGGCGATAGCTGCCTTGTTTACCTTGGTCAAGCTTTCGGTAGCTATGAGTGCATAGCCGAGCACGAAAACGACGATAATCGAAATTGTTAGTGTAGCCATTACTTTTTTTATTATTAGAATTTGGGGGCAAAGGTACAAAAAGAAAATCAATATCCATCCTTTTCGTCCATGATATTTCAATGCAATCGTTTTCATTTTACCATTTGAAAGATTTCGCAGTGGATAAAGTTTCCTTTTCATGGGTTCATTGCGCCCATATTGGCAACACCTCTATTCTGATTCCCTCTCGTTCTATCGTTTGTTGCTGACAGAATGTGATGATTTTGCATTGCTTACAATTTGTTATGGTAGATGCAGCCAAAAGTCCTCCAACCTCTCGTTCCATATTCTCCTCATTCAAAGTCCAGCAAACTTGCACCAATTCCGATACTCGTTCACCTCGCTGTACCACGAAGTCACATTCTTTCTGCTCATAGAAATAAGAAATTTGGCCTTCCTCACCCAAACTCCGCTCCAAATTGAGATATACGATGTTTTCGAGAGCCTTGCCTGCATCCTCACTCTCAGGCAGAAGCACGGCATTGCGCAAGGCGATGTCAGCCATATAATACTTGGCTGGCGAACTGCTTTGCTTCACCATCGACTTGGTATATCGCTGCACCTTGCGAAACAAGAAGATGTTGCAAGCATAGTCGAGCCAAAGATAAAGAGAATCCTTGGCCACCTTCAACCCTTGCGACTTCAAGTCATTAAAGATATTGTTGACACTCGTAGGTTTCGTGAGGTTATTCATCATTCGCTTCAAGAAGTACCTCACTACGGAGACGGAAGCCCCAATATGATAATGCTCTATCATATCACGGAAAAGCATCGTGCTGAAATAAGACTGGAGAATCTTCACCTTTTCCGATTTCGTTTGGGCACGAACCACCTCTGGGAACCCTCCTTCATCGCAATAATCACGAAAGGCAAAGGTCATCATCGCCTTACCTTCCTCACTATACTTATCAGCCTCGATTCCCTTGAAACTAAGATACTCCTCAAAACTCAAAGGATACTCTCGATATTCATCTGGCCATCCACGCAAAGCTGAAGCTATTTCCTCGGAAAGCATCTTGGCTGTGCTACCTGTAATAAAGATATGCTTACAATAATTCTTATACACCCTCAGCACAAAGAGTTCCCAACCAGATACCAACTGTATCTCGTCAAAAAACATATACACATCTTGGAGGGAAGTAGTAGGATACATCTCTCGATAAGCTTGAAGGAGTTCATCGAAGTTATCTGGAGCCATGGAGAGAAGATGGATTGAAATGTACTGCGTAGTTCCATATCGTCTTTTTTTAATGTATAGTTTAATAATGTAGCATGAATATGCGATTTTGACCGCAAAGTTACAAACTTTCCTTCTAAAAAGGAAAGAAATCTCCAATTATTTCCTTCCAAAAAGGAAAGATATACTAAAATGTTTCCTTTTCAGAAGGAAAGACACCTCAAAGCAATGACTCATGGGGGCAGAATCTGTTGTAAAAACCGACCTTGTATATCGTATGGTCAAGAAATACAAAAATCAATAAGCCCGCAAGCGCTGCTCTCAAACAGATTGATGACCAAGGCTATATGATTCCATATTCGGCTGACGGCAGAAAGCTATATAAAATAGGTGTAAGCTTTAGTACGAAGACCAGGACGGTTGAGGATTGGGATTACAATATAGGGTAGGTTTCAAATGAGAAACCTACCCTATATGTAATCTTTAGATATATTTCCAGCTTTTCTCCATATAAATCTAATAAGTATGATATTAAATATTCAGAAGCAATAATCTCGAATATCCAACTTTTGGAATGTATTTAGCAAGCTATATGGATTGAACACTCCTTGCATCAAATCAGAAAAAAGATAACCATCATATTGCTTCTTGAGCATAGCTATCATCCCATCTTTGGAACAGCGATAATGTTTCGCCATCTCATCTATCGGTTCTGCAAAATACTTCAGCATCTCATCTACCGTAATACCACACAGAGCCTCATATTTAGGAGACATACTGATGTCGCTTGATTGATTAAAGTCACAGAACACACTGACTTGGGAGAACTTGGTGACACCTATGAGCAATACAAACTGCAAATGCTCGTCCGCTACCTTGAAGGTAGAGAAGAAAGCACGGAGCAGATTGCGATTATACTCCTCGTAAGAGATTTCGCATCCCTCATGATTGATGGTATTCTTCAAGTCCTGAAGTCTGTGATATTAGGCTTTCGCACAACCTTATATTCTTCTTCCCATTCAGAGAGATAAGTATCCAATACCTGGTCAAGAGCATTGGCATTAGCGTATGTACCAATGCCAAAGTCGAGATGGAATACAGGGTATGTTTTCCAATCTTTCTCCAATTCCTCGATGGCAAGTCCTTTGAAAAGTTCTTTCTTGCCCAAATAATAGCTCTTCAGGGTAGAGATAAGAAGGCTCTTTCCGAAACGACGTGGTCGTCCCAGAAAATAGACACACCCCTCATGGGTAAGAGAATATATCAAGTCTGTCTTATCGACATAGACATACCCTTCTCACGGAGTTTCTCAAAAGACTGTATTCCTATCGGATATTTCATTGTTTACTCCTTTATTTATTCCTATAATTGAATTTAAATGCAAAGCTAAGTTTTTTTCGTAATTCCCAAAGATTTCAACAACTTTTATAGATAAAGTTATCTAATGGAAATAAACAACAGAGGGCATAGCGCGATTATACTTTGCACCATGCCCTTTACCTATTAGTAATCAATCTATCTAACCTCTGTTAGCCTGTCGCATATTGTTGTCTAGTATAGAGTATGACTATTTGTCCGTCCTCACAACTCTGAAGCCGACATTAGCATAACCTTGCGAGCCATTTCTCACGATGTCCGACTTCTCGCTTCGGCAATCATCACGGTCGGAATCCCAACTGCCACCTTTGATGACGTATAGTCCATTGGCATCAGTAGAAGAAGTCCACTCCCAGCTATTGCCCCAGAAATCTATACCGCCACAAGCACCTATAGCCTGGCTATAAGCATCTACTGCCGTCAAGCCCTGTTCCACATGTCCCGAGTTCATTGCCACATCCTTCGGCATGTGACCTGCTGCAAAGATCCATTCCTCATCGGTAGGAAGACGATAAGCGTGAGCATTATCTTGGGAAGAAAGCCAGTTGCTGTTTGGTGGGCAAGGAGAGAATCGCCTTCTGCAATTTCACCGCCTCCAAGTCGTTGTAATCGACATAGTTCTCTGCCTTCAGCCTGTTGGCCTCTGTCAGCACGTTCTCCAAGGAGAGTTGGTCGCTGTGCCTACGTTGTAAGATTCGCAAAGCCTCATTGGTTGCTATTCTATAAATCCAGGCTGCCAACGAGCTTTTCTCTTGAAGTTGCTCCAGAGAATTCTTCCCCTTGAACTGGTCAAATGAGCGAAACACTCGGATGAATGTTTCCTGTACAGCATCTTGGGCATCGTCGTGAGAGACAACCAAGCGCCGAATGTGCCAATATACCACCTGTTTGTATTTCGTCATCAAGAGTCGGAATCCTCTTTCGCCATTTTCTTGCAAGGCTGAAACTATATCCGTATCTTGTAGTGTAACCATGAGATATGAAAAACATCGCTGCCACTACCATTGCTATTTTTATCTTTCCATTTACTTTCATAATTCTCTACATTTTTTATATTAAACCTCTAATTTGTTCTTTCACGCCGTCTTCATGAGCTCATTCTTATCGGACGTTCTATTTGGAAGACCCGGCGAAAATACAAAAGTAAAATTGGGAGCGACATTTTTTGAAAAAAATCTCACTCCCAATTATAACACAAGCCACAACTCGCTTAAAATAAAGGTACATGCAATAAAATATGAAGCTTACTTCATTGACATCAGAACCTTACTTCATCAGACATCGAACCTTACTTCATCGGGCGATATTCAAGAGCGAAGGCAACACATTGCACATCATCGCATACTTAGGCGAACCATCCAAGCAGATGACAAGATACCAAGAAAATAGGGGCTGCCACATTCACCGAAGCCAAGGCATCACTGCCAACTCCCTTGCCCACGAAGATGCCATCCGCCAAATTGAGAATGGCAGAGAAAATCAATCCCATCAACGTTGGGATAAACAACTTCACAAACAAGAGAGGCACGTTCATCGTGCCGAAATCCAAAGCGTCTCTATTATCTTTCATAGTGGACAAAGGTACGACTTTTTCATTGAATACTAATCTTCTATTCGTTAACAAAATATAATAATAAAGTCGAATAGAGCTTTCGCTGATTATATTTCGTAAATTTGCAGCTAATTATTGAATTCACAATCTATTAACTATAACCCATGAAGAAAATAGCAATCATCATCAGCTTGCTTTTTACAACAAGTAGTTTTATCCAGGCAGCATCGTACCGTTTCCAAAACACGAAGTTGCCAGACAACAAACGAATCGAACTCCTTCTCCAAGAACTGACACTGGAAGAGAAAATCAATCTGCTCTCCACCAATCTCGGCGTTCCTCGCCTAGGGATTCCCGACTGTGGAAGTATGGAAGGACTGCACGGACTAGCCCTTGGCGGACCGGCATTCAACAATGGAAAGAAAACCGTGGATGGCAAGGAAGTGCCCGACGACCGATTTACCACAATGTTTCCACAAGCCTACGGACTGGGCGAAACTTGGGATAGAGAGTGCATTAGAAAGGTGGGCAATCAGATGGCAGAAGAAGCCAGATACTACTTCAACACCCAAAAGAGCAAACGTCGTGGCTTGGTACTCTATGCGCCAAACGCCGACTTGGCTCGCGATCCTCGTTGGGGAAGGACAGAGGAAAGTTTTGGTGAGGATGCATACCTGACAAGCGAACTGTCTGTCGCCATGACGAAAGGCATACAAGGCGACCATCCGAAATACTGGAAGGCGGCATCGCTGATGAAGCATTTCCTCGCCAACAGCAATGAGGATGGACGTGACTCTTCCTCCAGCAACTTCGACAACCGCTTGTTCCGTGAATACTACTCCTACCCCTTCTACAAAGGTATCGTAGAAGGAGGAAGCCGTGCATTCATGGCATCTTACAACGCTTGGAACGGCACGCCGATGTGCATCAATCCGTGTCTTAAGGAGATAGCCAGAAAGCAATGGGGCAACAATGGCATCATCTGCACCGACGGTGGTGGACTGAGTCTCCTCATCTCTGCTCACCACGCTTTTCCAACCCGCAAGGAAGGAGCAGCTGCGGTAGTCAAAGCTTCCGTCGGACAATTTCTAGATAGATACAAGACCGACATCCAAGCTGCATTGGACGAAGGATTGGTATCCGAACAAGACATCAACGAGGCTATCAAGGGAAACCTGCTGGTGGCACTCAAACTAGGTTTGCTGGATGGCAAGGATTCCAAGAACCCATATCTAGCGATAGGACAAGACTCCACGCTCACTGCCCCATTCGACCTACCGGAAGCTAGAGAACTCGCCAAGGAGGTAACCGCCAAGTCCATCGTCTTGCTCAAGAACCAAGGTCTTCTTCCTCTGGATGTCAAGCACATCAAGAAGATAGCCCTTATCGGTCCTTATGCCAATCAAATCATCTACGACTGGTATAGCGGAACAGCTAGCCATGCCGTCACAATCCTGGAAGGTATGAAGGAGGCACTGAAAAACACAGGCATAGAAGTGCTTTACGCTAAAGACAACACCTGTGGAAAGGCTGAGCTATTGACTAAAGAAGCAGATGTCGTGCTGGTTTGTACGGGCAACCATCCCTATGGTACCAAGCCCGACTGGTTTTTCTGTCCCGTACCTAGCGATGGAAGAGAAGCTGTAGATAGGAAGTCGCTGCAACTGCCAGACGAGGACTTGCTACGCCAACTCTATGCCATCAACAAGAACACAGCCCTGGTATTGGTCAGCAGTTTTCCATACACCATCAACTGGAGCCAAGAACACCTACCCGCCATCATCCACCTCACCCATTGCAGCGAGGAGCAAGGCTCAGCCCTTTCCGACGTCATCTTGGGCAAGGTGAATCCAGCAGGAAGGACAACACAAACCTGGGTGAAAGACATCCTCGACTTGCCACACATCATGGATTACGACATTCGCCACGGCAGGACCTACATATACCAGCAGAAGCCAGTGCTCTATCCTTTTGGCTATGGTCTGAGTTACAGTCATTTCAGTTATTCCGACGCCCAAGTGGAAAAGAAAGACAAGAATGGATACCTCGTATCTGTCAAGGTGAAGAATGATGGTGAACGAGATGGCGACGAAGTGGTACAGGTATATGCCAGTTTCCCAAAGGCTCAAGTAGAGATGCCCAAGAAGAAACTCTGTGGATTCGAGCGAATCGCCATTCCTTCCGGTGAGACGAAGACTATCAAATTGCACATCAACAAGCGCGACCTTTCCTATTGGGACGAGACCCAGCAATGCTTCAATAACCAACTAGGGAAGATAGAATTGCTCTTCGGAGCATCCTCGGAGGACATCAGAGAGAAAGTGACCATCCAGTAAGCCAAGACTCCTAAGTTTTTCCTAGACACATATAAATATTAACATCCCCCGGTACCCAAACGATGTACCGGGGGATTTTCTATATAGCCCAAAACGAGTTCATGGTAATAGAGTATCATTTAGTTTTAATCAACAGTCTTCACTCTACGCAGCAATTTTCCCAACTGCCTTCTAGCCTACGTTACTCTTTGCTATATAACTTTTACTGATGGGATGATTCTTAGCATAGATATAAGAACAAAAAAGTGAATTTCATGTAACAACTCATCTTACAGCACCTGTGTTACGCTTGCACATCAGCTGCTGGACATGCGCACATCAGCTGTGATGCGAGCGCACAACAGCTGATGTGCGATTAACGAAGCTATATATCTCAAAGAGTTATATTAGTCTCTACGAGAACTTATATTAAGGATTTCGGAGACTTACATCGCTTCTTTTACTAAAGTAATATCAGAACGTGATGCTGCACGTCACCCCCTTACTCTCATTCGACAGGTAGGGCGAAATGAAAGTATTCCTAAGGTATCTCTTACGGAAGAAAGGCGATTAAATATCGTTAAAGGAAGCTAGTTTCTCCTGACAATATGCCTTGAAGTCATTCCAATGATAGTATGGAGCGACATCACTCTGGATAGGAAGGGTAGCCTCATCCTCATTCAGCAATACCTTCACCAAGATGTCATCGCTCTTCGCCTTGCGATAGAACACAAACTGGAGATTGGTTGCCATCGGCGTAATCTTATAGTCAAACCACTGTGTAGCTATCTTCTCAGGTTCTTTGATTTCCTCACCATAACCATTGAGATTCAAGAGGCAAACAAGCGGTGTCACCATCGTGTCGTGACCATAGCGCAAGGTGGCTCCAGGGTGTGCCAAGGCGATGCAACTGTCTGCCTTCTCGATGATGTCTCGCAAGAGATTGCGCTGTGAATAAGGTTGTTCATTGCCCGTATAAGGAGAGTATCCGTAAGACATCTGCCACCAAGAGTTGCTCACTACCCAATTCTGATAAATCTCTTCCTCATTGAAAAGATCATAAAGCGACACTTTTCCTCGAAGTTCCGTGCCTTGGATAGCACCAGCCATCTCAAAGAGCTTCCAGTTAAGGTCACGTGGGTTGATGTTTTGTTTTACCCAAGCTGGGTCATTGAAGAGTTCCTTCATCACTCTGTCATAGCAATCATGTTTCTTCGTGAACTCCTCTTGTACAGTTTTTCTACCAATGCAATTCTTCAAACTATCCAATCGTTTGTCACCTTGGTTCATGTAGTACATGTCGTGATAACTAGCATCATGGAAGATGTGGAGTTGAGGATTTTTGCGAAGCATCGCTTGCAATCCATTCTCCATGGAGAGGATGCAACGGATAACCACGGTACTGCGAGCCTCTACGTTGGTCTTGCCTGCGAAAATCTCTGGAAATCGTTCCATCATTCGCTGGGTGATACCTTGGTGCTGCAAAGCACCCAGGGGTGTCAGTTCGCCATCCCTTCCCTTGGCATTCTCACGTATCAAGGCTACCTTACGCAAGGTTTCCTCGCCCTTGGGTGTCAACTTGCCTTCTTGTTTCGCCTTCAACAATGAGAAGTATGGTACATCATATGCCGCCTTGCCTATCATATAGCGAGAACCATGGCGACCATAGTGACTCAGATAGAATGGCTTATAACCCTTAGGAGCAGGAGAGAGTTGCTTCTGAGGTCCACGATAAGCCACATAGTTACTAGCCGAGAGCGTGATGTCTCGTTTGAAATCCTCACGTGGGGTCTGCGCCTGGATAGTGCTTGCCGACATAAGGGCAGATGTCGCCAAAAGGGCGGTGGCAAAAAGCCAAAGTTGCTTCTTGAATAGATTCATATTCTTGCTTGTTTTTTTTTAAATGAGATGAATGAAACGTGCCTCCTCATCGGTAAAGACTCGGATGCAGTTGCAAAAATAGCATTTATTCTCCAAACCAACAAATAAAACCAACTTTTTCTGCACAAAAAGCCGCCATAGGACATCATCTCGATTCCCATGACGGCTAAAAGAAAGTTTTATCTTTTGTCTTACTCTACAGTAATCTGCACTCTGCGGCACTCCTCCTTAGGGCAGTCGTTGCTGTCGCCAATGGCTTTCTCCAACTTGATGGAGAAGTCCTCGATGCCTTGCTTTTTCAAGTAATACACCACATTGTTGAGGCGTTCCTCGCTAAGCTTGTAGTTCTTAGAAGAAGGACCATCAGATGAAGCCTCGCCGATGATAGTCAACTTGTAGTTGCCTTGTTTCTTCAATCGCTGGATGAAGTTTCTCAAGCGAATCTTCTCTTGGGTCGTGATGTTGGACTTGTTCAATGTGAAATAGACATCATAAGAGGTCAATTTCTTGGACTTCTCACAGTCGTCGAGCATTGCCTTCAACTCAGCATTGTCTTTCTTGCTGGCACTCAATTGACTTGCAAGACTATCGTTCTCACGCAGTTTGTCTTGCAGCTGTTGCTCGTATGCCGCTTTCATCTCAGCTTGCTCACTCAAGGCACGATAATAGCGAGCCTTATTGCTTGGCATCACCTTGCTTACGAAGTTGAAGCGAAGAACCACTCCTGCACTATACATTCCCTTAGGAGTCAAGTCCTTGTTGAGAGGCAGACAGCTATATCTGCCGAACACACCTGCTGTCCAACGAGATGAAAGGTCGTATTCCAACGACAGGGTGGTTGGTATGTACATCGCATCTACATGGTCGTTGAAGGCATGGCTCTTCATGTAGTTGTGGGTGTAGACGTTGTAGTATCCTTCACCCTTGGCAACTGCCATCTCTCGGCAAGAGAAGGTGGTGGAGTTGCGGCTCCAGCCGCGCAGATAACCTACACCGACTCCTAACCAGAGGTTCAGTTGCTGAGCCTTGCGGTTGTGCCAGAACTCCATGATGTTGAAGTCTACATTCAAGTCTGCCATGGCATACTGCATGGTGTAGCGATTTTGGAATCTATCCATCTTGGTCTCCAAAGTCGTAGGATAGGTCTTTCCTGTAGAAGGATCTTTTATCTCATAACCCCTGTTCGTTGTGGTAGAGAGCATGCCCTTGTCTAACGACCTCAGCATGTCGTACTCTAAGTTCAAACCCAGTCTTACCCAGGGCTTGATATTGTATTTCACTCCGACACCTCCGAAGGGCATGATGTGCTTTCTTTTAGCTATCTCGTCCATACCCCTCATGCCATGATACAGAGTTCCTCCTCCCTGGATGTAAACCGACCAAGTGTGAGTACGCACCGTATCATTGTAGGTTTGTGCTTGGAGTGTGGCAGCCGTCGCTAAGACGGCGACTGCCAAGGTTAAACGTTTTATTCTCATAATTGTAACTGCTTTGAATTTGTAATGCGGTAGCATATCGGCATGAGATGTTCATGCTCTTTCTGCAGATTCTTACTTATTCGGGATACTCGAAAGTTGGAGTTCCTGTCACACCTGCATCATTTTGCAAGTAAACGTTGCACTTCACAACCGACATGATGACGCCATCCTTATAGGTAGTCAAGGTAAGCCATTTGTTGCTGACTCCTGCTGGTTGGGTGTACGACTTTCCGTTGGCATCCAAGAAATAGATGTGCGTGATGTTCTTTGTTGTTGTCGGGTAAACTCTCATAATGTTATATTGCATCTGCTCTGGCACTTTGGCTATTCTGATAACCTTCTTGCCGTTGGCGAGTTCCAGAGGCTGGAGTGTACCTGCCACAACGTTAGTTGTTGAAAGAACTTTCTCGGTTTCTACCGTGACGAAGTCGTTGTTCTGTACCATTCCAGTTGCTGCCAGATAGTAGGCGTTGCACAGGATGGTAGGCTTCTGTACCTCAAGCATGTCAGAGATGATTTTCTTCAGTTCTGGATTTGCATTGACTGCTGCCCACATAGCTGGTTCCATGTATACAGAGGTCTTGTCGGCTGGATCTTGATAGATTCCGTTGTCGGCAGCCATCTTTTCCAACTGCTTGAGCATGGCCTGTGAGTTGGCATCCTGCTTGTCCTTCAGCTCATTAATGGCTGTGGTAAGGGCATTCTTCAGTTTATTGTTAGATTTTACAACTTTTGCCAATTCTTTTTCAATAGCTGTGTTGAGAGCGGCGGTCTGTGCTGTGATGGCATCAACCACTCCTGCGATTTTGAGATTCATGTCGGTAGTCTGCTGGGTGATGGCATTCTTGATGCCGTTCTCCAAACCTGTGATAGAGCCCTTGATCTCTCCACCCTGTGTGGTGATGGCTGTTCCGAGAACTGAGCCCTGAGCGTTGACTGCTGCTACGATGACGTCACCATTCTTACCGATGGCTGTAACGATCTTGCCGCCTTGCTGCTCAATCATTTGCTTCAGAGCGACGAGCTGATCCTTCATGCCGTTCTCCATGTTGACGATGGCTGTTGTGTTGTCACTCAACTTAACGGTGAGCTGTCCTGTCATGTCGTCGATGCTACCCTTTACTGCTGTGTAGCCTGCGGTGATGTTGGTGTTCACATTGTCGATGGCGGTCTTCAGGTTGCTGAGTTCTGTCTTGATTTCGCCAAGTGAAGTGTTGTTGCTACCAAGTTTGTTCTCCACTGATGTGAGACGGAGGTCGAGCGTGGTGTTGATCTTGTCGTTGACAACCTCAATCTTTGCGAGCCCTGCACCAACGGTGGTGTTGATGGCGTCAATCTTGCTACCCAGAGTAAGAGTCTGGCTCTTCAATTCTGTTGTGAGGTCGAGGATGCTATTCTTGAGCTGTGCTACGATGAGTGAGCCGCTGGTGTCGATGGTGAGGCGGAGCAGTTTGCTCTGTGCTTCGAACGTATCACCCAAATTACCAATAGCAGTCACGATCTTTTTGCCATGATTGTCAATCTTGGTATTCAGCTTGGTGAAACCATTAACAAGCGTAGTGTTGATCTGAGCAAGACCTGCCTGGGTGGTCTTCTCAAGAAGCTTAATGGCACCTGTATTCTCGTTAATTTCTACCTTGATGTCAGCCAAACCTGTCTGTACAGCTAAGGTGAGTGCATTGAGACGTTCAGCCAGACTATTTGATTGGTCGTTGATTGCTTGGATGATGGCATCAGCCTTAGCTACGATGGTAGCATTGAGGAGCTTGCCTGTGGTGTCAATCTGCAGGCACAGAACCTCTCCATTCTTGTTCATAGCGGTCACAATCTTATCGCCATTTTCGTTCATTGTGGTCTTGATAGCTGTGAAGCCATTGAAGATTGTCGTGTTGATGGTGTTGAGACCAGCCTTCAGGCTCTCTCCCTGTGCTGTGATGGCACCCGTGTTGTTGTTGATCTCCACCTTGATGTCGGCAAATCCGCCCTTCACGGCAGCTGTCAAGGCTGCTATGCGCTCTGCCATGGTGTTGCCCTGGTTGTTGATAACGTCTACAAGAGCATTGCCAGAAGCCAAGATTTGTGCAGAGATAAGCTTACCTGTGGTGTCTATCTGGAGACGCAAGATTTCGCCATTCTGGTTCATGGCGTATACGATGGCTTCGCCCTGTGCGGTTACCTGACCTGTGAGTGTGGTCAATTGTGCGGTTAAGGCTTCGAAACCATTAAATAAAGATGTGTTGATGTCTTTAAGACCATTCTTTGTATTCTCACTCAATACTGTGATGGCACCCGTGTTGGCATCTACTGCCAACTTAATGTCTGCCATGCCGTCTCTCAACAATGTGTTGAGGGCATCAAATCGCTCTTTCAGCGTCTTGTTTAAGTTGTTGACTGCATCTACCAATGCCGAGTAGTCATTGATAAATGTGTTTCCACCATAATCAACAGTGGGTTCTGTTACGTCCGTACATGCCGACAAGCTCAAGGCTGCAACGAGCAACATAGGATAAAACTTCTTTTTCATAATTAGATAGATTTTAAGCTTCACTTTTACTAATACATTTCAAAATATTTACTCTCATATACATCTTTAATATATAATAAAGAGAAGCAGTTAATAATAATATTTTAACTTATACATCGGCAAATTTAAGCAAAAACATCGAAACGGAAGTGAACGTCAGTTTTTTGTTGTGAACCTCTGTTTTTATATGTGAACGTGCGATGGATTAAGCGTTTTTTAACTAAATCCACCGCACGTTCACTTGTATTTCGCTCGTTTTCCGAGCTTTCTTATATGAAAAAGAGACTTATACACATAGGGAGACTACCATTTTGACTTTTCTATTTGGGGAACGCCTTACGGATTCGTATTCGCATCCCCTATGCTCCTAGGCGCATCACCCTCAAGGATGCACTTCGACTCCCCCTATGCTCCTACATCCATAGCCATAAGGATGCACGCCGATTCATTCTATGCCTAGGCATCAATTCCATCAAATATAATCTTCTATCAAGGAATAGTCGAAATCGCCTAGCCTCTTACGAGCATTGGTCAAAGCCCAACGATTCTTGAAACCACACAGTTCGGCAGCCGCCTCTTGCCCATAGGTCCCAGCCGAAGACTCCATCAACTTCTCGTAGTGTCGAACTCGGAAGGCATTCACCAACTTGTAGAATCCCACCTGGGTGATGAAAGTACCTGCCAAGGTATGGTTCATCATGCTGACATCCCGGATGACCTCTACTCTCTTCAAGCTCGGCTCCAAGTAACGACGGCTCACGATGATCAGGACCTCTTTCTTCACAGACTCCCAGTTTTCCTGTTCCATCTGCAATCGCAAGTTCGCTTTCTCCTCCTCAAAAGCATCTTGCATCACATTATCTGCCCCCCCAATTCGACTTTCATCGGGAATTGGCGTCATCTCCTCCAAAGAGGCTGATTCTTGCAAGACGCGCTGAAGGTTCTCTTTCTCCATGATTGCCATACATTCCTTGTCCTCTTCTGTATGAATGATTTTGTTGGGATGCAAAATCTTGCAAAGGAACATCACGTTCCAAACCGTGACCAGCAGGTCGATAACGGCTTTCAGCGTCCGACTATCCGCCAGGAACACCACCCACATCACCAAAAGGAATGTCATCGGCAAGTATATCACCTTACTGGCAAAGACAAAGGGGAAATCCGAATCATTGGAATTGTTCTGAGTATGATAATCATCCACCATCCTCACTAGCCATCTATTCTCCTGAACCAATCGGAAAGAAAACAGGATGCTCAATTCTCCCATGATACACTCCCAAACCAACTTGTTGACTACCAAGAATTCGTTCTTGCAGAATAGCACCATGAGGGACAATGCGCCCAATAACAAGAAAGGCAAAAAGAAATAAAGCACAGAGGATAAGTTGCGCCTCATCTTCCCCATCTGAAAATAACGATGAAACGCCATGGCGAAACAGACGGGATAAAATAGGATGCCGAAACTCCTCACATAAAACCATGCGTCGGCATCTGAAGGACAAAGCACATAAGGAAACTGCAAGACCAATGCTGCATAAAAGAAGGTCATCTGGCGGCGAGCCGGATAGAAAAAGTCGCCTCGCTCATCAAAAGGATGACACATGTGACACCATCTGACGACGGCACAAAACACGCCAGACAATATAAAAGTAAAGCAAGCCAAAGAGTAAAAGAACTCCAGGCTTGCAAAATCTGTCGAAATTCTCATCAATATCTCTCTTTCATTCTAAGAATATGATTGTACTTACAATGGCACTCTCAAACATTCAAGTAGCAGAAAGTGCCCCAAAGACGCCTCTTACTCCCATCCCATCAAGTTTCTGAGGAAAGGAAGCAGTTCGTCTGCCATCTTCTGATGCTGCAACTTGCTAGGATGCCAACTAGCCCCGTAGCCCAAGTCGCCTGTTTGGAAAGTGAAGTCAAAGCGATAGATGTCCTTGTCGCCCTTGTTCTTGCCCTTTCTAGCCTTGCGCACCTCTTCTGGGAGCGTGAATCCCTTCTTGATGGCATCACTACAGATTCTGTCAAGCACCTCACGCTGCTCGCCACTCTCCTTCTCGCCCAGCATCGGCCCCGTAATCAAGACTATCTTGGCATTTGGATACTTGGAACGAACCGTCGTCAAGAACATACGATAGTTTTTTTCATAAAGAGCGATGTCATAATTATTGGTAGAGAGGTCGTTGGTACCCAAGTTGATGCACACCAGTTGAGGTTGATACTTATTGAAGTTCCACTTCTCATCGTGCTTATTAAACAAGGTGTATTCATACTGCCAAGGCATATTCTCATCAGAGCCAGCCTTAGGTCCGTCATAATTACGATACACGCCGATACCACTACGAGAAATGGAAGTATGCTGGGCATTGAGACTATCGCTCACGATATTGGCATAAGTAAGCCAATGGTTCTCCGTCTCATCCTCAAAAGGATCGGTCATCTCAATGCTCTCCACCCCATAGCCGCAAGTGATGGAGTTGCCGATGAATTCTATCTTGCGCTCAGGCAAGTCGGGCGATTTCACAAGCGAACAGCCCTTGTCGAGCACGAAGCCACGGAACTCCGGGGTACGGAACAATCCCTCTATCACATACATCAACTTGACCTGGTGTTCTCCCTTTGGCAAGGCAGCAGCCACGGTGACCACCGAATCACGCTCTGCATTGAAACCTACCTTGAAAGGCTCACACCCATCCACCTGCGCCATAAAATAGCCGGTCATCGGTCGGCATATCATCTTCAAGGAAGAACCTTGGAATCGAGCAAAGATAGAAGTACCAGGGAAGTTGAAGCTAGCCGTCTCATTTTTGGCGAAGCTCACACGTCCCACATATTGGATTAACGGATTAGTAGCTTTAACGACTTCACCTACAATAGGTAAGGTTGTAGAACTTTTTGCGGCAACAGAGCCGATACCCATAAGTGCCATTATGGCGATTAAAGATATTCTTTTCATAAATGTTATTGTTAGGTTTTCGGTGCAAAATTAGCATTATTTCCCGAAAAAAGCAAACAATATGCACATTTTTTCCTCTTTTCTTCTTTTTATTCAAATAAATATCGTATCTTTGCACTCACAAATGCGCTTGTGGCGAAATTGGTAGACGC
>ULJQ01006627.1_pt1 | contig 33079 bp, 33 predicted proteins | sample 1950941 | NCBI WGS metagenome assembly ULJQ01 (sample SAMEA4835479, study PRJEB28245) | human gut metagenome | biome: gut microbiome; material: fecal sample | place: Denmark | collected 2008
AAAACCCACATCCTAAATTACAAGAAGCAGTAAATTTAATGAAAAATGGTTTAACAATTGATAAAACAAAAGAAGATTACATGATCGATTATCAATATGAAGAAGTTAAGAATTTTCATACTGCATTTGGGCATCCACATTCTGATGTACCAGTTTCAATGACAAGTGATAGAGCTAAGAAAAGATATGCTTGGATACTCGAAGAAATAAATGAATTTCTTGATGCTGTTAAAGCTGAAGATATCGTTGAACAAGCAGATGCAATGATAGATACAATTTATTTTGCTTTAGGCACTTTAGTAGAAATGGGAGTTCATCCTGGTGTATTATTTGATATCGTACAACATGCAAACATGAGCAAACTATGGACAGATGGTAAACCACATTACAATGAAATAGGTAAAGTGATTAAACCGGATGGTTGGGAAAACCCACATCCTAAATTACAAGAAGCAATTGCTGAAATGAGCAAATCTAGATAATAATAAACAACAAAAATGAAAGTCTTATAATACTTAGATTTTCATTTTTTTAGTTATAAATTTTTAAATGCTAAAAATAAAATTATTAATATACCAATAATTTTTGAAATTTCTCCCATCTTTTTAAAAGAATAAACGCCTATTTTTAAACCTAAATAAGTAAAAAATGCTGATATTATCATAAATATAAATGATGCAAAAATAATATCATTTGTAATACTTTTAAGACCAATTCCAATAGTAAAGCTATCTAAACTAACTGAAAAAGCAAATAAAATTGCTTGCCAAAGTGATAAAGAAAATGCTTTTTCGCTTTTACTAAATAAGTCAATTACCATTTCAATTGCTATAAACATAAATAGATAAAATAATAATAAATTAGGATTTATGTTGAAAATTTGTTTTATTTCATTACCAAATGCATTTCCTAAAAGTGGCATAAAAAAATGAAACACACCAACTAAAGAAGATAAAAATAGTATATCTTTTCTTTTAGTTAGAGATGTTCCTACAGATAATGCTAGAGAAAAAGTGTCCATTGATAAAGAAACTGCGATTAATATTATTGATAATATTTTCATACTTCAATTATATTATTTTGAATATCTATTTATGATTTCTTTTGCATAAGATTTATAAACTACTTTATCTAAATTTTCTCTATTAATATCAATTAAACATAACGGTGGAAACATAACACACCAAAAATTATCTCCTCTAGCCTCATCCAAATAAATAACTAATGATTCATAATTACCTTCACTATATGTATTATTTAAATATGTTTTTGTTGGAAAATAATTTTGGCCAAAAGATACTTTATACTTAATATTTAAATCATTTAAACTATTTTCAATAAGAGGAATATTTTTATTTATATTTTTTCTAGCCTCTACTATATTATTAGAATTGTTCATTATATCATTTATTATTGGAAATATTACTTCATTTGCTTTAAGTTTATTATACTGATCTATTTCGTTATTACTATTTGCTACAATCCTATACCTAATACTTTCCTTGGGTATTATAACATTTTCTTTTGTAAAAGATAACATAAAAACTACTATTACAAATAAACATATAATAATCTTTTTCATTTGTTCACCAATTTAATTATGAAAAAAAGATAGATTATTTATTCACTATAAATATAAATCTATCTTTATTATCTAAATCTTTTTCTAAATAAATATCAGCATTAGGAAATTTTTCTTTTGCTATCTTAATTATTTGTTTTCCCTCATTATAACCAATTTCAAAGGCAATAATATTTTTATCATTTAAATAACTTTTTGCATTATTTAAAATAACTTCATAAAAATATAATCCTTTTTTAGGGGCAAATAAAGCCATTTGAGGTTCATATTTAGTTTTTATATCTACTTCATCATTAATGTCAATATAAGGAGGATTTGATACTAAAATATCAAATTTTTCAGTACTTTTAAATTTTTCTATTGATATATGTTTAAAAGTAATATCAGTATTATTTAATTTAGCATTTTTCTTAGCAACTTTTAAGGCTTTTAAACTTTTATCTATTGCTAATACGTCACAATCAATATTTTTTTTTAGAAAAATACTGATACATCCAGAACCTGTTCCCATATCAATTATTTTAGGATTTGTAAAATTATATTTTTTTATATAACTAAGTAATTTGTCCACTAAAGATTCAGTTTCAAATCTAGGTATTAAAACATTTTTATTAACTAAAATCTTACATCCGTAAAAATCTACATCACCAACTAAATATTGAATTGGATAGTTTTTTTCTAATTTTTTTAAGGCTTTTCTTTGTTTATTAACTGGAATATATTTTTCCACTAAAGACTTATCAAAATCACTTACCATTTATTTTAAACCTTCGAGTTTTAACCTCATATCTTCATTAATTAAGGCTTCGATAATAGGATCTAAATAGCCATCCATTACTCTATCTAGTTCCATAATTGAAAAATTTATACGATGGTCTGTAACACGATTTTGTGGGTAATTATATGTTCTAATCTTTTCACTACGGTCTCCAGTACCAATTTTACTTTTTCTTTCAGATTGTTCTTTACTATTCTTTTCATCCTCTAAAGCGGAATTAATCTTAATTTTTAAAAGTTCCATTGCTCTTTCTTTATTTTTTAACTGGCTTCTTTCCTCTTGGCAAGTTACAACAACCCCAGTAGGAACATGAGTAATTCTAACTGCAGAATTACTTGTGTTTACACTTTGTCCTCCAGCACCTGATGAATGATATACATCAATTTTTAAATCATTTTCATTAATATTAATACTAACATTATCATATTTTGGCATTACAAGTACTGTAGCAGTCGAAGTATGAACTCTACCTTGATTTTCAGTTTCAGGAACTCTTTGAACTCTATGAGATCCACTTTCATACTTTAATTTTGAATAAACATCTTTTCCCTTAACTATATATTCAATCTGTGAAAAACCTCCACTTGTGCCTTCGATGCAGTGTAAAACTTCAATTTTCCAACCGTTTTTTTCGGCATAGTAAGAATACATTCTAAATAGATCTCCTGCAAAAATATTTGCTTCATCGCCACCTGCAGCACCACGAATTTCCATAATTACATCTTTACCATCATTTTCATCCTTTGGTACTAAAAGTATTTCTAATTTTTTATTTAACTCTTCTTTTCTATTTTCTAAAGAAGTAAGTTCTTCACTTGCAATATCTTTTAAATCGGGATCATTAAGCATTTCTTTAGTATTTTCAATGTCATCGATTACTTTTTTATATTCTTTATAAGTATCTACAGTTTCCTCTAAATCACTTTTCTCTTTAGAAATATTTTTTAATAATTCATAGTTATTTAATACTTCTTCACTAGTTAATTTATTTGATAGTTCATCATACTTTTCAAGCATTGCATTTAATCTATCTATCATATTTTCACCTTCTTTTTATATATTATTTTCTTCGTCTTCATCCACTACTACAAAATCAGATAATTCATCATCTGTTTCTGTAACATCATCTTCTTCAGAGGAACCATCATAGAAAATATCATCGTTTTCTTCATCCTCTAAATCATCATTTTCTTCTTCATCTTCTTCATAACCATCTTCTGAAGATTCTTCATCATCTATTATTACTTTTGGAGTATGATTAATTCTTAAATCACAAAATCCTTTTTCTAATACTATAAATTCTTTATTCGTAGAAATAAGTTCATAGAAATCAGCTATTTTATCTTCGAAGTCCTTATCTGTTAAATGTTTTAACTCACATATTTTCTTGAAAATATCAATTATTTTCATTTTACCTTTTTTATTTTCAAGTATCATTTTTGCAAGTTCTTCATAACTTAAATTTTCAATTTCTTCATCTGTTAAATTTTTCATTTTACATCCTCTCTTCTGGCACTACGCCTATTAAATTTAAAGCATTAAATAAAGTAATTTTAACTGCTTTTATTAAACAGATATTCTCTTTAGTTTGCTCATCATTTTCAGTAATAATCTTATTTGTTTCATAAAAATTATGAAATAGTGATGATAGTTCATAACTATAATTTGCTAGTATATGTGGTGTTTTCTTAAGTGCAGCACTTTTAACTACATCTGGGAACTTATATATAAATGTAAGTAATTTTTGAGCACTATCACCTGTTATGTAATTATAATCATCTAATTTACTAACTTCTTTATTATATTTATTTAATATAGAACATATTCTTGCATATGCATAACAAATATAATATACCTGATTATCATTTGAACTAGATCTTGCTAAATCAATATCAAAATCCATTTGAGTATCAAGGGAATATTTAGAAAAGTAAAATCTTACTGCATTAACTGACGTATCATCAATTAAATCTTTTAAAGTAATAACTTTACCTGTTCTTTTATGCATAGTAACAACTTCGTGATTTTGAATGATTCTTACTAATTGTAAAAGTTTAATATCAATATAATTATCGTTTAATCCAAGTGCTTTAATAGCTCCCTTAAGTCTTGCTACATAACCATGATGATCTGTTCCAAGTACATCAATTATTTGAGTAAATCCCCTTTTAATTTTATCTTCGTGATATAAAATATCCGGAAGTAAATAAGTATTTGTACCATCACTTTTAATTAAAACATGATCTTGGTCATCATATATTGCACTACTTTTAAACCAAATAGCACCATCTTTTTCATAAATATAACCATTATCTCTCATTTTATTTATAACATCTTCAAAATTATATTTTTGATATATAGATTTCTCTGAAGTTATTACATCATAGTTTATTCTATATTCTTTTAAATGTTCAAAAATAATATCAGTTAAATATTTAGTAGAAAATTCTTTTATAAAATTAAAATCATTATTTACATATTTATCCTTATATTCACTATATAATTTTTCAGCAATATCATAAATTTCTTTTCCTGGATAGCCATTTTCAGGAAATTCATTTTCAATACCACATAATGTTAAATATCTACTGTAAACTGAGTTTGCTAATTTATTAATTTGATTACCAGCATCATTTAAATAATATTCTTTTGTAACATCGTATCCACAGAAAGACATAATTCTAGCAAGAGAATCACCATAAGCACCACCTCTTGCATTACCCATATGAAGTATACCTGTTGGGTTTGCAGATACAAATTCAATATTAACTTTTTCATTATTACCAAATGATTGTCTTCCATAATCACCTTTTAAAGTCAAAACATTATTTAAATTTTCATATAAGTAATCTTTTTTTAATTTAAAATTAATAAATCCTGGCATAGCAACATTAACTTCTTCGATAAATTCACTATGAATTAAATCTTTAAGACTATTTGCAAGTTCCATTGGACTCTTATTAATCTTTTTAGCATTTTTTAATGCTATATTTGTACTATAATCACCATTATCTTTATTCTTAGGAATTTCTAGTGAAATATTGTCCTCAGAAATACCTAAAGTATTTAGTGCATCAGTAATTAATTTAATTAATTTTTCTTTCATTTTTTACCACCTTTCCCGGTCTTTCTCGTTTTTTCTACAACATTATAGCATACTATATCTAAAAATGCACTCATATTTTTTAATTTTTTTACGATACTAAATAAGGGTGAATAAAGTTGCGTATATTAAATTTTATATACAAAATATTTTTATTTTCTTTTTTATCAATAATTATTATAATAATTGGGCTATATTCTTATTCATACTTTTCCCCAAAACTTCAGTTAAATTCTTACCATACTTATGAATTATATGATATAGATGAAAATGTTTTCTATGAGGGTAATAAAAATAATAGATGGACTAATATTAATAAAATATCACAAAATTTAAAAGATGCTGTTGTTTCAGTTGAGGACAAAAATTTTTATGTTCATAATGGATTTGATTATTTAAGAATTATAAAAGCATTATTTAATAATTTGAAAAACAAGAAAATAATTGAGGGTGGTAGTACAATTTCTCAACAATATATTAAAAATGCTTATCTTGATTTTGACAAAACTTGGGATAGAAAAATTAAAGAAGCCTTAATGACACTTAATTTAGAGGTTCATTACGATAAAAACGAAATATTGGAGGCATACTTAAATACAATTAATTTTGGTTTGGGTAATTATGGGATTGCTGAAGCATCAGCATACTATTTTAATAAAAAACCTAAAGATTTAACTTTAGAGGAATCTCTTATTTTAGCGGGTATTCCTAAAAGTCCAAGTCATTACAACCCAGTATCAGACTATGATAAAAGTATTCAAAGAGCTAAAGTTGTTGCCTTAACAATGGTAAATAATGGACTTTTATCAAGTGAAAAATATAATAACTTATTTAAAAATAAAATTGAAATTTATGGCAAAAAAAATGATAATAACCTGCAGATGCTTGATTATTATGAAGATGCTGTTTATTTTGAATTAAAAAATAAACTTGGTTTTGATGATAAAATGATTAACAGTGGTAAATATAAAATTTATACTAATTTAAATCTTGATTATCAAAAAAAGATGGAAGAAGAGCTTCTTAATAATATAAAGGATGAAAAACTTGAAATGGCTTCGGTTATTATTGATCCAAATACTGGAAAAGTTCTTGCTCTTTCCGGAGGTAGAAACTATAAAAAAAGTGAATATAATCGTGCATTAAGTGCAAAAAGACAAGTAGGTTCAACAATGAAACCAATTTTATATTATGGTGCTTTGGAAAATGGTATGACTTCATCATCAACTTTTCTAAGTCAATATACAACTTTTAATTTAAGTGATGGAAAAACTTATGCACCAAAAAATTATGGTAACTTATATGGTAATAAAGAAATAACAATGGCTGCCGCTCTTGCATATTCAGATAATATTTATGCTGTTAAAACAAATCTTTTTTTAGGCGTAGATACTTTAATAAACACTGCTAAAAAATGTGGTATAAAAGAAAAATTAAAAAACGTAGTATCTCTTGCACTAGGTACAAGTGAATTAAATATGTTAGATTTTGCTAACGCTTATACAACTTTTGCCTCTTTAGGTTATAAAAAAGACTTATATTTTATAGAAAAAATACTTGATAAGGAAGGAAATGTTATATATTCTCACGAGCCTACTAATAATTTAGTATTAAATCCAAATTTTGTATATATTTTAAATGAACTTCTTACAAGTACAACAAATTCATCATTTATAGATTATAATTATCCTACAGCTTTAAATATAGCAGAAAAATTAAATCAAAAATATGCCTTTAAAACTGGAACAACAGACACAGATTATTGGGCTGTTGGTTATAATAAAAATATTTTAATGATGACATGGGCAGGTTATGATGATAATTCAAATATTGAACTAAAACTTGGAGGAGAAGTTAAAAATGTTTGGGCAAATACAGTTTCCTATATTCAACAAGATAGTAAAAATAACTGGTATGAGATGCCGGAAAATGTAGTAGGACTTCCTTTAAATGCTATTAATGGACAAACTACAAATGATAAAAAAAATATGGCTATATTCTACTATTTAAAAGGTAGTGAGCCATATTATATAGATACAAAAAAAGATAGTTAGTTTGGAGGTAAAAAATCTAAACTATCTATACTTTCCTTATCACTTTCAAAACTCATATAAGAATTTTGAAATGGATTAGCAGTTTCATCAGTACTCATATTAGCCTGTTCATCCTCAAGGTCATTAAAGAACTTATTTTGTCTTTTTTCTCCTAAATTAATTGGACCTACATTAGTGTTTGATACAGGATTTATTGGCTGTATAAGAGGCACATTAATATCAGTTGAAGTACTTTTTAATTTATCAATATCTATGTTAAATGAAGTATTTAAATCACCATATTCTTTAGCAATTTCATTTTCTAACTCTTTAACATTTAATCTTTTATCTATAATTTCATGTAGCCACTTTACTTGATCGCTACTTTCTTTTATTTTCATTAGGGTTTTTGCGTGTCTTTCAGATATTTTACCCGCTAAAAGAGCATCTTGTACTTCCTGTGGCATATATAATAATTTAAGTTTTGCCTCCAATACTGATACAGGTATACCTAATTTTTTAGCAAAAACTTCTTTAGACATAAATCCTTCATTTAGTAATGCTTGATAAGATTTTGCTTCCTCAATTGGGTTTAATTCTTTTCTTTGGACATTTTCACTAATTGCTACTTCTTGGGCACTTTTATCATCTATTTTAGCAATAACTGCAGGAACACTAGAAAGTCCTGCTAACATTGCAGCTCTATATCTTCTTTCACCAGCAATTATCTCATATCTTTCCCCTAATCTTCTTAAAACAAGCGGTTGTATTATTCCGTGAGCTTTTATTGATTCTGCTAAATCCTTTAAAGAAGCATCATCAAAAACTAATCTTGGTTGAAATCGATTAGGAATTATATCTTCTACAGCAACATTTAAAACATTAGCATCAAAATTCATATTGGCCCCTTCTTCTACTATATATATCATAATATATCTTGTAAATTTTTTCAAGAGCAAAAAAAGAAGAAAAATAAAAAGGAAAAACTATGATATTATTGCATAATTTTTCCAATACCTATAATAAAAAAATATTATAATAGTGTTAGTAAGAAAAATATTTTTGTTATTAGTTAAATGTCCAAATGAAATCAGCCTCGGTATCAAGTAAGGTAAAGTCTGCTCTTAAAGCATATAATTGATAATTACCCGGTTTTAAGCAACCATCAGTACAAGGAAAAGTATCTGTCTCTCCCATTACAACCGCTCTTCCAGAATAATAATTATTATCACTATCTTTAAGTTTAAAGCCTATTTGACATTTTGGACACGGATTAGTCATACTTGTTGATGCTCTTTCTAAAAAAATTGTTTGTTTATTCCAATTTGTCTTACTTCCACTTGCTACTTGCCCAAGTTTTGCATATTTTATATTTCCAACACAAATACCAGCACCACTGAGTACAGCAGAAACATAATTGATATTAAGTAATAAAACAAGTAATATAAGTGTTAAATAACCTTTCTTCATATAATTCCTCCTTTCTATTTATTAAAACTTACTAACACTACATCATTAACTAAAAACAGTAAAAAAATATAATATAAAACATTAACTATAAAAAACTTGATAGAAAAAACTGCGTATTTGTAAAATATTGTAAAAACAATTAAATATATTAAGCTTCTAGATATTAGTATAAATATTATTAAAAAAATATTTTTTTTCCTTAATAACTGCGATTTTTTACATCTCAAAAATGTGAATTCGTATGAATTATCTATTTCATAATTAAGAAATGTATAAAAAATTAAAATATAGGTAGATATTTGATATGCAAACCATAAAATATGTAAAAAATTAAAATTTTTATTATAAACACCTAAAATTATATCATTAATTGTATTTTCTGATGGAAAACTTAAATAATCAACTATAATTACCATTGCAAAGAAAAGGAAAAATAATAAAAACAACCTATAATATTTTAACTTAAATAATTTTCTAAACACTGCCAAATTATATTTCATTTTTATACCTTTTTAATTTTGAAATTATCAAAATTGTATATTTCATCAGCCAATTTTAAATCTTCTGATATATGAGAAGAAATTATAATTAATTTTCCTTCCTTTTTCAAAACTTTTAAAAAATCGATTATTTTTTTTATACTTACTGTGTCAACACCATTAAAAGGTTCATCAAGAAACAAAACATCTGGATTTTCCATTATTACTTGTGCTATTCCTAATTTTTGTTTCATACCAAGAGAATATTTAGAAAATTTCTTGTCTTTTTCACTAGATAAATTAACAATTTCCATTGCTTTTAAAATATCTTCATCAGAAATAATATTTTGAATTTTAGCAAGTAATTGTAAATTTTCAAATCCAGTTAAATCAGGAAAAAATGATGGTTTTTCTATAAGTGCCCTTACTTTATTAGCAATAATAGCCTCTTTTATAGGCTTTCCATCGTATAAAATGCTTCCATCTGAAACGTTGTAGATACCACAAAGTAATTTCAAAAGTACACTTTTTCCACTACCATTTCTACCATTTAAACCGTATATTTTACCGCTTTCAAAAGTAACATTAATTTTATCTAAAACTAAATTATGATTAAATGATTTACAAACATTTTCTAAAACTATCTTCATTATACCTCCCTAATTATTTTTTTCACAAGAAATTACTAATTTTTCCTTATTTTTATAAATTAAAAATACAATCAAAATAGAAATCAATGATAATATCAATGGAAATGACACCATATTTACCATTCCATAAGATGTATTAAAGGTGAATAAATTTAAAATATTAAGTGTTGCTGCTAAACTAGAATTATTAATAACTTTATTACAAAATAGGACTCCTATTGTCTCTAAAAAAATCTCAAATCCAATGATTGATAAAATATAAATAATTATACTAATAAATTCTTTGTGTTGATATCTGGACACAATTAATGCAATATTCATATAAAAAATAGAATACAACAATAAATTAAATAGATATAATACAATAAATAATATAGGCTTAAATTCAAAACCACTCCATATTGAAGTTGTATATTTAATACTATAACTTGGATTTAATGTAAAAAACACAATACCAATAACAATTATAATAGTCCCAATTAAAGGTATTATAAACAAAAATTTATAAGCATTTTTGAAATAGTAATTTAAAAACGAACTATAATTCTTACGTGGTAAATAATTAATAATAAGTTTATTTTTTAAAAGTGCACAAGTGGATATTATTATTGGAATACCAATTATTAAAAAAGCACAAGGATTTAAAAATCTTACATACCACACTATAGTGTTAAATAAATACGTAAAAAAATCTATTTTAACTTCTAATGAATTTATTACTTCATTACAATAATTTGTATAATTTTCATCAATTTCATATAATTCATTTTGTTTACAAACATTGGCAAAATTTTGAGTATTATTTTGAGATGTTTTTAACTCTTTTACACTCTTAAAACAAAAGAAAACTACAAGCAAAATTATTATAGAGAAAAAGATTTTAATTATAACACTTTTTTTCATTTATACCTCAATATTATTTATTGATTAAAAAATAACATATTTACTATAAGTTGTCAAGTGTCAGTTACAAATTTTTCATTAAATTATATTTTAATGTATATTTACTAATGATTATAGTAAAAAAAGAAGAAACTACTTCAAATTTAGTTTCTTCTTTCTATTTTCGCTTTGTTTAAGTAATTTTGCATAATTAACAACTTTTGATGATTCATTATTTTTCTTAATCACAATTAAAGAGCGATTATTTTCATTTGATAAAATATCATAATTAATAATATCAATACTTGAAATATTAAGCTCATTTTTATATGTATTTAATACTTTAATTTCCCCTTCATAATTACCTTTCATAAGAATAATTACTCCATCTTTCTTAATAAATGGCACTGATAATGAAGTAATAATATCTGCATAAGCAACTGCTCTTGATAAAACAATATCAAATTCATTTAAATGATCTTTCATATAATTTTCTGCTCTATCACATACAGTAACTATATCTTTAATATTAAGTTTTTCTAATAACATATTTATAAATGTTATTTTTTTATTATTTGAATCAAGAACTGTAAGTTTAATATCTGGGTAAAAAATTTTTAAAACAATACCGGGAAAACCTGCACCTGAACCAATATCAAGTATATTTTGATTAGATAAATTTACTGCTTTGGAAACCATTAAGGAGTCCAAAAAGTGTTTAAAATATACTTCTTTTTCATCAGTAATTGCCGTTACATTAGTATGACTATTATAGTCAATTAAAAAGTTATAATAAATATTTAATTGAGTTAACTTTTCATCATCATAAGGAATATTATTTTTCTGAAGATTTTTAATAAATTCATTAATCATTTTTATTATACTCCTTTTTTAAATATATTAATAAAAGTGATATATCAACAGGATTAACTCCACTTATTCTTGATGCTTGAGCAATAGTTTCTGGTCTAACAAGTGATAACTTTTGTCTTGCTTCACTAGCAATATTTTTTACTTTATTATAATCGATATCTTTAGGAATTTGTTTAGATTCCATTTTTAATAATTTTTCTTTTTGTTCATACTCTTTTTTTATGTAACCTTCATATTTAACTTCAATAGTTACTTCTTCTTTTTCTTCATTAGTAAACCTAGATATATCAATAAAATTTGCTAAAAAATCTATAGATATTTCTGGTCTTTTTAATAGTTCAATAAACTTCATATTTTTTTTAGGAACATCTAAATTATTTTCTATAAATTTTTCTTTTACTTCTTCATTCATTACCAGATTATTATTTGTAAGAATTTCTTTCAATTTATTTATATTATTCTTTTTATTTAAGTAATTATTATATTTTTCTTTAGATACACTACCTACTTCATATCCAATTGGAGTAAGTCTTTCATCAGCATTATCGTGTCTTAAAAGTAGTCTAAATTCCGCTCTTGAAGTAAGCATTCTATATGGATCTGTAATACCTTTAGTAACCAAATCATCAATCAAAACACCTATATAAGCACTTGATCTTTTTAAAACCATTGCTTCCTTATTATCTAACTTTAATGAAGCATTAATACCAGCGACTAAACCTTGACCCGCAGCTTCTTCATAACCTGAAGTTCCGTTAATTTGTCCCGCTGTAAATAATCCTGAAATAATTTTTGTTTCTAAACTAGGTTTAATTTGCATTGCATCTATTGCATCATACTCTATTGCATATGCATATTTAGATATTACTGCATTTTCTAATCCATGTAGAGAATGAACCATTTTTTCTTGAACATCTCTAGGCATTGAAGTTGAAAATCCTTGTAAATACCATTCATCATAGTAAATACTTTCTGGTTCTAAAAAAAGTTGATGCCTTTCTTTATCAGCAAATCTAACTATTTTATCCTCAATAGATGGACAGTATCTTGGACCAACACCTGTTGCATAACCACCATACATAGCACTTTTTTTTAAGTTATCTCTAATAATTTTATGAGTATTTTCATTTGTATAAACTAAATAACATTTTTGTTGTTCATTAATTTTATATAAAGGTTTAGTATCAAAAGAAAATGTCCAATAAGTATCATCTCCTTTTTCCTCTTTTAAGACTGAAAAATCAATACTTGAAGCTTTAATTCTTTGAGGAGTACCAGTTTTAAGTCTTTTTATATTAAACCCATATTTTTTTAAATTATTTGAAAGATTGTTACTTCTTTTTTCTCCATGAGGACCACTTGGTGTATTTTCAGAGCCAATTAAAATATTAGCATTTAAATATGTTCCTGTTGTAAGAATCACTGCATTACAATAAATTTCTTCTTTATTTTCTAAAATTACACCTTTTATATTATTATTTTCTATTATTAAATCCTCAACCATACCCTCTTTTATATCTAAATTTGGAGTATTTTCTAAATAATCAAGCATTACTTTTGGATAAACTTTTTTATCTGCTTGAGCTCTTAAACTTCTTACAGCAGGACCTTTAGAATTATTGAGCATTTTAATTTGAAAATGTGATTTATCTGCAACTATACCCATTAAACCACCTAAAGCATCTATTTCTCTTACAATGATACCCTTTGCACTACCACCAATTGAGGGATTACAAGGCATATCTGCAATATTTTTTTTATTGGAAGTGATAAGCAAAGTTTTTTTACCCATAAATGCACTTATATGTGCAGCTTCACAACCTGCATGTCCTCCACCTACAACTATAACATCATACATAATCATTCCTACTTTCCTACACAAAAATCTTGAAACAATCTATCAATTATATCATCTTTATATGTTTTACCAATTATTTCTCCTAAAAATTCATAACATTCTTTTAAATCTGTAGAAATCATTTCAATTGGTATTCCATTACTTAATGAATTTTTTGCATTATTAATTGATAAATACGCTTTTTTTACTAAATCTATTTGTCTTACATTTGATAAATATGTTAGATCTTTGTTTATTTCATTTAAATTAAACATATCTATTATTTTTTCTTTTAATTTTGAAAGTCCCTCTACTTCTTTTGCACTACCATAAATTACATTATCTTTTAAATTTAAATTAATTTTTTGTGGTAAATCACTTTTATTAACGAAAATAATTGTTTTTGTTTTATCAATACATGTTAGTAATTTGTTATCATTTTCATCTAGTTCTTTTGAACCATCTAAAACAAGAATAACTAAATCAGCATTATTTAATTTTTCTAAACTTTTATTAACACCAATTTTTTCAACATAATCATCAGTATCATGTATACCTGCTGTATCTATTAATTTAAGTTCTGCTCCATTTAAGGATATATTTCCTTCAACAATATCTCTTGTTGTTCCTGCAATATCTGTAACAATAGCCTTTTCTTCATCTAAAAAGTTATTTAATATACTACTTTTACCTACATTTGGTTTACCAATAATAGCAACATTAATTCCATCACAAATAATCTTACCAAAATTTGCATTAGTTTTTAAAGTTTCAATTTTTTTATTAATATGATTTAGACTTTCATTAAGTAAATTTGTTGTAACAATAGGATTATCTTCATATTCAGGGTAATCTATATTAACCTCAATATTAGCAAGTAATTTGACAATATCCTCTCTAATATCATCAATTATTTTAGTAACATTTCCCCCTATTTGATTTAAACATAATTTTCTTTTTGAATCTGTTTTTGCTTTAATAAGTTCATTTACCGCTTCAGATTGAATTAAATTTATTCTACCATTTAAAAAAGCTCTTTTTGTAAATTCACCAGGTTCTGCTAATTTACAACCTATTTCTAATAATATTTCAAGTATCTTATTTGAGGTTATATATCCTCCATGAGAGTTAATTTCCACTATATCCTCAGTTGTATATGTTTTTGGAGCTCTCATTACCGTAACTAATACCTCATCAATTATTTCATTTTTATAAACGATATGACCATATGTAACACTATGAGAATTTACATTTGTTAAGTCACGAGAAAATATACTATTAACTTTTTCTATAGCATCCTTACCACTTAATCTAATTATTGATATAGCCCCCACTCCTAAAGAAGTAGCAATAGCACAAATAGTATCTTCCATAGTGCCTCCTTTTCCTTGCGTTATTGTAACACTATTTTAATTTAATGTAAATAAAAAATAGCCAAAATGAAATTGACTATTTTTCTCCAATATAACTTATAACTATATGTCTATTTGGCTCTTCACCAGTACTTTTGGTGGAAATACCTTTAAATTCCGATAAAGCATTATGAATAATTCTTCTTTCATATGAATTCATATTTTCTAAATGAACATCAATATGTGTTCTTTTAACTTCTCTAGCAGTTTGCTTAGCAAGTCTTTCTAATCTACTAATTTTTTTATCTTTATAGTTTTCAACATCTAAAGAAATTATAAAGAACATACCTGTTTCAAGTTGAATTTTTTGTCTAACTAAATTTTCAAGAGCCTTAATTGTATTTCCATTATGGCCAATTAAAATATTATTATTGTTTGAATACATTTTAATAACCACTCTATCTTCTACTTTTTTAGTTTCAAATGTTACCTCAAGACCTAAATTATTTACTATCTCTTTTAAAAATTCTTTTACAAAATCATAAATATCAGACTTTTTATAAATTGTTACTTCAACATTTGCTGATTTAAATAAACCTTTTTTAATTTCAGTAGTTTTATAAATAACTTCTTCTTGAGTTAAATTATTTTCTGTTAAAATTTCTTCGAATACTGTTTCAAAATTTTTACCTACTTTACTTATTTTTTCCATACTTCAAATTCTCCTTAACCTTTAATTTTTCATTAATACTTTTCTTTTGTTTTTTTATTTTTTTATCAGTTTTACCATTTTTTATAAACTTAATTATATAAGTTTGAATAATCATAAATGCATAAGTAACAATCCAATATAATGCAATAGCTGTTGGTAAACTTAATGATGCAAAACCAATAAATACTGTCATAAATATTAACATAAATTTAGTTTGTTTTTCAGCACCTGGTAAACTTGAACTAGATGCAGTTTGTTTCATTGTAAATTTAAATGAAAAATAAGTTGATAAAATAATTAATACTACAAGAATAATAAATGTATATTGATGATTTTTAAAAATTCCAATACTTGGAGTTGTTCCTAAATTCCATCCAAATATTCTTCCTTCGTATATTGCAGGTATTTTATAAATTGCCTCAAGGAAAGCAAAGAATAACGGTAATTGAATTAATGACATAATACAACTTAACATTGGATTTACTTGATATTTTTTATAAATCATCATCATTTCTTGTTGTTTTGCCATCATTGCTTCTTGAGAAGTATCATTACCATATTTTCTTTCTAACTTTTGAATTTCTGGAGTTGCTTTTTTAATTCTCTCACTTTGAGTTTGCGTTTTAATCGTAAGTGGTAATAATATAATTCTAATTAATAAACCAATTAATATAACAGATAATCCTAAATAAGCATGAGTCATACCTATATTTTTGAATAATAAACCTACTTTTAAAATAATAAATGCAAGTGGTTTAACAAATAAAAATTGCCATAAACTATTTGTTTTATTAGAATTTATTTTATATTTATCACAACTTGGTAAATTTGAAAGTTTAACTTCCATCTGATCTTCATACTTTTCATATAACTTATACATTTCTGTTTTTTCTGAAGGTTTACAATAAATAGTTTTTTGTAAACTTTGTCCGGTTTCAGAATTTGTTACTAATTTACCCTTTTCATCTTTAATATAGCTATTAGAGCCACACCCAGTTGTTAACATAGTTATAACTAATAAAACTATGATATAAAATTTCTTATTTTTTTTCATTTAACTCTCCTATCAAATTTCTTAAAGATTCTAAATTATCTTTATATGCAGAATTTATAAAATCTCTCTTAATAATTATAATATATTTTTTACCATTTTTGAATAGTAAATTACATTCATCTATAAGTGATCTAAGTCTTCTTTTCATTTTATTACGAAAAACTGCATTTCCATATTTTTTTGGAGCACTTATACCAAAGTATTTTTTACCATCCTCACTTGGATAATAAAAAATTATATATCTATTATTAGATACTCTTTGTTTATTATTTAAAATTTTATTAAATTCTTCACTACTTTTAACAATGTCTCTTTTTTTCATAATTAACCTCTTTAAAAAAAGCCACATTTAAAGTGGTTTTTATTTACTTAAAACTTTTCTACCTTTTTTTCTACGGCTTGATAAAACTTTACCATTTTTTCTTGAGAAAAAACCATGAGTTTTTTTCATTTTTCTATTATTTGGTTGATATGTTCTTTTCATATATATACTTTCTCCTTTTCTTACGCGTTACTATTATATCTATAAATCAAGCAAATAGTCAAGTATTTTTTGTTATTAAATTTTAAAGTTAGATTATTTTATATATTTCAACAAAGTTATTAACAAATTATCAACAATAATTTTGAAGTAATATAATAGGTTAACCAAGATTTCAACATTATCAACAATTTTATTTTAACAAATTCAACATAGTATAATTATCTTTCAACAAAATAACTAACAAATCATTTTGTTGATAATGTTGATAAGTGGTTTAAGCCCAGTATTTAAAAGAAAAAAATGTTGATAACTTTTGTTGATAACTTGTTATATAAAATTTTTTCTTTATCTTTTTGCAAAAATGAAGTACAATGTAGGTAAGGAAAGTTTGTATGTGGGGTAAGGTATGGATGTAAATGAGTTATTCAAAAACTTTTTAGAGGAAATTGAACAGGTTGTTAGCCTTAATGTTTATAATCTTTGGTTTTCTAAAATTAGACCAATATCTTTAGAAGGTAATACGCTAAAAATAGTTGTTCCAATGGATATTCATAAAAGTATGCTTTCAGAAAATTATAAAGAATATATTGATAAAGCATTTATTAATATAACTGGAAAAACATTTAACATTGAATATTTCACTGAAGATGAATTGCAAGAAACAAAAGAAAATAAACCTAACAAAGAAGTAACAGAGGATTTTAATGAAGAGTGGGTAACAAACCTAAATCCAAAATTTACTTTTGAATCTTTTGTAGTAGGGGAATCTAATAGACTTGCAGTAGTATCTGCTCATGCAGTAGCGGAAAATCCAGGCTCAATTCATAATCCTTTATTTCTATATGGACGAAGTGGAATAGGTAAAACTCATTTAATGCATGCAATTGGAAACTATATCGTTAATCATTCTAATAAAAAAGTACTTTATGTTACAAGTAATGAATTTGTTGAGGATTACACTGGAATAGCAAGTATTGAAAAAGGCATTAGTTCAATGAATTATGCTAAAAACTTCAAAGATAAATACAAAAATGTAGATGTATTAATTATTGATGATATTCAATTTTTAGTTGGTGCTGACAAATCTCAACAAGAATTCTTCCATACTTTTAATGCTTTATATCAAACAAACAAACAAATTATAATAAGTTCTGATAGGTCTCCAGATGATTTAAAGAAAATTGAGGATAGATTAAGAAGTAGATTTATGTGGGGACTTCCAGTTGATATTTATCCACCAGATTTTCAACTAAGATGTAAAATAATACATAGTAAAATCAAAAATACATCACTAGAAAATAGATTAAATCAAGAGGTTATTGAATATATAGCAAACTCTTGTCAAAATGATATTAGATTTATAGAAGGAACAATAAATAGATTAATGGCTTATACAGCAATGATGGTTCCTGATAAAATAGATTTAAATTTTGCAATTGAAGGTTTAAAAGACTACTTAAGTGTAAATATTTATGCAGATAACTCCATAAGTAAAATACAAAAAGCAGTAGCGGATTACTTTGGAATAACTGTTAGTGATTTAAAAAGTAAAAAGAAAGTTTCAAATATAAGTAAACCAAGACATATAGCAATATATCTATGTAGAGTTGAAACAGATGAAAAACTAGAAAGAATTGGTTTAGAATTTGGAGGGAGGGATCATTCAACAATTTCAGCATCTTATGATAAAATAAATAATGACATCAAAAAAGATGAAAAATTAAACAATACTATTAAAGAAATTAAAAATAAGTTATAATTTTGTGGAATTATGTTGATAAAATTTTAATAAAAATCAATAAAATTATATTAAAATAAAAGTAATTCACAAGTTATCAACAAACAAAACATTATAATAAACATAATAATTAATTTTAAAAGAAAGAAGGATGGAAAAATATGAAATTTACAATTAATAAAAATATTATCGTTGAGGCTTTATCAAATGCTGTTAGAGCTTTATCAACAAAAATTACAATACCAGTATTAAATGGTATATTACTAAACTTAACTAATGATGGTTTAGAGGTACAAGCAAGTGATAGTGAACTTACAATTAAAACTACTATTGAAGCAAAAAATATAGTAAATATAGAAAAAGAAGGTAGAGCAGTACTTCAAAGTAGATGTTTATTAGAAATAATAAGAAAAATGCCTAGTGAAATTATTAACTTTGAATTAACTGATAATAATAATATAAAAATTTATTCTGATATAAATGAATATGTAATTGAATGTTATAATATTGGGGAATATCCTAATATAGCACTTGAAAAAAGTCAAAATACTATATATTTAGAATCAAAAATTTTAAAAGAAATGATTAATCAAACATCTTATGCTATGAGTATGCAAGAGGTAAGACCTCTTCTTACAGGATTAAATTTAAAAATAAATGGTGATATATTAGAGTGTACAGCTACAGATTCTTATAGATTATCTAAAAAAACTGTTAAATTAAAAGATTCTATAAATAGTAATATAAATATAGTAATACCTGGTAAAAGTGTTAATGAATTAGTATACATTTTAAAAGATGAAGGTAATGTTGAAATAGATTTATTTAAAAATAAAGTTTTATTTCATTATAATAACATATTATTCCAAACTGCCTTATTAAATGGAACTTACCCAGACACTTCAAATTATATTCCAAAAGATTTTAACTATATGATTAACTTAAATTTAAAAGAATTCTATAGTGCAATTGATAGAGCCTCAACAATTATGGTAAGTAAAGATAAAAATATTATTAAAATGGTAATTGATAACAAGAAAATGACACTTTTTGCTGCATCTTCAGATAGTAAAAGTAAAGAAGAATTAACAATTGATTCAAATAATAAAGAAAAGTTAGAAATTAGTTATTCTTCAAAATATATGTTAGATGCATTAAAAGTTCTTGATAGTGAAAATATTATACTTCTTATAAATGGTGATGATAAACCAATAATTATTAATAGTGTAGATGATGATACTATAATTGAATTAATTTTACCAATAAAAACATACTAAGAGACAAAAATCGACAAAGTTTTTGTCTTTTTTATGTTATAACATCCTTGTCAGGGGGAAATTATGGACAAATATATAATAAATGAGAATACTTTAGCATTATTAACTGTAGATAATAAAGTTAAAGTAGTAGAAAAATATATAGATTTTTATATTGAAGGATCTTTAAACAACATTATAAATGATAGTTGTATTTATTATGGAAGCACATTTTTAGGAAGAATGCATAGTGCAAAATCACTACTTGGTATATCAACAAAATTACCAATTATTATTAGTGAAAAAAAAGAGTTAATTTTCTTTCCAACAAATTCTTATAAAAATATAAATTGTGTTTGGATTAATTATATTGAGGTAGATAAATATTATTCTATTAATTCAAAAGAACTAATAATTACATTTTTAAATAAAAAAAAACTTGTAATACCAGTATCTAATAACATTTTTACTAAACAATTATTTAAAGCTTCTAGATTAGATACTATTTTTAAAAGAAATATTAAATAGTTCTTTAATTTAACCTTCATTTGTGGTATAATTGTTGTATGTATAGGAGTACCGGTAAGGGGGTAAAATTAATGATTTTAGTTAAAAAGAGGCAAAAATGATAATATCGAATTTAAGATTATATAATTTTAGAAATTATGAACAATTAAATATTGACTTTTCAAATAATTTAAATATTATATATGGAAATAATGGTACTGGTAAATCAAATTTAATTGAGGCTATTTATCTATTATCTTTGAGTAAATCTTTTAGAACAATGGATGATAAGAATTTAATAAGAAAAAATAATGATGTTTGTTTAGTAAAAGGGGTAGTTGATAATAAAACATACTTTATTGAACTAAACAAAAATTCTAAAAAGTTATTCATTGATAACAAAAAAATAACAAAAGTTGGGGATTTTATTTCTAAAATTAATATTGTTCTTTTTAATCCGTATGATACGAAAATATTTATTGATTCACCAAGTAATCGAAGAAAACTGTTAAATATTGAAATATCGCAAATAAATAGTAATTATATTAAATTAATAAGTGATTATAATAAAATTTTAAAAAATCGCAATGCTTATCTAAAAGAATTATACTTAAATAGTAATGGAAGCTTAGAATATTTAAATATATTAACTCAAAAATTGATTACTTTAGGAATGGAAATTTGTAAGATAAGAGAAAGTTTTATTGATAATATTAACAAAAATTTAACATCTATTTATAAAAATATTTTTGATTACGGAAATTTAGATATTAAATATCGTAGTGATTATAAAAATAAATCATATGAAGATCTTGAAAATGTATATAAAAAGAACTTAAAAACAGAGTTAAATTATCGTAAAACTATGATTGGAGTACACCATGATGATTTTGATTTTATATTAGATGGTTACAATATAAAGGAATATGGTAGTGTAGGTCAACAAAAAAATGCGATAATATCATTTAAACTAGCTGAATTAATTTTAATTAAATTAATTAATGGGAGTTATCCTATATTGATACTTGATGACTTATTTTCAGAGTTGGATAGTATAAAAATAAATAACATCATTAAAATGTTAAATAAAGAAGTTCAAACTTTTATTACAACCACTGATATTAATGATGTTGATAAGAGTTTACTTGAAGAAAGTAATATTTATTATGCTAATAATGGTCAAATAGAAAGGAAGAATTAAGTATGGCAGAACATTATGATGCTTCGGATATTCAAGTACTTGAAGGTTTAGAGGCAGTTAGAAAAAGACCAGGAATGTATATTGGAACAACAGATGTTAAAGGGTTACACCATTTAGTATGGGAAATCGTAGATAATTCAATAGATGAAGCACTTGCTGGTTATTGTAAAAATATTGAAGTAATTGTTAATAAAGATAATTCAATTACAGTAAAAGATGATGGTAGAGGTATACCTGTTGATATTCACCCTAAAACAGGGTTATCTACAGTAGAAACCGTATATACTGTACTTCATGCAGGAGGTAAATTTGGTGGTGGAGGCTATAAAGTTTCTGGTGGTCTTCATGGAGTTGGTGCTTCAGTAGTTAATGCATTATCTTCTTGGGTAGAAGTAAAGGTATTTAAAAATGGTAAAATTTATTTTATTAGATTTGAAAAAGGTGGACATACTGTTGAAAAATTACACGAAATTGGTGATTGTGAACCTAATAGAACAGGAACAACAGTAACATTTAAACCAGACCCAGAAATATTTGATACAACAATTTATGACTATGAAACTCTAAAAGTAAGAATTAGGGAATTAGCCTTTTTAAATAGGGGTTTAAGAATAACTTTAAGAGATGATCGAGATGAAGAAGATACTACTGGAGATACATTTTTATATGAGGGTGGAATATCTGAATATGTAAAATTTATAAATCAAAACAAAACTCCAATTCACGATGATATTATTCATCTTGAAGGTCAAGATTCAGGTGTATTTTTCGAAGTTGCACTACAATACAATGATGGTTATAGTGACAATATTTACTCATTTGTTAATAATATAAATACTCACGATGGTGGAACACACGAAGAAGGAGTACGTAGAGCATTAACGAGAGTTATTAACAATTATGCAAGAAAGGCTAATTTACTTAAAGATAAAGATGAATCTTTAACAGGTGATGATGTTAAAGAAGGTTTAACAATGATTATTTCTTGTAAACATCCAAATCCTCAGTTTGAAGGTCAAACAAAAGGAAGATTAGGTAATTCAGAAGTTAGAAAACTTGCAGATAATGTCTTTTCTGAAGGGTTTGAGAAGTTTCTTTTGGAAAATCCAGCTGATGCTAAAATAATTGTTGAGAAAGCAATGCTTGCTTGTAGAGCCAGAAATGCAGCAAAAAAAGCAAGAGAGATTACTCGTAAGACTGATTTAGCAGTTACAAATTTCTTTGGAAAACTTTGCGATTGTAAAAGTAAAGATCCAAATGAATGTGAAATATTTATAGTCGAGGGTGATAGTGCAGGTGGATCTGCAAAAAAGAGTCGTGATTCTTTAAGACAAGCAATACTTCCTCTTCGTGGTAAAATATTAAATGTTGAGAAAAACAGGTTAGATAGAGCGTTAAATAATGAAGAAATTAGATCTATTATTACTGCTTTTGGTACAGGTATTGGTGAGGAATTTAATTTAGATAAACTTCGTTATAATAAAATAATAATTATGACCGATGCCGATGTCGATGGAGCTCATATTAGAATTCTTCTTTTAACACTATTTTACCGCTTTTTTAGACCGATTGTTGAGGCAGGACACGTATATGCCGCACAGCCTCCATTATTTAGAATAAGGTATGGAAAAACAAGAAAATATGTACTTGATGAAAAGGAAAGAGATGCATATCTAAATAGTTTACCTGAAAATATTAGGAATAGAGTTGAAATAACAAGAATGAAAGGTCTTGGTGAAATGGACCCTGAAGAACTAAATGAAACAACAATGGACATTGAAAAAAGAACTCTTCGTAAAATCGTTGTTGAAGATTGTATGATGGCTGACGAAATATTTAGTAAATTAATGGGTGATGAAGTTGAACCAAGAAGAACATTTATTGAAGAAAACGCAATTAATGTTCAAAACTTAGATATATAGGAGGTTTAAATGGATAATAATGATAATATTAATACAATAGATGATGAAAATATTGAAAATGAAGAACTAATCGAAGATATTGATTACGGTGGAGAATTTCACGAAAAAGATAAGCATATCGAAAATAATATTGTTAGTGAAGTAAAAACATCATTTTTAGATTACTCAATGAGTGTTATAACATCAAGAGCATTACCAGATTTAAGAGATGGGTTAAAGCCCGTACATCGTAGAATTTTATGGTCAATGTATGAAGAAGGTAATACCCCTGACAAACCTCATAAAAAATCTGCAACTACAGTTGGTTATGTTATGGGACATTACCATCCACACGGAGACTCATCAATTTATGATGCAATGGTTAGACTTGCTCAAGACTTTAATCAGCGTTATATGCTTGTTGATGGTCATGGAAACTTCGGTACAATCGAAGGTGACTCACCAGCTGCTTACCGTTATACAGAAGCAAGACTTGCCAAGATTTCTTTGGAACTTTTAAGAGATATTCAAAAAGATACTGTTGATATGGATGATAACTATACTTCAACAGAAAAAGAACCAAAAGTTTTACCAAGTAGATTTCCAAATATTCTAGTTAATGGATCAATGGGTATTGCAGTTGGTATGGCAACAAATATTCCACCTCATAATTTAGGTGAGGTAATTGATGGTTGTGTTGCTTATATTGATAATCCAGACATTGATACATTAGGGTTAATGCATTTTATAAAAGGGCCAGATTTTCCAACTGGTGGTATTATTTTAGGTAACTCAGGTATAAAAAAAGCCTATGATACCGGTAGAGGAACAATAACAATTCGAAGTAGGGCTGTTATCGAGGAACAAAAAGGACATAATGTTATAGTTATTACTGAAGTTCCTTATGGTGTTAATACTGCAGAATTAAAAGATAAAGTTGCAGAACTTGTTCATAATAAGGTTCTTGATGGTATTTCTGATTACCATACTGATTTAAAAAATGGTATCAAAATTACAATTACCTTAAAGAAAGATGCAAATCCTCAAGTTATTTTAAATAATTTATATAAGCATACTGCATTTCAAATATCTTACGGAATTATTTTCTTAATGCTTGATGGTTTAACTCCAAAAACACTTGGATTAAAAGATATTATATCAAAATATATTGATTTCCAAAGAGAAGTAATTATTCGTAGAACTAAATTCGATTTAGGAAAAGCCGAAGCAAGAGTTCATATTTTAGAGGGATTAAAGATAGCATTAGATCATATTGATGATGTTATTAAGATAATTAAATCCTCAAAAACAGACGAAATTGCTAAAAAAGAATTAAATTTAAGATATGGTTTAGATGATATTCAATCTGAAGCAATTCTTGAAATGAAATTAAAACGTTTAACAGGACTTGAAAGAGATAAAATAGAATCTGAATTAAATGATTTATTAAAATTAATTGATGAATTAAAAGCAATTTTAAGTAGTCCACAAAAAATTGATGAAATAATTAAGAATGAAATGTTAGAAATCAAGAATAAATATGCTGATGAAAGAAGAACTAATATAGATATGACAGCTATTGATTATATTGATGATGAATCATTAATATCTGAGGAAAATATAATGGTTGTATTAACTAAAAAAGGCTATATTAAGAGAACTAAACCAGATGTATTTAGGACTCAAAATCGTGGTGGAATGGGAGTTAAAGGTATTACTACAAACGATGAAGACTTCGTTGATCAGGCTTGTAATTTATCTACTCACGATCATATTTTATTCTTTACGAATAAAGGTAAGGTATACAGAATGAAAGGTTATGAAGTTCCAGAATTCTCAAGAACTTCAAAAGGACTTCCTATTATTAACTTATTACCTTTATTAAAGGATGAATTTGTAACATCAATTGTATCAATTTCAAAAGACTCTACAAAAGATTATTTATTCTTTGCTACAAAGAAGGGAATTGTTAAGAAAACTAGTATAAATGAATTTGAAAATATTAGAACTTCAGGCAAAATATGTATTAGTTTAAAAGATAATGATGAACTTATTGGTGTAAGGCTTGCTTCTAATAACGATTTAATATTATTAGGCTCAAGTAGTGGAAAACTTGTTAAATTTAACGAAAATGAAGTTAGAACAATGGGTAGAACTGCTTCAGGTGTAAGAGGTATTAATCTTGATGGCGGTGAATGTATTTGTTTAGAAACAGTTAAGGAATCTAATACAATACTAATTGTTACTGAGTTAGGATATGGTAAACAAACTCTAGTTTCAGAATATCGTCAAACAAAAAGAGGTAGCAAAGGTGTTAAAGCATTAAATGTTACTGAAAAGAATGGTAATTTAGTATCTGTAAAAGTATCTGATGAAAATAAAGAATTAATTTTAATGACTAATTCAGGTATTACAATTAAGATGCCTATTTCACAAATTTCTACTTTGGGTAGAGCAACTCAAGGTACTAGACTTATTCATTTAAAAGATAATCAAAAGGTAACTGCAATAAGTATTGTAGATAAAAACCTTGATGAAGAATCTACTAACGAAGAATAATAATAGCAATGTTTCACGTGAAACATTGCTTATTTTTTGCCTAACTTATGCCAAAAAACAGCGTTTTTTGGCATAAGCTTTTTACAAAATTTAAATAAATAATACAATTTTTACGTTATATGATTTTAATATTAAATAGATTTTGTTTAATAGTTTTATCAAGTAAAGTACATATATTGAACCTAATGTTTCACGTGAAACATTAGGTAAAATTTCCCTAATATATGCTAAAAAATAGCATTTTTTGTTAAAAAAAATAATGTCATAATCTAATTAAATTATCATATTATAAGATACTACTGTTTACTTAATTTATTTTAATATTATATATGAAGATATGTATTTCATCACCAATGTTTCACGTGAAACATAGTGGATTTTTTGGCTAAAATATGCCTGAAAATGTGTATTTATATAGTAAACTGATTTATTATATGAAGTATCATATAAAATAATAATGTTTATATATATAATAATTGTATTGCAAGTACAATGTTTCACGTGAAACATTGATTAAAAATTCCCTAAAATATGCCAAAAAACAGTCTTTTTTGTTTCAAAAAAAATTTCAAAATCTAATTAGATTCTATATTATAAAACACTATTGCTTGCTCAATTTTATTTTAATATTATATATGAAGATATGTATTTCATCACCAATGTTTCACGTGAAACATTGACTAAATTTTGCCTAACTTATGCCAAAAAACCGACTATTTTTTAAAATTTTTATCAAAAATACTTGCCAATTATTATATAATTTGTTATTATTTATTTGTGCAACAAATATATTGTAAACTGGTCAGGTTAGGAATAAAGCAGCCATATCAATCAATGTTTGTGTGCACTTTTTTTGAGGTTAAAAATGAATGAAAAATTTTTAAATATTTTAATTAAAGAATGTAAAAAAGCATTCAAAAAAGACGAAGTACCAATTGCGTGTATTATAACTAAAAATAATAAAATAATATCAAAATCTCATAATTTAAAACATAAAACAAATTTTATATTAAATCACGCAGAGGTTTTAGCAATAAAAAAAGCTGCAAAAAAAAATAAAGATTGGCGACTAAATGGTTATGACATGTATGTTACATTAGAACCATGTGATATGTGTAAAGAAATTATTAAACAATCAAGAATTGATAATGTATACTATTTAGTGAATTCAAATTTTAAAAAAGTTAATACATATAATACAAATTATAAAAAACTAGAGATTGATAATAATTTTTTTAATGAAATAATTAATAATTTTTTTGCTAATAAAAGATAGTAAAATTGTTGATTGATTGGTATAATATATAAAGAGACGGAGGTACAATGAATTATAAAGTTTTATACAGAAAATATCGTCCTAAAACATTTGATGAAATTGTCGGACAAAATAATATTATTACTTTACTAAAAGATAGCATTATTAATAATAAAATTTCTCATGCATATATATTTTCAGGTCCTAGAGGAACAGGTAAAACAAGTACTGCAAAGATATTTGCAAAAGCAATTAACTGTTTAAATAATACAAATGGTAATCCTTGCTTAAATTGTGAAATTTGTAGTAATTTTAATTTAAATAATGATATATATGAAATAGATGCAGCATCAAATACTGGGGTAGATCAAATTAGAGAAATAATTGATAATGTAAAACTATCTCCAATAACATCTAAATATAAGGTATATATAATTGATGAAGTTCATATGCTAAGCACAAGTGCTTTTAATGCATTACTTTTAACTCTAGAGGAACCACCTTCACATGTAGTATTTATTTTAGCAACTACCAACATTGAGGATGTTCCAATAACAGTGTTATCAAGATGTCAAAGACTTGATTTTCGCAAAATTTCTAATAAAGATATTCATGAACAATTAAAAAAAGTATCTAAAGAGGAAAATATTGATATTTCTGATGAAGCAATCGATGAAATTACTAATTATTCTGATGGTGGAATGCGTGATGCACTAAGTATTTTAGATCAATTATCAAAACTTAATAAAAGGGTAGAGTACGATGATGTAATCTCTACTTTAGGTACAATATCCAATAATGATATTAAAACATTAATTGATGATATGAATGAAAATAATGCTGAAAATATTATAAAATTTGTTGATAGATGTAGAGATTTAAATGTTGATTATAAAACTTTAGTAAAAAAAATTATAAAAGAGATAAATACACACGCAGTTGATATTAAATTAAATAGAAAAATAGATAATATTGATTATGACACTTATCAAGAATTAAGTTTTAAACTAACAGAATCATTATATAAAACTAATATAAATGTTGATATATTTGGTATGCTTGAACTTATTTTATTAAGTTATATTAATACTAATGTTAATAAAAACACTCAATCAAGTGTCAAAAATGAAGTTAATAATTCTAAAATTATTGTTGAAAATCAAGAAAAAGTATCTACCAATGTTAAAATAGTTGAAAAAACACCAAAAATTGAATACAATTTAACTAATTTGGAAAGTATTCGTATTAATAACTGCTTTGTTAATGCCTCAAAAGAAGAAAAGATTAAATCATCTGAAAAGTGGAATGAATTTTTAAACACATATGAAAACAAAAAAATTCTAGGTTTAATTGAAGATGCAAAAGTAGTTTTAGCTTCATCAGAAATTATCGTACTATTAACTCAAATAACTGCATTAGTTAATGAAATTAATGCAAATATTAGTTCGCTTGAAGACGATTTTAATAAATCTAACAATACAAATTATAAATTTATTGCTACAAGTAATGAAAACTGGCTAAATGAAATGGAAAAATATAAAAATAATATAAAAAATAATATAAAATATCAATTTATTGAAGAAAATACACAAAATATAGAATATGATGATATAATAGATGTGTTCAATAAAAAAAAGATTGAAGAAAGTTAAGGAGGAATATTTTTATGAATATGCAACAAATAATGCAACAAGCACAAAGAATGCAAAAAGATATTATGAATAAAAAAGGCGAGTTAGATGCAATGACATTTACTGGTAAATCTGAATGGATTGAGGTCACTTTTAAAGGTGATAAGGACATTCAAAGTGTAAATATAATAAATGATAATGCTTTTGACAAAGAAAATAAAGAAATATTATCTGATATGATTTTAATTGCCGTAAAAGATGCTTTAAAACAAATTGATAAAGAAACTGAAAATAAATTGGGTAAATACTCTAATATGGGCGGTTTATTTTAATGTATCCTAAGGTTTTAGAGGAATTAATTAGTTGTTTTAAAAAGTATCCTACAATAGGTGAAAAAAGTGCTGAAAGACTAGCTTTAGCAACATTGGACTTATCCGAAGAAGAACTAAATAACTTTAGTAACACTTTGATTAAAGCAAAAAAAGTACTTAAACCTTGCAAAATATGTTGTAATCTTACTGATAAAGATATATGTGACATTTGTAATGATGAAAATAGAAATAAAAATATAATTTGTGTAGTTGAAGATTATAAAAGTCTTATTTCTTTTGAAAAAGCTGGTAATTATAAAGGCGTTTATCACGTTTTAAATGGGTTAATTTCTCCGATTGATAATGTATCTCCACAAGATATCAACATATCATCGTTGGTGAAAAGAATTGAGAAATTAGATAAACCAGAAATAATAATTGCTCTTCGCTCATCAATTGAAGGTCAAACCACAACTTTATATATTAAGCAAATATTTGAAAATAAAGGTGTAACAATATCAAGATTATCTTATGGTATTCCAATGGGTGCTGAAATTGATTATTTGGATGTTTTAACGCTTGATAAGGCATTAAGTGATAGAAAAATAATATCATAAACATCCATTTTTTTCATATTATGTAATGATGAAATATGATAAAAAAATTATTTATTGTAGTTAGAAAAGTAGTAATATCTATATGTATCTTATATGCAGTAAATTTATTACTGTCATCTTTAAATATTATTATTCCTATTAATTTAATTTCAATTTTAGTTGTATCTTTACTTGATTTTCCAGGTCTTTGTGGTATTGTAATATTATATTTATTAATTTAAGAGGTTTATATGAGGTTAAATAATGTATTTGAAAATTTGTATACTTTATATCGTGAGAATAAACTTGCTCACGCTTATTTGCTTGAAACAAATGATATTCAAAAATGTTTAATTGATTTAAAAACTTTTGTAAAAAATATCTTTTCTGAAATAGAAAATATTGATGCATTAGTTGATAATAATTATTTACCTAGTCTAAAAATTATCGAAACTACTGAAAAAACTATAAAAAAAGATGTAGTATCTGATATTCAAAAAGCTTTTAATTTATGTTCTTTATATGCATCTCAAAATATTTATGTTATTGTAAGTCCTGAAAAAATGAATAGTTCTGCTTATAATCACATGCTTAAGTTTTTAGAGGAACCCGAAGATAATATTATTGGTTTTTTTATAACCAATTCTAAAGAAAATATAGCTCCAACGATTTTAAGTAGACTTGAAATTTTAAAAGTAAACTATCAGGAATCTGATGATTTTAATTCTTACGGATTAAGTAAAGAAGAATATAATCAAGTTTTAAATGATGCTAGTGAATTTTTAAGCAAAATAGAACTAGATAATTCTAATATAATTTTATATAATAATAGTGTAATTTTAAAAAAATATGTTGATAAAACAAACTTGATTACCTTAATAAAGGTTTTATATGATTGTTACCATCAAAAATTGTTTACAAATAATGTCCTGAATAGTAAAATACTTAAAAAGCTTACTATTATTAACGATTATTTGTATAAATTACAATATAATGTTAATTTAAGTTTGTTATTAAGTGGATTAACACTAGAGTTAGGAGAAGTAAATGAATAGTTATGCAGTAATATATAAAGGAAATAATAAATTATATTATTTTAAAAGTTCAGAAAAGTTTGAAATTGATGATGAAGTTATTGTTGATACTGATAAAGGAGAACAATATGCTAAAATCGTAAAGATTGTTGATTCATTAAAAACTGATGATTTAAAAGAAATTTTACGAAAGGCCACAAAAGAAGATCAAGATAATTTCTATACTAATATAAAAGATGCTGAACTTGCATTAGTAAAAGCAAGAAATTTTGCTAAAGAGTTAGATTTAAATATGAATATAATAAATGCTCAATTTACTTTAAATAGAGCGCAACTTCTATTTAATTTTTATGCTGAAGAAAGAGTTGATTTTCGTGAGCTAGCACGAAAACTTGCTGGTCAATTTAGAACACGTATTGAACTTCGTCAAATAGGAGCAAGAGATAAAGCAAAACAAGTTGGTGGTATTGGTGTTTGTGGTCGAAAACTATGTTGTTCAAATTTTTTAAATCAATTCGATTCTATCACAATGAATATGGCAAAAGATCAAAATTTAGCACTTAACCCATCAAAAATAAATGGTTGTTGTGGAAGACTTTTATGTTGTTTAGGTTATGAAGATGATGAATATATTAAATGTGGAAAAAATTTAAAATCTGTAGGTAGTATAATTAAATACAAAGGAAAAGATGCTACAGTTATTGGTGTTGATATTTTAAATAAGAAGTATAAAATAATTGTTGATGAACAAAAGATTTTAGTAGATGCAGAAGAGATTATAAATGATAGTAAAAAATGATTTATATGATTATAAAAATCGATACATTTATCAAGATACTGATTTTTTTAAGTTTTCAATAGATTCAATTTTATTAGCCGAGTTTGTTGATAGAAAAGATTTAAAAGGAAATATATTAGATATTTGCACAGGAAATGGAGCTGTATCACTTATTTTGGCAGAATATACCAAAAATAATATTATAGGGTTTGAAATTCAAAAGAAAATTGCATATTTAGCACAATTGTCAGTTGATGAAAATAATCTTACAAAGCAAATAAAAATCATTAATGATGATGCAAAAAACTTGAATAAATTTTATGATTCAGGTTATTTTAATACTATAGTTTGTAATCCACCTTACTTTGAATACAATGGTAATATGGTAAATCTTCAAGAAGAAAAAACTATTGCTAGACACGAAGTATACTTAACATTAGAAAATATATTTCAAATTGCAGATTATGCTTTATCATCAAAAGGGGCTATTTATATAGTTAATCGAGCACAAAGATTAGATGAACTAATCATACTTGGAAATAAATATAATATAGGTATAAAAAAAATTCAGTTAATTAAAACAAAAAAAGACAGAGCACCATCTTTAGTAATCGTGAAGGCTGTTAAAAATTCTAAAAAGCACGTTATTATTAACGATGTAGTTAATATAGAAAATATGCAAACATATCAAAATATTTTTAAAGGAGGAAGTAATGAAGTTAATCGTGGGACTAGGTAATCCTGGTAAAGAATATGAAAAATCAAGACATAATGTTGGATTTATTATTTTAGATAGTTATTTTAATGGTGAAAAATGGCATACTAAAGATAATTATGAATTTTTAGAAAAAAATATTAATAATGAAAAAGTAATTTTTATTAAACCATTAACTTTTATGAATTTATCAGGTTTAGCAGTGCAAAAAGTGGTTAATTTTTATAAAATTCCAACTGAAGATATTTTAATAATTCATGATGATTTAGATTTACCAGAAAAAACCGTTAGATTTAAATATAACTCTT
>ULJQ01013464.1_pt1 | contig 28882 bp, 20 predicted proteins | sample 1950941 | NCBI WGS metagenome assembly ULJQ01 (sample SAMEA4835479, study PRJEB28245) | human gut metagenome | biome: gut microbiome; material: fecal sample | place: Denmark | collected 2008
CGCACCTGCACCCTGAGCAACAGGCTTAAGCGGAGCAATCAGTTTCTGAAACAGGGATTTTAATCTATGGGGCGTACGCCCCGCACTAGGCACGTCTTTGTCTTCTGGTTGGGTAATCTGGCCCACTTGGATGAGTGTCAGTTCCACCAACAGTCGTTTGTTGGAGCTCTGTCGGTATTGCACATCACAATCGTTCATGATTTTGAGTGCCTTATATAAAAAAGGTGTAGGAGCAGCCTGTGCTTGTGCCTGATATTTGGCTTTCTGCTCGTCGCTGGTTTCCAAGAGAGGCAAGGTCTGTGGGTCTTTTGCCATCATGACATTACGAACATGCTGGGCAAGACCTTGGATGAGGATGCCACCGTCGAAACCTTTGTTGATGATGTTGTTGAGGAGTACCATCATCTCGCTTACCTTGTTGGCGAGAGCTAAATCGACAAACTTGAAATAGTTGTCGCTGTCGAGCACATTGAGGTCTTCGATGACTTTCTTGTAGGTGATGTCGCCTTGGCAGAAGCTGGCAGCCTGGTCGAAGATGGAGAGTGCATCACGCATACCGCCATCTGCCTTTTCGGCGATGACAGCCAATGCTTGCTCTTCATATTTGATACCTTCTTTCTCAGCTACCATGGCAAGGTGCTTGATGGTGTTTGGCACCGTCATGCGCTCGAAGTCATAAATCTGACAACGGCTGAGGATGGTTGGCAGAATCTTGTGCTTCTCGGTAGTGGCGAGGATGAAGATGACATGCGAAGGTGGCTCCTCCAATGTCTTCAGAAAGGCATTGAAGGCTGCGGAACTGAGCATGTGGACCTCATCGATGATAAACACCTTGTACTTGCCTACCTGAGGAGGTATGCGGGTCTGTTCCATGAGGGCCTTGATTTGCTCGACGCCATTGTTGCTGGCGGCATCCAACTCAAAGATGTTGAAGGAACGCTGCTCATTGAACGCCTTGCAACTTTCACACTCGTTGCAAGCCTCACCGTCTTCACGGGGATGCTCGCAGTTGATGGTCTTGGCGAAAATACGGGCACAGGTTGTCTTGCCCACACCACGTGGACCACAGAAAAGGTAGGCGTGAGCGAGCTTTCCGCTCTTCACGGCATTCTTCAAAGTCGTGGTCAAAGCACTCTGTCCTACTACGGAGTCGAAGCTCATCGGACGGTACTTTCTTGCAGAAACAATGTATTCTTCCATTATTTTTTCTTAAATGATGATGCAAAGATAACAAAAAAATATTATCTTTGCAAAAAAATAAGGAAATAAATGAGTAAACAATTAGGCGTAATCTGGAGTTATCTCTCTCATTATAAGTATCTTATAGTGATAATTGTGGGAGTTTTGGTGGTAGGTGTTATTGACGACAATAGCATCTGTCAGCACGTGAAATACCAAATTCAGATCAGCAACTTGCGTTCTGAGATAAAAAAATACACGGCGAGATACACCGAGGATTCCAAGGTGTTGAGAGAGATGCGCATGGGTACCAAGGCTTATGAGAAGATAGCAAGAGAACGCTATTTCATGAAAGCCGATGATGAGGATATCTTTGTGCTGAGTACAGATTTGCCTAAAAATAATGATGAAGAGATAGAAAATGAAACAGTTGAGTAAAGTACAGAGTGCTATTTTCTTGTTGGGCGGTGTGCTGATGGTTGTCGGCGCAGGTTGCTTTGCATTTGGTTTCATCCATCCACAGATGTTGCTTTATACCTGCTGGGTGTTCTTGTTGGGTACGGTATTGTTTAGTGTGATGCAGTCCATCCAACTCTATGAGGGAAAGTCCATGGTCATCCATCGCTTGAAGCGTATTCAGGCGGTAGCTGACATCTGTTTTGTGTTGTCGGGCATCTCGATGGTCGATACGGTATATGCTTTTGCTCGTCATTGGTTCTCCAATTATGAGACCTACATTACCTATTTTTATAATAAGTGGGTTTTGCTGCTTCTCATCGCAGCCTTGTTGGAGCTATATACTACACATCGCATTTCAGCTGAGTTGAAGAAGGAAATTGCCAAAAAATACTAAATAGTTGCAATATTCAATTAAATAGCATAAATTTTTTTCCGTACTTCAATATAAGGTTGTACTTTTGTTACCCGAAATACAGAAAGCTTATGAATAAAATACTTTATGCGTTCATCACCTTGTTGGCAATGACCTCATGTGCCAATAGCTATAACGTCCAAGGAACTTCCAACGTGAGTACTTTGGATGGGCGTATGCTATACCTGAAAACCTTAAAAGGAAACGAATTCAAAAATATAGATTCGTGTGACGTTGTCCATGGACAGTTCCATTTCAGTGGCAACCTAGATTCCGTGAAGATGGCAAATATTTTTATGGATGATGCTCAGGTGCTCCCTTTGGTGCTGGAAAGTGGCGATATCACTGTTAAGCTCGATGATACACAGCGTATCGTTAGTGGTACGCCTCTCAATGATAAGTTGTTTGCTTTCTTGAAGAAATACCAACAGCTGCAAAACCAGCAGATGGAATTGGTACATAAGCATGACCAAGCTATCATGGATGGTAGCGACATGAATGTGGTGGTGCAGAAGTTGAATGAGGAAGCGATGAAGTTGGCTGATCAAGAAGATAAATTGGTGACCACCTTTGTGACCGATAACTTTGACAATGTCTTGGGTCCTGGTGTCTTCTTTATGTTGACCGTGCAAGAGGAATACCCAATGCTGACTCCATGGATAGAAGACATCATGAGCAAGGCTACTGATACCTTCAAGAATGATCCATACGTGAAGGACTTCTATCAGAAGGCACAAGAGAACCAACAGATTATGAATGGAACTCGCGATGCAGAGATGGCTGCTCCATCCGTGCAAGCTCCTCAGATAGACCCTAATGCAGCTCCAGTTCCTACAGCCAACGACTTGGCTAAACCTACTATTCCAGAGAAAGAACCGGGTCAGGAGAATGCAATGGGAAAATAATCCATAGCAAAATGTATATAGCATGAAAATATTGATAAAAGATGGCATCATCGTCAACGAGGGACGCTCTTTCGAGGGCGACCTCTTGGTAGATGATGAACAAATTTCCGAAATATATGAAGGTGAAGCTCCCCGTGGTGTCTGTGATCGAGTAATTGATGCCTCGGGGTGTTTTGTTTTGCCAGGTGTCATTGACGATCATGTTCATTTTCGTGAACCGGGCTTGACACGCAAGGCTGATATCGAGAGTGAGAGTAGGGCGGCTGCATTCGGTGGCGTTACCTCTTACTTCGAAATGCCTAATACCCAGCCTCAAACCACCACGTTGGAGACATTGGAGGAAAAGTTCGCTTTGGCAAAGGAGAAAAGTCATGTGAACTATAGTTTCTTCTTCGGGGCTACTAATGATAACGTGGAATTGTTCGAGAAGTTGGATAAGAATAGAATCCCAGGTATCAAACTCTTTATGGGTTCGAGTACTGGTAATATGCTTGTCGATCAATATGATGCCTTGCAGAAAATCTTCCAGACTGCCCATCGCTTGGACTTGCCTGTGATGACTCATTGTGAGGATACCGACATCATCAACCGTAATATGGCAGCCTACAAGGAAAAGTATGGGGAAGACCCGGATGTGAAGTATCATCCGGAGATTCGAAGTGCTGAGGCTTGTTTGGAGAGTAGTCGATTGGCGGTAAAGCTCGCCAAGGAATCGGGGGCACGCTTGCATATCGCTCACTTGACAACGGCGCAGGAATTGGAACTCTTGGGCAAGGATGACAATATCACGGGCGAGGCTGTGATTGCTCACCTCTTTTTCACCGATAAGGACTATGCAACCAAGGGCTCGCTCATCAAATGTAATCCTGCCGTGAAGACCTTAAACGACAGAACGGCTTTGCGACAGGCTTTGAATGATGGCAGAATCGCAGTCATTGGTACCGACCATGCTCCCCATGAATGGAAAGACAAGCAGGGAGGATGCGCCAAGGCTGCTTCTGGAATGCCTATGATACAGTTCTCCTTGGTTACCATGTTGGAATTGGTGGACGAGGGGGTGCTTTCCATCCAAAAGATGGTGGAACTGATGTCGCATCGTCCAGCGAGTTTGTTCGGGGTGGCACGACGTGGCTATTTGCGTAAGGGATACCAGGCAGACATTGTCATTGTGCGCCCTCATTCTCCTTGGACTGTTACCAAGGATGAAATACAAAGCAAGTGCTTGTGGAGTCCGATGGAGGGACATGAATATCAGTGGCGAGTGGAGCAAACGCTCTGCAATGGACACATTATATATAATAAAGGTGTATTCGACGCTTCCTATCGAGGTGAAGAAATCGCTTTCAGAGAGGATGTTTGATGATTGGTAACAAGGAATATTCGTCGAGGAAAATACTGGCATACGAGATTTCTGAGGTGACTCCCTATATCAACTGGCTTTATTTTTACCATGCCTGGGGATTGAGTGGAAAACCCAAGGAAGAAAAGGAAAAAATGCAGAATGAAGCGCTCGGCATGTTGGAGTCTTGGCAAGGTAAGTATCATACCCATGGTATCTTTCGATTGCTGGAGGCGAATAGTGAGGGCGACGATATCGTCTTGTTTGATGGCTCTTCTATAACTAGGATTCCGATGCTTCGCCAGCAGAAGGCTTCTTCGGAAGGTGAACCCAACTTATGCTTGGCAGACTTCATCCGTCCGCTATCGCAACAAAAGCGAGACCAGTTGGGCTTGTTCTGTACGACGGTAGATGCCGAGATTGTGGAGCTGTATCATCAGGATGATTATCTCTCCATGTTGGCGCAAACCTTATGCGACCGATTGGCGGAAGCATCGGCGGAAAGACTGCATGAACAGGTGAGGAAAGAGCTTTGGGGATATGCCCCAGATGAGCATCTGACCATGGAACAGTCTCATCGAGAGGAATACCAAGGTATTCGTCCAGCAGTGGGTTATCCTTCGATGCCAGATACGAGTGTGAATTTCATCCTCAATGAATTGCTAGGGATGAAGGATGTGAACATCCGACTTACCGAAAGTGGTATGATGACACCTCATTCCAGTGTGTCGGGATTGATGTTCGCCCATCCGAAGGCTCGGTATTTCGAGTTGGGTAAGATAGGAGAAGACCAGTTGAGGGACTATGCCAAAAGACGAGGCATTCCATTGGAATTGATGAGACGTTTCTTGCAATCTAGTTTGTTGAAGAAGTAAGTCCCTGTCTTACAAATGGGGAGAGTCTAAAGAAAAAACATATATGATACATAGAATACTCATTCCGGTAGTCCTAGGCATTCTGTTGCCTTACTTATGGATAGATAGGAGTGAAGGAAAAAAAAGGGGATGGCGAAAGAGATGCTTGATATGGTGTCCGGCTGTGATGATGTTGGGCTATAGCATCTACTTGGCACTGCTGCCAGACTTTGTACCAAAGAATCCATTACTGGTGGATGTTTGGTTTGGGATGATGGCGGTGTGTGCGGTGCCAGAGTTTGTCTATGCTTTCTGTAGTTTCTTGGGGAAATGTTGCCAGCGGTATCTCCATACAAGAAAAAACTATGGACGAAAGGTGGGACTGGTCTTGGCTGCCATAGCCTTTGTCTCGTTTGTCTATGGATTCACTTGGGGATTTCAGAAGTTGGAGGTGAAGCATATCACCGTTTATGTGCCTGATTTGCCTAAAGGGTTTGATGGGTATCGCATCGTACAGTTCAGCGACATTCACATGGGTTCCTATTATGGTTGGCGTCGTGGCATACCGCAGCGTGACATCGACAGTATTCAAGCACAACATGCTGACATGATCTGCTTTACGGGTGATTTGCAGAATGCTCATCCATCGGAGTTACCCCCCTTCCGCAGTTTGCTTGCCAGTTTGAAGGCGAAGGATGGCGTGTATAGTGTGTTGGGCAACCACGATTATAGCTATTATGTGAAAGCCTCGGCAGAAGAAAAGGGCGCTATCGAGAGACAAGTGCAAGATTTCGAGCGAAGCTTGGGATGGCAATTGCTCAATAATGAGCATGTGATTGTGCATCGTGGTCGTGACTCTATCTATGTGGCAGGTACGGAAAACTATGATAAGCCTAAGCATACAAATGTAGTCAGGGCTCTTGATGGTATCAAACCAGGAAGTTTCGTCTTGATGCTCCAGCATATTCCGACCCAGTGGAAGAAAATGACACCTTCTACGATCAATGAGGAGTACGGTTCGAAAGACAGCAGTCTAGTGGCTCCTCAACTCACATTGAGTGGGCATACCCATGCAGGGCAAGTGGAAATCTTGGGTGTGCGGCCTACTATCTTTGCTGCTTATGATTACGGACTTTATGAGCGGGAGGGATGTCAACTTTATACGACGGCAGGACTGGGAGGTGTGGTTCCAATCCGTATTGGTGCCACTGCCGAGATTGTCGTCATTACTCTAAAAAGAAAAAGGTAATATAATTATGAAATATCTGTATCGTTTATATCAGCTTTTGGTTTGTTTGCCAATCTTGCTTTTGGCAAGCGTGATTACAAGTTTGGTTACCGTATTGGGTTGTATGATTGGCAATGGCCATTTCTGGGGATATTATCCTGGAAAGCTGTGGTCACAGCTTTGGATTCGTATTCTTTTGCTGCCTGTCAAGGTGGAGGGACGAGAGAACTTGGACAAGAAGCAGAGCTATGTCTTTGTAGCCAACCATCAGGGTGCATTCGATATTTTCCTCATCTATGGTTTCTTGGGTAGAAACTTCAAGTGGATGATGAAGAAGGGCTTACGCAAGGTGCCATTGGTAGGTGTTGCTTGCGAGTATGCTCACCACATTTTCGTTGATAAGAGCGGTCCTTCCAAGATTCGTGCTTCTTACGACAAAGCTCGTGAGGAATTGAAGGAGGGTATGTCGTTGGTGGTATTTCCAGAGGGCGCTAGAACTTTTACGGGACACATGGGTGTCTTCCGACGTGGAGCCTTTATGTTGGCAGATGAACTTCAGTTGCCGATTTGCCCACTTACCATCAATGGTAGTTTCCAGGTGAAGCCACGCATGAAGGACATCTATTGGGCGTTCTGGCATCCATTGAAGTTGACTATCCACAAACCGATAGCTCCGATAGGCAAGGGAACGGAGAACATCAAGAACCAGATGACTCAGAGTTATGATGCCATTATGGGCGGTTTGGATGCCGAGTATCAAGGATTTGTGGAAAATCCTGACCAATAAATGCAAAAATATTCAAAAAACAAGAGCATTTGAGATATTTATCGTATCTTTGCAAAAGATAGACTGCATCTTCCTTGCAGATTTAGATACATTGTTATAATCATATAATAAGAAAAGGTATGAAGAGCGATAGCATAGTCATTATTCCTACTTACAATGAGAAGGAAAATATAGAGAAAATCATTCGAGCCGTGTTTGGACTTGAAAAGGATTTTGATATACTTGTGATAGATGACGGTAGTCCTGATGGCACTGCCGCTATCGTGAAGTCTTTGATAGCAAATGAGTTTGCCGACCGCTTGCACATCTTGGAACGTTCGGGCAAGTTGGGCTTGGGTACGGCTTATATCACTGGATTCAAGTGGTCCTTGGAGCAAGGTTATGACTTTATCTTCGAGATGGATGCCGACTTTAGTCATGATCCTAATGACTTGCCACGTCTTTATGCTGCTACGCATGATGAAGGATATGATGTGGCTGTAGGCTCTAGATATGTATCAGGTATCAATGTTGTCAACTGGCCTATCGGTCGTGTCTTGATGAGTTACTTCGCTTCCAAGTACGTTCGTATTGTCACTGGTTTCAAGGTGCACGATACAACGGCGGGATTCGTATGCTATCGTCGTAAGGTGTTGGAAACAATACACTTGGACGAGATTCGCTTCAAGGGATACGCTTTCCAGATAGAGATGAAATATACTGCTCATAAGATAGGTTTCAAAATCAAAGAGGTACCTGTCATCTTTGTCAACCGCCGTGAGGGTGTGAGCAAGATGAATGGTGGAATCTTCGGCGAGGCTTTCTTTGGCGTAATGCGTCTTCGCTTGGATGGATGGTTTAAGAAATATCCTAAGATAAAATAAAGTGACTATACAAGAAATAGAAAATATCTATAGTCGTTCGCCACAGGCGAAGGCTTTCATGGACTTAATACAGAAAAAACGGTTGAAATCCGTTTTCTTGCAGGGATTGGTGTGTTCTTCCGCACCAATCTTTTTTGCTTCCATATACCCACAACTCAAGCAGACGGTACTTTTCGTGCTTGAGGATGCTGATGAGGCTGGTTATTTTTATCATGACTTGATGCAGGCTTTGGGACAAGAGAATGTGTTCTTCTTTCCATCTAGTTATCGTAGAGCCGTCAAGTATGGGCAGAAAGATGCTGCCAATGAGGTCTTGCGAACTGAGGTCTTGGCTCGTTTGTCTCAGAGAAAAGATATTTTCATTGTCTCTTATCCTGATGCCTTGGCTGAGTTGGTCATGGCAAAGAAAAGAATCGATGAGAGAATACTCCAACTGTCTGTTAGCCAACAGATAGCCTTGACAGATATCGTGCATACATTGCGTGATTTTGGTTTCGAGGAAACCGACTACGTCTATGAACCAGGACAGTTTGCTGTTCGTGGTAGCATCCTCGATGTCTATTCTTTCAGTTGTGAATATCCTTTCCGTGTGGATTTCTTCGGTGATGAGATAGATTCCATCCGTACCTTTGAGGTGGAGAACCAACTGTCCAAAGACAAGAAAGATAACATAGAGGTGGTACCGGAACTCTCTGGAGTGGAGAGTGAGCGACAATCTTTCCTTTCTTTCTTGGATGAAGATGCAATCATCGCCATGAAGGATTATTCTTTCGTTCGTGACCGCATCGAACAAATTTTTAAGGAAGGATTCTCTTCGCAGAGCTTGACTGAACGATTGGAAGGTGCTACGGAGATGGAGGAACAACAGATTCGGAAGGAGATGAAGGCGGAACTCAATCTATGTACTGCTCTTCAGTTTCAGGAAGATGTGGCAGAAAGATTGCATGTGGAGTTTGGGCTTGGTGGAAATGGAGAATGGCAGGAACGAAAGGAGAGAAATGCTGCTTCTCTCCAATTCCAAATCCAGCCACAACCTTTGTTCCATAAGAACTTCGACTTGTTGGCTCGTACACTTGAAGATTATCTTCTCCAAAAATACACCTTATATATATTAGCTGATAGTCAGAAGCAACAGCAACGTCTCAAAGATATCTTTGATAGTGAGGAGTTGCGTCGTTATCAGATTACTTTCGTGCCAGTGGAGAAGACCATTCACGAGGGATTCGTTGATCAAGACAAAAAATGTTGTTTCTTTACAGACCATCAGATATTCGACCGTTTCCATAAGTATAATTTGCGATCCGATGCAGCTCGTGCCGGTAAGATGGCGTTGACGATGAAGGAATTGCAAGAGATGGAGCCGGGCGACTTTGTGGTGCATGTTGATTTTGGAATCGGAAAGTTTGGTGGATTGGTTCGTGTTCCTACGGGCGATAGCTATCAAGAGATGATTCGCATCATCTACAAGAATAATGACAAGGTGGATGTGTCTATTCATTCTCTTTACAAGATAAGTAAGTATCGCAGTGGTGATTCTGGTGAGCCTCCTCGTCTTTCCACCCTAGGTACAGGTGCTTGGGATAAGTTGAAGGAGAAGGCTAAGAAGCATATCAAGGATATCGCACGTGACTTGATTAAACTTTATGCCAAGCGCCGTCGTGAGAAAGGATATGCTTTCAGTATGGATGGATACTTGCAACATGAGTTGGAGGCTTCCTTCTTATATGAAGACACGCCAGACCAAAACAAGGCGACGATGGATGTGAAAGCCGATATGGAGAGTTCTCGTCCGATGGACAGACTGGTATGTGGCGATGTCGGCTTCGGAAAGACGGAGGTGGCGATTCGTGCTGCCTTCAAGGCGGCTTGTGATAGTAAACAGGTTGCCGTGTTGGTGCCAACTACCGTGCTGGCCTTCCAACATTACCAGACATTCAAGTCTCGTCTGGAGGGAATGCCTGTGAGGGTGGATTATCTCAGTCGTGCTCGCTCTACCAAAGAAACCAAGCAAATCTTGGCTGACTTGCAAGATGGAAAGGTTGATATATTGATAGGTACGCACAAGCTAATCTCCAAGTCCGTGAAATGGAAGGACTTGGGACTTCTTATCATTGATGAGGAACAGAAGTTTGGCGTGAGTACCAAGGAGAAGTTGCGCCAATTAAAAGTCAATGTGGATACGTTGACGATGAGTGCGACTCCTATTCCTCGTACCCTTCAGTTCTCCTTGATGGGAGCTAGGGATATGAGCATCATGCGTACTCCACCTCCTAATCGCTATCCGATACATACGGAGTTGACAACTTTCAGTTCAGAGGTGATTGCTGATGCCATCAACTTTGAGATGAGCCGCAACGGTCAGGTGTTCTTTGTCAATGACAGAATTTCCAAACTGCCGGAACTGAAGTTGCTCATCGAGAAAAACGTTCCTGATTGTAGGGTCGCTATCGGTCATGGACAGATGAAGCCGGAAGAACTAGAGAATGTCATCATGGGTTTTGTCAATTATGATTATGATGTGTTGCTCTCTACGACTATTGTGTCGAATGGCATTGATATATCCAACGCCAATACCATCATTATCAATGATGCCCATCACTTCGGATTGAGCGACCTGCACCAAATGCGAGGTAGGGTAGGACGAAGCAACAAGAAGGCGTTCTGCTATCTGATAGCTCCACCTAAGAGTGTGCTTACCACTGATGCTCGTAGAAGATTGGAAGCCTTGGAGACATTCAGTGAGTTGGGAAGTGGATTCAACCTTGCCATGCAAGACTTGGATATTCGAGGTGCTGGCAACTTGCTCGGTTCTGAACAGAGTGGCTTTATGGAAGACCTGGGTTATGAGACTTATCAGAAGATTCTTTCTCAAGCCGTCACGGAATTGAAGAACGAGGAGTTCAATGACCTTTATCAAGATGAGATGGAGCAAGGGCAGCAACTTACTGGCGATGACTTTGTCGATGACTGTGCAGTGGAAAGTGACTTGGAAATGTATTTCCCTGATACCTATGTGCCGGGAAGTAGCGAGAGAATGTTGCTTTATCGTGAGTTGGATCGTATCGAGAATGATGATGACTTGGCTGCTTACAGACAGCGAATGATAGACCGCTTCGGTCCTGTGCCTCGTGAGGCAGATGAGCTGATGCATGTAGTTACCTTGCGTCGTCTGGGTAAGACTTTGGGATGTGAGAAAATCATGCTGAAGCAAGGAGTGCTCCAAATGCAGTTTGTGAGTAATGTACAGAGTCCATTCTACAAGAGTACAATGTTCTCTAAGGTGATCAATTATGTCACCTCCCATGTGAAGCGGTGCAATCTCAAGGAAAAAAACGGCAAGCGTTATCTGAGAATATCCGACATCAGAAGTGTGGAACAAGCAGTTGAAATACTCAATGATATACTCAAGTAAGAGTAATAAATGTGTCTTTTTAGCGTATAAAATGATAAAAGTTAACCAATTGTGTATGCTAAAATAACAAAAAGTGCATACCATTAGTCGAATAAAAGACTATCTTTGCAGCAGATTCAGAAAAATCATTGAATCTTGTATGCGAATGCTGAAAAAGATTTGATAATTATTGAGTATTTAAGATGTTTAGTAAAAGTTTTATTTTATGTTATTGGACTTATATGTAGAGGTGCGTGAGTATATTGTAATATGAGTCCATAAATTTTCTTAAAGAAATCTAAGTAAAAGATGATAAAAAAAAGAGTGCAGCCGTTAGGTTACACTCTTTTTTGTTTCTCTAATTTATATATTGTATAAGTAAAAGATGAATATCAGCGTTTCACAACGCCTTAAAGTTTTAACTGATGCAAAGATATTCATTTTTGACTTAATGATGGGGGACTATTTACTTTTTATGGGGTAATAATTACTTAAAAGGGTGTTTTGACTGATTTTTCTATCCTGATGGACTGATTTTTATTCCTCTCTGAATAGCATAAGGCTTCCTTGGTTTTCTCTTGATTTTCTAACAAAATAGTGGAGTGACGTAGATTTTTCTATCAATTCTTGCGCTATGTCATATTTTTTTTGTAACTTTGTCGCATAATAGAACCAACTGGTGACAATCTGTTATATTATCTAGAATGTAAAACTAAAAATAGACATATCATGAGACAAAAGAAATTTAATCTACAGGAAAGTGAACTTCCTAAGCAGTGGTACAATATTCAGGCAGATATGCCCAACAAGCCATTGCCTCCATTGAATCCACAAACGCATCAACCTCTCACAGCTGATGACTTGTCACACATATTTAATAAGGAGTGCTCTAAGCAGGAGTTGGACACCGAACATGCTTGGATAGACATTCCTGAGGATGTGTTGGAGAAATATACTTTTTATCGTTCTACTCCTCTGGTTCGTGCTTACGCCTTGGAGGAAGCATTGGGTACTCCGGCACACATCTATTTCAAGAATGAGAGTACCAATCCATTGGGATCTCACAAGATCAACTCTGCATTGCCACAGTGCTACTATTGCAAGCAGGAGGGAGATACCAATGTGACCACAGAGACTGGTGCTGGTCAGTGGGGTGCTGCACTTTCTTATGCAGCTAAGTTGTATGGCTTGGAGGCTGCGGTTTATCAGGTAAAGATTACGATGCAACAGAAGCCTTACCGCTCCAGCATCATGCGTACCTTTGGTGCCACAGTAGAGGGCTCTCCTTCTATGAGTACTCGTGCCGGTAAGAACATCATTACACGTGATCCTCATCATCCAGGTTCATTGGGTACTGCTATCAGTGAGGCGGTTGAGTTGGCTACTACCACGCCAGGATGTAAATATACATTAGGTTCTGTGCTCAATCATGTAGCTCTCCATCAGACGGTTATTGGCTTGGAGGCTGAGAAACAGATGGAGATGGCTGGTGAATATCCAGACCAGGTCATCGCTTGCTTTGGTGGTGGTAGTAACTTCGGTGGTCTTGCCTTCCCATTTATGCGCCATAACCTCAAGGATGGTAAGAATACGGAGTTTATTGCTGCTGAGCCTGAGAGTTGTCCAAAGTTGACACGTGGTAAGTTTGAGTATGATTTCGGTGATGAGGCTGGTTATACTCCGTTGCTTCCTATGTACACCTTAGGACATGATTTCAAACCAGCCAACATTCATGCAGGTGGTCTTCGTTATCATGGTGCTGGTATGATCATCTCCCAGTTGATCAAGGATGGATATATGCATGGTGTCGATATTCCACAGTTGGAGTCCTTCAAGGCTGGTATGTTGTTTGCTCGTACAGAGGGAATCATCCCTGCTCCAGAGAGCTGTCATGCCATCGCTGCTACAGTGCGTGAGGCTTTGAAAGCCAAGGAGTCTGGTGAGGAGAAGGTGATTTTGTTCTGCCTTTCTGGTCATGGCTTGATTGATATGCCTTCATACGAGAGCTTTATCAATGGTGATTTGCAGAACTACTCTGTTTCTGACGAGGAAATTCAGAAGTTCTTGAAGACAGTACCTCAGGTTGATATGTAATTGATCTGTGGATGCAAAATAAAAGAACGAGGGTTATCTCTGTTATGAGATAACCCTCGTTGCGTATTGTTACTGATATGCAAAATATCGAATGCTATTCGATAGCAATATCTACCTATGTGTTATTACAACTTCAACCACTCTTCGATTTGCTTAGCGATGACCTCAAAACTAGTGGTAGGCTCGAAACGAGCGACAACCTGACCTTTCTTGTTGATCAAGAACTTGGTGAAGTTCCACTTGATGTCGGCGCTTTCCTTATAGTTAGGATCAGCCTCGCTCAACATCTTGTCGAGCACTGGGTAGAGAGGATGTGTCTCATCCCAACCAGCAAAACCCTTGGATTCTTTCAAGAACTTAAACAATGGTGAAGCATCGTCTCCATTGACCTTGACCTTCTTGAAACGTGAAAATTCTGTGCCGTATGTCAGTTTGCAGAATTGATGGATGCTCTCGTCGGTGCCAGGAGCCTGCTGACCAAACTGGTTGCATGGAAAGTCTAGTACCTCAAAACCTTGGGAATGATATGTCTCATAAAGTTTCTCCAACTCTTCGTACTGTGGAGTGAAGCCACACTTGGTGGCTGTGTTGACGATGAGTAATACCTCGTTTGCATACTCTTTGAGGGAAACATCCTTTCCCTTTCTGTCTTTGACAGAGAATTCGTAAACAGTTCTCATTTTGTTTGTATCTATGTTTTTTGTTTTAATTCTTCCTTTTTAGAGTGCAAAGATACTACTTTTCTTTTAGAAGAGTTAATATATACTGATAATTTTTCTAAAATTCATAAAATAAGAAGCCTAGGATTTTCACAAACCCTAGGCTCTTTTCAAACATCTTTCCGACAACACTATCGTCTAAAAGACGTTTTGATTAATCTATCATTTAACTTTTCTAAGAACTGCTGCAAAGATATAACAAAAATCATTTTTATGGGTGTATTATTTCAGCTTTTTGGTATCATAAACTGTTTTTTATGTCTAGAAGGGCTTTTGAAGGGACTGTTTTTATAGAAAAACCGCCTCACGAAGCGATTCGTGAGGCGGTTTGGCGAGAGAAGTATTGTCTATTTGTTCTTTTCTCGATATTCGCTAGGGATAATGCCCATTTCCTTCTTGAAGACCTTGGAGAAGTACTTAGGGTCACTGAATCCTACAGAGAAGGCGATACTCGAAAGTGTTTCGTCTGTATCCTTCAGCATCTCTATTGCCTTGGTGATACGGATGTGGCGTACGAAGTCGATAGGTGTCATACCTATCGCATTCTTGATTTTGCCGTAGAGTACACTTCTACTCATACCCATGGCTTGTGCTATGTCGTCTATCTTCATGTCTGGGTCGGAGATATTCTCCAAGATAAACTTCATTGCTTTCTTGATGGTCACATCCTGTGCGCTGATCTTGGCGTTGTCTGCGATGATGTCAGCCTCGTCTCTTACCTCAGGTTGTGCATCCTTGCCGAAGAGGGTAGCGTTAGGCTGAATCTGCTTGAGCATTTCCATCTGCAAAGTCTTGCGATGGTTGATGAGGGCTTCGATTCGTCCCTTCAGATAGGTGGCAGAGAATGGTTTCGTCAAGTAACCATCTATACCTTCCTCGAATCCCTTGAGTTGGTCTTCCACGCTAGCCTTGGCTGAGAGGATGACGATAGGGATGTGGGCGACGTTAGGGTCTTGCTTGATATAGTGTACCATCGTGATACCATCCATTACTGGCATGGTGACATCGGTGAGGATGAAGTCTGGCACATACTTGCGAGCCATCTCCAAACCCTTCTTTCCGTTTTCAGCCAAGAGCACATTGTACTCTCTCTTCAAGATGGCTTCCAGGAACACACGGAGATCGGCGTTGTCTTCCACGACGAGGAGCGTGATGTCTTTCTCGCCCTTTTGGAATTCTTCAGCCGAGTCGGTCGCCAGGTCATTGATATAGTTCTTTGCCGTGCTGTCCTCTATGTCTGCACTTGCGCCATTCGGCTTGAATACATCATCAGCTCCTTCATCGGCATAGAAGTTGTTTCTGTTGTCAAACTTCAGCATCTCGTTCAGCAAGTCAAGCATCTTTCGAGCATTTCGCTGTACGATGATAAGCATGCTTCTAGCTTCCTCCGTGAGGTTAGTCTCACGTTCGAGCACTTCTGATACCGGACCACCAATGAGCGACAATGGGGTGCGCAACTGATGGGAGGCATTACTGAAGAAGTCGTTCTTCATCAGCGACATCTGATGGTTCATCTTCTGTCTCTGTCGGCTATTATAGAAATAGAATGAGTATGCCATGATACCCATAATGATCAGGAAGATTAAGATCTTACCCCAGATGCTTTCCCAGAACGTAGGCTCGATTTCGATAGATAGTTCTGCTATGTTGTTGCCCCATACACCATGGGTATTGGTGGCTTTCACCTTGAGCACATAACTACCATGCGAGATACGGTTGAAACCTATCGTGTTCTGCTTGCCGAGATATACCCATTCGCCTTCAGGGGTTACGCCTTCAATGCGATAGGCATAGTAGCTCTGATATTTGCGAGTATAGTCGAGGGCTGCAAAGCTGATGGTCAGGTTGCGCTTGTTGGCAGGGATACTCAAAGACTCTCTATGCAAGATAGGTATGTTACCGTCCTCTCCATTGTAATGGAGGGTGGTGAAAAGTATCTTAGGCTGATATGTCGTCTTGGTGAGCGTCTTCGGATTGAAGGTGATGCTTCCCATCGGTGTGCCGATTGTGATATAATCGGTGGATGGGTCGTGGAGAGGACGACACTCGGTGAACGTCATGTTGTAGTCGAAATCGTTCGGTCCAAAGACATCAGACTTACCTGTCTTGGGGTTGTATTTGTCGATACTCGATTCCCTGACAATCCAGATGTTGTTGGAGTTGTCTTCTATCAAACTTTGCACGATACCCTCGTCCAAGTTGACGTCTTGAAGGTTGTCCACGGTGATGTTGTCTTGCAGGAGCGACTTGCTCGTAACTTTTGCCAAGCAGCCACCCATCGTGGAAACATACGTCTCGCCATTGGAGCGTACCAAGGTATAGTTGACATCGTTTGTCATCAGCGAAGTCTTGTCTCCCGTAAGGTGATATGACTTATAGAATCTCACCTTGGAATAGTTCTTAAACTCATCGCTGAAAGTGACGAGACCATCGGTTGTGCCGACGAGGATAATTCCCTTGTTGGTACATGTGATGCGGCGAATCTTGCTGAATCTTGCTCCCTTAGGCCAGGATAGCTGGTTTCTATTGGAGATAAATCGGTAGGAGCCATTCTTCTCCTCCAGTACTGCAAGTCCTCCTCCGTATGTGGCTATCCATACCCTGTTTTGTCGGTCGCTCACAATGTCGTAGATGTTGTCATCGGGGAGCGAGTATGGGTCGGCAGGATTGTGGGTGAAGTGAATGATTTTCTGGTCCTTCATCATATACAGACCATCTCCTTTCGTTCCTATCCACATTCTTTCATTGCTATCGTCATAGAGTGCATAGATGCCTTTCGCGGAAAAGCCAGTAGGAGAGGGTGAAATCTGTCCACTTGGGGTGAGATACCCTATCTTATGATGTTGCTCATTGCTTATCTTGATGGTGCCATTGATAAAACCATCCCAATAGTTATGGTTGTGGTCGAGGGCAACGGCACGCACTTCCTTCTCGGTCTCCTCTATTTGGCTCAGGGTATATTCATGATACTTGAAGTTGATCTGTGTGAGGTCGTGACCGCCCGTCAGCCATAAGATGCTTTGGTCGGAAATGGTGTATTTGGAAATCATTGGTATCAGTGCGTTTGCCGAAGAGTTACTCTTCAGCAGATAAGGTACCAGTTCCTTCTTGTTTCTGTCATAATAGCTGAAGGTACCTCCATTAGGAATCATCCACAGCGTGTTGTGCTCGTCTTCCATGATGAATGGCACCTGACTGGAAGTGCGATTGACTGGGTTCTCCTGGTCGGCGAACAACCATTTCTTTTCCAAGGTGTTAGGATTGATGAGTGTTACACCCATACCATTGGTGAAAGCCCATATCATATTCTTGCTATCCACGTCTATCTTCTTGACTTCCGCAACGGGTTGGTTAGGGTTTTGTACGCTTACCAACTCAGACTTGAAGGTACGAGGATTATATACGATGGCACCGAGGTTGGTGGCTATCAGAAGTTGGAATCCTGTGTTTTTCAACTCGTTGATTCTGGTTACGCCGGCTGGCATTGGAATCATGGAAATATGGTTTCTTGCCTCATCGAATATGGCAACCCTTCCATCCGTAGTGGCGAGATAGATGGTGTTGCCCACTTGACGGAACCATTTGAAAGGAATCGAAGTACGGAATTTGGAGCCATAGATGATGGTTCCTTTGTCGGTGAGTACCCACTCACGCCCTTTTTTGTCGGCTGTGATAAACCAGACTTTGCCGCTTGGAAGATGCTTGCTATCCATCTTGATGAACTCTGGGTTGTTCTCGTCAAACTCTTTCTTGCTGAGTCGAAGGCAAAACTTGTGGTCGGCGGAGGTAATCCAAGTGCTGTGATGGTGGATAGGATAAATCTTATCCACGCATAAGTCGATTTTGAACTTATCGTTTACCTGCTTTTCTATGTTTTGGAAGCTGCATTTTCTGGTGTCGTAAACGTAGAGCTTCCTGTCATAAGTGACGCACCACAAGTCGTAGTTCTTGCACGGGTAGATGTTGAGAATACGATTGGTTGTCAGGATGTCTGACTGATTGGGCACATCACGGAAGGTATGGAATGTGTATCCATCGTAATAAGACAAGCCATTATAGGTGGCAAACCACATCATATTGTCTGAACCTTGGCAGAGGTCAGAGATATTGTTGGCGGCAAGGCCATCGAGAATGGAGAACTTTCTGATGTCGCAATATGGCTTTGCGATACATCCGTAAGTGACCAATATATTTAATAATAATGTATATATGATTCTTTTTGTCATGATTTCTAGCTGTAATTTGCCACAAAGTTACGCAAAATCCTTGTAACTTCCAAATAGTTTTAGGGAAAATCCACCATAAAGTAGGGAAATCTCCCCGAAATATTCTCTAAATTCCTTTGTAGGTATGAAAAAATAGGCTTATCTTTGCAGCAGTTAAAATGAAATACTAATTTAATGACTTATAGATATGAAAAAGTTGAAGACTCTCTTGACATTGGCAATGGTAGCTCTGATGAGCTTGTCTTTCACCTCTTGTGACGAGGATGCCAATACTGCTTATTACCTGGACGGTACTTGGCGAGGCAATATGTACGTCAATTCATCATACAATGGTGTGACCTATACTTCCACCTATTCCGTTATCACTTTCAATGCCGGATACGACTCTGGTGATGGCTATTGGGTAGATTATTACAGCAATGGTCCTTATGGCAACCGCAATTATGTGGCAAACCATATCTATTGGAAGGTAAGGGATGGTAACATCTATATTCATTTTGTGGAGGAAGGCAACGATGTGGTCATCTACAACTATGGCTTGAACGACCGTTATTTCTCAGGCGAAGTAGATGCTGGTCACAGCTACGCGAACTTCCGCTTGACCAAGGACTACTATGATGATTGGGATGACCTTGATTGGGGGTATTGGGGCTATAGTTCCATTTCCGGCAATTCGCCTATCGTAGTTGATACCCGTGCAGCTGAGGGAAAGGATAGTACGCAGTATGTACGTTGGTTTGACAAGGAGGACAAATAAGTCGGTGTGTATTGAAACATTGAAAATTGTGAACAAGAAAAAGAAGAAAGGAATAAGATATGAAAAGAATGAAATCTTTATTGATGTTGGCTGCGATAGCAGTGGCATCTCTGTCAATAGTAAGTTGTGATGATGATCCTTGGGATGGACCTCATAGTTGGCGTGACGACCCATACGGATGGTATGGTGACTATGGCAACTGGGGCTGGAACAACAACTATTGGAACCAGGGCGGTAATAGTGGCAACCAAAACGATAGCCGTGCCAAGTTGGCTCGCTTGCTCTGTGGAGAATGGGGTGGTGACTTTGACTACTCCTATATCAATGAGGATGGCAATTCTCGTACTACGGAGTCTTACTATACAACCATGAAGTTCTTCCAGTACAATCAGAACTCCAATTCCTATAGTGGAGAAGGTGTGGAGACTGATTATCTGATGGATGATGATGGCAATCCAATCGATGATGCCAACCACAAGCAGGTGATGGAGTTCTCTTGGTATATCGAGAGCAATGGTGACATCTATATTCAGTATAAGACCTCATCGAAGTCAACCTTTGTCTTGGATTATGGCTCTTCACAGCGAGGCTACTTTATCGGACAGGAGGATGACAAGAACTATGACACCTTCTATGGCTATATGATTGGTACGGGCAATGTGAATGGTGATGTGATCAAATTCGATTTCGCTCGCTTGAATGAGACCAGCAATGCCAAGGCTTTGACTCGCAGTGCTGCTGGTGAGGTGGAATCTTACGGAAAGGGTGCTACTCAGAAACCTTTGAAGAGCGTACCTGCAACCCGATTCAACAGTAGAAGATAGTTTTTAGTTTGCTATAAGCTATAAGATAAATAGAGAGTTGTAAAGATACAACACATGGACAAAACGAAGATAGCCGTTCCCTCGTGATGAAGGAACGGCTTTTGTTTTATTTGAATCCCCAAATATTCTTGATAGAGTTTACGTTCTGTTCTTCAACTTGCTTTTCGACATCATCAGGAAGGTTGCAGAAGAAATCAATGCCAGTCTTCTCTTCAAGTGTTTTGATGTTAACTACATAGTCGCCAAGATTAGCATCAGTCATAGCGTCATTGACGTGCTTAAAGAAGAAACCGAATGCTTTGTAGCTATACGCTTGAGTGCTTTGGTTGTATTCTTTTTTTAGTATAGCTGTAAAGAAATACTCAGGAATAGGAATGTAGCCATCTAACTTGGTACTGCTTGATGCGCCATTTTTCTTCCATCCAAGGATGTTGCTATCATCACCTACAGCATCAATGGTGCCGCCTTTTACGATGAAGAGCGTATCGCTATCAATTTTTGGGACATAGGTACGAACTAATTTCTCCATTCTACCCCATATACCAGAATTAAAGCGGCTATATTGTGGCTGCATATTCGTCATATAATATGTCTGATAACGCTGATTAGCATTGTAGAATCTATCAGCATTAGGGCAGATGTGACCATGGTCAAATCCTTGTATGGTAGGAGTGGGGTCTTCTGTGAAATCTGTGACACCCCATTGCGCCTTGAGGTCTGTGTCCCATGGGTATTGGCGTTGACCTGCAGGAGGATTGTATCTTCCGCTTACGTTTTGCTGGCTATTTTTGGTGTTAAATGTATAACAGCTCCAACGTTGGCTCTTCTTGCTATCATCCCATTCTGTGCTGTAAGTAATGTCGTTGCCATCCATATGAACTATGACATAGTTTTTGTCAGTTCCTTTTATCTTTGGGAACTCCAAACCACCGATGGCATTTTTTACGACTTGTGGCATATTAGCAGTTGCCACGTTTTTGTTCGTGTTGCTGGCATCTGTAGAACCAGTGTTGCCTCCAGTATTTCCACCGGTGTTCCCACCGGTATTGCCAGACTCGGGATAGTTGAACTGTAGAGAGTCTTCTGGTGCACATGCAGAGAATGACATCACTGCAATAATCGAGAGGATAAGTAATTTGGAATGTTTCATATCTCGTAAGTTGTTGTTAAATTATTGTTTCGAAAATGTGTAAAAAAAGAAAAAGTGCATTCCGACGTATATGCAACTACGTTGGAACGCACTTCCTATTTAGTTATAATATATCCTTGATGAAAAGGTATATTACTTCTTCAACTTACCGTAACGGTTCATGAAGCGGTCAACACGACCAGCGGTATCAACAAGCTTGCTCTTACCTGTATAGAATGGGTGAGAGGTGCTAGAGATTTCAATCTTAACTACTGGGTAAGTTTCGCCTTCAAACTCTACTGTCTCAGAAGTCTTGCATGTAGATTTTGTAAGGAACATATCGCCGTTAGACATATCCTTGAATACGACAGGACGATAGTTTTCTGGATGAATACCTTGTTTCATTTTTTTCTTTTTATTTGATGATTAATAATGCGACGTCATGCCGTTTTCCTAGTACTGTATTCGATGTGCTGAGATTCCGACATTATAGCCATTTACCTTTCGGGCTGCAAAGTTACGACTTTTTTCTGTAACTGCCAAATATTTCGGGATGTTTTTGAGAAAAAAGTGATTGGTAGGTATTTGGAAAATCGTCTTTTAGCTATTGTGGATATGTTACTTCCAATAAATCGTAATACATCAATCTTGTATGAAGAGGCAAACGTCCAATGCCGATTTCCATGTATTTAGCTTCTAATCTTTCATCGTCAACTAGAAATTTGAAACCATTTTTGAGATAATAATGTAGTGTTGTCTCATTGTTATAAGCGTCAACAATGAGAAATCGGCAACCTGTTTTGTTGTTGAATCTAAACCAGGTCTTTATGAAATACATTACGGCACTTCCAAACCCCTTGCCAGCGAAGGCTTTATTTGTGGCAAGTCGTCCTATAAGGACAGCAGGGAAACGTCTCAGTCTTTTGTCCTCTAGCGAAGTGTTGGTTAAGAAAATGTGTTTGTAATCTTCGTTAAGCTTGTTTGTCATACGGATTCCATCGTTGGAAACTGTGAAAGCTGCCACGATAATTTTGGGGTTTTCTTTAAGACACAAGAGGTATGTCTTTCCTAGTAAACGCTCGGAATACTTTACGCAGTCTTTAGCGAAAAAGTCGTTAAGGTCTTCGTTTTCGCATTCGAAAAGTTCACTCGTTGCGAGTCTTTGGGTAGTTGCTACCTTCAAGTCGCATATATTGAATAGTTCTTCTGATGTCATTTTACTCTTCTTCCATTTCCATTCGATGAACAAAATTCTTCATTTTTTGGATGTATGCCTTGCTTACTTCCATCCCTCCAGGATGGGCTTCCACCCATTCTGCTCTTTCGATAAACTTCCTTGCTTCCTCGCCGTGAAGTGTTGGAATAACTCTAATTGCTGTTGCCATAATTCTTTGTATTTATAGTTTTCGCTGCAAATTTAAGAAGATATTTCTAAACTGCCAAATATTTCGGGATGTTTTTGAGAAAAAAGTATCTTTTACCAACAGAATCATCGAATAAATAAATTCTCATAGAAAGTAGGCTGACAACCTACATACCTACATCTTTCAGCGTAACTTTATATCATACAGTTGATTACGCAATGTAGGTTGCCTCTTCAACCTACATTCAACCTACATTTTTTTGCAAAAATAGGACAAAGTCCCTGCAAAATCGCCTCCATGTCTTGCAGACACCTCTGATTTCTCGTAAGACGAAGCACAGTACAAGGCAACTAAAAATGTAATCAAGATTGAGCAAGTCAACAGCAAACGTGACTAAGATTTTGCAAAAAGTATGTAAGCCCCTAAGGAAAAGTATGAAATTCTAAGAATCTGAGTTAATCATAAGCTGTGATTAACTAATCATAGCTTGTAACTAACTAATCATAAGGTATGATTAACTAGTTAAAGCTTATGATTAACTCTTGCGCTCGGGGTTGTCGAATTTTATCATAAGGTTTGTCGTGTTTTATAGTGGGCTTTAGATAACTTTAGTCCCATATATACAATGTTGTCTCTCGCACATGCTCTACCTTATTCACACATTGCCAAAAGTGGAGCCGATTACCACCAGTTTTCATTATTTCTTGACATTTTTAGCAATGTAGGTTTAGTGTAGGTTGAAAAGCAACCTACATCGCCTGAAACGCCGATAAACACTGGGGATGCGAGAGATTTAGTGTAGGATGTAGGTTGTGAGACGAAAATTTTCTGAGAAAGATAAAATGTGCCTATACTCGTGGAGGTATATATGAAAAATCCCCATCGCTCAGTGAGGAGCAATGGGGAATAGTATGACTTGTAAGATAATTCTGTGGAATTACTTCAATGTTACTTCAATTTTCTCGATATACACGGCACCTTTGGTGTTGTTCAAGAGTGTGAAGAACTTGGTGTTATATGAACTGAGGTCATAAACTTCTGTGTATGTCTTCCAGTCTCCATCAGTAGCATTTGTGCTAGTACCTTTTATCTGGGTGTCTCTACCATTAGCTGTTTTTGCAGCGTAAAGGCTGTATGATGGAGCAAATGTAGAAGTTGCTTTTGTAGAAAGATACAATGTTATAGTCTTGATTTCTTTTGCAAACTCAGTTGAGTTGAACAAGAAACCTTGTTTCGCTACATCTGAAGCTTCACCTTGCAATTGAAGACCTTGTCCATTAGTACCTGCAGAAATGCACAATTTGGCAGCTTTGTAAGTTACGCCATCGTATGTCCAAGTGTACCAAGATGCTTCGTTGTCAGTCTTTTGATTACCATATCCATTGCTAGATAATTCTACGGTACCTTGCTTGTTCTTGGTAATAGCAGTTGCTGTCATGCCGTCACCTGCATCTGGTGTTGGGTCTGGAGTAGGAGTGACTGTACCTTCGCCCTCAATAGAAATGATGGTACTATTCTTGTCAATCTCGTAGATTGTAGATTCATTTTTGGTGAATGCCTTGATGATACCCTTGACAACGACAATCTGTCCGACCTTCAAATCTTCTTTGGAAGTAAAGGCTGCACCATCCTTGCCTTTACCGGAATATACCTGAAGGAAATCTGTGGAGCCTTCGTCAACGAGGTTGTAAGTAAGACTCTTGTATGTTTCGTTGAAATAGCCTACTTCGGAAATCTTGCCCTTTACATATACCTCATAAGAAGGTGCGCCAGCTTTAATAGCTGTAATGGCTTCTGCGATAGTATATGGCTCACTAGCGGAACCCTTGCCTGTTGAAGGGGTATCTGGTGTTGTGCCACCAGGTTTTGTTCCTACTTCCTTGTCGCCTATTTTAGCCCAAACGCATTCCTTCAATCCAATTGCGCCAAAGTATGTCAAAATATTACCACAGAGAGTCACCTCTTTTCCCAGGTTGCCGGGATTGGCACTGAGGTTGACAGCGTCACGCACGTTTGACAACTGAATTGGCATACACTTATTTACATCAGACTCATCTGCAGATGCTGCGATGAGAACGTTGGATGTAGAAACATTCTCGTCTATTTTGCCGAAAACAGCTGAATTTAGAGATTTCTCACCTGTAGGAATGTAACCTACGATATAACCCTTTACAAATACATTTGTGCCAGTTCCTACAATTCTAGCATCCGTTACCGTATAAGGGTCAGCTTCCGTACCAGAAGTTGTTGCTTCTGGGGTAGATGGCTTATTTGGTGTTCCGTATGGTGCAGGAACATCCTCGCAACTACTGAATGTAAAGACAGCCATAGCCGCCATCAATACAGAAAATATATACTTTTTCATATTCTTATCTTTTTATTCTTTGTTATTATTATAAAAGGTATATTTAGTTTACGGACACATTCTTGACCTCCCAAGTAGCGGCAGAACTGCTAGAACTTGTATAAAGGAAGCCGATGTAAATCTTCTTGCCACAATACTTGTTGAGACTAGCGGTAGATGTCACGAATGTCCAACCATTGGCTGCTGGATAGCCACTGACCTCCAAGTCTTCCCAAGTCTTGCCATCGGTAGAAATCTGAACCTTGCACTCACTCTTCATATCGGTAGCGAAATTGATGGCTTGTTCGAAATTCAATGTTGCTTCAGTCAACTTGCTCAAGTCAATCTCAGGAGAGGTGAGGCGAGAAATGCAAGGAATGTTGACCTTGTCGATGTAGGCACTTGCCTTCATACCATAGTTGGCACTAGCCCAAGCCCAAACAGAGGTCGCACCTTCACCCAGTGAGACATTCTCAATCTTGAAGTCGCCCTGACTCTCTCCAAATGTTTCTTTGAAAGTTGCGAGTACTGAGGCTGTCACGTCATCAGTGTTACGAACAGCTATCTGCCAAGTGTTTTTACTGCTGTTTGTGTATCTTGTGAAGATACCTGTAATGTCATATACTCCATCTGGCAACACTGCATTGGCAAAACGGGCATATCCAGAAGTGCGTACGACCAATTTGTTGTTGTCAATTCTGTTGCCAGTAGTGTAGTCAATGAGAGGTTGGTCCGTGTTAGTGTCGTTTGCAGCCCAGACAGTCTTACCATTGGCATTGGCAAATCTCACTTTTCGGATAGTCATCAACTTGCCAGCGTTGGCAGTTATATATTCTTCATCGCCTAGTTTGCTCAAGTCAAATTCCTCTGGTACAACTTTAGAAGGATCAGCTTCGTCAAGTATCTTGAAGTGCTTTTCCCATGTGGCACGGTCAATGTTACCAACTGCTGTGTTTCCATTCTTGTTGTTGGTATATACTCCACCAATTTCAGCTTGTTTTCCATTGCCGCCAATATAGAGACCTTTTAAGTCGATGAGAATTTCTTGACCTACAGGAAGGTAGCCGTATAGGCCACTACCATTGATTTTTACCAGAATGGCTCCTGTCGCATCTTGTACTGCAACCTCATTGTAGAGATTGCCACTGATGTCATTGCCCGTAACAACAGCTTTGATCATCGCATCTTTATCGATGAGTTTAAATGAACTGTTGCTGATTTGCGTCTGGTAGTCGCTCTTGAGCTGTGCTATCGTAACGACATTCTTTTCCTTGAGTTTGTTGTTGCCCCAAGGTGAAGCTGGCACCTGTTCTGTCATGTCTGGGTCAGCATAGCTGTCGCCCATGCAAGAGGCTAAGCAGAGTGCTGCGAATGCCATTGCTATCAATTTTATCTTTTTCATCTTCATGTGCTTAATTGTTAGAATCGATATGATACCTGGAACATTCCGTTGGTACCAAATGCGTAATACTTCTTAGGATTCTTGGAGAACTGGTAAATGCGCGCATTGTTCACCTCGCCTGTTGTTGTGAGAGTATAGCCACTACGTGAGTTCTGCTCATATCCACCAGTTACCATAGTTTGGTTGTTGAGCAAGTTGGTAATCATAAGATTAAAGTTGAGAGAACCCTTTTTCAGTCTTACGCTCTTGCCGATACTCATGTCAACCATCCAACCACCATGTCCTTTAGTTTGTTCGGTAGCTTCAGGCAAGAAACTATTTCCATCCTCTGATACTACAGCATCGAAAATCTCAGGATAGGTGATATGTGCACTCTGACGATTCTTCAATACACGCTCATAGCGGTAGCTAGGAGAGTATGATAAATAGATACGATCATAGTAGTTGGCGTTGAGGTCAATAAACCATCCGCTCTTATGGAAATTTAAGCCTAAGCTACCTACTGTAAGAGGAGTGCCGCTTTCACGCATTCCAGCTACGTATGCCTTATCGCTATATACATCTGCCGATTTAGACAACATATAAACAGCTGTTACATTGTTGAGATTTTTTGCCTCGCAAATGGAACCTATTGTCTTGAAGTTGAGCCAAGAGGTTAGTTTGAAGTCAAGACCAGCCTCGACACCATAATACTCCTTCTTCAAACCAGTCATGCTGACGTATGTGAATGAGTTCTCGTCGTCGTTGTAGAAGCATTGCCACTCGGTGACATGGTCGAGACGGCTGTAGTATGCATTCAAGTTGGCGTGCAACCAAGAGTTTTGGAACTGATAGCTGAACTCGCTGCTGAACACGTGCTCGTCCTTCAAGTTGCTTACATAGTCATTGCAAATCTCAGGAGCGATGAAGGCTGTGTTTGCCATAGGTGGACGCCACTCATAACCTACGCCGATCTTGAAGGCGTGGCCACGACCTGCGTCAAAGTTGATGCTACCTTTGGCACCACCTTCGCCGAAGCGAGCGATACCGCTGTTGCCATAAGAATTGTCGGCAGCCATACCATTGCGCATATAACCATGACGACGCATGTTAGTCTGCCCTAACTTCGCACTGAAGTTGGTCTGGAAACGACCTAATTCAGCTGTGTAAGATGTCCAAAGCAAACCTTTCATAACTTCCAGTTTGTAGTCATAGCCAAACTTGTCGCCCTCATAGACTAGCTTACCTGTATTGTTTGGACCAGCTGTGTTGAGGTCGTATTGTACACGAGGGTCAGTGATAGGGTAGTCGCCTATGGCATAACTGTTAACATTGTGGAAGATGGTTCCGCCGAGCATATCGTCCATGGTTTGGTAATGACGATTGCTGTTGGTACCCAACAAAAAACCACTTGACAAAGTTGAGCTCTTTGTCACTTTGGCAGTCAATGTAGATGACAAGTTGAAAGTTAGGTTGTCACTATGCTTTGCCTGTAGATAGTACATGGTTTCTTGTCCATTCTTGGCAGCTTGTTGATTGGCATAGTACAATTGATCCCAGTTGATTTGGCGGTTATCCTTGCTAGCTTGCCAATATTGAACAGAATTATTCCAAATGTCCCAGTTGTATGTATTGTTACCATTGGCGAAGTCGCCCCAAACATAGAAGTTGGCGCTAGGCATATTCTTCCAGTAATCTGGCTGAGGGTTCTCGGCGTTGTTGTAGTTCAACTTGGTGCTCTTGTACATAGAGTATTTGCCATATACAGAGGTAGTGAGCTTCAACTTGTCGTTGATGTTCCAGTCCCATGTTGCGATGGCAGAAGGAGCGAAGTCGTTGACAACGCGAGAGTTGCGCTTATGGCCATTCTGATAGCCCCAGTAAGGGTTGTAGTAATAGTCGTTGGCGAGCCAGTAAGCCTCGTCGGTAGAAGCACCCTGGGTAGAGCGCTCGGTAGGGTTGCCCCAGGTAGAGAAACTTAGGGAGTGACCATTGTTCCACTTCTTCTGAACGCCGAAGAAGTAAGACAAGGCATTGTAGTAAGTACCCTCTACGTAGCCACGGTTAGCCCAACGATAGGTAAGACCCGCAGTGATAGCCCATCCACGATCGTTGAAGCCACTGCTATAAGTGTACATGCCACGGAGCGTGTAGTTGCGGTTGGCGGCAGCTACAGAAGCGTAGTTGCCTACCTGCATGCTTCCGGCACGGAAATCATAGTTGTTGCTACCAGCCATTCCTGTCATGGAGTAGTTGTTACCCTCGAAAGGAAGGGCAAAGTCAACGTTGCGGGAGAAACGGTTCAGACCGCCGATATTGGAGAATCGGAACTGTCCGCTTTCCATGTCGTTGACTGGAGCACCATTGATATAGACAGCATTGTACTTTTGGTTGAACGCACGGTAACGGAAACGCACCGGTGAGAACAGGTAGCCAGCCTCTGATGCATAAACGTTGGAGTTAGAGTTGAGGATGGTCACGTTCTGCGACATATCGTCATCCTCTCCCAACTGTGCCTCGGTGAATGTGAATGCGTTCTCGTCTAAGCCTGCCGCTACCTTTTGCTCAGTTTGGTTGTTCTGGGCAAATGACATCGGCGCATAGCAGAGCGCAAGCATTGCTAATTT
>ULJQ01007538.1_pt1 | contig 23320 bp, 20 predicted proteins | sample 1950941 | NCBI WGS metagenome assembly ULJQ01 (sample SAMEA4835479, study PRJEB28245) | human gut metagenome | biome: gut microbiome; material: fecal sample | place: Denmark | collected 2008
TGTCTACTTTAGAGACATCATATCATTTTGTCTATTACCGTTTTATTTTTTATTTAAGACCCCAATAAATTCTATAGGATTTTTAAAAACCCCAACGAATTCTATCTAGTCAGATAAACCAAATATTGGTATTCTATTATCGCTTTTTGCTTTTTATTTAGACCACAACTAATTCTATCTAGAGTATTTTTCTATTTAAGATACAAACTATTCTACCTAACCAAGAAATTTACCAGTTTGTAACTGCACAATTTTCATATATTATCCCTAATGAGCTTACCATTTATTTTGAATATACTGCTATATTAGATGTGCCATAGAAATATTTATTATTTTAAAACAAAAATTTTTTAAAAAATTAATAATTTATTATAAATGTAAGCAATAACACTTTGTACAAATTGAAGGCGAATAATATTTCATTTTTAAATAGATAAATCAACATATCATTTTCACATTCATAACATAAAATACTAACGAAATGGTCATACCAATAAAATTTTAATGCTGTTTTGTGGGATTGTCTGTTTCTTTTTTTATATTATTTTTTTTATGTGAAAGACAATTGTCAAAAATTTTTTTATCGACTAGAAAAGATATTGAATTTCCTCTAGAGATTGTAGATTGAATTGTATACGGGCTATTATTTTGAGAAATAGATGTCGTACTATTCATTATATCACCTCTTTATATTTTATTCCAACCAGGCGAAGAAGTTGTCACGTTTATGCCTATTTGCATATCAAAATTTCTCCATGCTAAAATATTTAAAATCATACTAATATTATAACCAACATTAGCCGATTCTATGCATCCTAATAAAGCAGATCGTTGAAATGCTGTTTGGTTAGATAGCTTAATTTGGGGAATAATTGTTTGGATAATTAATTGTTGAGCTTGGGGTGAATTATTAGCAGGCAGAGGAATTATGGGAACATTATTAAGGTTTCGTTCAAAAGAAGGATCTGTCATAACCTCATTCATTGGATCAAAAACATTATTACACTTCATTTCATTTTCAAAATTTTTCCATATATCCCACATTAGTTTTTCTAAATTATCAGAAGGCTTTTCAATCTTTAGTCCCATTTTAATTGCCTCACTTCTACTAAAAGCATAACCATGATGATATGATAAATTTAATTTTTTTGCTATAGTTTTAATTTTATTTTTTTTATATCCATGTTCTGAAAGCATCTTTTCACTCAAAAAAAGTGATAATTGTTGACTTCTTTTTGCTGAACCTATTATATTTCCACTTATATTGCTTAGCAAAGCTTCACAAGCTTTCAACTTATTTTTTTCTTTATGAACTCCAATGTCTTTTTTTATAAATTCAATAAAATACCTTAAATCTTCACTACCAAATTGAAGATTATTCACACTACCATTGCTATCTTTCATATGAGCTGTTATTTGTGGATCTACTGGTCCTAGGTTAGAATATCTGCCCATTATAATAGAATCTGCCCCAAGCGAAAAAATAGTAGCAGCGCTATATGCAACATAAGGAACTAATACGTTTATTTTTTTAAATCTCTCCCTTAAAATTGAATTTATGCGCAATGCAGTAATTGGATCACCACCATTACTTACAATCATAAAATCAATTTCATTTTCGCTACTATCTATCAAATCAATTTGTTCAATAATAAATGGAATTACGTCACTTGCCATTGACGAAGACAAATTTGGCCTTATAGATGTTACATATACAATAAGCGGATGATTTCTTTCGGCTTGTATTTTTTTATATAATTCTTTTCTTTCTTGATAAGACATAAATAATTCATACCTCCAGCAATTAACATTTTACCATGTTTTTTTAAAAAATGCAATAAAACACATAAAATTTTTTTTCAAAATGCTACATAATTTAGGTTTAAAAATAAATACTATTTTATATTGTTTTTAGTCATTGATAATTTCAAACAAAAAATTTTTAAAAATAACACTAACATACACTTTTATATTGAAATTTTCTATATTATCTGAATAAATGAAGGTTTAAATTTAAAGGATAAAAAAGCTAAAAATTAGTCAAAAATGTCAAAAAATACCATTTTATGTATAAAAAAGCCTTGAAACAGTTTTTTAACTGTATCAAGACATTGCTTCCTTTTTGGTGCAATCGATGAGACTCGAACTCACACGTTTATACAAACACTACCCCCTCAAAGTAGCGCGTCTACCTATTCCGCCACGATTGCATATTCCCCGTTAGGGGATTAATCAATTTCGGTTACATCATCTGGAAGATAAATGTTAACATCTTCATGAGCATTGGTGCTAGTTGCAATTTTTGATAGTGGCAACTTTAAGTATGTTACTACCGCTTCCGCAAGCGTATTACCATCCATATCGTATACTTTAGCTTCACCAATAAAAGCACGATGAGTGTTTTTGATAATTTTACCAACCGCTTTTAGGGTAACATCGTAAGGAACAACTTTTCTAAATTTGACATTTAGTTCAGTAGTTACAGCCCAAGTTTCTGGTTCAGTTACCCAAATAGCTCTACCTGCTATTTCATCTAACATCGCAGTGATAAGTCCACCATGTACTCTTTCAGGATAACTTTGGTGGATTTCTTTGTATTTAAAGATACTAATTACTGATCCATCTTCCATTTCATAGAAAGGTGCTTTTAGGCCAAATTCATTTTCAATACCACAAATATAACAAAGTTTACTGTTTGTTTGTTTTTTAACTACTTTCATATTTTATTAAATCCTTTCGTAAAATAAATAAAGGAGGAATAATTTTGAACACTGAATTTGATGAGTTAAAAGAAACTATCACAGCCCTATCAAAATGGTTAGATAGTATTCCTCCTTATGAATATAGTCTATATGCAACAATTATCGCTTATATTATATCATCTTTTCTAAACACGGGAGCCCTTAATGCCCTTGGAAATTGGTTTGAACAACTTGGTCAAATCATGTTAACGATTGCGGCACAACAGAGTGCATCACCAACTCAAGAGGAGTATGAGGCTTTAAAGAATGAGGTTAGAAAGCTTAGAAGAGAGGTTAATGAGTTAAAGAATAATGATTAAATGTTACGCCAGTATGGTTTTGGACAATCTTCAGTAATAGCTTTACGGTAATACTTCCATTCTTTTTTGTCATATACGTCTTTACCATCGGCTAATAAATTGTTTAATTTTTTACTTCTTATTCTTAATTTTTCTTCTAATTTAGTTAGATATACAATTCTTGAAATGTCAAAGCGCACAAATGGATAGTCAAAACTTAGTAATTCATAAGCTTTGCTGATGTCAAATTTTTCATCACCTTGTAATGCAAAGTAAGCATAGTAATAGGCAGTATGAGAACAAATGAATTTTTTAAATTTTTGAACAGCTTTTAAAATAATTGATTTAGCCTCTTCAACATCTTGTTTAACGCCAACTCCTTCAATTAAAGAGTGAGCATAGTAACTATAAGCACAATCACAACTTGGCTTAGTTTCTTGTTCAATTAGTTGATATGCCATATCATACATTTTATGAGCTAAACTAAAGTTTTTCTTTAGTTCAAAGCCACGTCCTAAAATAGCATTTACACAAGTATTAGTAGGCATTTCTTGTCTACATTCAAATAACTTAACAATAGCTTTTTTGATATTTTGTTTAATGCCATTTTCGCCATATAAATATCTAACTGCCATCTTCTTTTTACACCAAACTGGAAGTAATGGGTATGTTTTCTTACGGTCATACTTTTTGATAATCTTTGTTATTGTTTTATCAGGCTTTTCATAGTCTGATAAAACATCAATATATTCAATATCAGTAAGATAACCTAATTCATGTGCTTTATCATAGTAATTTAGTACTTTTTTAATTGGTGTGCCAAGTCTAAAAGAATTTTCAGCTAATTGGTAAAAAATTACCCCTTCTGGATTTTCTTTTGCAAGTTTCAATAACATCGCATTAGAATCTAGTTCATCATTTAGTTCAATATTTATATCAATGATATCTGAAGCAATAAAGTTTTCATGTGACATTTCTAAAGCTTGTTTGTAATATTTTCTAGCTTCTTCTAAATTATTTAGTTTTTTGTTAAATACACCAAGGGTATAAACTAATTTCCAATTATCTTGGTATTTGTCAAAAGATAATACTAAGTCTCTTCCTTCTTCGTATTCACCAACTTCATCATAGAATTTAGCTTTTTCTAGAACAATATATTCAGTATGATTTCCATCATCAAGTTTATCGATTAATTCAAAGGCTCTGTCTTTGTCTTTTTTTATAGTATATAGTTCAACTAATAAAGAAATTGCAAGTAAATCTTTTTCATCATATTGTAAACATATTTTTAAGTTATCAATTGCTATATCAAGATATTCTTTATTGGCAACCGGATCTTCATCATATTTACAGTAGTAGGCTCTAGACTTTAGGTAATACAAAGTTTCACTTGCCCCATGTTTTGCCATCATTTCATCAATTAAGCTAAGTGCTTGATCGGTTAAGTTTAATGATATTAAAATATCAGTTTTGCAAATAAGGAAATCAGCAACATTGTTTAATTCTTCATCGGCATTATTAATGCAAGTATCAATGTATTTTAAAGCTTCTAGATATGAGCTTTTAGTGCCTCTACTAGCATATGCTTTAGCAAGTGCATAAGCTATTTCACTAGTAAATGGCGCATCAAGTTCTAAAGCTTTAGTGCCATATTCAATAACTTCATCCGGCATTTCTAAGTGATCATAAACAAGAGTAGCAAGAGAATAAGATTCTTTAACATATCTTGTACGGTTAGCAATTAGAATTTTTAAATCTTCAATTGAATCATCGATGTGTAAATTTAAATTTGCAATATCAAGTGATGCTCTTGCATATAAAGCATCATAATATAATGTTTTATTTTCAAGTTCTAAATTATCATTTATTAATTCTGTTAATTTATCATATGCACTTTTATTATCGCCTTGGTCAACATATTGTAAGGCATTTATAAATTCTTCATATTTTTTCATGTTAATATTTTCTCAATTCTCTTTCTTCGGCTTTTTGTTTCATATCTTCACGTTTGTCGTAAAGTTTTTTACCTTTCGCAAGACCAATATTTAGTTTTGCAAGTCCATTTTTTAAGGTTATGTTAAGGGGTACTAAAGTATAACCCTCTTTTTGAATTTTTGAATGAATTTTAATTATTTCTTTTTTGTGTAAAAGTAATTTACGGGTTCTATCGGGTTTATGATTAAAAATATTACCCATTTCATATTTTGAAATGTTTAAACCATTTACAAACATTTCATTATTTCTTATCGTACAAAAACTATCTTGAAGGTTTACTTTGCCAACTCTTATGGCTTTTATTTCTGTTCCGGTTAAAACAATTCCACATTCATAGGTTTCTAAAATGTAATAGTCATGACTTGCTTTTTTGTTTTGCGCAACAATTTTTATCGCATCTGTGGCCATTTTAGTCCTCCTTCTTGATAATTTTAAAGTTTATTTCACTTTTTTCTAGATTAGCACTGACAATTTTAACGGTTAAACGGTCACCTATTTGATATACTTTGTGATTTCTTTCACCAACAATTCTACCAAATTTATCGTCAACATCGTAATAATCATCTTGCATATCGGCATATTTTACTAATCCCTCAATTGAATTATCTAGAGTAATAAATACTCCAAAGTTAGTAATTGAGGTAAGTAATCCTGAAGTAATAGTACCAATAAATCTACTTGCATATTCAACTTTCTTGTAATCAACACAATCACGTTCTAATACTTCAGCCCGTTTTTCAGTTTTACTTGATTGAATACTTGCATAGTTTACTTTACTAGCAAAATATTCAACTGGTGAAGTTACTGTTACCTCATCTTCTCCTAACATAAATTGTTTAACAAGACGGTGAACTAAAAGATCAGGATATCTTCTAATTGGTGAAGTGAAATGAGTATAGCATTCACTTGCTAGACCAAAGTGACCAATATTGTATTCTTGATATTTAGCTTTTGACATACTGCGTATCATCATTTGGTTGATAATAATATCTTTAGATAATTCTTCACTATCTTTTTCTTCATCGTTTTCTAAACTAAGTAATACTTCTTGAAGTTTTTTAGGCATTGCTTTTTTGTTTTTTATTTTTACATTATAGCCGAATAAGTCTAAGGTTTCAAGTAATTTAGTTATTTTTTCATCACTTGGTTCTTCATGAACACGGTATATGAAAGGTACATTAAGCCAAGTCATGGCTTCCGCAACCGTTTCGTTTGCCGCAAGCATAAATTCTTCAATTAGTTTTTCAGCACTTCTTTGTTTTCTTAAAACAATATCAACTACTTTACCATTTTGATCTAAGATTAATCTTGGTTCAAGTGATTCAAATTCAAATGAACCTCTTTTTATTCTTTTATTTCTAAGGGTTTTAGTAAGTTCATTCATTTGTTTTAACATTGGGTAAATGTCAAAATAAGCATCACGAATTGCTTGATTTTTATCTTCAAGCATTGCGTTTACATTAGAATAAGTCATACGGTGTTTATTGTTAATAATAGCTTCAAAGATATCATGATTTATTATTTTACCATCATGGTCAATTTCCATTTCACATGCCATTACCAGTCTATCAACTTTTTCATTCAATGAACAAATTCCGTTAGATAATTCTTTTGGTAACATTGGAATTACCCTATCTGGTAAATATACACTTGTACCTCTATTTAAAGCTTCGGTATCTAAGGGACTTTTTTCTTGTACATAGTGACTTACGTCCGCAATATAAACCCCTAAATGATAGTTACCACTATCATTATATTCTAAACTTATCGCATCATCTAAATCTTTGGCATCATCACCATCAATGGTAATTATTAGTTTATCACGCAAATCTCTTATTTTAGGATTTTTTTGTAAAATTACTTCACTATCAATTTTATTAGGTATTGTTTTTATTTCTTTTCTTACATCTTCAGGAAATTCAACTGGTACCCCGCTAGATAATACCATACTAGTTATGTCAAGTCCTGGTAAGTGTTTGTTACCATATACTTCAACAACTTTACCATCTGCGGTCATATTAGGAAAGTATTCGGTAATTTCTACTTTAACGATATCATTAACTTTAGCTTTTTTTAAATCTTTTTCTTTAATAAATACTAATAGTTTAATTTTTGAATCAATACTTCTAACAATTGCCTTTTGTCTTAATCTAGATACTGGTCCAATAATTACATGGGTGTTGCGTTTAATTATTTTAACAACTTTTCCTTCGTATCTACCAAGGTTATCTAAATAGTATTCGACAAGTACTTCATCGTAAGTGATTGCTCCATTTATATTATCGGATTTAATAAATATACCGCCTAAATCAGTATCAACAAAAGCATAACCACCATCTTTTACATCAATGATACCTTTCGCAAGATTAAGTTTTTCAAATGTTGCGTATTCACCTCTACTATTGTGAGTAATTTCTCCTTCATCTTCTAATTGATTCAAGGTTTTTACTAATTGGGTAAATTCTTTACTATCTTTTAGATTCAACAATTGAAATATTTGGTTGGCAACCATTGGATGGTATGAGTCACTTTGTAATAGTTTTAAAATTTTTTCGCGCATTTTTCTCACCCCTTTGGAAAATAAAAAGGACTATTAAAAACAATAGCCCTCTTATTTTTTAATTATCTTAATATAACAGCTAAAATAGCTACAACAAAGAAAGCTATTGAAAGCACTGTTGTTATATTGTTAATTACTTTTTCAGCTCCCCTTTGTTTTTGAACAGATGATTTTTCACCAGAAAAAGCACTAGAAGCATTTTCTTTAGATGTTTGTAAAACAATTATCATAATCAAAAATAAAGATATAACTAATAGTAAATAATCGAACCATTGCATAATATGTGGCCTCCTATACGTTATTTTTCTATATATTCAATACTACTTGACTTATTATAGCACATTTTCAAAAATATTTCTAGTAATTTAATAATTATTTTGTAAATTTAGCAATTATTGCATGGTTAACAACATCATCAACGGTTTCTACTGGTATGATATTTAAGCTATTCTTAACGCTTGCGGGGATTTCTTCTAAGTCCTTAACATTATCTTTTGGTATTAAGATTGTTTTTAATCCACTTCGGTGTGCCGCAATTGATTTTTCACGTAAACCACCAATTGGAAGTACTCTACCTCTTAGGGTGATTTCACCTGTCATACCAACGCTATGGTCAACTTTTCGACCAGTAAAGGCTGAAATGATACCAGTTGCAATTGTTACACCAGCTGATGGACCATCTTTTGGTACAGCTCCTTCTGGTACATGAATATGAATATCAGATTTTTTGAATTCATCACAATCAATGCCAAATTTTTCCGCATTAGATTTAACATAACTTAAGGCAGCTTGAGCTGATTCTTTCATGACATCACCAAGTTTACCAGTTAATACGAGTCTTCCATCACCTTTATAATGGGTTACTTCAACTTGTAAAGTGTCACCACCAAATTGTGTATAGGCAAGGCCAGTTACAACTCCAACTTGATCTAAGTCATCATTTGCATTGTAAGTATATTTTGGTTTACCAAGATATTCTTCTAAATTGTCAACATCAATATCTACACGTTCAACATGATTCATAAGAATATTCTTAATGGCTTTTCTAATAATAGTACCTAACATTCTTTCTAATTCACGAACCCCTGCTTCACGGGTGTATTCTTGAATTATACGATAGATTGCTTGATTACTTATACTAAAGTATGCTTCATCTAACCCATTATTAAGTAATTGTTTCTTTAATAAATGGCGTTTAGCAATTTCAAATTTTTCATATTCAGTATAACTAGATACTTCAACAATTTCTAATCTATCTCTAAGTGGGGCAGGAATATTGTCTAGATAGTTTGCGGTGGCAATGAAGAAAACATTTGATAAATCATATGGTTCTTCTAAATAGTGATCACTAAAGTATTTGTTTTGTTCAGAATCTAATACTTCCAACATTGCGCTAGTTGGATCACCTTTATAATCACTTGACATCTTATCAATTTCATCTAATAAGAATACTGGATTATTAGTACCTGCTTTAACCATTCCTTGTAATATACGACCTGGTAATGCGCCAAGGTATGTACGACGATGTCCTCTAATTTCAGATTCATCTTTGACACCACCAAGTGCTTGTTTTACAAATGATTTATTTAAAGCTTTCGCAATACTTTTGGCAAGGGAAGTTTTACCTACTCCGGGAGGACCTACTAAACAAAGAATTGTTTGAGGATTTTTATGACTCATAATTTTTACGGCAAGATATTCTAAAATACGTTCTTTTACCATATCTAAACCATAATGTTCTCGGTCTAATTCCGCTTTCGCAAGATTAATATCTTCTGAATCAACTGATTGTTTACTCCAAGGTAAATCAATCATAAAATCAAGGTATTTTCTAATAACCCCAGATTCTGGTGAACTGCCTGGCATTGAAACATAACGATTTAATTCTGTCATCGCTTTTTCTTCAATTGATTTTGGCATACCTGCTTCTTTAATCTTTTTACGGATTTCATCAATTTCAGTTTCACGTTTAGCTTTCTCGCCAAGTTCTTCTTGAATTGCCTTCATTTTTTCACGAAGGTAATACTCTTTTTGTGATTCATTAATACTACGTTTTACTTCATTATCAATTTTAATTTCTAATTCTTTGAACATTTGTTCTTTATATAAATCTTCTAATAAATAAGTTAAACGAGTAGTAACATTATCTTCTAATAAATAACGTAATTTAGTGTCGCGATTTAAATCAAGATTATGTACAAGTATATCTGAAATTTCATCATATGAAAGTTCAGTATTATTAATATTTATACCATCTTTCTTAAGAACACTATCTATATTATTTTCAGTTAAGAATTTCTTTATTAAATCATAGGTTGCATCATTTTTCATAGTATCTGAACTAGTCGATGGTAAAGTCACAAAATCAACTAAACAACTACCACTAGTATTATCAATACTATTAATCTTGCAACGTACAATTGTTTGGAATTTTACTCTTCTTGTACCATTGGGACTAGTCATATTTAAAATGATTTTTGCCACAATTCCTACATTATAATAAAGTACTACTTCGTTTTTATTATTACGGGTACTATAATTTGGAATTAATAATACTACATAATTTTTATATTGTTCAGCATTTTTCAATGCCTTAATGTCGCTATCGATAGCAAAATCTGCTCTTAATCCATTGCTTGGTAGTGGTACTATATCACTTACCACAACTCCTGGTAATTGAGCATCTACAATATCAGTACGATTAAACATTTTGGCTCCTTTCTGATACTATTTAAGCATCTATTAAATGATTTTTTTCTTTAATTATTTGTCCTTTTTGTATAGTAATTTTTTTAGTTCCATCGTTAAATGGTAATTCAAACATCGTATCAAGCATCAAATCTTCAATTATTTTTCGAAGTGATCTTGCACCCGTTTTTTCTTTTATGGCTACTTCCGCAATATAATCAATTGCGTCTTCCATAAAGGAAAGTTCAACATTATTAGTTGCAAATAGTTGTTGATATTGTTTAGTAATGGCATTACTAGGTTTAGTTAAAATTAATTTTAACTCTTCTTTGGTTAAGTCTTTTAGTTTAGCAATAACCGGAAGTCTACCTAGTAATTCAGGGATAATCCCAAATTTACGAATTTTTTCAATATCTAATTCAGATTCATTAACTATTTTAGAGTCAAACCCTACACTATATTTCTTTCTTCCATCAAGGCCATCAAACGCTCCTGCACAAATAAACAAGATGTTTGAGGTATCGATTTGTAAACATTCTTGGTATGGGTGTTTTCTTCCCCCTTGTGGTGGAACATTTACAACATTACCTTCGATAATCTTCAACAAGGCATTTTGAACACCTTCACCAGATACATCTCTAGTTATTGATGGATTTTCGCCTTTTCTAGCAAGTTTATCAAACTCATCAATAAAGACAATCCCTTTTTCCGCAAGTCTAATATCACCATCCGCATTTTGGATTAGTCGCAACAAGATGTTTTCAACATCTTCACCAACATAACCAGCTTGGGTATAAACGGTCGCATCACAAATAGCTATTGGGACATTGATGATTTTGGCCATAGTTTTCGCAAGCAATGTTTTACCAACTCCCGTTGGTCCAATCATTAAGATATTAGATTTATTTAGGTTAGCTTCCGGGTGTTTTATTCTTAGATAATGCGAATACAGTGCCACTGATAATATTTTCTTAGCATGTTCTTGACCAATTACTTCTAAGTCAAGTTCATTATAGATCTTTTTAGGGGTTAAATCTTTACAACTAATCTTTTCTCGTAAGTGTTTATTTGATCTTTCTTGTTCTTCAAATTCAACCAAGTTATGATATAATTCTAAACAATCAAAGCAAATACAGGCATTTAAGCCCTCTATTCCTAGATTGTGAATATTTATTTCACTGTTACAAAACGAACAATATTTAGTTTTTTCCATATATAGTAATCACGCTCCATAATTATTATGGAGCGATTTTACTTTTTTATGTTTAATATTAAATTTGAAAAATCGACAAATTATTTAGTTTCTTCTTTAGCTTCTTTTGTTACTGCATTCTTTTTTAAGATTTCAATAACTTTATCAGCTTTAACTTTATATGCAACTTGACCAACTTTGTATTGTTTCTTTACAGCGTTAACTTTATCGTTTTTAGCTTTTTCATCGTCTTTTTCAGAAACATTAGCAAGAGTTTGATATTCTTTTTCGATTTCTTCTTGACTTGCTTCGATGTTTTCAAGTTCCATAATCTTTTCAAGTACTAATTCTTCTAAGAATGATTTACGAATATGTTCTTCAGCAGATTTCTTGAATTCATCCATTGATGCAACCCCACTGTATTGAAGTAACATTTCAACAGGCATACCATATTGTTTTGCTTGCATTTCAACATTATTTACTTGATGTTCAACTTCAGATTTGATTAGTGATTCAGGGAAATCAGCATATGAGTTTTTGCAAACTGCATCAACTAATCCTGTAACAAGATGATTTTCAGCCGCAACGCTCTTGCGTTTCTTTAAATCTTCTTTTACATAGTTTTGATATTCTTCTACTGTATTAACATTTTCAATTTCTAATTCTTTTACTAATTCATCAGTAAGTTCAGGATATTCTTTACCTTTTACTTCATGTACTTTTACTTTGAATAATGCGGCTTTTCCGGCAAGACTTGCATGATAGTCTTTAGGGAAAGTAACATTTACTTCAACGTCTTGTTCTGATTTAGCACCAATTAGTTGATCTTCAAAACCAGGGATAAAGGCTTTTGAACCAAGTTCTAATTGATAATTTTCAGCTTTTCCACCTTCAAATGGAACACCATCAACGAATCCTTCAAAATCGATTACGACTGTGTCACCATTTTCAGCTGGTCCATCTTTAATAACATTTTCAACTTTACTTTCAAGCATATGTTTGATTTCAGCTTCAACGTCTTTTTTAGTTACTCTAGTTGATAAAGGTTTTACTTTTAAGCCTTTGTATTCGCCAAGATGAACTTCTGGCCATACATCAACTTCGGCAGTGTAAGTGAAACTCTTACCTTTTTCTAAACTAGCAAAATCAAGGTCTACTTTTGGTTCAGCAGTTGGATATACTTTAGTTTGTTGTAATGCTAGAGGATATGTTTCTTCAAAAGCATATTGAATTGCTTCATTATATAATGATGCCCAACCAAATCTTTGGATAAAGATATTTTTAGGCATTTTACCAGGTCTAAAACCATCAGCCTTTACTTCTTTTACAACTTTTTCAAAAGCTAAGTCTAAAGCTTTATCAAATTCTTCAGCACTTACTTCTACTGTAAGTTTTACAGAATTTTCACTTAAACGTTCTAAATTTGCGTTCATTTTAATACTCCTTAAAATTATTAATAATATTTTTTACTTGATTATTATACTAAATTTTTATTATTTTAGCAAGTCATTAGTATTTTATTCATATTTTGATTTTACATATTCTTCGACAAATCTTAGTGGAGCAGGACCACAATCAAGAATATATTTATGGAATGTAATGTAGTCAAAGTTTTCTCTTGTGCTAGAAGTTAGATTCATTACATAAGTTCTTAAATCTTTTATTTTGAAGTAAGTAAAGAAGTATGTTTGCATATTATTAGGCACTTCAATTAATTGTTCATAAGTTGCTTTAATTGCTTCATTTGTTACTTGAGGAACGTACTTTTTAATGAAAGCTCCTGCTTCTTCAAGCGTCCAACCATCATAGTTAATTCCCATATCTAATCTACAATACATTGCGCCTGTATATTCATCTTGGAATATTAAGTAGTCAATGAATTCATCCATATATTCGCCTCTTAAGAATTCATAACTGAATATCTCCGCATAAGTTGCCCAACCTTCACTGTATCCTGAAGATTTTAAAACTTTTCGCAGTGGATTAGCATCGGTACTCTTAAAATACACATTTTGATATAAATGGCCAGGTAACCCTTCATGAGCTAAAGTTGTATATAAATAATTATATTTATAAACACCATCGGTTAAAACACTTGAACCATTTAGATAAATGTATTCTTTTTCTAAGTTATCAATGGCACTTGTCATATAAGCTGCTGGACTAAAGTGTTCTTCCATTGCCTTATCAATAAATTTGACTACAATTTCTGGTTGATAATTAAGGCTAGGGAAATATTTACCAATAACTGTTTGATAGTAAGCAAGTTGTTCTTCCGGAGTTTTATCCATTAATTGATAACTATCACAATTAGCTTTAAATTCTTCATTAGTTAAATAGAGGTTACGATATTTAACTAATTCTTGTTCATAATACTTTAATAAATCATCAACATATTTTTCAGCGTCTACTAAACTAATTTTATAACCAACAGTTTCTTGGAAATCTAATTCATAATAAGTTTTACCAATTGGGTTACCTTTTGAATCATAGTAATAAGCAAGTCCCATATCATTAGTTGATCTACCTTTTAATTTTGGTAACTCATCTTGAACAAGTTTATAACCGCTAATTAATGGGCCATTAACTTTTTCGATATTAGCATTCTTATATGCTTCTTTTTCTTCATCGGTTAAGAAATCACATTCGTCGATTTTTTTATTTACGGTTGTAATCATAAAGTGGTTACCAGTTCCGGCTGCTTTGATGAACTCTTCACATTGGTGAACAACTTTATCAATAACGAAATCACTCATACCATAACCGTGATCTGCCTTTTCAACTTCAAAATCAAGGTATTTTTGGAATGTTTCAGGTACTAAATCTAAATATTTTAAATAATTATCAACATCTAATTTAGTTCTAAATTTATATTCTGATAATAAAAGTGGTAATTGAGCTTGATAACCAAGGTAAGAACCTAGGTAATTATTACTAAGATAACTCATCTCCGATGTTTTACTATTTACGTTATCAATGATGTTCATAATTAGGTTATACGTCATTTTTTGATCATCATTTAGATCTTCATATTTATAGCCATTTACTTTCCCTAATATATAATTGATAAGTAATACACTGTATCCACTTGTAACACTAGGTGTAGGTAAACTTGGTTCATTATGAGATAACCCAAAATTTTCAGGATTTTCAAAGTAATAATTCAAAGTTAATTCATCATTACCAACTAACATTTTAAATACATTATTGGCAAAATCATCAAAGGTTGAAGGATCATAGTCACCCGGTTTAGGGGTAAAACTACAATTTTCTTCACAACTAGTTCCAATGAAAGCTAATAGTACTATTGATATTACAACAAATAATCTTTTAATATTTTTCATCATTATATCTCCATTTCTTCTATATTTACTTCTTTATTGGGGTAATAAGCAAGTTCATAGTATTCAAAGTTATTATTCACAATTTCTTTTATGCCAACATCATCAGTGTCTAAATCAAGATTGTTGCGTTGTAATCCTAATCTTTGACCACTTTTTTTTATTTTGGCTTCTTTTTTTACAAAATAAGAAATAAACTCTTTTACACTTATTTCACCCTTATTATAACACATTTTATCAACTAAGTTCTCAAAATGCTCAAGCATGCGCACCCTTTCAACATCAATTCCCACTTCTTCGCAGGCTAGAGCACAACAAACAATGTTATGGCTATGTGCAAGGGAAACAAAAAAATCATCAAATAGCGGTTTACCATTTTCTTGATATCTAAATGGTACATCACATAGGTTTTTATTATAGTAACTATATACAAGTTTATTTAATAAAGACCAACAAGCAAGCGATTGATTTCTTCTTGATTCATTTTTTATACTATTTATATGATCAATAACTTCTGTAGGTAATACGTTAATATCAAGTTTATCTACTTTATCAATAAAGGCATATCTTATTTCTATCATCGTCTACCTCCACTAATATTATACCATAAATGTGCTAAAATGCAAAGGTTCCTACTTGTTAATAGTAGGAATCTTTGTTATCTATTATTTATTTATGGTTCATTTTTAATTTATTTAGTATTTACTTTATCTTTTACTAAAATTGTCGAAATCTTTACAAATTGACTGATAAATGGTAAGAAAATTAAAGTTGATATTACATTAAATAAAGTATGGAAAATAGCGATTTGGCTAGATGGATCACTTACCATTCTACCAAGTGTGTCGTTGATAAAGTTTTTCCAAATCAGTAGAATAATCATAAAAATTACACTACCAAAGACATTGAATAATAAATGAATATGACCTGCTCTTTTGGCATTAACAGAAGCGGATGCTGATGATACAATGGCGGTTAGACAAGTACCAATGTTACTACCTAAGATAACAAATAGAGGTGCATTAGGTAATACTCCATTACCAATAGTAATGCCTGATGCAATCATTGAAATTAAAATGGTGGTAACAGCGGCTGAACTTTGTAAAGCAATTGTGATTGATGCGCCAAGCACTAATAGGATGAAAGGATTGTTAATTTTGGTTAAAAGTTCAACAAAGCGATAATCATCTTGTAAACTTACCATCGCATCTTTCATTAGATATAAAGCAATAAAGATTAAGCCAAATCCTACTAAAGCCATTCCTAAATTCTTTATTTTGGGCTTTTCAAATATCATATTTAAAATCATTCCAACCCCAACAAAAGTAGCTAAATAGTTACCAATATCAACGCTATCTAAAGCCACAATATGAGCAGTTATAGTTGTACCAATGTTAGCCCCCATTATTATTGAAGTTGCTTGAAATAAATCAAGTACCCCTGCATTTACAAAACTAACCACCATAACCGTTGTTGCGGTAGAACTTTGTAGTAAAGCAGTAATTATAGTACCAACAATTACACCTAATATTCTATTTTTAGTTGTCTTCTTTAATAATTTTGTTAATTTATCACTAGCTATTTTTTCAATATTTTCGGTTAATAGTTTAAAAGCTAATAAAAAAGTACCAAGTCCACCTAAAAGTTTTGTAACAATCATCAACATATTAATATCTCCCCTTATGTTATTCAAGATATTTTATTATGTCAATGTAATTTTTAGTATTGCAAAAAAGCGACATTAATTGCTAATGCCGCTATTTTAATTCAATTTTATTTAGTTATTTATTTTTTGGAAATCTTTCTCTAGATACATAAGTTGTATGTAATAATTCATGAGCTTTATGAGAATTAGGTTTTCCTAGGAAATCACTATATAATTTTTGTACTTGTTTATTGTTATGAGATTGACGTACCTTTTGACGTTCATCTTCAGAATATAATGCTTGAGCACGTTTTTCTTTGTATGTGTCTAAGATATTGTTATCTTCATTAGGTAAGAAGCATGGTTTAACATATGGTTGTCCACCACCGTTAACGCATCCACCTGGGCAACCCATAATTTCAATAAATGTATATGGGCTCTTACCACTACGAATTTCATCCATTAATACTTTGGCATTACGCATACCAGATGCAACAGCAACTTTAATTTCTGATCCAGCAATATTTAAAGTAGCTTCTTTTAATCCTTGCATACCACGAACAGCAGTGAATTCTACTGCTTCATATTCTTTACCAGTTAATTCATGATAAGCTGTTCTTAAAGCCGCTTCCATAACACCGCCAGTAGCACCAAATATTACACCAGCACCAGTATATTCACCCATTAAATCTTGGTCAAATTCTTCGTTTGGTAATTTAGCAAAATTTATACCACTACGTTTGATTAATTTAGCAAGTTCACGAGTAGTTAATACTGCATCAACATCTTTAATGCCATTCTTTTGTAATTGAGGACGTTCTTTTTCAAATTTTTTTGCGGTACAAGGCATGATTGAAACTACGAAAATATCTTCTGGTTTTAAACCATTCTTTTCTGCAAAGTATGATTTAATAATAGCACCTTGCATTTGGTGAGGTGATTTACAACTTGATAGATGATCTAATTGATCTCCATAATAGTATTCAGCATAATTAATCCAACCTGGAGAACAAGATGTAATCATTGGTAATACACCACCATCTTTAATTCTTGCAAGTAATTCATTAGCTTCTTCCATTATTGTTAAGTCAGCACCAAAGTTAGTATCATATACTTTATTAAAGCCAAGTCTTCTTAAAGCAGCTACCATTTGACCAGTTACTGGAGTACCAATTTTATAACCAAATTCTTCGCCAAGAGTTGCACGAATGGCAGGAGCAGTTTGAACAACTAAGTATTTACCAGCTCTTCTTGCTTCGTCTACTTTATCGATTTCACTCTTTTCCATTAATGCGCCAGTAGGACAAACATTTACGCATTGTCCACATAAGATACATGGGCTTGTTGCAAAACTACGATTTTCAGCAGGAGATACGATTGTTGAGAAACCACGTTTTTCAAAACCTAAAATACCAGTTCCGTGTGCAGCAACACAACGACTAACGCAACGTCCACATAAGATACATTTTGAAGTGTCACGAATAATAGATGGAGAAATTTCATCAACTGTAATTGGAGTTTTTGAACCAACAAATTTATTTTCACGAGCACCAACAACTTGAGCTACGTATAACAATTCACAATGACCATTTTTTTCACATTGTTGACAATTCATTGAGTGGTTAGAAAGAATTAATTCAACACTAGCACGTCTTGCAGCAGTAGCTTTAGGTGAAGAAATAGTAATTTCCATACCTTCAGAAATAGGATATACGCAAGATGCAACTAGACCTCTAGCACCAGTTGCTTCAACTAAGCAAACACGACAAGAAGCTAAACTACATTCACCATGATTATAAGCACATAAAGATGGAATTTCATATCCACATTCTTTAGCTGCTTCTAAAATTGTTAAGCCTTCTTCAACTTGATAAGATTGGCCTTCGATTTTTATATTAATTTTTGCCATAATATCGGTCTCCTATTTCTTAATAATTGCTTTAAATGGACATGTAGACATACATAAGCCACATTTAATACATTTAGATTGATCAATTACATAAGGTTCTTTACCAGGTACACCTGAGATAGCATTTACTGGGCAATTTCTTGCACACTTAGAACACTTCTTACAAGCTTCAGGCATAATGTAATATTGCATTAAGTTCTTACATACATGAGCAGGACATTTCTTGTCAACTACATGGGCAATATATTCTTCTCTAAATTGTTTCATTGTTGAAACAATTGGGTTTGCTGCAGTTTGTCCTAATGCACATAATGAATTTTGAGTAACTGTTGTTGCAAGTTCTTCTAATTCATCTAAATCTTCTAATGTTCCTTTACCAGCAGTAATCTTATTTAAGATTTCTAACATACGTTTTGTACCAATACGGCATGGAGAACATTTACCACATGATTCATCACAAATGAATTCCATATAGAATTTTGCAACGTCAACCATACAGTTGTCTTCATCCATAACGATGGCACCACCAGAACCCATCATTGAACCTTTTGCTACTAAGTTATCGTAATCAATTGGAGCATCTAAATCTTTTTCAGTTAAGCATCCACCTGATGGACCACCAGTTTGAATAGCTTTGAATTTTTTACCATTAGGAATACCACCACCAATATCGTAAATTAATTCACGAAGAGTAGTACCCATAGGAACTTCAACTAGACCTACGTTATTTACTTTACCACCTAATGCGAATACTTTTGTACCTTTAGATTTTTCAGTACCTACTTCTGCGAATTTTTCAGCACCTTCTCTTAAGATATAAGGAACGCAAGCTAAAGTTTCAACGTTATTAACAATTGTTGGTTTACCCCATAAACCCTTAACAGCTGGGAATGGAGGTCTTGGACGAGGCATACCACGTTTACCTTCAATTGAATTTAATAAGGCAGTTTCTTCACCACAAACGAACGCACCAGCACCAAGACGGATGTGAACATCAAATGAGAAATCAGTTCCTAAAATATTTTTACCTAATAATCCCATTTTTCTTGCTTTGTTGATTGCAATTTGTAATCTTTCAACAGCAATTGGATATTCAGCACGTACATAGAAGTAACCATTTTGAGCACCGATTGCATAACCAGCTATAACCATACCTTCAATTACGGCAAGTGGATTACCTTCTAAGATTGAACGGTCCATGAAAGCACCTGGGTCACCTTCATCACCATTACATACTACATATTTTTCAGGATTATTTTGGTTTAAAGCAAATTGCCATTTACGACCAGTAGGGAAACCTCCTCCACCACGGCCACGAAGTCCTGATTTTAATACTTCGTCTACTACTTCTTGTTGAGTCATATGTAAGGCTCTTTGTAAACCTTTATATGCTCCATAGCCTAATGCTTCATCAAGATTTTCAGGATTAATTAAACCACATCCATGTAAAGCAACACGTTTTTGTTTTTTGTAGAAGTTAATTTCATCTTGTTTTTGAATTTTTTCTTTTGTCATAGGATCTACATATAGTAGTCTTTCCACAATTTGATGATTTATTAAATCAGTATTAACAATTTCTTCTACATCTTCAACCTTAACACCATGATATAGAGTGTCTTCAGGGAAAATTTTTACGAAAGGACCTTGTGAACAAAAGCCAAAGCAACCTACTTTGTTAACAGTAACTTTGTCACTTAAATCATGAGCCATAATAGCTTCTTCGAATTTTGCAAGAATACTTGCTGAGTTACTTGATAAACAACCTGTTCCACCACAAATAACAATTGCACGTTTGCCATTTGTGCCAGCAAATTTTGCATCAAAACTAGTTGTGCAATCAGCAATTTTAGTAGTTAATTCTTTTTCACTTCTAATCATTATTCTGCACCTCCTAGTTGACGATATTCTTCAATAATACTTGCTACTTGGTTTACAGCAACTTTTGGATATACTTTACCATTAATTGAAATGGCAGGAGCAATACCGCAAGCACCTATGCAACGTAATGCATCAAGCGTAAATAAGCCATCGTCTGTTGTTTCTCCTGGTTTGATATTTAGTAATTCACCAAATTTGTCGATTACTTGTTGTGAACCTTTAACATAACAAGCAGTACCTAAACAAACACCAATGACGTATTTTCCTTTAGGTTTTAATGAAAAGAATGAGTAGAATGTTACTACACCATAGATTTCCGCAACAGGAATACCTGTTTTTTCAGAAATTAATTCTTGTACATCTAGTGGGATGTAACCATACTCACGTTGCACATCACTTAAAATCATCATAAGTGGTGTATTTTCGTTTGTGTATCTTGCAATAATTTCTTCAATTTGCTTTACAGCAGCTGCACTTAAATGAGCCATATTTACCTCCAATTTAAATTATGATTGTAAAAATATTTATATTTACAAATCGCTCTTGTTTATTATATCAAAATTAATCGTTTTTTGCAAGTTAAATAAGTTATTTTTGCCTAACAAATTTTGTAAATCAAAAATATAGGCTTTTTTAAATAATTTTTACAATTAATTTTTTCCTATATAATAATATAAAAAAAGAAAATAGTTCGACTTTTAACGAATTATTTTCATATAACATTAAATTCAAAAATATTTCTAATCTAAAGGGTTGTAAATGGCTTTGATGAAATAAGTTTATAATCATCATCATGGGTATAAAATTCCTCCATAAGCCAGTATACACCATTTGCTTTTTTACGAAGTTTTTGTGAAAGTTGTTCTTTTGTTATTGGCATTACTTGAAAAATGCTTATGTATTTATGCTTGGAAATATAACACTTTACAATTTTCGGTGTTTTTAAAATCTCTGGTAGTAATAAGACGGTTCCACAATACTTACCATCAATCCCCATATCTATTGAATCAGAAACTGTTAAGTTATCTTTTTCATTAAAAGCATATTCAGCAGTAGCCCAAAGTAGTGAGTTTAAAGAAAGCCATTCCGTAGTAGACTCACTAATTTCTACTTCTTTAGAAATAAACATTACATATTCATTACGACGGTTAGCTTTTCTACCCCAACCAATATCACGTTCGGGCATTAAGTAATCACTTGCACCTATTGTACATAACTTCCAAAAAGGCATTTCCTCAGTTGGTTTAAAAACAAAAGTTGTAATGGGTTTCATATCGTTAGGTAAGACATTCTTTTTAAGTTGTAAACTGAAGATTGGTTCTTGCCCAAATACTTCTTTGTAATGATCATATAATTTTTGATGTTTTTTGTTTTTCATATTAAATCCCTATTTTAATTATTTTCATCTTTGGTAATCAAAAAGATAAAAATGTTCGCAAGTAAAATAACACAACATAATATTAATATATAGATTACATAATCTCCATCACTTAAACAAGAAAAATCACGTACAAAGATTGATTTTTTAATAATACTATTCAATCTTAATATAAAGTAAATAAAAAATGTGCCACCTAATATATTTGCTACTAAAAATAAGATATTTCTTTTACTCATAAGGTCTCCTCTTTCTTTTTTGTTAATTATAGCATTTATATCAAACTATGTCAAATTTAATAAGTTGACTGATACTTTATTGACAAATTTCTTTTTCAATCGCTTGTAGAAGCAATTTTTGCCCTATTTTAATCAATATTTTGCTATATTGATATAAAAAAAGAAAAAGTTCGTATTTTTATACGAACTAAATTCATGCTATTAAAATGGCGTCCCAGACACGATTCGAACGTGCGACACACGGCTTAGAAGGCCGTTGCTCTATCCAACTGAGCTACTGGGACATAACAGATAATCTTTTTAATAGCATTAGTATTATACACTATTTCAGATATTTTGTAAAGTAATTTAGCTTGTAAATGTGCATATTTTGTTACTAAGAGTCATAATATATCATGGTGATATTTATGGTAATAATAGATGCTGGCCATGGTGGTTGGGATCCCGGTGGTGGCAGCAATTCCTATTTTAAAGAAAAAGATATGACAAAAAAAATTAGTGATTATCAAAAACGTAGGTTTGATGAATTAGGAATTCCCTCAAAAAGAACTAGATTAGATGATGAAACCCTAACTCCTAATGATAGGCTTAACCGAATTAATCAACTTGGCGCAAGCACTGGTGATATTCTAATATCAAATCATGTCAATAATGCAGGATCAGGTGGCGGCGAAGTAATCTACTCAGTAAAAAGTAAAAATACCCTCCCTAATAGTATAGCAAACAATTTAAAAGCTGAAGGCTTACCAATCAGAAACGTTTATCAACGTATTGGGAAATCAGGTAATGACTTCTACTTTATTTTGCGAAATACTAAACCTACAACATCAATGATTATTGAATATGGCTTTGCCAATAATGATGATGATACAAAAAGGTTATTAAATGATTGGCCAAACTTAGCTGAGGCAGTTGTAAAAGCAATTGCAAACTATGAAAATGTTAATTATACTCCACCAAGTTATAACTATTACAAAGTTAAATCAGGCGATTCTTTGTATAATATTGCCAAGAAATATAATCTATCAGTAGCTGAACTAAAAAGTTACAATACTTTAAGTAATGATATGTTATATCCTAACCAAATTCTTCTTATACCAAAAAAATAAGGCAAACGCCTTATTTTAGTTTGTTTTTTAGGGCAATTTCAACATTTTTAGGAACAAATGAAGAAATATCACCATCAAATCTAGCGATTTCTTTAACACTACTTGAAGATAAAAAAGAATATTGATGTGAACTCATAATAAAGATTGTTTCAACATTGTGATCAATACATCTATTTAAAGTTGCCATTTGTAATTCATATTCAAAATCACTGACCATTCTTAGTCCTCTAACCATTGCCACAGCATTTATTGATTTTGCATATTCTACTGTTAATAAATCACTAGTAACTACTTCAATATTTTCAATATCTTTAGTAGCTTCTTTTATCATATTCATTCTTTCTTC
>ULJQ01005610.1_pt1 | contig 21177 bp, 19 predicted proteins | sample 1950941 | NCBI WGS metagenome assembly ULJQ01 (sample SAMEA4835479, study PRJEB28245) | human gut metagenome | biome: gut microbiome; material: fecal sample | place: Denmark | collected 2008
TGACTAAGCTTGTAGAGATTGGGTGATTAAGTTATTTTTGGACAGGGGTTCGATTCCCCTCGACTCCACCATTGACGAATCTGTTCGAACTATTCGGACTTTGATATATAGGAATCAATTGAAATGATTGATTTTTTTTCTTGAAAAAAATCATAAAAAGGATTGGTACCTATGTAAATATTATCGGGAAAGAAATTGACGTAGAAGAATTGTTAAGATTATATGCGCTTTTTGTAATATTACTTCAGCTATTATGAGTGGTAATATTAAAATAGTTGAAGATAAACTAAGGTATACTTTTAACAATAATGTAATATTTGATGGATATTTTGATTATTGTGAAACTTTTAAATTAGAGTTTGATAATAACTTTAATTTGATAAATATTAAAAATATTAGAAAGAAAATTTAGAATGGATAAAAGCGAATTTAATCAGCATATTCATAATAAATCTCTAGTATCGATTATAGTAAATTTTTTAAGGATTGATTATATGATTTTGACAGTGGTTTCAGAATAGAAAGTACAATTGAAAGAATAACTGATGAAGATGCTTTGAAAAGTAAAAAAGAGGTGAATTATGAATAGAGAGCAATGTTTAAAAAAAGTAAAAAATATTATGATTTAGAAAGGTTTTTATGGTAAATGTCATCAGCGAAATTTTAATATTTATAGAGCTTATGGAGAAATGACTCCAATAAATTCTGATATTATAAACAATATGCCAATACTGAAATTATATTAAATGAACAGGCATATCTAACATTGTTAACGTGACAAGATATATTAATGAAACTAATCAGGAATTTCCGTTTTTCTTATATGGTAAGATAATATCAGGTAATCGAATTTATGTCTGCAAGTAATAACAAGCAAAATGCAGAAGTAAATTTTAATCAAGCAATGATAGATAATCTTCAAATTAAGATAACATAAACATTTTATGTGTAAATAATGTAAACATTTGACAAATAACTATTGTTGCGCTAAAAAATATGATACAATACAATTATAGGAGGTATTCAAAATGGAAAAAGAATCAAAAGATTACTCAAGATTAATTGCAGCACAAAATGAATCTACCAGAAGACTAAAAATTAAAAGCATAAATAATACATTATCAGAGGAGCATAAAAAGAAAAGTATGTATGCTATTGCATCGGGGGTATGTTTAGTTGGATTAATAGCAGCAACACATTTTTCTGGGATTGATATGGATCAAGCTATTCAAACTGAAATTCAAGCATTAAATTCATTTGATGCTTTAAAGGAGTATTTTAGAACAATTACACCTGCTATGTGGGGTACAATGGTTGCAACTGCAACAAGTTATTCTAAATATATTAAACATAATAGGGAATATAAAAAAGCTAATAAAGAATTTTATGATATGATGGATAATCAACCAGAGGATTATCAGGATATTGTGGAACATCAAGCAAAAGGTAGATAGGAGAAATAAAATGTTTGGAAAAGGGAATATATTAACACTTGCTGATGATAATGAGTATAGTGTTGTAGATCAATTTAATGATAATGGAACTAATTATGTTTATTTAGTAGATATAAATAATACTTCTAATGTTATATATGGTAGATTAGAAAATGATGAGATTGTTGAAATTTCTGATCCTGAAGAATTAGAAAAAGTTATAAGAATTATTTACAATAATACACATGGAAATAAGGAATAATTTTTATTTTGCTTATTTTAAAATGATTAGTATTACAAGGATTGCAAACTATAATTTATTGGAACAATCCTTTTTTCTTTTAATAAAATAAATTTACTATAATGCTTTTACATTAAATGTTTTTTTGAATATAAGGCAATCAAAAATTATAAAGCATTATCATAAAGATTTTAATAAAAATTTGATAAATTGTAAGATGGTTTAATATAAAATATAGGCTGTTATATATGTAATTGGTAGCAATATTAATAATAAATATTTTGAAATAGTTAATAATAATAATGGTGAATTACTATGTATTACATTAATTATTTTTTTATATATTCTTTTTTGGGTTATTTATATGAATGTTTTTTAGGACTTATTAAAGATGATAAGGTGGGTAGTGGTATATTATATGGACCAGTTACTCCTGTTTATGGAGTCGGTGCTTTACTTATACTAATTGTGTCTAAGTTTATATTTGACTTTTTTAAATTATCTATTCTTATAGAATCCATTATTATAGCAATTATTATGGCAATTATTCTTACTGTTGTTGAACTTGTTGCGGGTTTATTAATTGAGAGAATATTTAAGGTTGCTTTTTGGGACTATAGTAAATTTAGATTCCATATAGGAAAGTATATAGCACTTGAAGTTACACTTGTTTGGATTATTGGAACATTTTTAGCTATATATCTTATAAATCCTATTATTGATAGTTTTGTTTATTATATACCTAGTACAGTTACGTATTTTTTTATAATTCTTTTTATAATTGATTTTTTTGTTACTCTTAAACGTGGGAAGGTACATAGATAGTTTTACAAAAAATATTAAATATGTTATCATTTTCTTAGGAAGAGTGTTAGTATGAAAAAATGTGTTATTGTTTATAATCCAAATAGTGGCAAAAAAATTAAAAAAGATTTTTTAGCTGCTTTTATAGATATTTTATTAGAACGTGAATATGTACCAGAAATTATTTTTTCAAAATACAAAGGACATATTACAAAAATAGTAAGTGAACTTGATAATCCTGATTTAGTTATATCTATTGGTGGTGATGGAACTTTTAATGAATCTATGACTGGTAATTTAAAAAGGGCTAATAGACTTTTACTTGCACATATACCTGTTGGTACTACTAATGATATAGGCGCGATGTTTGGATATGGTAAGGATATTATTGAAAACTTAAAAATGCTTTTAGATGGAGAAGAAAAAAACATTGATATTTGTACTATAAATGATAGACCATTTGTGTATGTTGCTGGTTTTGGAAAGTTTATGAATGTACCTTATGAAACTAGTAGGGACTTAAAGAAAAGATATGGGCATATGGCATACTTAATGGAGGGATTTAAAGAGTTAAATCAGTCCACTAAATTATATGATATTACTTATTGGGTTGATGGTGAAGAGTATAATGGATTGTATTCATTTGTTAGTATTTCTAATGCAACTAGAATTGCTGGATTTAATGATTTTATAAAAGATGTTAAATTAGATGATGATAGGTTTGAGGTTTTACTTTGTAATATAACAAGAAAAAAAGATATAATTAAAAGTCTTTATTATTTAACTAAGAGTGACATAACCAAAGTCCCTGGATTTTATTTTCACAAAGTTAATAAGATGAAAATCAGATTTAATGATTCGCAAAAGATTAATTGGTGTATAGATGGTGAACGATTAGATGATGATAGTAGAGATTTTGAAATAAAAGTTTTAAGAAATGTTAGACTTTTGATACCAAAGAAAAATATAAAGAATCTTTTTATTGATGAGTAGGTGATTTTAATGAATAATGTACTAAATGATGATGAAGTTTTAAATAAATATAAGGATATGAGTAGAGAAGAAGTACTAGATCTTTTTGGAGAAGAGAAATCACTTATTCAGGAAGAATTAAAGAACGGAACATTTAGTTATGATAAGTTAAAAGAAGTGTGTAGTAAGAGTTCTTCTTCACTAGTAGATGCAAGAAAAATGGAAATACTACTTACTTCTAGACTTACTAAGTGTGAAGCTTTTAATCTTTTTGAAAGAGATCCTGCAAAACAAATGGAATTTGCATCATTAGAAGCTATAAAGGAAAAAGCAGAAGCTGGTATGCTTACTTATGATGAATTAAATAGTCTTTGTGATAATATTAGTACTAGTGATGCAAAAAATGCAGCACACAATATTATGGATAATAAAATTAGATAAAAAAATAATCCCATGTTTGACATGGGATTTATTAATTATTTATTTTCTTTTATATAACCAGCTATTCCAAGTTTAGTTATGATAAAGTCTTCATCTCTAGCACCGATTATTCTTCTTGATATAGATGGCTCTTCTCCTTTTTCAATAAATATAACTGTAGGAGTTCCTGTTATATTATATAGGTTTTCAATCTTAGTATTTTCTTCTTCACTTAATTTAGTAAGATTGATTTGTTTAGCTGTTAAATTATATTTTTTTAATACTTTTTTAAAAATAGGATTAAACTCTTCACAATTATGACATCCATCTTGAGCAATTTCTAATATAAATGTTTCTTTATTATTTAATGCTTTTTCTAAATCATTATAACTAATTTCTTGTAATGAATCTTTTCCACAACCAGTTAGTAATATAATACCTATTATTACTAATAATATTTTAGTAATTTTCTTCATATATAACACCTCTTAAATATATTATCACATTTATTATTTTTCCTCAATATTTTAGAATGTATTATTTTTAATTAACTCTATTGTAAAAGATTGTTAAATTGGTTATAATAATTACAGATAGTAAAGGAGAGATTTTTTATGAATGTTGTTATATATAATCAACAGGACAATATAATAAATGGCTTAAATATAGAAATTTCTAAAGCTATTAAGGGTGAATTTAAGGTTGAAGATATAATTAAGACTTTTTCTAATTATTTCTTTTCAAGAATGATATTAGATGTAACTGCACTTGATAATTATAATGATATTAAAAATTATCAAAAATTATCAATTGGACTTCCAACAGATAAAATAATTTTACTTATTCCATCTGGAACAGAGGCATCTAGTAATATATTTTTATCTAGATTAATATCTTTAGGGTATTATAATTTTACTACTAATTTAGATGGGTTACAGTATTTGATGCAACATCCAAATTCTTATAGAGATGTGGCACATTTACATCAGATACAAGAAACACCAATATCATTAAGTAGTGAAGTTACTGCTGGTAGAAAGATGATACTTGGTATTAAAAATATTACTGAAGGAGCAGGTGCTACTACATTAACTTATTTATTATATAAAGAGCTTAGTGATAATTATGGGGTTAATACTATGGCAATAGAAGTAAATAAAAGAGATTTTATATACTTTGGTGATAAAAGACTTTTATCTACTACAAAGGCAGATTTACCTACAGTATTATTAAAAAATCAAGCTTGTGATATAATTTTAGTAGATCTTAATGATAGTGATGGAGCATTATGTACTGATGTTTTATATTTGGTTGAACCTTCTATTATAAAACTTGGTAAGTTAATAGGTAGAGATAGAGGAATACTACAAAGATTAAATGGTAAAAAAGTTATATTAAATAAAACTCTTATTACTAAATCAGATGTAAAAGAATTTGAAAAAGAGTCTAAATTAAATGTATTTTTTACTATGCCACCCATTAATGATAGAAAAAGGGAAGAATGGATATTACAATTATTGGCTAAGTTACATATTATTAATTATGAAACTAAAAAAGAAGATATTTAATTAAATTAAGTTAAATTGTTGACAAGTAAATTAAATATTGATATATTTATTGTAGATTTAGGAGGAATTAAAAATGACAAATTTATTTCAAATAATGGCTGATATAGATGGTTGCGCCGGTATTGGTCCAGTTGTACAGTTTATTAAAAATGGAGTTTTCCCTGTAATTCAAATTGGTATTCCTATTTTACTTATTTTAATGGGAACAATTGATTTGGGTAGAGCTGTTATGTCTAATGATGATAAAGAGATTAAAGGAGCAACTGGAAAACTTATTAAAAGAGCAATTGCAGCAGTAGCAGTATTCTTTGTTGTTACTTTAGTGTCAGTTGTATTCGGTTGGCTTGGCAATGTTAACGATGATAGTGTTAACCAAGGTGCTGGTAATGAAAATGCTTCGGGTGCTAACTGGTTTAAGTGCTGGAAGAATGCTTAATATTATTTTATAAGAATTGAAAGTTAGGTTATAATGGCTTAACTTTTTATTTGCCTTTTTTTATAAACTGGTGTATTATAAATACATGATAGAGGGAGTTTGATGATATGAAAAATTTAGATGAGCGTACTAAAAAAATGCTGTTTCTTGCAGGAGGTATTATTCTACTTTTGATTATTATAATAATAGTGGCACTTATTATTGGGAAACTTAAAAATTCATCATTAACATATGAACAAATTGAAGATAAGATGACTGAAGCGGCAAAAAGTTATTATGCTTCAAGAAATGATCAATTACCGGTTAGCGAAACTGAAGAGATTGAGGTTAATGCTTCTCTTTTAGCAAACACTGGTTATATGAGGGAATTGTCAAAAATTCAAAAAGATAAATCGGTAGCATGTGAAGGTAAAGTTGTTGTAACAAAATCTGGAGAATATTATAATTATTCGCCATATTTAAATTGTGGTGATAAATACACTACAACTTATTTATATGAAAAAGTTATGTCCGGAGTTGTATCAAAGGATGATGGACTTTATAAAGCTGAACAATATTCAAAAAAAGGTAAACAGACTATATATGTTTATAGAGGGGATTTTGTAAATAACTTTGTATCAATTGATGATGTTTTATGGAGAATTGTCAAAGTAAATCCTGATTTTAGTTTGATGCTAATTAAAAATTCTTATTTAAGAAATATTGATTATAAGGGTCCTTGGGATAATAGATATAATGTTAATTCCGAAAGAAGCATGGGAATTCCTGATTATTATAAGAGTGTAATCAGAAAGGAACTAACTGATTATTATTTGAGTAGTGCTTTATCAAATAACTTAAAATCAAAAATAGTTTCTCAAGATATATGCATTGGTGAAAGATCAGAAAAAGCAACAGGTAGAGATGGAAGCATTGAATGTAAAGAAACTCTTAGTGGTGAAAAACTATCACTTTTATCAACTTTTGATTATTTGAATGCAAGTTTAGATAGTAATTGTAAGAGTGCTGAAAACATTGGTTGCAGAAATTATAATTATTTAACGAACTATGAAAGTACTTTTTGGCTTTTAAATACATCTGGAAATAAGGGTTATAAATATTCAGCTAACCTTACATTAAGCGATCTTGATAAAGTTGCTGTTGCAAGAATTGTATTAAATATTACTAAAAACTCTGTATATGTAAAGGGAAGCGGTACTGAGACTGACCCATATATTATAAAATAATGTAAAATTTATATAACAATAGAAAATATTGCTTTTTCTATTGTTGTTTTTATGTTATAATATTTGTATAAGTATTAAACTAAGGAATGAGGCGTTTTTTATGAAATTTAGTAAGAAAAATATATTATTTAAAGTGATGTTTATTGTCTTAATGACTTTTATCTGTTTTAATGTGCATAATGTTATGGCCGAAGATAGAAATCAATGTAGGTATGAAACATCGGATTACCATTTCGAATTTTATTTTAAAGACGATAATGAGCTTAAAGTAAAAGCTAATCTTTCTTATACAAAAAACACATATGCTGGTATGAATGGATTAATTCTTAATACATCAAAAGGTCTTTATTGCCCTAGTAAGGTTTATTTTATTAGGAAAAATGGTAGCACTGTGCGTATGGGAAGCAAAGAATATGTAGATAAAATTAAAAATGGTGTATGGAAAGATGAAAAATATATTGAAACAGAAGAAGCTACACTAAATTTATCAGAAAGCTATAATGCATATGGATATGACTTGACCAAAAATCCGGGAGTATGTATTCATACTTCTAATAATACAGAGTTTGCCAGTGTGTATCAAATGGCTAATAATTTGAAAACTGCTACTGCATATGATGATAAATACGCATCTAAAGCTAATCAAATTGATAAGTATGTAAAGAATAATATAAATAAAGCTTTTTGTGATACTGAACAATTTAAGGTTTTACAAGAGGCAATAAATAATTGGAATACCGTTGTTTCAAAAGATCCTTCTGCTAGCAAAGCTCAAAAAGATAAAGCACAAGAACAAGCAGAAAACACAAACAAAAACATTGAAGCGATTATTAGTAATATGCAAAACTCTACAAATATTAATATGCCTGATGATAATCCTGTTCAAAACACTTGCAAAGGTTTGATTGACGATGATTTGAAAAATATTATTGATATTGTACTTAATGTTGTTAGGGTTGTAGTGCCTATCTTGTTAATTATTTTAACTGCTGTAGACTTTGGGCAGGTTGTTATATCGAATGATAAAGAGGCAATGCCAAAAGCTATTTCTAAGGCAATAAAAAGAGGTATTGCAGCAATAGTAATATTTTTTATTCCATTTTTAGTAGACTTGATTATTAAGTGGCTTAATGATTATTCGAGCATTAGGGATGCTGCTAATTGTATTAAATAATTATATTGGAGGAATATATATATATGATATTAACTTTTGATAATGTAAATTTCTTTTTTAAATTCATAAGACAATTTTTGGCTAGTATAGATGTTGTTGTCTTTTCATTACTTAGTTGGATTATAGAAGGCGTATTTAACTTATCAAGTCTTATGCTTAGCACTGATTTTGCTAAACAAATATATACTAGAATTTATATTATTTTAGGAGTCTTTATGGCTTTTAAACTTACTTTTTCTTTTTTAAAGTATTTAGTATCTCCAGATGCTATGACTGATAAGGAACAAGGAGTTGGTAAACTTATTGGTAGAGTAGTTGCAATGATTATAATGTTAATTGCTTTTCCAATCGTGTTTTTTAATCCTGTCCCAGGTGATTCTCAAAATAGAACTGTTTTAGCAATTTTACAAGATGGCGTTGTTAAAACGCTTCCTAGAATTATATTAGGACAAGCAATTGATGATACAAATGCATCGGGTAGTGTTAATGCTAAAGACAACGGAAAGGAACTTGCTCTTTCTATGCTAAAAAGTTTTTATTATCCAAGTGTTTGTAATGAAGACAGTAAAAATTACGATAAAAATCAGAGTACGGAGTGTCAAAAGTATTTTGCTGGGGAACAAGCATCTATAAGTTCTAAAGATGATCTTGATCCTTCAGGAATTAATAGTTTTAAGGCTTTTAATAATTCAATTATTAATGAGGGTTCAGGCGGAGACTATGCATATCAATATATGTGGCCATTAACCACTGTTACAGGTATATTGTTAATTGTTATTATGGCAAGTATTTGTATAGATATTGCTATAAGGTGTTTTAAACTTTTGATTTTAGAAGTTATGGCACCTGTTCCAATAATGACTTATATTGATCCAAAAGCATCAAAAGATGGCTCGTTTGCCGCGTGGTCAAAAACTTTAATTTCTACTTACATTGATTTGTTTGTAAAGTTAGGTACTGTATATTTGGTTTTACTTTTAGCAAGTGCACTGTTTAGACAAGAACTTTTTGATAAAGCTGCATACAATAATTTTTCAGGTTTATCTTATTTGTACGTTCAAGTATTCTTGGTAATTGGATTGTTCCAGTTTGCGAAGCAAGCCCCTAAATTCATTAAGGATGCTTTAGGCATTAAGGATAATGGTGGCGGTAGTGGCGGCTTTATGGGCAAAGCTTTGGCTGGTATGGCCGGTGCTGCTGCTGGATTTGCTGGTGGAGTTGCTGGTGGTGGCGGCATCATGGGTGGTCTTTCTGCTGCTGCTGGTGGTTTCTCTGCCGGTGCTGCTAATGCGGGTTCTGGTAAACCGCTTGGATTATATGGCAAAACTAGAGACGAGATGGCTAAATCACTTGGCAAAACTCCTGGCGGTGTTAAAGGCAAAATGCAACTTGCCGCAAATAAAAGAGCCCTTGCTAAAATGGGTGTGAGTGAGGGAACTTTAGATGATGCAAAAGCCAAAATGCTAGCTGATGAAGCAAAGGCAACCGCAGGAGAAACGGCTCTTGAACAAGCTATCCATAATAGAGATGATTCTGGCGCAACGTGGTGGATTGATGCTAATGGTCACCGACAAACAGCAAGTAATGCTGATGCGGCAATAGTATCATTAACAAACGCATCACAAAATGCTCGAAGTCAAGCAGTTAAGTCGAAAAAACGATTTGAAAAAATGGATGAAGCATATAAGCCATTTAAAAAAGGCTTTTATGACGAACACCATAGAGGCCTTGTTGATAATGTAAAAGGAAAAGCCGAAACTGCTTATAATGCAGTTAGACATCCAATTCAAAATATAAAAGATGTTGGTGCAAGTGCTAAACAAGCCGTTGGCGATATTGCTAAAGATACATTTAGTATAAGAAACGACAGTGATAAAAGATATAATGAAAGAAGAAATGATCAAAGAGCAGAAAATTTCGAAGGTAAAAATAGGGATCAGATTTAATTATTGGAGTGTGATAATAGATGAATGGATATTTAATTCCTGCTAATGCTAATAGGGGAAAACTTATATTTGGCTTTTTTAGGCCGGTTGATTTGATTGTTTTTGGAACTGGAATTTTTACAACTTTTATATTGCTTTTAATTTTTCAAAATGATATGTCATCTTTACCGGTGGCACTTGGTGTTATGTCACCTGTTTTGGTAACTGGGTTTCTGGTACTTCCAGTGCCAAATCAACATAATATAATGGTTGTTATAGCTAATATTTATAATTTTTTCTTTGTAGATAGGAGAAGATATGTATGGAAGGGTTGGTGTTGTCTAGATGGCAAAGAAGATGAGTAGTAAGTATACTGAAGATTGGGTACCGGTTAGAGATATAGTAAATGGTACGATTTTGTTAGAAAACAAGTTGGTTGTTACTGGTGTTAAAATTATGCCACGTAATATATTTATACTTGATGAGCAATCTCAAGCAAATATAATGACTGGGTTGAAGAATTTTTATAATCAATTAGATTTTGAATTCTGGTTGGTATGTGCAGATAGACCAGTTGATATAACAGTTTATTTGTCACAACTTCAACTTTTATATAATGAAACACAACATCCTGCAATAAGAAAATTGATTATGGAGGATATAAATAAAGGAAATAATTTTATTAACAATAATGTCGTTGATACTGAATACTATATTCTATTTAAAGAAAAAAATCCTGATCTTATGCAAAAAAAAGTTAGACTACTTATAAATGGTCTTTCTGGATGTGGACTTGTTGCAAGCCAAACGACTAATGAAGATCTTAGAGTAGTACTTGATAACTTCTTAAATGGTGGAGTTACAACAGAATTTGGAACGGTGGTGGCACTATGAGTAAAATGAAATTTAAATCACAAATTGCACCAAAGGGATTGCAATTTAATCCAAGTGATTTCTTTATTAGTGATAAGTATGCAACATTACTAACAGTCGTTTCATATCCGAAGTTCATATCACCAGGCTATTTATCAACTCTTACTACAATGGCTGGCATTAAGGTTGTAATTAAACATATTCCTGTACCTTTTTCTACGATTTCTAAGATGCTTAATAAACAAATTGCAGAGTTAAAAGCAAATTATCAGAATGAGAGAGATAGAACTGTACAGGAACGTATCAGAATTGACTATGAATCACTAGAATATTTTGTTTCTATGCTTGCATCTAGTCAATCTAGAATCTTTGATTTTCAAATGCATATTATGATAACTGCTAATACTAAAGAAGAACTTGAAATGAAGAAAACTAATGTTAAAAACTACTTGGATGCAATGGAGTTAAGAGCTGTTTCACTTAGATTTGAACAAGAAAAAGTGTTAAAATCTATTTTGCCAATATTCCCTAAACAAGATATTGAAGATAGAATTGGTACTCCAATTCCATCGATTACAATGGCTGCAATGTATCCATTTATATTTGATAGTATTAAAGATCCTGGATTATCTACACTTTTAGGTGTTGATTTCTCTGGTGGTGTTATATTATTTAATCAATTCTTATATAAAATTAAAAAAGAAAATAATAGAAATAATGCTAACATGATTTTACTTGGTACATCTGGTTCCGGTAAATCAACAGCAGCTAAATTGTTACTTCGTGGACATATTAGAAATGGATGCCAAATAGTTGCAATCGACCCTGAAGATGAAATAGGCGAGATGGCTAGAACTTATGGTGGAGATACTATTGACCTTGGTAAAGGTGGAGAATATGGTATGATAAATCCACTACAAATAGTAATAGATGCTGATGAAGATGAGATTAAACAAGGGCTTGGCTATACAGTATTAACTAGGACCCTACAATTTTTAAAAGCATTTATGAAGTATTATGATCCGTCAATTGAAGAGGATGTATTGACTTTATTTACTGAGGTTGTACAAGCAACATATAAGAGATTTGGAATAGATTTTGATAAAGATTTTTATAATTATGGACCAAATGATTATCCAACTTTCTCTGATGTATATGAGACTATTAAGGCAATATTAATGAGTATGCCAGAACATACTCATGAAAGAGATATAATGGAAAGACTAGAATTAAAGATTAGACCATTTACTAATGAACTTAGATATTACTTTAATGGACATACAACTATTCAACATGATAGTGATTTTATAGTATTTAATATAAAGGAATTAATGAACACTGAATCTAATATCAAGAATGCATTGTTCTTCAATATATTAAAATATGCTTGGGGATTATGTTTAGATAAAGATGTTGATACTGTATTTATGATAGATGAAGCTCATGTTCTTTTAGGTGATCATAATGCACTTGGTGCTGATTTCTTAGCACAAGTACAAAGACGTGCTAGAAAATATAATACTGGTTCAATTATAATTACTCAACAACCTAGTGATTTTGCTGCTCCTGAGGTATTAATGCAAGGTAAAGCAATATTTGATAATGCGTCTTATTATTTAGTAATGGGTCTTAAAAAGCAAGCTGTTGAAGATTTAAGCAAGTTAATTGATTTAAATGATAATGAGGCAGAAAGTATTAAACAATATTCTCAGGGTGAAGCATTGTTTGTGTGCGGTAATAGAAGAATGAGAATGAATGTTGTGGTTACTCCAGAAGAATTGTCTTCATTTGGAAGTGGCGGAGGACTATAGGATTAAAATAAGATAAATAGATTTTGTTTTGATGTAAGGTGGTGATATATATGGATGAAAATAATGTTAATACTAATACTAATGATGCTACTGGAGAATCAGGCTCTAAACAATCATTGGGTTCTAAAATATCATCTGGTATATCAAAAGCAAACCAATTAAGACAAGATTATCAAAATGGTGGATTGACTGGTGTAGCTAAAAATGCTATTAATGATAAGATACATGATAAGATTGGTAGTAAAGTAGATGCTGCTAAAGCAAAAGCAAAAGACAAAATTGATGATAAAAAGGATGCGTTAAAAGGAAAAATTAATGATAAACTTCCTGACTCTGTAAAGCAGAAAAAAGCACAAATGGATGCAAAAAAGAAAGCAATTCAGGATAAAGTTAATGCTCCTAAAGATAAAATTAATGAGGCAAAAGAAAAAATAAATGATATAAAATCAAAACTAAATACAACTGCTTTTAAAAAAGCAGCTAAAAGTGTTGCTGATACTGTGGCTCCAGGGTCTGGATTGGCTGTAGACAAAATTTTGGATTCAAAAAAAGGAAAACCTGCAATGGATGCGGCTGCAGCTGCATCCAATCCAGGCTCTGCAATTGCGGCAGGTACTAAAAAACTGGTTAATATTCTTGTTACGCGTGAGATAAAGAAAAAGATACTTATGTATGTTGCTCCAGCTATAGCAGTTATATTTTTCTTTATGATATTATTGCTAGGATTATGTAGCAAATTTGCAGATGGTTTAACTTTTTTAAAAGGATATGAGGATGTTGCAGTCGGAACTTCTGTTGATAAAGAATATGATGCTTTTTATTCAAACGTAGATAAATATGGAAGCGTTAATAAAGAAATGGTTGTTGCTGTTCTTACTGGATATAAAGATAATGATGCTTATGGTAAAGATGGAGATTATTCTTGTACTGATGAAGAAGTAGAAAAAGGCACTTGTGATGATGCTCCTACTGATAAAATTAAAGGCACCTCAAAGAGAAAAATGCAAAAATATATAAAAAAGGTTGCTCAAGCTATTAGCGAAAGTAATTCGGATGTTTCGGAAGGAAGTTATGATAATCCCAAAAACACTGGTAGTAAGTTTTTTCAATGGTTGTATAGCGACTTTGTAGAAGATTACTATAGTGAATACTTTGATAACCTTTCTAAAAATCAATATGATGAAAAGCGTAAAGAGGTAGTTCATTTTATATATTTATATTATGCTGAATTATCCACAGGTAGTGGTGCAACTTGTACTATTGGTGGTGAGGAAGTTAGGGTTACCACTTACACTGGAAATGGATTAGGATCTGGTGTTCCTGTCTCAGAACTTACTACTGATGAAAAAGGGTTTTATTTTTATGAAAAAGATGGTAAAAAATATCTTGTTATTGCTACCGCCACTAATAGATGTATTGATAGTAAAGATGTTTGTGGTTATACAAATGCTACGGATAAAATACCTAATCATACTAGGTATCCTTACATAACATATTTTAATTATTTCGATACAATGGTTTTAAATATTGATGGAAAAGTTTATGATGCAATGGTTTTGGATAGTTGTGGTGCCTGTCAGTGGGAACAAAGTGTGAGGGGAGATAGAACCCATCAACGTATAGATATTTTTATTACAAAAGATGCTGTTGCACCTACCTCTAATGATTATGCTACTATTGTTTCATCTGGTGGAACTTGTCAAATTTCAGGAAGTCAAGTTAGACTTGGTGATGATGCTCTTTTTGCAGAATCAATATTTCCTATTGCAAATATAGATTCTGATTTATACGTTACTGCTGGATATCGTGGTTATAGAAAAGATGATGGAAGTTGGCATGGTGCTGTAGATATTTCTTGTAAAAAGGGTGGAACTAATTGCTTTAAATATATAATTGTTTCTGCCCATGATGGTAAAGTTGTAAGAATGTATAATGAAAACTATAATGGTTATAGTCCTGGTGCTGGTCAAAAAACAGGAACTCCATATAAAAGTGGAAGTCCAGGTAAACAAGTTTGGATTGAAATTACGGATGGTGAATATAAAGGCTATACCTATTTGTATGCTCATTTTAGCGAGATAGATTCCGCAATTAAACCGGGTGCAGTTGTTAAAAAAGGTCAACTGTTAGGAAAAATGGGTAATACTGGACAAGCTACTGGACCTCATTTACACTTTGAACTTCGTGATCCTTCTGGTTCAAGTATCGATATGGATCAATACATATATAGAACTATTCCGAAAGGGTGATAATTATGAAAAAGAAATATTTAATCTTAGTTTTGATTATAATCTTAATTAATCTTTGTGGGTGTACAGTTAATTATGAAATCAATATTAATGATGATGTAGTAACCGAAAATATGGAATTTTATGAAACTGATTCAAAAAAAATAAATGCATTTTATCCTCCTGATTCTGTTTCCTCTGATTCGTCAGAAAAATATACATATAAACAGATGATAAATTTTCAAAATTTGAATGATGAATATGCATTTAAAAATAATCTTAATACTGAACAAATATATAATAAAAAGAAAATTGATGAGTCAAACAAGATGGGTATGAAGTATTCTTATGCTTTTAACATAAATGATTATACAAACTCAAACATAGCAAATTCTTTTGTTACACATTTTTCTGCAAGAACTTCAGGTGAATTTTATGCAGTTTCTGCACTTGATTTTTCTAGTATATTTAGTCAGTATCCATATTTAAATAATATATCTGTAAAGATTAAAACCAATCATAAAGTTGTGGATTCTACTGCAGATTCTACCGAAGGAAATGAATACATTTGGAATATTACTAAATCTAATGCTAAAACTAAAAACGTATCTATAAAGCTTTATAAGGATGCATCATATAGTAATAAGTCTAATAACAATTTATCTAAAGAAAAATTATTTAGTAACATTAGAACTATTTTGATAGTTGTTTTATGTATTGCAATTTCTCTATTTATTGTTATAATAATCTTAAGAAAAAAAGCAAATCGTAATAATAGAATATAATTAGGAAGAGGGATGTTTATGAAACTTAAGTTTAGGGCAGATGCACAGGATGTATTGATATTTGTTTTATTTGCTATATTCCTTTTATATGTTGTAGCAATAGGAGTTTTAAACATTCCTGTTTTGTTAAATGAAGGTCATTTTTATGGACTTAATCCATTTCCAGCATTTGGACCACAATATTTATTTACTACATTGTTATTTTATGTATTATTTCTTGCTGGAATATTTGCTACTGTAAGTTCATATTTCTTTGAAAGAGAAGAAGGCTTTGGATTTACTACTAACAAGAAAGATAAAGGATATTCTAGATGGGCAAAAGAAAAAGAGATGAAGAAGGAATTAAAATATGTTAATCCGTCAGATCCTAATTCTTCTGTTGCGGGGGTTCCTTTAATATTAAAAGATAATGAAATATGGGTTGATGATGGTGAATATCATAACTTAGTTATTGGTGCTACTGGTTCTGGTAAAACTCAAACTGTAATTTTTCCAACTGTAGAGCTTTTAGCTAAACATAAAGAATCTATGATTATTACTGACCCTAAGGGTGAAATTTACGAAGGTACTGCTAATATGTTAAAAGATAAGGGATATAATATATTACTATTAAACTTTCGTGATCCTCAACAGGGTAATGCATGGAATCCATTATCACTTCCATATAATATGTATAAATCTGGTAATCAAGATAAGGCAATAGAGCTTCTAGATGACTTGGCTGCTAATATTTTGTACGAAGAAAATAGTGGAAATGCTGATCCATTCTGGGAAAAAACTTCTGCCGATTATTTTTCTGGTTTATCACTTGGTATGTTTGAAGATGCTAAACCAGAAGAGGTAAATATAAATACTATTAGTTTAATGACTACAGTAGGAGAAGAAAAATGTGGCGGTTCTACATATGCTAAAGAATATTTTGGATTTAAAGATCCGGCATCTCCTGCATATGTTAATGCTTCTGGTACAATAATGGCGCCTAATGAAACAAAAGGCTCTATTATTGCAGTATTTAAGCAAAAAATCAAATTATTTGCTTCTCGTGAAAATTTATCTGAGATGCTTTCTTATAATGATGTAAATCTTGAAGAAATTGGTGAAAAACCAACTGCATTATTTATAGTTATTCAAGATGAGAAGAAAACTTACCATTCTTTAGTTACTATATTATTGAAACAATGTTATGAAACATTAATTTCAGTTGCTCAGAAACATGGTGGTAAACTTCCTGTAAGAACTAATTTCTTGCTAGATGAGTTTGCAAATATGCCACCTTTAAAAGATATTACTACTATGATTACTGCAGCGCGTTCTAGGCTCATTAGATTTACTATGATTATCCAGAACTTTGCACAACTTGATCAAGTTTATGGTAAAGAAAATGCTGAAACAATTCGTGGTAACTGTGGTAATATAATTTATCTTATTACTACTGAGTTAAAAGCTTTGGAGGAAATTAGTAAGATGTGTGGTGAAGTTAAGTCTAAGAAAGATGATAAAACTGCTTCAACACCACTTGTTACTGTTTCAGACCTACAACGTATGAAACCATTTGAGGTTATTATACTTAGAATTCGTATGCAACCATTTAAAACTAAATTCACTCCGTATTTTAAAATGAAGGCTAAATTTGGTAAATCCTATCCAAAAGCCACTTATCCTGAAAGAGAAAAGAGAGAAGTTAAGGTATTTAATATTAAAGACTATGTAAATGCTAGAAGACAAGAAAAGCTTAAGAGTATGATGTCTGAAAGTGGAATGCCTGCTGGAGGTGGATTTGGTTCTGGATTCCCTGGTATGCCTCCTATGTTTGGTCAACAAGATAGACCAATGCCTCAATCTAGGCCAACAGGTGGCTCTAATGGTGGAATTAACATTGATGATTTAGTTAAGAAAATAGATGCTAAAATTGCTGCTTTAGAGGAAGAAGAAAAAGCTGAAGCTAATAAGCCAGTTAAAGATGTTAAACCAGTTAAACCTGAAAAGGAAAAGACTACATCATCTACAATGGATATTAATAAATTAGAAGAAAGAATCAATGAAAAATTAAGACAACCTTCTAGGATTGAAGAAGAGAAAACAAGAGTTGAACCTAAAGTCGTAAAAGAAGAGGTTAAACCAAAAGATGAACCTGTTAAGAAGGATGTTCCTACTATATCTCTTGATGAAGAAGTTAGAGAAGATAGATTCTTTGATGATTTCTTTGATGACGATGATGAATAATAATACTTAGTAAAGATGAAACTTTGTTTCATCTTTTTTAATAAATAATTTATTACTTTTTAATTAAAATTAAAGACTTTTTAACAGAAATTTGATACAATTATTCTAGTATAGAATAAGGTAGGTGTCGATTGTGCTTAATAGTATTGGTTTAACTTTATCTGGAATGGTATTTATTACTTTTATTGCAGCTATATATTTTACAAAGAAAAAATATAAGAGTCTTGAAAATAGTATCTATAGATTTTTACTTATTACTACAATGGTTTTGTTAGTATTAGAACTTGTTTGTGTTTATACTATGTCAATTAGAGATAAGATACCTATAATAAATGAGTTTTTGTGTAGATTATATATTTTAGGTGATGTTGTTTGGTTTGTTGTCATCATTGGTTATGTTAAAAGCTTGTCTGTTGATAAAAAGTATGACAACCCACTTGACTTTTTTCAGGAAAAGAAAATGCTTATGCTTATTGTTTTTGCAACTATTATGTTTTTAATTTCATGTTTCTTAGAAATTAAATTTACGTCTGGTTCTGATAATCAATTTTATGTTATTGGTGGCCCTGCAGTTTATTCATTGTATGTCATATTTGTGTTTGTTGGTGTATATATGCTTTTTGTACTTTTGAAAGATATAAGTCATAATAATGCAGTTAAAAGGGTTCCTGTAATATTATTTTTGATATTTTATTCAATTATGGCAATTGTACAATATTTATATGCTGATATAAATGATTTATCATATTTGTTTGCATTTTGTATGACATCTATGTATTTTACTTTAGAAAGTCAAGATATTAAACTTGTTTCTGAACTTGAGGTTGCTAAGCGTGAAGCTGAAGAAGCTGATAGAGCAAAAACGGCATTTTTATCTAAGATGTCTCATGAGATTAGAACTCCTATGAATACAATAATGGGATTTAGTGAATCTTTATTAAATACAAAAGATTTACAAGAAGCCTCTATGAAAAAAGATATAGAGAGTATTGATAAGGCTGCTAATACGCTTCTTGAGATAATTAACAATATACTTGATTTATCTAGAATAGATTCTGGTAAGGAAAAGATTGATAATGTTGAATATTCTATTAAAGATATACTTTTTGAATTAAATAGTTTTATCTATTCTAGAATTAATACTGATGATGTTAAATATGTAGTTGATGTTGATCCTAATATACCAACTAAGATGTTTGGAGATAAGGTAAAAATATATAGAATACTTTCTAATATTTTAAATAATTCTGCACAACATACTAAAGCTGGTGAGATTAAACTATCTATAAAATCTAATGTAAAGGATAATAAGGCTAATTTGACTTTTAAAATATCTGATACTGGTCTTGGAATTAAAAGTGAAGATTTTAATAAGATATTTAATGTTTTCTCTTCAACAATTGCTATGGAAGAAAATGCTAGTGGTGTTGGACTTGGTCTTGTTGTTGTAAAGGATTTAGTTCAAATGCTAGGGGGAGATATTAAGTTTGAAAGTGAATATGGAATAGGAACAACTTTTTATATAACACTAACACAAGAAGTAGTAGATAAGAGTAAGCTTGGAAATGTTTCTATTACAGATGAATATAGTCTTACTCATAAAGAAAATTTTTATTTTGATTGTTCAAATTATAAAGTTTTGATTGTCGATGATAATAAAATGAATTTAAAAGTTGCATCTAGATTACTTTCTTCATATAATCTTCAAATAGAAGAGGCTACTAGTGGTGAAGAATGTATTTCAAAGATAAAAGATGGCAATAAATATGATTTAATTTTTCTTGATCATTTAATGCCTAATTTAGATGGTATTGGTACTATTAAAATTCTTAAAAAGATGGGAAATAAAATTCCTGTAGTAGCAATGACTGCGAATGTTGTAACTGAAGTGGAAGAAAAGTATTTAAAAGAGGGATTTGATGATTATATATCTAAACCTATTAATATAAAGATACTTAATAAATTATTGCAAAAATATTTTAAGAAGGATAAGGGGGAGTAGTAATATGTTAGGATCTATACTTGTATCTATTGGTGGATTTTTATTTGCTTTATTACTACTTGGAGTATATTTTTATAAATCTAAGCAAACTGGTATTGATAATAAGTTTTTTAAAATACTTCTTGTTTTACTCGTTTTTGTTATAGCAAGTGAAATATCTGCGGTGGTTATCTTATATACTGATGGAGCAAATACTATACTTTCTAAGAATATGGTTAGAATTAATGGGCTTTTAACTATATCATGGATTATCAGTTGTTGCTATTATATTACTTCAATTGGTTATTTATATGAAGAAAAAAATTTTATTAAATATATAAAAAGTAATAAATCTATACTATATATATTTATTGTTTATTTAGTAGCAATTGTTTCTTCTATGTTTTTCAAGTTTAATAATGTTATTACTGAAGAGTATGCCTATATTTCTGGTTCTGCATTATATTATTTGTATATAGTTGGTATTGTTGCTGTTGTTATATTTTCAATTGGTGTTGTTAGAAAAAAAGGTAGATTAATAAAGGGCAATAAAATTCCACTTATAATAGGAATAATACAAACTGCTTTATCTATGATATTACAACTTATGTTTCCCCAGTTATTAATAATTACTTCCAGTTTTGTACTTGATATGTATATCTTATATTTTATATTTGAAAATCCTGATCTTTATTTAATTAGAGAATTGGAAGAGGCAAAGAAAAAAGCTGAGGATTCAAATAAAGCTAAATCAGACTTTTTATCTAATATGTCACATGAAATTAGAACTCCTATGAATGCAATTATTGGATTCAGTGAAGGAATAATGAATGAGGCTAAATTTGATATTGAAACTGCGAAAAAAGATGTCGGTCATATATATATGGCAGGAACTAATCTTTTGGAGATAATAAACAATATACTTGATATATCTAAAATTGAAACTGGAGAGGAAAGAATAGAGAATAAACCATATAGCTTAGGTAGTATAATATTAGAACTTTCTAGTATTATTGAGGCTAGAATAAATAAAGATGAAATTAAGTTTGTTACTGATGTTGATCCTAATATTCCTGC
>ULJQ01003008.1_pt1 | contig 20561 bp, 24 predicted proteins | sample 1950941 | NCBI WGS metagenome assembly ULJQ01 (sample SAMEA4835479, study PRJEB28245) | human gut metagenome | biome: gut microbiome; material: fecal sample | place: Denmark | collected 2008
GCAGAATTTAAACTATATTTAATTAAGGATTTAGAATTATTATAAATAAATATATTAATTATGTTATAATTGATAATAGGAGTTGATAACATGGATATAGAAAAAGAAATAAATGATATAAAAGAAAGAAATAAAAAAGTTGAATTAAATAAAGCCTGGGAAACAAGCTGGACTAGAAAATTATGTATTATGTTTTTAACTTACATTGTAGTAATATTATATTCACTATCTATTAGTAAAATAAATAATGTATTTTTAAGTTCATTAGTTCCAGTAATTGGTTTCACATTATCTACTTTATCTTTAAATGCAATTAGAAAAATATGGGAGAAAAAGACTAAATAATGTATATTTTATCTCAAATAATAAGATTAATTGCACTTGTAATTACACTTATAACATGCCACTTAGATAGTAAAAAGAAAATTTTCAAAAATATGTGTTTTGTCAATGCTTTTGATATAATACATTATTTTCATTTATTGCAGCAATAATATATATGATTGTAGTTTGGAACGGTGATAAAAAAACGTTAAACTTATTGTTTTTTTATGTTATAGTTTTTGGTTAACTTATAATATATTTGTTTTTTCAGTAGGGGGTATCATATCTAATATTATTTCTCTTATATCAACATATATTGCTTATTACAATTTTAAACAAAAAAGGTTTGATAATATGTTTGAATATTCAAAAAATAATTTTATAAAATTCATTAGTAACAGTTATGATTTAAAAGATGATAAAGTAAGGCATAAATTAAATCACATTGCTACACTAGGTATTAAATTATTATTTGAAAATAATTTAATTAGAAGTTTTGTTGAATTTGATAAATATGAACCAAGATTTAAAAAATCATTCTAATGAAGTTAAAGAATTAAAGAAAAAAATCACTACTTCAAGAAAGAAGCAAACTTATGAAAAATAATATAATACAATCAGAGATGGATGTTAAAGGTAGTAAAATAAATGTTGTTAGAGTTAATGGATATGAATATATATCATTAACTGATTTAGCGAAAACTCAAAATGATGAAGCACAGCAGATGTCGTTAAAAATTGGTTAAGAAATAAAGAAACAATTTCTTTTCTAGGTGTATGGGAAGAATTAAATAATGAAATTTTAAAGTGGTCGAATTCGACCAGTTTAAAAATGAAGCAGGAAGACATGCATTTACTATGCCCCTCAAAAATGGATTAGAGAAACAAATGCTATTGGTATTATTTCAAAATCTGGTAAATATGGTGGCGGAACTTTTGCAAGAAGTGATATTGCTTTTGAGTTTGCTAGTTGGGTTAGTCCAGAGTTTAAATTATATTTAATTAAAGAATTTGAAAGATTAAAAAGAAATGAAACATATCAAGAAAAAATAGAATGGCATGCAAATAGATTATTGTCAAAATTAAATATGTTGTTCATACTGATGCAATAAAGAAATATATTGTTCCAAATTTAACAGAACAACAAATTAAATTCGTTTATGCAAATGAGGCAGATGTATTAAATGTAGCATTATTTGGTATGACAGCTAAAGAATGGAGAGAAGATAACCCAGAACTTGCTAAAAATGGAAATATACGAGATTATACTGATTTACTTTATTTAATTATTTTAAACAACTTAGAGAATACCAATGCAGAATTAATTAGAATGAATATAAAGCAATCTGATAGATTAATTAGTTTAAATGAATCTGCAAGGAATCAAATGGAAGCATAAAAAAATAATAAAAATATTAAAGAACTAGAAGTATTACAACAACAAGTTAATGAAGATAATAAGTATTTAATTAATAGTAAATAATTTAAGAAATTGACATTTATAAAATATAGTGTATAATAATTAAGCAAGTGAGGAGATATAAGATATTATTATTAAGCTATCTCGGGTATTAACCTACACGAACTTTCAAAAGTACGGAGTCACGAATTAGTGATTTACCGTGCTTTTTTCTATTTTTAAATGGTAATTCACAAGAAAAGAAAGGAAGCGAATATTAGTATGGAAAACAAGAAATTGGAAAATTTTATGCAATATCGTTTAATGATATTGTTTTTGAGTTTATTGTGTTTGATGATAATACAATAGATTGTCCTACTTTAGGCTTACAAGATTATAATTATATTGAACTGAAACTAAGATTTGAATTACACGGACATAAAGTAGATGAAGAATTATTTGATTATTTAAAACACAATGGAATGATTAGATATAGTAATGATATGGCTTATCTTTATGGATTTACTGATACAAAAGGTTATGATAGTAATCCAAGACATTATGGTGTAGGTAGTCCTTATAAATGGGCAAAGAAAAAAGAACCTATATTAGTAAAGCAAAGAAAAGGACAATTAAATTAGAATAAAGCACAATAACTTAATATAAAAAGTATTATGCTTCTTATATTGCTAATAAGAAAATAGAAAAATATGATATAATTAAATAGAAAAATAGGAAGTGATTGAATTGAATATTATTGAAGTAAAAAATCTTTCAAAAGATTATAAATATAAAGTTAGAAATGAAGAAAAAGGGTTTTTATATAATTTATTTAATGAACAAGAAAAAGTTGTAAAAGCCGTTAATAATATTTCCTTTAATGTTGAAGAAGGAGAAACAGTTGCATTTATTGGACCAAATGGTGCTGGTAAATCAACTACTATAAAAATGTTAACAGGTATTTTATACCCAACAAAAGGTGATATCAAAATATGTGGTTTAACTCCAATTAAAGATAGAAATAAACTTGCTTATAAGATTGGTACTGTATTTGGACAAAGAAGTCAATTATTACCAAATTTACCATTAACAGAAAGTATGGAAATGTTTGGTGCAATGTATGATATGGATAAAGTTGCAATAAAGAAAAGAATAAATGAATTATCAGAATTATTTGATTTGAAAGAATTTATTAAGCAACCAGTTAGAAAACTTTCTTTAGGTCAAAGAATGCGAGCTGAAATTGCAACATCTTTAATACATAGCCCTAAAATTATATTTTTGGATGAGCCAACTATTGGACTTGATGTTGTTTCTAAAAAAAGTTTAAGGGATTTATTATTAAAGATTAATAAAGAAGAAAAAGTTACAATTTTTTTAACAAGTCATGATACTGAAGATATTCAAAGCATTTGTGATAGATGTGTAATCATAAATCACGGAAAAATAATTATTGATACTTCGACAAAGCAATTAATAAGTGATTATGTTAAAAATAAAAATATAATTATAACTCCAAATGTAGAGTTTATAGAATTTCCAGAATTATCAGCTGGTATGACATATATTAAAAAAAGTAAGAATCAAGTAATAGTTGGAGTTGATACTGAAAAAATACATACTCAAAAAGCCTTACAAGAATTAATTAAAGTTTTTGATATTGATGATGTTAATATAGATAATGAATCACTTGAAAATATTATAAGGAGTATTTATGAAAAAAATTAAGTTTGCTTTTACTGTCATAAAAATATTCATGAAAAATCAAATGCAAGATAGAACAAACTTAATATTAGATGTTTTCAATATGGTATCAAGGTGCTTGATTGTATTCTTATTATATGCTTATATATTTAAGTTGCAAGGTGGAAGTATTAATGGAGTAGATTACAAAACAACAATGTGGAGTATGTTTATTTATTTTTGCATTATGATTTTAAATATTAGAAGATTAGATAATATTATAATGACAGAAGTTAAAAGTGGGAATGTTGAAATGTTTATGAATAAACCTACTAATTATTTAACAATTAGTTTTATGAAAGTAATTGGTCAAGGTATATTTTCATTCTTATTCATAAGCATCTTAGGATCTATAATTATGGCGTTATCTGTAGGTATTCCTAACTTAAATTTATCAGTTTTTATACCTACATTTATAATTACATTATTTTTAGGTCAAATATTAGGTTTATTAATATATGGAATAATAGGGCTTATGGCATTTTTTATACAGGATATACGACCAATACATTGGATAGTAGATAAATTTGTAATGATACTTGGTGGAAGTTATTTACCAATATCAATGTTTCCAAATTTTATGAAAATAATTGCTTATGTAAGTCCATTTGGTGCAATTAATTTTGCTTCAAGTACCGTGTATGCTTCTTGGAATAATGAGTTTGTTATGAGAATTGCATTACAATTGTTATGGATAGGTATTTTTGGTATATTAATGCACTATGTATATAAAAAATCAAAAGAAAAGGCAATGATAAATGGAGGTTAATTATGGGAAGTGTTAAATTAGCTTTATTAAATATAAAGAAAAACTTTAGAAACGAAAAAGAATTGAAAAGTTCCTTCATTATTTCAGTTGTAGGTATGGCAATAAATAATATATCATTCCTAATATTATGGTATTATTTTGGCAAAACAATAGGAGAATTAAATGGATGGAAACCAATGGACATTTTTGGTTTATATGGTTTTGGGACTACTTCTTATGGTATTGTTGCATCATTGTTCTCTGGAATGTTTAATATTCCAAATTATATAAGTAGCGGTAATTTTGACAAGTATTTATTAACCCCAAAGAATATACTTTTAAAAGTATCAACATCTAAAATATCAACAAGTGCTTTTGGCGATTTATTATTCGGGATTGTTTGCTTTATTATATTTGCTTTTTGGAGTAAATTAACATTAATTCAATTATTATTATCAATTTTATTAGTAATAATTGCTTCTATAATTTTTTATTCATTTTCATTAATATGTATGAGTATATCATTTTATTTAATGGATGGTCATAATGTTTCGCAAGGTTTATATGGAATGTTTTTAAGTAACTCTTTATATCATGGTGGAGCATTTACAGGATTATTAAGGGTAATATTTACATTTGTAATACCATCTTTATTGTTAGGAGCAATACCAGTTGAGATAGTAAAGAATTTATCAATTTCTAATCTGATTATGATAATATTATCAACTATATTTTGGTTTATATTATCAATTATGTTCTTCTATAAATCATTGAAGAAATATGAAAGTAACAATTTGTTTGGATTTGGAAGTTAAACAAAGTAGCATAAAAATTATAGCTACTTTTTTCTATTCTTTGGTAAAATATTATTAGAAATTGATATAAAACTATAAATATTTCTAATTTGTGAGTAAAAGTTTGAAATAACTTAACCACTCGCACCATAGTGATTGATACTTGAACTTTCCAAGTTTAAAAAATAAAAACTAACCGCTGGTTAGTTTTTTGTTGAAAAAGTCAAATAAAATATCATTTTATATAGGAAAAATCAGTTATTTGTGAACATTACTAATAGATTATAATTTATTGACTAAAACTATTATTATAAATATCCAGAAAAGAACTAACAAATCTTGCTTGTTCCTTTTCCTCAGCTGTTCCAGTAGTAACTTGCCAACCATAAGTTTTATAATTTTTATAAGTAAAATTATTTAAAGGCAATAGATTAAATTCTTTTCGTATTAACTCTATTCCTTTAGAATAATCTTTCTTTAATCTGTTAAATGCTTTATTAGGATTTTTAAATACAGCATAACCATATTTATTTGCTCCAATATCAAAATCAATATTTATCTTTCCAAATTTATTCACATCTACATTTCCTTTAATATTACTATATTCGGTTACGTATATTTGTGAATACTTTAAATTGCTATCCAAAATATAACCCCACTTAACTAGCAATACTTTTCCTAATGTAGCGAATGCAATGATGAACAAAGCTGAAGTAATAAGTATTAAGAACTTATTCTTTTTATTTTTATCATCACTAAATTTTAAAATTTCTAAAAGATTCTTTTCTGATTGCTTTTTTATTTCTTTTTCTTTTAAACGCTCTCCTGCAAATAACTCATTTAATGAGATTCCCAAAGTATAACAAAGTTCTTGCATAATTGAAGCATCTGGAAGATTTAAACCTCTTTCCCATTTACTAACGGCATTTTTACTAACGCCTAATTTTTCTGCAAGTTGTTCTTGTGTGATTTTTTTTGATTTTCTTGATTCCGAAATAAATTTACCAATTTTTATTTGATTCATATTTTCCTCCTTTCAAAAAAATCATACTATTTAAGATTAAAAAAGTACACATACCTAAGGTTTACAAATTAGGAAATATTATTTTTAAATTTTATATTTCTAAAAATCTATTTTATTAGAAGCAATTCTTTCAGTTACTACTGTGTTTTTTTTACTAAAGTTAAATAATTAAAAGTTGTTTAACTGTAAACTTTATGGAACCATAGCAATTGATGTTTTAACTCTTCGAGTCCAAGTAATAAGTGCTAACTAGTTAGTTTTTGTTATTAGTAGTCCTTATAAAAAAGATTAATTATTTTTAAAACTAATCTAAATTATAATTTGTTATTTACTTATAACTTTTTTATGCCATGATTTTTTATTGCAATTAGGGCATTTCATTTTTCTTGTTCTATTAACATGCATAGAAAACAAAACACTTTTATAAGTTGGAATATATTTATAATTACAATTTGAGCATTCATAGTATCCAGCAATTTGTTCGATTCTTATTGCATAACTTATTCCAATAGCAAATGGAATAATGCCAAATACAATTAATACTATTCTTATCCAATCCTCCATTTGAACAAAAGATGCAATCATAATGCAAAGAAACATAATTATTGATACTATTACTCCAATAAATATTTCTAAGATAAGTAACTCCTTATCTCTTTTCTCTTTAATTTTTATCATTTCAAGTAAGTTTTCTTCTAATTTTTTTTCATTATCCCTCATATCAACAACACAACCACTAAATAGATCATTTATTGTAATATTTAATATCTTACATAATTCTTGAATATTAGAGGCATCAGGAATACAATTTCCGTTTTCCCATTTTGAAACAGCTCTATCTGTCACATCTAATTTTTCTGCAAGCTCACTTTGAGTTAATCTTTTTTCTTTTCTTCTTTCCTGAATAAATTTACCAATCTTAATTTGATCCATAAAGTTTTTCTCCTTTCAGATTAAATTATATACAAATTTTTATAAATTTAATACGAACTCAAAGTTGAGTTTAGTAAATCACTATAAAAATATTATAACATAAATGCTACCATATTTATATTTTAATAAAATTAATATGGAAACATTAAAAACTATTTAAATGGTTTAAACTTTAATATATAGAATTTAAAATTAGAAAATATCTAAAATTTTAGCTAGAAAGCTTTATATTAAATATTATACATGATATAATTTATTTATTAATGAGGTAGATTTTACGAATTTATTAAAATATGGGAGAGATATATGAGAAATATGTATTTAAAGGGTTTAAGCTTAGCATTAGAGGATGGCTGTTACATAAAAGCATTTTGTTGCTCTATGCACTATCCAATTGTTAGAGTAGAAAAGCTAAACGAAGAAACAGGAACAACAGAACTAGTTGCGTATGCAGAGCACAATAATGTTTTATGTGCACTTAATGATGCTTCTAATAATATTATTAATGAAGCTGAAAACGCTCCTGAATCAGGAATTATATGTGAACGTACATTTTTAGATGATGTAATTAGAACGGGATACACATTAAGGTTTTATAAGCTTAATAATGATAATATTTTGTCAAGTATATGTACTCGTGGTGAAAAAGCCATAGTAATAGACTGTGTAATTTCTAATAGCCTTGAATCAGGTATTAAAGATCTAAATGAATCTTTAGAAATGTATTATAATGATACATATCACTTTTATAAGCACGCAAAAGAAGTAGTGAATAATTCAACCGATATTTTAGAATATCAAAAAACCATTGGTTCTAAAGATAAGTAATAATAGAGGTATTAAAATGGAGAGAGTATACAACAAATTAGTAAGAGATAAAATTCCTGATATAATAAAGAAAAATAATGAAGAGTGTATAATAACTACATTAAATGAAGAAGAATATAAAAAAGCCTTAGAAGATAAATTAGTAGAAGAATTAAACGAAGTGTTAGAAAGTACTGGAAATAATAGAATAGAAGAACTTTCTGATATGATAGAAGTTATAACTTCATTAGCGAAATTAGAAGGTAAAACACTAAATGATGTTATAGAAGCATCTTCTAAAAAGAAAGAAAAAAGAGGTGGATTTGATAATAAGATTTTTCTTGTTAAAGTAACAACTAAAGAATAATAAATTCTTAATTAGAAATACTTAGTTTTAAATTACTAAGTATTTTTTTATACTGAAACTGCATATTGAAAAAATCTATATTTTGTGGTAACATAACACCTACAAGAGGGGATAGTATGGTTACAAAAAAAATAGATCTATCATATATACTTGGTACGGTTTTGCTTTCTAGGGGAATTATTACTTATGAAGATTTATGTAAAATCACTTCTAGAATGAGGCAAATAAATAAAAGTTACAACATTGATGATGATTATAATACTTTACTCGAAGTAGTTGATGAGTGGAGAGATTTCTTCTATATTGATCCAGATGATATTAGCGTTGTAAAGTTTACCAAACAAGCAAACACTAATAGAAATACTACATCTATGGTTTTCGCATCTATGATAGATGATGATGTGTATATTGATATACATAAATCTATAAAATTTGTAAATGAGGGTAAAAAACTTCATCTTACTATTTTTAAGGGGGAATAAAAATGGAAAGCATTTCCATGTTTGATATTAATATTAATAGTGAAAGCTTTGAAGGGGGCTTTTCTGATAATTATAAATGTAAATTTAATAATGAAGAATACATGTTTAAAAAATATGAGTATCCTGACCAAATGATTTCTAAATTTTTTATAGATAAAATGGATGAGATAAGTAAACTGTCTTCAATTTTGCCATATGTACCACGTTATTGGGTTGAGATAGGAAATGAGAAAATAGGATATTTAACTAAAATCCATGATGGAAAAGATCTGGGACTATCAACTAATATTGGTGAAATCGCTGTATTATTAAAAGAAGCAAAAGAACAGTTAATACTTATGCATGATATTGGATTAATTCATGGAGATATCCATTATTGTAATATTATGTATAGTGATGAATCTACAGATTTTATTGATTATGATAACTCATCATATTTAAACTTTAATCCAGATGCCACAAAATATTCACTTAATGCATTTAACTTTGCTAAAGCATTTGGTATTTCAAAAGAATTAGATGTTTTTCTATTTAATAAAATGACATTTGAACTTATAAATGACCTTGATGGTAATAGAGAGGTTGAAAAAAATATTAGAGATAAAGAGTATGGAATTTTTACCGATAAAGAATCAAAAAAGATATGTAGAGCCCTAATTCTAGAAGGAAAACCCTCTACTGAATTTTTGATAGATTCACCATCAGTAAAAAAATTAGTTAGAACAAGATAAATTTCTTGTTTTAATTTTGATTTAATATACAAAACGCTATCAAAAATTTAGAAATTAATGTATAATAACTAATGCAGGTGAAGTAATATGAAACGTAGTGAAGTAGATAGAAGTAAACTTAGTCCAATGATGGTTCAATACATGAATATAAAAGATAAATATAATGATACCATTATATTTTTTAGACTTGGCGATTTCTATGAAATGTTTTTTGAAGATGCAATACTATGCAGTAGAGAACTAGAACTTGCATTAACCGGTAAAAATGCTGGACTTGATGAGAGAGTCCCAATGTGTGGAATTCCATATCACGCTTATAATACATATCTAGATAAATTAATTGAAAAAGGATATAAAGTTGCGATCTGTGAACAGTTAAGCGATCCAAAAACAACTAAAGGCATGGTAGAAAGAGATGTTATTCAAGTAGTAACCAGAGGTACTATAATGGATAATTCATTAAAAGAAAAAGACAGCAACTATATTGGTAATATCTATGATTTTGAATATTGCTATGGAATGAGTTATGTAGATATAACGACTGGACATTTTTACGTTTTAATGCTTTCAAATGATAAAAATAAAATTATAGAAGAAATAATAAACCGCGGTATTAATGAGGTAATAGTTAATAGTAAAATTGACAGAGAAATATTAAATACATTAAGAGAAACTTATCATATATTAGTTACAATTACAGATAATATATATGAAGAAGAAAACTATAATAAAATCTATAGTGATATAGAAGATGTTAGATTAGTTACTACTATTAAACATTTATTGAAGTATATAATTTCTGTAAAAAAAGGAGATTTATCTCACTTACAAAAAGCAAAAGTAATTAACCTAAATAATTATTTATTATTTGATGTACACACAAAAAAGAATCTTGAATTAACTATGACTATGAGACTAAGAGAAAGAACTTATTCGCTTTTATGGCTATTAGATAAAACCAAAACCGCAATGGGAGGAAGATTTTTAAAAGAATCAATTGAAAACCCTCTTACTGATGAAGTAGAGATAAAAAGAAGATATTCCATTATTGAAAAATTACTTACAGAATTCATTTTAAGAGAAGATTTAAGAAATGCGCTAAGTAATGTATATGACTTAGAGAGACTATCTTCTAGAATATGTTATGGCAATTTAAATGCAAGAGACCTAATTCAGCTTAAAACAACACTTAAAGCCTTACCAGAGATTAACAATATTCTTACAGAATTAAAATATGGGAAAAATATTGAAACTTTAGATGGATTATATAACTTGCTTTCCTCATCAATTAATGAAACTCCACCGCTAAGTATTAAAGAAGGTTCATTAATTAAAGAAGGATATAGTAAAGAATTAGATGAACTTAGAAGTATTAGTAGTGGTTCAAAAGATTTTATATTAAATCTAGAACAAGAAGAAAGAGAAAGAACAGGTATTAAAAATCTAAGAGTTGGTTTCAATAAAGTTTTTGGTTACTATATTGAAGTAAGTAAGGGAAGCATACCATTGGTAAAAGATGAGTTCAATTATGAAAGAAGACAAACACTTTCTAATTGTGAAAGATTTATTACTCCTCTTTTAAAAGAAAAAGAAAATATAATTTTAGGCGCTGAAGAGAAAATAATCAATTTAGAATACAAATTATTTATGGACATTAGAGATAAAGTAAGAGAATATATTCCAACTATTCAAGCAATATCAAAAGTAATTGCAGAAGTTGATATGATGGTATCGCTAGCTGTTGTAGCAGAAGAAAATAACTATGTAAAACCAGTAATTAATCATTCAAGAATTGTAGATATTAGAGAAGGAAGACATCCTGTAGTGGAACACGTTAATAAATCAGATTATGTTCCTAATGACATAGTAATGAAAGACGGAGTAAATATTTTACTTATCACAGGACCTAATATGGCAGGTAAATCAACTTATATGAGACAGTTTGCGATTATAGTAATAATGGCACAGATGGGTTCTTTTGTACCAGCTAAAAGTTGTAATATTCCTATATTTGATAGAATATTTACAAGAATTGGCGCAAGTGATGATCTAGTTAGTGGAGATTCTACATTCATGATAGAAATGAAAGAAGCAAACATGGCAATTAGTGAAGCAACAGAAAATAGTTTAATACTATTTGATGAATTAGGAAGAGGAACAGCTACATATGATGGAATGAGTCTAGCACAAGCAATACTTGAATATATTCACGATAAAATAAAAGCAAAGACTTTGTTTTCAACACATTATCATGAATTAACCTCATTATCAGGAGATCTTAGAAATTTAAGAAACGTACACGTTAGTGCAGTAGAAGAAGATGGAAAAATAACATTTTTACATAAAGTTAAAATGGGTGCAGTTGATAGAAGCTATGGTATACATGTAGCCTCATTAGCACATTTACCTAAATCATTAATTGATAGAGCAAGCGAAATATTAAGTGTATATGAAAATAAAAACAATAAAAAACAACCATTTACACAAACAACTCTTTTCTTACAACCAGAAGAAGAACCAACAAAAGAAAGTAAAATAGAAGAAGAATTAAAACAAATAAACCCACTTGAGGTTACACCAATTGAAGCTTTAAATATTCTATATAAATTAAAACAAGAATTAGAAGATAAAAATAAATAAATTTCTAACTATTGTTATTTTACTAATAAATTAGTATAATTATCTTATAATATTAGTAGTAAAGGAGTTAGAGTATGAATGTTATTGATGTAGCAGTAGTTTTACTTATATTATGTGCTGGTGTAGTTGGATTAAAAAGAGGAGTTTTTAAAGAACTAGTTATGACTGTAGGACTTTTAATAGTGTATATTCTTGCATTTAAATTAAAAGATCCTATTGCTAATTGGCTTAGTCTAAATCTACCATTTTTTAACTTTGGTGGAGATTTCTATGGAGCAACAGCTCTAAACATTTTATTATATCAAGCAATTGCATTTATAATTATGTTTGCACTTCTTATGGTAGTGTTTAATGTAATATTAAGTATCACAGGAGTTTTTGAAAAAGTATTAAAATTTACAGTTATTTTAGGAATTCCATCTAAAATCCTTGGATTTATAGTTGGACTTATTGAGGGTTACATTGTTATGTTTATGGTTTTATTTGTACTTAATCTACCATTCCTTAGAGTAGATGTAGTAGAACAATCACGCCTTAGAGAACCAATACTTAATTCATCACCAATACTATCAAATGTAGCTCATAATGCGAATAATGCAATTTCTGATATTTATAAGCTTGAAAAGAATTTTATGAATAATAAAAATGTAGAGTACTTTAATAATGAAACTGTCAGAATACTTCTTAAATATAATATAGTTACTAGAGAATACATAGATAAATTAGAAGCATCAGGCAAAATAAATATTAATATATAAAGGAGACATTATGATAAAATTAGATAAAGAAAATTTTGATGAAGTTATAAAAGAGGGTAGAGTATTAGTTGATTTCTACGCTGACTGGTGTGGTCCTTGTAAAATGCTTGCTCCTGTTTTAGAAGAAATTTCAAATGAAAATATTATAAAAATAGTAAAAGTAAACGTAGATAATCATGAAGACATTGCCAGAAGATATGGGGTTATGAGTATTCCAACACTAATACTATTTGAAAATGGAAATGAGCAAAAAAGAAATACTGGTTTTATTCCAAGGGAAGCAGTAGAAGATTTTATAAAATAAAAAAAGCACTTTTATAAGTGCATATCCAAAACTATAAGAAGAAGTTAGGCTCTCCAGAGTTATTATAACTTGTTGATGGGGAAGAGTTATTTGTTGCAGTCATATTAGAAGAGTTGCTACTTACAACTTCTTCTTTTTTTGTATCATCATCCCTAACTGCCCCCATAACTCTAAATACTGTTTTAGCGTTATTTATTATTGGTTTTACTTGATAGGCAAGAGGTATAGCTTGATTTACAATATTTAATGTTTTTTGTGTATTATTTAGGATAGCTCCCCAATCGAATTTTGCCTTCAAACCAGCAAAAAATCCAGTTGGTCTTGTATAGTATGGATAAAAATTATTGAAGCCACTATTAAACATATATCCACCTCACTTTATTATATGAATTTGTTAAAAATTGTTTAATTTTAAATCAATATATGTTATACTTTATTAGAATATGGAATAATAGAGGAGATTTACTATGGGTATTTTTAAATCTAAAAACAGTAAAAATAAAGATAAAACCACTTTTAAACTTGAAGGAGATGAACTTGCTAAAGAGCTTGAAAGAGTAAAACAAGAAAGTAGTGAGTTCAAAGGCGAAAAAGTAGAAATCCAAGATAAAAAAGAAAAGCCAAAGAAACTAACTCAATTTAAATATGTAGTTAAAGCATCTAATGGTGAGAAAATAAAAGGTGTATTTGATGCTGAAACTCAAGATGATGTTAGAATTTTTCTTGTTAATGGTGGTTATGAAATAGTAAGTATTGCACCTGTTAGTAAACTAGAGCTTAATATAAATATAGGGTCTAACAAAATTAAGAATAACGATTTAGCTTTTATGTTGACACAATTATCTACATACGTAAAAGCAGGAATACCACTTATTGATTCAGTTAGAATTTTATCAAAACAAACTACAAAAGCAAACTATAGAAGAATACTAGATAAAGTAGTTTATGAACTTATTATGGGTGAAAAGTTTTCTTCTGCACTTGAAAAACAAGGAAATGTTTTTCCAAAATTACTAATTAACATGGTAAAAACATCTGAAATGACAGGTGATTTATCAGGTACATTAGATGAGATGGCAGACTATTATACTGAGATGGAAAAGACAAGAAAACAAATGATATCAGCAATGGTATATCCAGCAGTTATATTAGTATTAGCAATTGCTGCTATTATATTTATTGTTGTAACAGTAGTGCCACAATTTATAGAAATGTTTAGAAGTAACAATGCAAAACTTCCAGGTATAACTCTATTTATAATTAATGCAAGTAACTTCCTAACACAAAAATGGTATATTATAGCAATTATTCTTCTTGTTGTTTTAATTGTTTACAGAACATTATATAAAAACGTTAAAGGATTTAGAAAAGCAATGCAAACAATATTTATGAAAACTCCTGTAATTGGTAATGTAATTATATATAATGAAGTTGCTAATTTCACAAGAACATTTGCTTCACTATTAAACCATAACGTATTTATAACTGATAGTATGGAAATTCTATCTACAATATCAGATAATGAAATATATAAAGATATAATCAGTAGAACCCTAATTGGACTTAGTAAAGGTGATAAAATAAGCGAAACATTTAAAGGAGAATGGGCATTTCCAATCATAGCTTATGAAATGTTAGTAACCGGCGAAAATACTGGTCAATTAGCACTAATGATGGAAAAGGTTGCAGATTATTATCAGGAACTTCATAAAAATGCAGTTTCTATGATTAAAAGCTTGGTTGAACCAGTTATAATCTGTCTACTAGCTGTTGCAGTTGGATTTATTATGTTATCAATAATAATCCCAATGTTCGATTTATATCAACAAATGTAATACGAGGAGTGGTTAAATGAATACACTTTATGTAGTTTTATTCTTTATATTTGGTACTATATTTGGCTCATTCTTTGGAGTTGTTGGAAGTAGAATTCCAAACAATGAGTCTATAGTTACACCAAGTAGTCATTGTAATAAGTGTTCTCATAAATTAAAATGGTATGAATTAATACCAATTTTTTCGTATATAATTCAAGGTGGAAAATGTAGTAAATGTGGTAGTAGTATACCAATCCTTTATCCAATAACAGAACTAATTAGTGGATTGTTATTTGCAGTTTCTTACTTTTGTTTCGGATTTAGTACTAAACTTTTTATAGCACTTCTAGTAGCTTCATTACTAGTTATAGTTATAATAACAGATGTTACATATTTAATTATTCCAGATGAAGTAACACTAACTTTTTCGATATTAGTTATTTTAGTTAAACTAATTAGTCTAGATTTTAGAGGAACATTTTATTCAATTTTATCAGGTATTTTGTTATTTTCACTAATGTATTGTATAATGATATTAGGTAACAAACTATTTAAAAAAGAAACACTAGGAGGGGCAGATATTAAACTGATGTTCTTTGTAGGACTAATTATATTTCCATCCCTTGGAATATTTACTATATTCTTATCTAGCTGTTTAGCACTCCCAGTTTCACTATATTTATTATTAAAAGATAAAAATAGTATTATCCCATATGGACCATTTATATTAATGGCATTATTCCTAGTATACTGTTTTAATTAAAAAGGAGGAGGATCCTATGTATATATTAGATGCATACGTATCAGAAGATTTAGCGTTATTCCTAGGTAAAACTCTAAATTTAATTCATATTGCAGCACCTATATTACTAATTGTTTTTGTAACTATTGACCTAATAAAAGCAATTCTTTCACAAGATAATGAAATAGTAAGTAAAACCGTTAGAAGTATTAAAAATAGAACTATCGCATGTATAATGATATTCTTTTTACCAACTATAGTTGAAGTAATATTTACTCAAGCATCTGTTACATTAAACCTAGATAAAAAAGAATATGAGGATATATTATCTACATATAAATCGGTAATTAATTCAGAAAACATTAAAGTTGGAGATAAAACCCAAACTACAGATATAAGTAGTAATCTTTTATATACATTAGAATCAAAAGAAAAAAAAGATGATACTAAAAAAGAAGAACTATTAACAAAATCTAAAGTTATTACAAAATATATCTTCACAGGCTTAAAATTTCAGGATCTAGCACTAGGCTTTTCTAGTGATGATTTAACTATTACATATGATGGAAAAACCTATAGTATAAATGATAGACTTAACATTTCTTATCAAAGTCTATTTGCTAGGGATGTAGTAGATAATGGGGACTATGTAATAGGAACCGTAACATTTAAAAATGCAACCATTAATAATACAAAAGTAGATAGTGGAAGTATCTCATACTTCTATTCTAAAGAAACAGATAAATACTTATTAGAAAAAATAAATATTGAAACATCAAAAAGTATAAGTGATTTTACTTCTAAAACTAAAACAAGTGAAAAGCCAGATGAAATAAATGCATCTAGTAAATTCGCATCTACTAATCCAGAATATAATTATGATAAATTAAATAATTTAAAAGAATCAGACATTTCTAAAATATATGAAGCAAATAAAGAAAACATTGTTATGCTTAATACAATATCAAATCAAGCTACTGTAAATAGAGCGACGGGCTTCTTTATAAGTGATGGAGTAATCGCAACATCATGGAGTTACTTAGAAAATTCATTCATGATAGGAGATACTATAATTGTTAGTGATGTATTAAATAATACATATAAATGTGTTGGACTTGTCGCAATGGATACAGAAAATGATATCGCAGTTATAAAATTAGATAAAAAATCAGGAACACATGTTAAATTTGGTGATAAAACAAATCTATCTATTAATGATCCAGTTATAACTATAACCAGTAAAACAGGTGTAGGACTTTCTAGTTTAGTTGGAATTGTATCATCAGTTAATGATAATCTAATTAATGTTTTACCACTTGAAAAAAATGATTGGGGTTCCGCAGTATTTAATACAGATGGATATGTAGTTGGAATTAATAATTCAAAACTATTAAATTCAGAGTTATCTAACGCATCAAGCATAGATACATTAAAAACATTATCATCAAAACTTAAAAATACTAAATTAAAAGATATTAAAGCCACTTCTCTAGAAGAAGTAAAAAGTAAGTATTATTATAAAGAAAAAAATAAAGAAGAAATAAAAAAGCTTGTTGATACAAAGATTTGGAATAAATATAAATCTATTGGAAATATAGAAAATACAATTGCACTTAACTTAGTAAAAGCAAGTTATTATAATGATACATTGAGTCTAAGATATGAAAACAACACAAGCAAGTACATTGATACACTAAGTTATGTAGAAGACTTTACAACAGCACTTACTAATCAAGGATATACATTAAAATATAAGTCCGGTGAAAATACAAGACTTATGTACGCTAAAGGTAGAGATAAAGTAGTTATCACAGAAGAATTTGATTATTTAATCATCTTATTAGTAAGGGGTAGGGTACTATGAGACAGGAACGTTTAGATAAAAAGAAAAGATTACTAAGAGGAGCTTCTCTAACATTTGTATTCGCAATAGTACTAGTTATTCTTTGGATAATGTTTTTTAAAAACAGAACTTATATAAAACAATATGAAAGTAAATATTTATCATTTAGTTATGATAGTACATGGAAAGTAAGTAAGAAAGATACATATTCTGCATCCCTTACTCATAGAACCAATAGCTTTATTGATATGAAAGTTACTAAAATAGGTTCTTACTACAAAAGTGGTGATTTAACAAGAATTGCTAGTGAAGTAAAATATGAAATAGAAAAACAAAAAGCTAAATACAAACTATTAAAAGAAGAAGATAGTTCAACTAATTCAAAAGAAATATATAAAATATTATATGAAAATAATGATACACAGTCATTAATTGTTATTGTTAAAGGCGATAACTATGTATGTGTAATTAACTGTGTAGCAAAAGATATGTACTTTGATATGTTGTTTGATAGTTTTAATACAATAATCAATAGTGTTAAGATTAAATAAATTTTTAAGTATAAATAATTGGAGGTGAGAATATGAATAATGATGATTATAAAAGAGATGCTCAAAATAAAAACTCTTTTATTTATTCATATTTAAATAATACTCCAATTAATGTTCCATCAAAAGAAGAAGATATAGAAGTACTTGACTTTGACACAGAATTAGATAAACCAGTTGTTGAAACAGATCTTTCACACGCAACTGAAGGATTAGAAAAAATTAATACAGATAATAATACTGATAAAATGAAGATGGAGGACTTGCTAAAAAAGACAGTAGCTCCTAAAGTAGAACATGAAATGAAAACTAGAAGGCAAAATAAAACCTTCTTTGTAACATCTATTCTAGCTGGTGCATCATTTGTAGTTATAGTATTAATCGCAATTTTTACAAAAGGAACTTCATTTTATGTAGATTCTAGCGAAGTATATTATGAAAATAAAAAGGTAGAAAAAGTAGAAGAATACCAAACCGCAGTAGTAACTGATAATATATATACAGGTGTAACAGTAAATAATATATCTGATGCAAAAAAACTAATTGAAAATGATTCAACTAATCAAAAAGCAAAATGTAATAATGTTAAAACTAAAGAAGTAGAAAAAAGAATAGAAAAAAACTATAGAATAACTGCGATTAACTTTTGTGAAATGGATTATGATTTTGCATTAGAAATAGAAAATGTTATTAAAACAGTATATAAAGAATTTCCAAGTATTAAAGGATATATTACTAATATAACACTAATAAATACCCCAGAATTTACTAACTATATTGCATCATTTGTATCAGCTAAATTGTTTGCTAAATCAAATACTAAGAATACGTATCCCAACGTTTATAAAATGTCGATTTTCCTAAATGCAAGTTACTTTTTAAATAAAGAATATTTAACAGCAACAGTTAATGATTCATCATCATACGGATATTTTCCTAGTAATGCAACTAGATATACTATAGTAGCACATGAATTAGGACACTACTTATCATTCTTAGCAGAAATGAGATCAACTACAGACTTAGATAGTGTACTTCTTCTTACAAAAGAAAACTATAGAGAATATTCTAATTTAATTAGTGAATCAAATGATGGAGTGTTTTCATTAAAAATGATACAAGAGGCATATGAATCATATAATAAATCACATAAAGGTGAATTTAGTAATGCAGATAAATTTAGGGAAAGTATCTCAGAATATGCAATGGCAACAGATGCAAATGGTAGCTATATTTATGATGAAACAATCGCAGAAGCATTTCATGATTATTATGTAAATAGAACTAAGGCAAAACCTGCAAGTAAAGAGATAATGAAAGTACTAAAAAAATATTTAAATAAAAAATAAAAGTATTGGTTATACTATGAAGGGTGATTAATAATGATAGTAAGACTTGGTTATGTATCATTACCACTTAGTATAAATATTACGTCTTCAAAGACTATAACTTACACAAGATTTAAAAATATAAATGATGGTTTTAATAAGATAGATTCAATTATATTAGATAATTTAGACGCTTTATATGAAATATTAAAATATAATAAAGCCAATAATATACACTTTTATAGAATGACATCTGCCTTAATACCGCTTGCCACATTAAATGATGTTAAATTTGATTATATTAACCCCTACTTAAATTTGTATAAAAAGGTAGGGGATTTTGCTAATAAAAACGGCATTAGAGTTGATGCTCATCCTGATCAATTTTGCGTTTTAAATAGTATAAATAAAGATATTGTAAAAAATAGTATTGAAATATTAAAGTACCAAAAAGCACTTTCTAAAGCATTTAAATTTACTAGTTTTAAATTAGTGCTTCATGTAGGTAGTAGTGCAGGTGGTAAAAAGGCAAGTATAACCAGATTTATTAATAATTTTAATAAATTAGAAGATAGTATTAAAAAAATGATAATACTAGAAAACGATGATAAAGTATTTAATATAATAGATGTTTTAGAACTATCAGAAAAGTTAAAAATACCAATGGTACTTGATTATCACCATTATATATGTAATAACAATAATGAAGATATAGAAAAGTATTTACCTAGAATATTTAATACTTGGAAAGGTGAAGTATATCCTCCAAAAGTTCATTTTTCTACACCGAAATCTAAAAGAAAAAATGAATTTAGATCTCATAATGATTTTATAAATGCAGATGATTTTATAACATTTTTAGAAATAGTAAAAAAATATACTGATAAGTTAGATATAATGATTGAAGCAAAAGCAAAGGATTTAGCACTATTTAAATTAGTAAGAGAATTAAAATATAAAAAAGAATATCAATTTATTGATGATACAAGTTTTATTGTAAAGTAATTATTTTAGATATATTTAACTTGTAAAATATAACGATATTAATGTATAATAATAATGTTAAGATAAAGGAGTAGTAAAATGAGAGATAGAAAGAAAAGAAATATTATAATTGGTTCTTTATGCTCTTTACTAATAATTATGGGAATTGGTTATGCAATACTATCACAAACACTAAATATAAGTGGTACAGCAAACATGAAAGGTACTTGGGATATAAAAATAAC
>ULJQ01004941.1_pt1 | contig 19950 bp, 12 predicted proteins | sample 1950941 | NCBI WGS metagenome assembly ULJQ01 (sample SAMEA4835479, study PRJEB28245) | human gut metagenome | biome: gut microbiome; material: fecal sample | place: Denmark | collected 2008
AGCGGTTTCGCAGATTTCTGGTGGGAGAACCATACCAGTATGCTCGACAAGCACGGAGACGCAAAGGTTGACGAGACTGGCGAAGTCATCTACAAGAATGAGCACACCGTATTCACCACAGAGCCACAGCTTTGGTACAATGTAGGTCAGCACTTCGGATGCGAGAATCTCAGCGTGGGTGGCGAGGTTGAGATCAGCCACAATTTTGGCAGCAATGCCGGATGGATGGTTCGCCCTTGCTTGGGTGTGAAATGGGACTTCTAACATCCCATACTTTTCGAGCATATACTTGATACCAATAAACGACAAAGCCTGCCAGAATCCCTTCTGACAGGCTTTTCACATAATTAGGAATCCCTATAATAGGGAAGAGAGATTATCTTATGGTCTCAGCACTTTCAAGTCGCCTGTCTTGAAAGAACCTACTCCATCTTTTTCTTTGATCAACTGACGAGTAACGCCAGACAACTTGATGTTGCCAACACCTTCAAGAGTAGCCTTTACCGACTGGCAATCCACATGAGCATCTACCTTTCCCACGCCCTCGTTGTCTATTTCCAGATGACCACCCTTGAAGAGAGCGATTTGCACATTGCCTACACCTTCATTATCAATATCGACATGATCAGACTGCATATTGTCTATGCGAACATTACCAACACCTTCATTGGTAATCTCTATCTTGTTGGCAAGCAAGTTCTTGACATTTACGTTTCCAACCCCTTCATTGTCTATCTCAAACACATCGGAATTGATGGCGTTGGCATTGAAGCTTCCTACGCCTTCCAGACTCACCTTCACCAAGTCTGGCGATGTTACATACACGCGCAAGCGCTCATTGTTCTTCAACTTACTAATTCCCTTGACCCTAGAAGCAAGTCCGATAATCATCTTGTTTTCACGATAGACTACCTTTACATTTTCCATGAGTTGCTTCTTGAATTTTGGATCGCTGATTTTTGAAAAGTCCAAGCGAACATCCTGTTGGTCACCATTGGTCTGCGTATAATAGACATCTGCCACAGTCTCAATCTCAATTTCCATAAATGGCTTCACACTCAAGTCTGCTTGAGTAAATTTCAAGTCACCATTGAGAACTGTATTACCACTATTGCCACTGAAAGCACAAGATGTTGACATCATCAACAAGCCAGCAGCCAAAACTGCAGTCTTCATTTTTTTGAGAAATTCCAATCTATCCATTATATTCTTCTTTTATAGTTTGACATGATCAACAAAGACACGTCTTACGTGCTTTATTTTACCCTTTTAGACGAGAGGGGCACAACAAAAGTTGCACCCCTCTACATTATTTTTTCATAAAAATGATGATTTTTTCCATTCCTTACGCCTTCAAAGCCTCGCCAAGGATTCTCTTGGCGTTCTCCACCCTATCTGCAGATGGCGGATTAACCTCTTTCAAAGGATAGTCGATACCCAACTTCTCATATTTGTAGATGCCCATCGTATGATAAGGCAACACATCGATACGCTGGATATTGTCGAGCGTCTTCAGAAAATCCCTCAACTGCACCAGATACTCATCCTTGTCTGTGATACCAGGAATCAGCACATGGCGAATCCATACGGGTTTCTTGATGTCACTCAGATAACGGGCGCAATCGAGGATATTTTGGTTGGAATGGCGAGTCAACTTGCGATGCTCCTCATCATCAATATGCTTGATGTCGAGCAAGATCGTATCCGTGACTTGCATCAGTCGCTCAAACTTCTCGAAGAACGCACCCTTCTGAGTAAAGAGTTGTGCAGAAGTGTCGAGACAAGTATTGATTCCTCTTTGGTGTGCCTTCTCGAAAAGTTCCAAGAGGAAGTCGATTTGCAGAAGAGCCTCACCACCGCTCACCGTGATGCCGCCTTTATCCCCCCAATAGCTGCGGAAACGCTCTGCCTTGTCCAACAAGTCGTCAGCATACCACTCCTCTCCCACTCCTGTCTTCCAAGAATCCGGATTGTGACAGAACTGGCAGCGCATCGGACATCCCTGCAGGAAAATCAAGAACCGAATGCCCGGCCCATCCACAGAGCCGAAGCTTTCTATACTATGAATGAATCCTCTTTGCATCTGTTATTGTTTATGAAGATTATAGACACCCCACAAGGCAAAAGAACCCATAAATAACGCAATTACACCTAAAAATATAAAAATTCCCATATCACTTTATCTTTTTGGATATTAATAAAAACACAAAACCAATCAATGTGAAGAAAAGAACCATCAAGACTCCTAATGTATAAATGCCCACAAACTTCTCTTTTACAGATCAATTTGTGGGCACTCAAATATCATGATTTGAAAAGGAGCTACTTACTCCTTACCTATCATTTAGAGCTTTTCATGAGCCTGACGAGCGATCACATCCAACTGCTGCTCACGGGTCAAGTCGATGAACTTCACGGCATAGCCACTCACACGGATGGTGAAGTTCTGGTACTCTTCCTTCTCTGGGTGCTCCATCGCATCCTTCAACTTCTCTACACCGAATACATTCACGTTCAAGTGATGAGCGCCCTGGTTGAAATAACCATCCATCACACCTACCAAAGTATTGGCACGCTCCTCGTCATCGTGTCCAAGAGCACCTGGACTGATGGTCTGGGTATTAGAGATACCATCCAACGCATACTCGTAAGGCAACTTAGCCACAGAATTCAAGGAAGCCAACAAGCCGTTCTTCTCAGCACCGTATGATGGGTTGGCACCTGGAGCCAAAGGAGCACCAGCAGGACGACCATCAGGCATATTGCTTGTATATTTACCATAGACCACATTGGAAGTGATGGTCAAGATAGAGGTAGTAGGCTCAGAGTCACGATAAGTATGATACTTCTTGATGAGTGACATGAAGGTCTTCAACAACCATACAGCGATCTCGTCTGCACGCTCGTCATCATTACCATAACGTGGGAAGTCACCCTCAGTCTGGAAACTCAATGGGAAACCAGTCTCGTCGCGGATGATGTTCACCTTGGCATACTTGATGGCAGAGATAGAGTCAACCACGTGGCTGAAACCTGCGATACCTGTTGCGAAGGTACGACGTACATCTGTATCGATGAGCGCCATCTCCTCTGCCTCATAGAAGTACTTGTCGTGCATGTAGTGGATGAGGTTCAAGGTCTTCACATAGACACTTGCGAGCCAATCCATCATATCCATAAAACGTGGCATGAACTCCTCGTATGTCACAACATCACCCTCGATGGCACGATACTTAGGACCGCACTGCTCACGAGTCTTGGAATCGACACCACCAGAGATAGCGTAGGTCAAGCACTTAGCCAAGTTGGCACGAGCACCGAAGAACTGCATCTCCTTACCTGTCTGTGTAGCTGATACACAGCAGCAGATGCTATAATCATCGCCCCATACAGGACGCATCACGTCGTCATTCTCATACTGGATAGAACTTGTCTTCACAGAGATCATCGCAGCATAGTGCTTGAAGGTCTTTGGCAAGCGAGAGCTATAGAGCACGGTCAAGTTTGGCTCTGGTGAAGGTCCCATGTTCTCCAAGGTGTGAAGGAAACGGAAGTCATTCTTGGTCACCATAGAACGGCCATCCTGACCCATACCACCTACCTCAAGAGTTGCCCATACTGGGTCGCCAGAGAAGAGTTGGTTGTATGAAGGGATGCGGGCGAACTTCACCATACGGAACTTCATTACCAAGTGGTCGATGAGCTCCTGTGCGTCAGCCTCTGTCAAGGTACCCTCCTTGAAGTCACGCTCAAAGTAGATGTCGAGGAAGGTTGAGATACGACCTACTGACATAGCAGCACCATTCTGGGTCTTCACAGCACCGAGGTAACCGAAGTACACCCACTGAACAGCCTCACGTGCATTCTGAGCTGGCTGTGAAATATCGAAACCATAGCTAGCAGCCATCTCCTTCAAGCCCTTGAGAGCCTTGATCTGCATAGCTACCTCCTCACGAAGACGGATTACCTCGTCAATCATCTCACGGTCGCCCATCTCAGCCAAGTCCTTCTGCTTCTCGGCAATCAAGAAGTCGATACCATAGAGAGCCACACGACGATAGTCACCTACGATACGACCACGACCGTATGTATCAGGAAGACCTGTCAAGATATGGTTGTGGCGCACGTGCTTCATCTCTGGGGTGTAAGCATCGAAGACACCATCATTGTGCGTCTTGCAATAATTGTGGAAGATCTCGTGGAGCTTGGCAGATGGCTCATAGCCGTATGTAGTGCAAGCCTGCTCAGCCATCTTGATACCACCGTATGGCATAAAGGCACGCTTCAATGGCTTGTCTGTCTGAAGACCCACTACCTTCTCCAAGTCCTTGGTGCCTTCGCCGATATAGGCAGCACCGTATGCTGTCAATCCTGAAACCACCTCAGTCTCCATGTCAAGCACGCCACCCTTGGCACGCTCCTGCTTCTGGAGTTCCTTGAGCATACCCCAAAGGGTATCTGTAGCTTGGGTAGGTTCTGCCAAGAACGACTCGTCGCCGTCATAGCTGGTGTAGTTGTTCTGAATGAAGTCACGAAGATTGACCTCAGATTGCCACTTGTTTCCTTTGAAACCTCTCCATTCTGTTCTCATAATCAATTTTCCTTATATTTTAAATAGTTAATAATTATATATAATGTAATACACACTTTCAAATTTGCCTTTCTCAAAACATCTAGAAACAAAAAAGCCCAATCACAGATGTGACTGGGTTTTATTTCTTACAATGGCACTTTCCAAGATACGCACCGCCCTGTTTCTTGCCAAGCCCTAAGCCTGCCAAGATCGTCATTCCGATGCCTACTACAGCTCCGATGCCCACAGCGATTGCAATTTTCTTCTTATTTGCCATCCTTTGTTTTTTTTGTTGATTTGATAGTTAGCCTCACCTCATGGAAGAAAGGAAAAATCAGAAGTATGTCTGACTCAATTCTCCAATAGGAACTGGCATAAAAAATGCAGTCCCAAGACTCCTTGAAGGTTTGGGACTGCAAAATTACAAAAATATTTCAATATAAGAGAAAGAAAACTGTTAAATTGTTCACTTTCTCTCGAAAATCCCCATTTATGAGTAGGCAATGCGCTCGCTTCTCCAAGAAGATGGTACTCTTCTACTTCTTCACGAAGAACTTGATGCCTTTCACACTTCCTGGTGCGCCTTGCTCAGCACGAGGCAGATACTCGAAGGCTGAGATGGTCATCTCCTTACCCATATCCACGATGCAGAGATGTGGGAAATTGGCTCCCTTCTCAGTCTGCCAATAGGTACTCTCTTGGAGGTCGAACATCTTGTCGAGCGTAGAATTGCCCTTCTCGCTGTCAGCATAATAAGCCACCCAGTTGTTGCGGTCGATGCGATTGCCTTGTGCATCCTGTAGATATACCTCGGCGATGGCTATCTGAGAATCACCACTCTGACTGCTGTTGCACTCGAATGCGAAGTAACGTCCTGTCACAGGCTTGTCGAGCTTGATGGTCTGCCAACCATTGCCAGCCTTCAAGTCACCCTTCCAAGCAGGAGTATCAGAGTTCAAGTCCATGCGATGACCAGGCTCATTGTGCTTATTGCTCTTTTCGAGGTTCAACTTGTCTAACTCAGGGTGGTCTTGGCAGAATGCTGTAGGCATGACATCGATGCCAACCTTGCCAGCCTCGCCCTTAGGACCAACGACATCGAGCACGATGACCTCATTCTTGCCCTTCTTCAACCAGCATCCTGGTAGATACAAGGTTTGCTGAGGACCGATTTGCCAGAAACGACCCAAGGCATGACCATTGACATATACCTGTCCCTTGCCGAAGGCCTCCATATTAATAAAGGTGTCGCCCACCTTATTTATATTAAAGAAGCCACGATAGTAGCCAGCCTTTCTTTCTCCCCAAGGATCAATTTTTATAACTGCATCAGAATGAGCCTTGGCTACGACCTCTTCTAATTCCGCATCCGCCATGCTCTTGCCACTGAGTGCCTTCACTGCATTCTGATAATCATCTGGGATAGCAAGCTGCGCCCATGCAGTTGGCTTCAGAGTGATTTCTCCGTATGGGGATTGCGAAGTGATGGTCACATTACCCACAATACCTTTATAGTCCTTGATGGCACGACCAAAGTTGATGCGTCCCATGCCTTCCACTACGATAGTCAACTTGCCGCCATTTGGCATAGCTGGCAAATCGAGAGACTTCTCATTCTTCACACGGTCTATCTTACCGATGTACTTATTCTCCAAATATACCTGGGCAAAGTCATGGAATTCTCCTGTGAGAGTACTTGGCTTATCATTGGCAGGGAGAGAAACCACATACACCATCGTTCCCCAACCCATGTCATACTCCTCGAAGGTTTTGGGAGCTTGCTCGACCGTCTTCTTGGTATAACCATAAACAAGTGGCTTATACTCCGTAAACTTAAAGATAGGCACACTGATGAGCGGCATCGGTGCCTTTGGCACAGCAGGCAACTTCTTGCCATCATTATGCTTTGCCATCATCTCTCGCAACTCGAAATATTTAGGAGTCGTATGACCATACTCATTGATAGGCGCATCATAGTCGTATGACGTAACGTCTGGTTGGAAGCCAGGAGAATTGGCACCAGCCCAATGTCCGAAGCTCGTTCCGCCGTGGGTCATATAGAGGGAGAAGCTGATGCCCTTGCTGAGCATCTCGTCCATTCCTTCCACCATATCCTTGGCAGGACGAGTCTCATGACGAGCACCCCACTTGTCAAACCATCCACTCCAGAACTCAGAGCACATCTTAGGTGCATTCGGACGAACCTCACCGAGACGCTTGAACTGATTGTCGATATTGGCACCCGTACCGAAATTCATGGTCCAAGTCAAGTCATCGAGACCATTGTTGAGGAAGTTGGAAGACCAATCGCACTGGAAGAGTTCCACCTTGTCGAAGCCACTCTCCTTCACGATGTCACGGATGGCGCTCACGTAGGGTTTGTCCTTGCCGTAGGAACCATATTCATTCTCCACCTGTACCATGATGATAGGACCACCATTCTGGATGGTGAGGGAAGCCAACTGCTCGCCCACCTTCTTCTCAAAGATTTTCACTCTCTCCATGAAGTAAGGGTCTTTCTCACGCAACTTGATGTCCTTCTTCTTCAAGAGCCACCAAGGCAGACCGCCCATCTCCCACTCCGCACAAACGTATGGACCAGGACGCACGATGACGTACATGCCGTTCTTCTGACAGAGACGGCAGAACTCAGCCACGTCATTGTTGCCCGTAAAATCGAACTTGCCTTCCTGCTGCTCGTGGATATTCCAGAACACATAGAGGCAGACTGTATTCATGCCCAAAGCCTTGCACATCTTGATGCGATGTTCCCAGTAGGCACGAGGGATACGAGGATAATGCAACTCGGCAGCCTTCACCACGAAAGGTTTACCATTCAAGAGGAATGTCTTATCACCTGTGGTAAAAGTTCCACCTTTTTTGGCGGCCATCATCTCGGAAGGAGCGAATGTCAAGAGAGAGGCAAGAGCCAAGGTTTGGATTGTTTTTGATAATGTCATTGTATCTGATATTGTTATTTGTTTGAGTGCAAATTTAGCGAAAAAAAAAAGAAGAAATGGTTACAAATCGCTCAAAAAGGAGTAGAAAATGACTATTTTCTTCCTTTTAACCGTAATTTGCAACCATTTCGCCTACGTTCTATTATTTTTGTACAAAAGTGGTAACACTTCTTGGTATCAATTCTACACGACCGCTACATTCGCCAACGGTTCAGAAAGCATTGAGTACGAGTGCCACGCTGTATCTGAGAAGAATCACCTTGTTCCTCACTGCCCGCCCCCAAGTTGAATCGCCAGATAGACAAGCCGATACCTTTGGGCTTCCCCTGCGCATCGTTTTCCATGGAAAAGAGCCAGTCGGCAATTTTCTGTTGCTGCTTCTCAGGCCAAAGTCCCAAGAATTGCATGCTCCACGCATCACTCGCTCCAAAATGCTGGATATGCTGTTCAGGGGAGTTGGCGAGGATTTTGTATCGGACGATTGGTTTCTGGGCAGCCATCAAGCCAAGGCTCGATGATGCCAACAGTGCCCATATTCCTAATTTCAAATGATTGGTGTTCATGATTGATCGTTTTTATCCCTCTTTCCACTCATTGACTGTCCCTTCCCCAGAAGAGAAGTTAGCACCGATGAGGTGAACGTTACGGCTATTCCTTGGTCTTCAGATAATTGTTCGCCAATATCGTAAGAAGACCCTCCCCCACCTCATTGTTAGGAATATCGAGAAGATAAGACTCCGTGTCACGTTCATACCCCTTGATGGTGAGATAACCGCTCTGGTATATCATCGGAAGAGGCATCTCCACATCAGCCTTATAATCATCAAACTGTGGGGTTGCATAATATTTACCAATCAACTCATTCAAGTTTTGGTCGAAATGATTAAGCAAGCGAACGAGATACGTTGGTGTACCACTTTTGAACCAGTAACTTCCCAAGTCCATTTGGTCGAAAGCATTCAAAATACTGAAAGGATTAAAGATGTCTGTCATCCTCTTACTGAAATGGTAACCATCATATTTTCGTTTCAGCAACTCCAGCATTCCCTCTACAGAGCACTCATATTCCTCAGCAAACTCCTTGATTGGTTCAAAGAAATATTTCACCAATTCCTTCTGTGTAATGCCACAAATACCTTCAAATTCACGGTTCAAACTGATGTCCTTTGGCTGGTTGAAGCCACTGAACATACTGATTTGTGAGAACTTGGTGACACCGGTGAGGAAAACAAAGCGTAAGTCGGCATCAGCGCCCTTCAATGTGGCATAGAACGACTTCAAGATATTGCGGTGCTTTTCCTCCAGTGTCATTGTCTTGCCTAGGTGCTCGACATGGAAATCCATATCCAATACATCCAATATTGGCTTGTCATACTCATCGATGAGGACGACTGCTCCCAAGCCCGTCTGTTCATGCGCTGCATGTAGTATCTTTTGGAATCTCTGAGCCAAATCGGGATTGTCATTTACTAATCCGTACAGTTTCTCCCAATCAGACAACTTATCTTTAATGCCTGCCTCTAGGGTTCCATCGTTTAGGTAGTTACCCGTATTGAAATCCAAATGGAACACTGGATATTGCTTCCACTCTTGCTCCAGCGCATCAATGGCAAGTCCCTTAAACAGTTCCTTCCTGCCCTGGAAGTATGCCTCCAAGGTAGAGAGGAGTAGGCTCTTTCCGAATCGTCGAGGACGACCTAGAAAATAGACTTTGCCATTATTTACTAGGCGATACACCAACTCAGTCTTATCTACATAGACCTAAAAAAAACTGTCTTGCTACTCAGAACATTCGCGGCGTGGCTCTTTCGCGCTACGAATGTGCTGAGATGCAAGACAGGTTTTCTGTTTTCATTCAAGTCTGAATCCTATCAGAAGTCAGAGAAAGCATTGTCATCAAAGAACCAATCAATCTTTTTGGCATAATCACCCTCTGATACGTTTCCTGTGTTATCAGTATTTAAATCTGTACTACCCTTCATCGAATTGTGATCAACATCAGGAGCTGCATTCACGCTGTCAGCATCACCTTGGAGACTGTTAGAGAGTAGTTTTGACTCTTCTTCATATTTTATAAAGAAGATTATCGGAATAATATAATCTTTTTTCATCTTTGTAACAATTATTTCTTTACATATTTCTTACCATTAACTATATAAACGCCTTTAGGCAGTCCGTTAAAATTAAGAGCTTTACTACGAACCAACTGTCCATCTATGGAATAGACATCAGCAGAATGAGTAAGGATACCACTCTCAAAGAGCAGATTTTCAATGCCTGTAGTATTGTCTTCATCATTTTCAAAACCGTTTACATTCATATTTTGTAGCGAAATCGCCTTTGCGTTAGCATTTACCCTATTAAAATAGATGTAAGATCGGTAAGGTTTTATATTCATTCCATCTTTAGGAATACGTGAGAGAACACCATTATTCGTCACTACGTAAGATCCTTCATTAAGCGTAGTATTAATGAATGTACCCTTAAAGACGAGTGCATCGCTCTGCATTTCTGCACCAGGATATGTCTTTCCATCAGTTCCTACACTAAAAAGCGGACTGTCAGCCTCACCGAATGTGGCGCGGGTTGTTATGCTACTGATGACTGAATGGTCTGTCTTAATAGTATCTGCCTTATCGGTAGGGAAAATAAGATAAGGATAACCGGCGATGATGTCCTGATTGGCATGCTCGATAAACATCACTTTCTTGGTGGAAGTGTCGATTTTATTCATCAGCACCACCATGGTTCCGTCGCCGAAGACATCCTCTATCTGTCTCCTATTGATGGAATAAGGCAGACAGATGGCATTCCAACGATTCTTATAGAATGTACGATTTAGTGTGACATTCGCATTCTCTGCAGTAGGCGCAGGATAGTTATCGCTATCATTAAGCGTAACATTTTCAACATTCAGATGATCAAATTCGCCAGTTGCCCTCCATTCATAATGCTTAGCGTCTGGTTTCACCTGATGATATTTAGCATGTATGCCGTTCTTGAATGTAAAGCCTGCCAGTCCGAGTTTTGCCGTATTTGAGAAGATGTAATAGGTCTTGCCTGGAAGCACATTGAATGTATATCTGACAATGCCCTTAGTGATCAGCACATGTCCATCTTCATCATTGCCAAGTTTGAAGACGTGCTGCTGCATACCCGGATTAGGCCAGTTGTCGAGGAATGACCATTTGTCATCAAAGCTTTCGATTTTAAGGAAGGAGTCCTTTGTTGCTTCATTATAAGCGAACCTTGAATCGCCCCAGCGATACTCGGCTCTGGCGCGTCCATCATCTTTCCACATCTGCGCTGCCACCTTACTCTTGGTGTCCGCCACCACTTTTTTGACTATCTCGCCTTTCTCGTCAGCCACATATACCTTCTTGACCGTAACGTCGATAGGCTCATCTTCGTTATCGTGACTGACACATCCCTCCTGCATCACATAGACAGAGATCAATCCTGCAGCTGTAGGCTCTATCTTGATGTGCGAACCACGGCAAGGCAAGAGCCAAGGTGTCTCGTTGGCAACAGACGTGTTGTTTGTCGGGGCAGAATAGTTGCCTGTTGCGGCATAAGTGGCATAAGTATTATTGGCATCCACCTTCAGTTGCTCGCTCTTCGCCGCATAACTGCCATTTGTGGAGAACGTCGCTTGGGCATCATCGAAGAATTCATGGAATACGTCTTCTTCCGTCTTACGGCTATTTGCAAGGTAACCATTTCGGTCAGCATTCTTCTCGAATTTATGTCCTGCCCATGTTTCTTTTGCCGTATATGAGTCTGTATTACCATAATAACTACCATTATTATAAGTCCATCCACCGAGAGTAACGCCGACAGTCCTGTCTTTATTTTCCAATGTCTGACCGACCGTGTATGTCTCACCATCAACCACCTTGTAGAATGTACTATCCTTTGGCGTCACTACAATCTCATAGGATGAGAAGATACGATTTGATGGCTCAAAGGCATACTGGTCATAGATGTCACAATCATACTTATTCTCGTCATTGATGAGCTCTGCCGTTATCACAGTGCTGCCGGCTATGCCATGCAAAACGACGTTTCCTTGATCGTCAAAGGAAGCCACATGAGGAGAAGAACTCGTATACTTGAAATTATAACTCTGTGTATTCACACACTTTGCTCCATTGACATACAGTTCCATACGTGGAAGTGGGTTCGTATCAGAAGGATTCGTCACCACACTAACCACATTATTCGAATTATCCACATTCTCCACAAACTTTATCTGTGCGAAATTCTTGTTAGTGGCTTCCATTCGGATTATGTTTATGTCAGATGGCATAGTAATGCTGGTTTCTCCAGATGTTGTATCACCAACCTTGAACAATGTTCTAACACAACCCTGACTTGGCGAAGGAGTATTGCCTGATAAAGATACAGACGTTAATGTAGATTTATTCCAATCCACATTTTTATTTTTATCCTCCTTGTATTCCATCCTCACATAGGTATCCTTTGCCAGATTGGAGAACACCACCTTGACGCCCTCTGAAAGATGGAGAGCACCGCTCTTTGCATCTATCTGTATCTTTTGTTCACCATTAGTGACAAACCGCAAGCCCTTGAAAGCAGGAATCTCAGTGATTCCATCATAGGTCAATGCTGCTGCTGAGGAGAAATTGGTATTGAGCGTATAAACGCCATTGGATGAAGCCCACATGTTCGTGTTCTTGTCCAGCAAATCATGATTGCAGAAAATGTTGTTTTCCAGATTTCGATCGAAATGCCAAACTGACGGTGAATAGTTCTTCTTCTTGATAATCTCATTGATCTCACGCTTTGACAGCACACGATTATAGATTACGATGTCGTCATAGGCAAACGCCACGTCATAGGCGAATTCCACATTGTTGGCATTGGCGCCACCGAGCACTATGCTTTTCAGTCCTTTGATACACCCTTCCAGCGAGCTGGCATTATGCGTGGCATAGCCACCCAAACATGTCGGTTCTCCATCTACATACATATTAAATCGTGACAGGTTGTCATACTTCTGGTAAGTGATGTAATGCCAGTTGCAGTCCTTATAGAAATTCTTGTTGTAGAAATCCGTGTTGGACTTTGTGTCACACAACTCGCCAAAACTGCTTGTACCGCTATTATAATCGAATGTAGTATCATTCACTTTCATATAGCCGGTAAGTCCACCACTGCAGGTGATATTAAACATATGAGGATTATATTCTCCTTTATTTTGATCTGGATTCGGTCCATTATACGTATCTCCTGCAATATAGAACATTGACGGCTCGTCATAAGCCAGTCCGCGATTGACTGCTATATCTCCATTTACCCAGAATCCTATTGTCACCTTTCCTGTGGTCTGTATTCCAGCTATACCGTTATGGCCAGAAAGAGAATTATTCTCACCCAATACTACACGCATATAGTCTGACGCGCCATATCTGTCATAGATATCTGCATCAGGGATATTCTGGAAATAATGTCCGAAAACAGCATCCTTCACGATATACTTATCCTTATTGACAATCTTGCCATTTTGGATGCCAAGTCGGCTCTTCAGATAGAGTGTCATATTATCGTTAACAGAAGGGAGATCGGCTTTGTAATTTTTTGTTAAATCATCTGTTAGAGGATATATATCGACAGCATTATCACCATTTTCGAATGTCAACTCAGCCAATTTACCTTTTGTGAGGTCGATGGAGGCATTATCCTGGCTCTCATCCTTTACGCCTTCTGGTCTGTAGGATCCTTTATGGATTTCAAGCAGGGTGCAGGCACTGTTGGGATTTGAAAACTTGAGCTCAAGAGAAAACTCCGCGCCCTCTCCTACTTCAAACTCATACAGCACATTGTAAGTTCGAGTTTCCGTGGTGCCACTATTGTCATCTACCTTTCGTGCAACGGTCTCTGCACCTGTGAGGATATTTCGCAATGTCACTGATGATACTCCTTTCGTGCTCGCCATCTGAGCATAAAGAGTGTGCTTTCCTGGAGTGAGCTGGATGGAATTATAGACATTCTGATTGTCGGTAGAATTGCCTACTCCACCGTAAGTCAGCGTACTATTATTGCCATTTACCTCATGCTTCCAACCGTAGTAAGAGGGGCTTGAGCTGTTGGTAATATTCTTGTTTATCGTTGGCATATCCCATTTCCACTCTATGTCAGACTTATACATATCTGTGGTCTTGTTGGAGAAGAAATTCCAAAGATAAGCAGGTGCGCTCGCTTCCACTTCATGCATGACTCCATCAAATGTGACAGTGGTGACAGGCACTCCATTCACACCTGTGAAATCATATCTCTTGAAATTATGCTCTTCACCATTCTCTCTGGTCGTAGCCCAGTCCTTATTACTAACCTGATTTGAGAGGTCGCATCCATTGCGGAACAGGAGGTTTTCTATAATGGTGTTGAGATGCTTGATGCCAAGTATTTGATCATGATTGCCATGCAGATGGATAAACGGAATAGGTTTTTCCGTAGCGAGGTTCATGTGAAACTCATTGAGAGGGTAGCCACTGCATGAACCGTATGCCGCAAATGTGCCATTGAGCACTTTCGCACAAGCGTATGTCATCATGCCGCCCATGGAGAATCCACAGAGGTAGAACCTCTTCGGATCGACGGAGATATTGCTGTTGGAAGCGTTCCTTGTCTTGTAGTCAGCCTGTATCTTATCCACAAGTGCCTTGATAAACTTAGTATCTGCATTCTCTTTTCCAGTGGCTTCCCAACCGGTAGTGCCACCAAAACCTTCCTTCCAGTCGTCACCGGGATAGTCTGCTTTATCCTTTTCAGCATCTCGTCCTTGAGGATAGACCACAATGAAGTTTTTCTCCTTGGCGAGTGAGGTGAATAAGGGCTTTCCATGATCATTCGGATCATCTGTACCAAAACGTCCGTGGAGAGAGAATACCACTGGCACATTCTCTTGTCCTTCCACAGAAGCAGGTACATAGAGCCAGTATCTACGGGTTTTGCCTTCGACAGTTATAGTGCGTTCCCCCTTTATTTCTTCTCCGGCATAGATGCCGTTACTACCGGTGATGAAAAGGATCATCACCATAAATGTTCTAAGGAAGAGCGACCTACAGACGCCACTTCCTCTGCTACTGAAAGTAATAAAATAATGTAAATTCATATTTTAGTGATTTTAATCTTTCGAATTATTACTCTTCGTCGTCAGATAACAAATTGGCTTTTTCTCGTCAATTATAGTGTTTCGTCGGATTACCATTTGCTGGTAGTTGAATTGTAAGTTTTCGAATGATTGTGAGATTACTATTTCTTTACAAGCCGCAAAATTACAACTTTTCCGATGATTTATATTTCTATAATATACCAATAACTTTCGCTAATGTTACATAAAGAGGGAGATATACGAAACGTTATATGAGGAAAAGTTCGTGTTACACCAGAGAAGTCGCCCCATGCTGTCAGGAGAGTGCCAACACCCATTGTGAGTGAACATGGAGGAACCTGCTCCTTGGTCTTGAAGCTGTTTAGTAAAAATACATCAAAACATCATAATATACTACAAAATAATATCAGATTCACTTTTAATTCAATATCTTTGCAGAAAATTGAAACATATTGCGATGATATTTACAAGTACACTTATATTGAATAAAACAAGATGTAATGTGCCCCATTACATCTACCATTGCTGTTTTCGAAAATAATATGTTATTTCTACTTCAGACAACATATTATTAACGAATTAAAAATTACATGGGTTTAATCATATTATATTTTTTAGGTGCTCTGTCACTATCCTTTTTATGCTCCGTCCTGGAGGCGGTGCTACTTTCCACTCCAATGTCGTTTATCTCGATGAAGGAGAATCAAGGCAATAAAACTGCCTCGTTGATGAAACAGTACAAAAACAACGTAGATCGTCCTGTGGGTGCCATTCTTTCGCTCAACACCATCGCTCACACCATTGGTTCTGCCGGCGTGGGTGCCGAGTCTATCAAGCTCTTCGGCGAAGAATACTTCGGAATCATCTCAGCCATTCTCACCCTGCTGATTCTGGTGCTTTCAGAAATCATCCCGAAGACCATCGGTGCTTCCTACTGGCGCTCGCTGGCAATGACATCCACCAAGATAATCAGGGTACTCATCTTCATCACCTACCCGCTGGTTCTACTCTCAGAACTCATCACAAAGGTATTCACCCCTAAGAGCCACCAGGCTTCCATGAGCCGCGAAGAGGTTTCTGCCATGGTAGATGTAGGAACCACAGAAGGCATCTTCCGTGAATCGGAAAGCAAGATTATCAAAAGCTGCATCCGTCTGGCGGGTGTAAAGGCTAAGGAAGTGATGACTCCATCCATCGTGGTAGAATCTGCCAACATGAACCAAACCATCAAAGAGTTCTATGAACAGCAGAAATGGAATTTCTCGCGCATTCCCGTATATGATAGCAGTAAGGAATACATCAAGGGATACGTGCTGAAAGACATGGTCCTCAAATCGCTGTCAGACGATGAGTTCCAGACCAAACTTTCCGACCTGATGCGCCCTATCCTATCCTTCAACGAGGATGAGTCACTATATCAGATATGGGAAAAAATGCTGGAAAAACGAGAACACATCTCTATCATTGTAGATGAATACGGTGTTCTGCGTGGCGTGGTTTCCATGGAAGATGTAATCGAGACGATGACGGGCGTGGAAATCGTTGATGAAGACGACGTTGCCGTAGATATGCAGGTACTTGCCAGGGAGAAATCACGCATGATGCTACAGAAGTAAAAGACGGATAAAACATGTATGCTTACATGCGTCTTTGGATTGGTATGATCATTCCAACCACGTGGTTGAAATGGTCATACCTGAGAATCAGTCACTTATTGACCTCTAAGTCCCAACTATCCAATATTTTAGAAAACATTTGCCACCCCTATTTCTCTTTCATCTCCCCTACCTCCTTCCACTTCCGCTCCATATCATGAAATGCCTGGAGACAGCCATGCTCGAAGATGGGGCGGTCCTCGGGATTGGCGGCTAAAGCATCCGCATCCATCGCATCCATCACATGACAGAGAATCTTAAACTTCTCCTCGTCCGTGGATGCCTGACTCAACATCAAGCGAAGAAATTGATGAACTTGCGCCAAGAGCAAAACTTTACCCTCTTAGACACGCTTAACAGTCTTGACACCAATATGGAAAGTTCGCAACAAACGAGTCTTCTTACCATACTGGATGGAATCCAAACTACCTCTCAAAAAGGTACTCAGATTGTTAAATACTTTGATATTACTCATAAATACGTTAATGTTTTATTCTACATGTAGAACAAAAGTTATTTGCTTTTTTCTATGTTTTTTTCTAATTTTGCAATGCCTTCAAACAAGAAGCCTAAGCATCTCGCCCTTGGATTTTCCCCATGAAAATAGGGTTCACCCATCAGCATTTGCCTTCACCAAGGGTTCACCTTTTGTTGCCACAAAATCTACTTCGGTGAATGCCTGTGAAGGGTGGGTTCACCCACCGAAACACCACTGTTTATCGGCTTTCCAAAGCCAAGGTGAACGGTGAACCCTCTTTTCTTACTTTCCTACGCATACGCGAAAGAATATATAAGAAAGAGAACACTAGTATTCATATAACGGAGAAAATCGCATATATTATATATAAAAAGAATGAATATTTTTAAAAAGGGGTTCACGGACTCAAAAGGCGGCATCATGCCATCTGTGTTTACCTCTCTCGACTCCAAAGTGAGCCGACCACTGACAAGCCGCCAAGAGTTGGAGAACTGGATTCGCCACAACAAGGAACTCGCCGGACTTACCGATGCCTATCGCAAGGGGCTCGCCGTAAGTAAGCAACTCGCCAGCAAGACCAAGATGATGTCGCCGGCTCTCTGCGTCGCCGCCCAACTGGACGGCAAGGGAAGACAACTGGAGAATGTCGTAGCCGAGGTGAACAGCCTCGCCCTCGACTACGACGACATCCCGGAGGAGAAGATGCAGGAGGTTTTCAAACGCATCAAGCTCGCCGCCAACACCACCGCCTCATGGATTACGATGAGTGGTCATGGCAGAAGAATCATCGTCAGCTATGAGCGACCCTCTGGGTGCGACCTTTCCTTCACCGAGCTCCACAAGGTGATGATGAAGAAAGCCATCAAGTTCTACGACACCCTCCTGGGCATCAAGGCCGACCGACAGGCTACGGACTTCTTGCGTCTCTGTGGTCTAGCCCATGACCCCGACGCCTACTTCAACTGGGATGCCGTACCGATTACGCTCTCAAATGACGAGGTGCTTAGTTCAAAAGCAGAGATTACCTTCGAGGAGCAAGAGACCAAGAAGAACTCAGCCGAAGGCAATGGTGGGAAAAAGTCCTACTACGCCAAGGAGAAGGAGCCTAAGCTTTCCACCAAGGTGCCTACGATGAAGGAGGCAGAGCAGCACATCCTCGAAACACTCAAGAACTGGGGGCTGGTATTCGAAAGCCATCGCCACAACGAGTACGTCAGCACCTTCGGCTACCTCTGCGTTCGCTATGGCATCAATCTACAGGAAGCTTTCGACTATGCCGACTCCCACTTCTCCGACGAATATCCCGACACGATGAGCGTGATGAAGTCGTGCTATCGCCACAAGGAACGTCTCGGCACCTGGCACTTCTTCCGAAAGGGGGAGTCGTACAAGGGACAGAGCAGCATCAAGATGGTGAAGCAGTGGATTCTGTCTCGATACCAAGTGCAGCGCAACCTGGTGACTGGACGGCATCAAATCACGAGTCGATTGGTTGATAAACCGAAGTACCTCAGTTGGGTCAACCTAGATGACGACATCCTCAACTCGCTCTGGCTGGAGATGGAAGAAGACGGACTGCACTTTTCGCTCCCCAAACTCTTCAGTTTGATACACAGCGATTTCGCAGAGAAGTGCGACCCTCTGAAAGAATATCTCCAAAATCTCCCCAATTGGGATGGCTTCGATTACATCGGCGAACTAGCCGACCGCATACACATCATCCCGGAGAAGGGGTATTACCACGACCAATCCACTTTCAGGAAGTACCTCCGCAAGTGGATCGTGGCGATGGTGGTAGGATGGATACGCCCCGATTCGGTCAATCAAATGATGCTCATTCTCGTGGGAAAGGGCGGCATCTTCAAGACCACGTTCTTCAACTATCTCCTCCCTCCTTCGCTCAGAGAGTACTACCTCAATGAGTCGGCAGCCATCTATACCGACAAGGACCACATGGAGTCGTTTGCTTGCAAGGCTTTGCTCTGCATGGATGAGTTTGACAGCACCATCGGCAGAAACCTCAATGCCTTCAAGAGCAACATCACGAAGCTCCACTTCTCCATCCGCCGTCCTTACGACCGATTCCGCAGCAACTTGATGCACCGAGCTTCCGTGGCAGGAACGACCAACAACCAGCAGATCATCACCGACCTGGAGAACCGCCGCTACTCACCATGGCTCGTAGAGAGCATCGAGAGTCCGATAGACAAGCCATTCAACTACACTGGCATCTACTCCCAGGCTGTGGCTTTGGGCAAGGCGGTGAAGGAACGTCAGGAAAAGCATGAGGAGGGTTGGGTGTATTGGCTCACCGCTTCCGACATCATTGAGATGCAAGACCACAACCGTCTCTTCATGGTTCCAAACTATGCCGAGGAGCAAATCAAGCGATTCTACCGAGTGCCAGAGCCAGACACTCCAAAACAGTTTATCAAGTTCAGATACACGGCAGAGATATTGGAGCGCATCAGCACCAATCCAGCCATGCGAAGCAACTTGGAACATCAGAGCATAGGCAGCATCATGTCTCGCCTAAAATTTCCGAAAGGACATCGCAAGAAAGGCAACGGCTGGTATGTCGTCGAGATTGAGGGTGCCGAACAGGAATGTATCGCAAAATACGACCCAGAAGTGGACAAGGACGACTTGCCTACCCATGAGAAATGACATCATCGACTGCCGCTGAATGACTAGCAGACAAAGTTCTGTGACTAGCAGAGATTACTGGATGACTTGCAGAAAAATCTCTGTTAGTCATCCAGTAATTCTGGAGGAGCCATCACGGCGCAAGCCCCAATTGTAAATTATTAATTATTAATCATACATTAAATCCGTGGAAATAGAACCCAGAAGTTATGGGAAGTCGGAGCTGGCGATGCTCTACTTCCCGAATAGTGATCCGTCAGCAGCCCTGAAGCGACTGAACCGATGGATAGACAATATCAGTGAGTTGAAGCTTTGCCTCGCCGAGTGCCACACCAAGAAAAAGGCGAAGTACTGGAGCCGCAAGCAAGTGATCCTCATCACCTATTACCTAGGAGAACCATAGTTTCTTCCTATTGGGCTAGACGAAACACAGTTTTTTCAACTTTATTGTGCCTTTGTCGGACAAGAAATCCGTATGGCGACAATGACCAGCAGGAATG
>ULJQ01013915.1_pt1 | contig 19296 bp, 18 predicted proteins | sample 1950941 | NCBI WGS metagenome assembly ULJQ01 (sample SAMEA4835479, study PRJEB28245) | human gut metagenome | biome: gut microbiome; material: fecal sample | place: Denmark | collected 2008
CTATTTAAATATAACAAATTATTTTATAACTTGCAATATAAATTTTAAAATCATTTAAACGAATAGTATACTTTATTTTCAAGTTTTATATTATTTTCTTTAGCATAATTTGTTACACTTAATACTTTTATATTATTTTCATATAAAATATCAATTAATTTTTTAACTGCTTTAACTGTCGTTTTATAAGAATCATGAAAAAGAATAATATCTTTATCATTTGCATTTTCTAAAACATATTTTACTATAAAATCCGTATCTTTATATTTCCAATCGTGAGTATCTTTATCCCATAAAATAAATGAAGTATTAAGTGCTTTTAAAATTTTATTATTATATTCTCCGTATGGAGGCCTTGTAAGAGAAAGATAATCTTTTGTAATTTCATAATATATTTTATTTGTTTTATCAAAATCATTTATAATATTCTTAATTTTATTTTTTGTAAATAAAGTATGATCATAACTATGATACCCTATCTCACTATTTGAATTATATACTTTTTTTACTAAATCTTTTTGACTAGACATTTTATTTCCCACCATAAAAAATGTTGCGGACATATTATGACTTTCTAAATAATCTAATATTTCTAAGGTATTTTCACCATTTGGACCATCATCAAAAGTAAATATTAAAGTAGTATTATTTTCACCTAAAACAGGAATATTTTTAGGATAACAAATCATAATAAATAGTAAACATAAAATTAAAATATATTTTAAAATATTTTTCATAATTAATTATATGAAAAAAGGAAAAAATTACTTATTTTCCTTTAACTTATATAAAATATTTAATGCTTCGATTGGTGTTGTATTTAAAATATCAATTCCCTCGAGAATATCTTTTGGTTTTTCTTTCTTTTCCTCGAAGTCAAATGATAATTGTTCTTTAACCGGCTCTTTTTTATTTGAATTTTCAAGATTATTTAATATTTCATCTGCTCTTTTAATAAGGCTTTCAGGAAGTCCCGCTAAAGAGGCAACATGAACACCATAACTTTTATCAATAGCACCAGGTTTAACCTTATGAAGAAAGTATAAATTACCATTTTCTTCTTTTGCATCAACATGAACATTTTTAATAGATTTATATTTTTTATCTAATATAGTAAGTTCATGATAATGAGTTGAAAATAAAGTTTTACATTTAATGTTATCACAAATATATTCAATTATACTTTGAGCAATTGCCATACCATCATAAGTTGCAGTTCCTCTTCCTAGTTCATCAAAGATTATTAAGCTATTTTCAGTGGCATTACTAATTGCATTATTTGCTTCACTCATTTCTACCATGAAAGTGGATTTACCTCCGGCAAGGTCATCAGACGCACCAATTCTAGTAAAAATTTTATCTATTATTGGTAACTTTGCAGATTTACAAGGTACAAAACAGCCTATTTGAGCCATTATAATAGTTATTGCAATTTGTCTCATATAAGTAGATTTACCACTCATATTTGGTCCAGTTATTAAATAAGCACATATATTTTCATTCATTTTACAATCATTTGCTACAAAAGAACCTTTTAATGTATTTTCCACAACAGGATGTCTTCCTTCGATAATTTCTAAATCGTGATTTTCATTAAGAAGTGGTCTTACTAAATTATATTTTTCACTATCAATTGAAAATGCTACCATTACATCTAAAAAACTTAAATTATCAGCTGTTTTACGCATATCTTCGACATATGTTTTAACTTCATTTTTAATATCCATAAAAAGTGAATATTCAAGATCAATGATTTTTTCCTCTGCATTTAGAATCATATCTTCTTTTTCTTTTAACTCTGGAGAAATAAATCTTTCGCCATTAGCAAGGGTTTGTTTTCTTTCAAAGCCAAATTTTTCTGCGTCTTTTGCTTGAGCTTTACTTATTTCAATATAATAACCAAATACTTTATTAAAACCAACTTTTAAATTTTTAAATCCTGTTTTCTCTTTAATTTCATTTTCAAATTTAGCAATAAAATCTTTACCATTTTTCTTTATTTCACGAAGGCTATCTAAGTCAATATTATATCCCTCTTTAATAAGATAACCCTCTTTTAAAGTGATTGGAGGATCTTCATAAATACTTTTTTCAAGTAAATCATAAATATCTTTAAAAGGTTTAATTTCTAAATCAAAATTTAATTTTTTAACTATTTCAATTATTTCTGGAAGAGATTTTAAACTTCTTTTTAACTGGAGCATATCTCTTGCATTAAATGAGCCATTTGTAAGTTTACCAGTAAGACGCTCTATATCATATATTTCATCAAGAAGTGAAATAAGATTATCCTTTAAAATAAATTCATCATTAAGTTTTTCAATCATATCATATCTTTTATTAAGCTGTGATATATCCTTAAGCGGTGAAAGAAGTATATTTCTTAGTTTTCTACTTCCCATTGCTGTTTTACATTTATCTAAAAGCCATAAAAGAGAAAATTCTCTATCTTTATTACGAACTGTTTCAGTAAGTTCTAAATTATTTGCACTATAGGCATCCATATATAAATAATCTTCATTAGAAATTATCTCAATATCATTAATTGTCGATAAATCCTTAAGTGATAAAGTTAAATAGCCAAATAAATGTCTAACACCCATTTTACATCTTATATCATTAAGCTTATTATCAATATTTTCCGGAAGAATATCCGCAAGTTCATTATAATAATCAATTTCTATATTATAATCATTTTTTAAAGTATTTATTAAAAGTACTTCTTCATTACCATTAAAAATAATTTCTTTAATGTTATACTTAAATATTTCAGTAATAATTTTATTAATATTTTTTGATACTTTGGAACTTATTAGTCTTCCTGTAGAAATATCTAAAGCTGTTAATATATAAGTATCTGGGTAAACTAAAAGTGATGCTACAAAAGAGTTTTCATATGATTTTAATAGTTCTAGATCGGCAATTGTGCCTTTAGAAATAACATCAGTTACACCTCTTTTTACCATACCTTTAGTGGTTTTAGGATCTTCGAGTTGTTCACATATTGCTACTTTATATCCTTTATTTATAACTTTTTCAATATAACTTTTTACAGCATGATAAGGAACACCACACATTGGTACTCTTTCCTCTAAACCTGCTACTCTACCAGTTAAAGTAAGTTCAAGCTCTTTTGAGGCAATTAATGCATCCTCGAAAAAAAGTTCATAAAAATCACCCAAACGATAAAACAATAATACATCAGCATATTTATCTTTTATCTGCATATATTGAGCCATCATTGGACTTAATTTATTTCTATCTACTTCACATCTTTTCATATTAACTATCTAGTTTGTATAAAGGATTTATCCTTCTTATTAAAGAAAAATCTTCCTCACTAAACTTTTTTCTTGCTTCCTTTCTTTTATAATTTTTCATATTTAAAGTAATATATAATTTTAATATTTCTTTTCGAAGAAGTACTTCAGTTTCAAAATTATCTCTATTTAAAATTATATATTTTATCATATTTTTAATTTCTACAATCTCTTTATCATTGCTTAAAGATAAGTGTTCAAATAAATCACTATAAATTATATTTGCTAAATAAGGTTTATAATTACGTAAAATATTTATTTTTTCATTTACAATATCATTACTAGTTTCTACATCACTATTTAAAAATAGTTCTAATTCTATAAAAGGATCTGTTTGAATACTGTGAAGTATAGCACTAAAAACTTCCATCAAAGTAAATCTTAAAAAATCATTTAAACTTCTTACTTCATAAGTAAGTTCTTTTAAATTATCACTAGCTAAATCCATTATTTTATCCTTAATAATTATTTTACTATAAAAATTTATAATAAGGTCTAATGCTTCTTCTTCATTATTAAGAAATTCATTATAGATGTAGTCTTCATTTACTGTTTTATTAAAACTTACAGCATAATAAAAATTAAGAGTTTTAATAATATTACTTGCAATAAAAGTATCTTCTTTAGTATATAAAATTACAATATTATCATATATTTTTTTAAATTTATCATAATTTTTCTCTTTAACAAGAGAAGCATACAAATTTAATAAATAATTTTCCGCGTATGAATACTCCATAAACCCTCCTTAAAAGTATTATAACAAAATTTATAAGTTATTTAAATAATTAATTGCTTCATCAAAAGTTTCAACCATAACTAGTTCAAATGATAAATTATTTTTCTTATATACTTTTTTGGCTTCATCATAGTTTTCCTTTGGGACAAAGAATATATCAGCACCATCTTTTTGAGCTCCTAACATTTTATATTTTACTCCTCCGATAGCACCAACATTACCATCTTCATCAATAGTTCCAGTACCCATAACTTTTTTACCATGTGATAAATCTTTACTAGTTAATTTATCATATATTTCTAGAGAAAGCATTAATCCTCCGGAAGAACCTGCTTCTGAAGCTTTTGTTTTCATTTCAAGCTTTGGATCACTTTCAAAATCATATTCAGTAACAATACTTATACCTACTTTTTTTTCACCTTCAAGATTAATTACATAAGCATATTTTTCTTTTTCTTTACCATTTTCCTTAACAACAAATGTTACTTTATCATCAAAATCTAATGAATTTATATATTCTTGAAACTCACTTAATTTAGTAAATTTTTTACCATCAATAGATATTATTTCATCTAAAACTAAAAGATTAGTTTTACTTTCCTCGCTAACTAATGTAACATAAGGTTTTTCTAATGTAACATTTATAGTTTTACCAGCTTTTCTATATGCATTTAAACTTGCTAAATAAATTGAATTTTTTAAATCAATTTGTTCTATTTTAAAAAGAGTTTTATAATCTAAACCTGTAATATCCTCTTCATTATATATATCCCAATTAGGTACAAATAACGATAATACAATTGCAGGTACATTTGCTTTCATAACTGAAACATAATTCATATAATAACTACCACTTATTTTATTTTCATTAGTTATTTCTACTCTATTATTTAAATTAATAGAACCTCCGGGAGTATATATCACATAAGGTACTTTATAAAAACATAAAAATATAATCCCTATTAAAATTATTAAACCTTTTAAATTATTTCTAATAAAGTTTTTTAACCAATCATATATTTTATTAAACATTTATTATCACCTAGATAATTATAACAAATTTTAAGAAAAATATGAATAAAAAAAGAATAAATATTATTTTTATAATCCTTATATACTTATTTATTTACTTAATATTCAAAGAAAATACTTCCTTATCAAATATTACTTTTTTAAGTTTTAAAATGTATATTTTAAAAGTATTCCCTTTTTTATTTATTATGATGATCTTAAATAATCTATTATTAAAATGTAATTTTCCTTATTATTTCAATAAAATATTTAAAAGTGATAAATTATATATATTTATAAATTCTATATTATCAGGAAGTCCAATAAATGCGATTCTAATTAAAAATTATCTGGATAATAATTGTATTAATGAAGATAATGCAAGTAAATTATTATGCTTTACAAGTTTTAATAATCCTCTTTTTCTATATAATTATTTAATGTTAATATTAAATAATATTAATAATGTAATAAAGATAATGGGAGTTATTTATTTTACTAACATAGTCATATTTTTATATTGTAAAAATAAAATAAAAATTAATACTTTAGTTAAATATCAAAATTATAATTTAAAGAAAGAATTATTTAATATTATATCTGAAAGTACATTTAATATGATTAAAATAATGGGAATAATTATCTTTTTTAAAATTATATTAGATTTAGTTATGACTAAAAATAATGTCTTAATATCTTTATTAAAGGGACTAATCGAGGTAACATCTGGACTTAATACTTTAATAATTGTTAATACTAAAGACATAATAAAAGAAATAATCAGTTATATAATTATTTCTTTTATGGGATTTTCTATTCATATGCAAATTAGCACTATTTTAGAAAACTATAATATAAATTATAAATATTTTTATTTATCAAGATTATTCTTAATAATACTAGGAATAATCATAATACTTATTTTATAAATGAAAAAGTAATATCATCTAAAGTATTATTATTTTCTTTACTATTATCAACATTTTCAGTATAAACTGGAATTGTACATTCAGTTATTTTAATTGAATCCAAGGCTGTTATTACATTACTTGGACAAGTAATATTTAAGGAGCCTTTATCACCTTTACATTCTGTAGCATTATCAACTGTATTTGTTCCACCTTTACTATTTTCACAGTTAATTTTACCTAGTTTACCACCCTTTATTTTCCATGTATTTTGAATTGAATTATTTACATAATATGCTAAAGTATTTTCAGTAATAATAATTTTATATGTTTTAGCCCCATTCAGAATAAGTCTATTATCATTAGTTTGATTTTTATCAATTTCTATATTATTATCTAAAATTAAGTCATTTTCTATTGTATTAATTATATCTATTCTATTAGCTTGATTAGAATTTGCTATAAAATCTGTGTTTTTTTCAAACGTTACATTTGAAAGTAGATTATATAAAAACATTAATACTACTGAAAGTAGTGCTAAACTTACAAGAAGTTCCACAATTGTAACACCTTTATTATTTATTTTCATTTTACTACCTCATATACATTATCATAAGTACCTGTACCAGATAATTTTACATTACCATTTAAGTTAATAACTGGTCTAATATAAGCAGTGCTGCCTATCGAAGAATTTGGAAATTTTCCTGTGTTATTAACAATAAATACAAATGCAGTTCCTGTTGATCTAAAGAAATTAGGTGTCATAGTATAATAAAATGTTCCTGTATATAAATAATAATTTTTATTATCAGTAGCGAAATATCCACCGGCCATAGCAACTTCATCAATAGTAATTAAACCTACTGGATATGTAAGAGAGCCATTACCTAATGTTGAAGATGTAGTAAATTTATCTAGTTTGTTTTCACACCAAAGCGAAGCATTAGAATACGAAAGATTTCTGGTATGACCATTATATAGTAAATTTGATGAAGGCCTACTTGACCAACTTGAAGATGTACTTCTATCATTACAAAATATATTATCTACAACATTACTATCATTTTTTAAAGATGTACCAGCAAACCAATTATCAATTTTAGTTTTTATAGTACTATTATTAGTATTATTTCTTTGATAACCTCTTTGATACATATAACCAACATATTCAGCATAATTTGTTCCTGAGTTATATACACTCCTGTCTATAGCACTGCCAGCTCCAGTCATTACTACTGATGTACTACTTGTTGGTGCAGTTGTTCCTGAATAAATCATTCTTATTGAGTTATCTCCATTTATTCTTATTATTCTCCAGTAAATATCATTATTTGAACTATCTTTTCCATATTTAATCCAGTTATTATTAACTGCTCCCCTGAAATAATATGATGTTCCTTGATTATCATTTGCTGCAAACATGCCTTCATTTGTTGTAGCAACTTTACTAAATGTTGGAGTAGGTTTTCCTTTAATATAATTTATTGCACTATCATAAGTTGTATTTCCACCTCCATTATTAATTAATATAGTTTTATATCCTTCGATTGAAAAAACTGGAGTATCTGGTTTTCCTGGTTCAGGTGATGGACTTGGATTATCCGGATTGCTGGGACCATCTGATGGTATAATAATTGGATTATCCGGTGTACTAAAATATCTATTTTTTAATGAGGAATTATCATAAGCCCACTTTTTAGCATCTATTTTAACGCTTTTATAATTAACTCGATTATTTGTATATGTAGTCATAATTAATATTAAAAGCATACAAAATACTAAAAAGAAAGAATATAATGCCGCTGTTGAAATAAAACCTTTTCTATTCATAATACACCCACGAAATATAATAAGCATTTGCACATGCCATATTATAACTTATATCATCTTGATTATAATATGCTGTAATCTTATCTTTATCAGTACTATAACTATTAAACTTATCAGAAGTTAATATTTTATTATTTAAACAAGATCTATAATTTTTATCTGTATTTAATTCACCATTTTTCTTTTCATAGATTAAAGATAGCATTATACTATTTTTATTTGCATCAGCATTATTAATTGTAAGAAGATAATCATTTAAATTACTTTCAGAGTATTTATTAGTAAAACTTAAAAAATTAGAGCATCTTTTTTTAGTGCTATAATCAGTAAACCCATCTTTACCTTCATTAATGCATTTTTTTATATCTTGTAAATCTGATGTTTTAAGGTAAATTAATACTTTTACATTATATAATTCAGTCAAATTTTTAGCATAAGTATTATCAATATAAATTGATTTATAATTTTCAGCACTACATTCCATATTCGCAGATACATCACTATTTTTATATTCATCACAAAACTTAGATTCTGAATTAAATAAAAATACAAAGTTATTTTTTAAACTATTTTGATTATTTTTTTTACCATCATTTATAGCTTTAGTAAACATTCCATTATTAATACTACTTTTAATACCATTACGTATAAATATTGTCTTATATAAATAAGCTATATCATCATAATATAATCTTCTTCGTTCATCATTAACATTCTTACTAAAATTTGAATACAAAAAAATAAGAGTTGTAGTTAAAACAACAGTAACTATAATTGTCTCAAGAAATATAAAACCCTTATTATTTTTCATATCTATCACTACTATAAAGTTTAGCAAATAAATGGTTAATTGTCAATTTACATAATTATGTATATAATACTATATGGATGATTTAATTAAAAAAATATTATTAATTACTATTATCAGTTTATTTGTAATTATTATTCTTTATGAACTATGCTTTATTATTGTATTTCCCTTTAAAACAAACATATTTATATTTAAAATAACAGTTTTACTACTCATTATCACTATTATTACTATAATACTCCTTCGTTAATTTTTCTGCTTTTAAAAGATATAAAATATTATTATGTACATTAATAGTATTTTTTTGAATATTATCATTTTTTTGTAAGTTTATAGGTATATTTAAAAGAATAAATAATAAATCCTTTTCATCATCATTAAGTTCAAAAGCACCAAAGTAATGCTCTAAATAAGCAGAAAAATCTGCATTTAAATATTCATTATGAAAAAGTGTCACAAAATCCAGTACTGGTGTATCTATTTTATAATTATCCCAACTTATTAAAGAAGAATTTCTTAAAGAGTATAAAAAATGTTCCATAGCAAGATTATTATGAATAACACTTACTCTAACCTTGTCTTTATCTTTAACCTTTTCATACCAACTATCAAGTTTATCTTTACAAAATTTTATAGAGTTAATATATTTTGAATAATTACGACAAAATAAATATTTATCTGGGCTTTGATATTCGTAAGATAAGTTTTTTAAAAATAAAGCATTATAATATGTACTAAGATATGTTAAATTATTATCAATATTTTCATATATTTCTTTATAATCATCTAATTTTGTTTTTTTAAAATAAACTGTTTTATTATGAAGACTTGCTACTACCGAAGACATTTCAAGTAGTTTTTGTTCCTCAAAAATTTGTTCCTCTTCAACATATTCAAAAAGGTTTTCTTCATCACGAAAGTTTTTAATTAACTTAGGGAAATTATCAAAACCTCTTTTATTTAAATAATTAAATAATGTATATAAATCTTTATTTTCTTTTTTTAGAACAAATTTACCTTCAGATGAATCTATTATGGTAGCATTTTTCATTTTAGTGATGCGATAAGGTTTATATATATTTTTAATATATTCTAAACTATTCATTTGTTATAGGAACAAGTAATTTATCATTAATATTTATATCAGTAATTCCATTTATATTTAAAAGTTCTTCTTTAGAAATATTATATTTTTTACATATAAAGTCAATATCTTCGGTTTCCTTTACAATATGAATATGATAAGAAATATAATCATTTTCTGCATTAATACCAGTAACTGTAGTAATCATATTATCATTTATTTTATCATCTGTTTTAATTGGCTCTTCCTTAATTTCAGGCATTTTCATAGCATCATTTCTTTCATCAATTAAATCAATTGGTTCTGGAAGTCTATCTGTTTTTTCAAAAGTAGTTTCTTCTTTTTTTTCATCAGCTTTAACAATATAATCAATTTTAACAGTTAAATCCTTATCAATTAAATCGTAAGTAAAATTATCTACAGTAAAATCTAATGTATTAATATCAATGTTGCTTGCTATTTCAACACTAAATGGTAAAGTAAATGAAAAGTCCTTTTTATTTAAACTAAGTTCATATTCTTTATAAGTTCCTTTTATAATAAAATTTCCTAGAACCTCTTTTTCATTTTTAGTTATTTCGTGTTCTAAAGATATACTAGATATTTCACTTACTGGGGTATCAAACTTAACTACTTTTTCAAAAGGTATAATTAAATTCATAAAAAATCATCTCCTATCAAAAGATATGAAGATGACTTTAATTTTATTACTATTTATTTTTAGAATCGATTATGATAGTTATTGGGCCATCATTTTCAATATTTACAAGCATTTCCGCTCCGAAAACGCCACCATAAGTTTTAACATGATTATTTAAAAAATTGAGCATTTTTTCATATAATGGTTTAGCAACATCCCCTTTAGCGGCACCAATATAACTAGGTCTATTTCCTTTTGAGGTATCAGCCATTAAAGTAAACTGACTTATTAAAAGTATTTCTCCACCACTATTTAAAATACTTTTATTCATAACTCCTTCTTCATCATCAAAAATGCGAAGATTTACAATTTTTTTTACTAAGTAATTAATATCTTCATCAGTATCCTCGGGAGTTATTCCCACTAAAATACATAAACCTTTATCAATTTTATTTATAAGTTTTCCAGAAACACTTACACTTGATTTTTTACTTCTTTGAATAACTACTTTCATACTCTTTTAACATCCTTTACATATCTTAATTTATTGACATTCTTAATAACTAAATCAATATATGAATTATCCTCAACTTTAATTTTAACTAAATAATTTATTTCATCAATTGTTTCAATAGATATTATATAAACTTTTGGAATTGATATTTTAGCAATAATATCAGATAACTTATTTTTATTACTACTTAAGGTAATTTTAATAGAGCAAATATAGTCATTATGAACATTTTCAATCCATGAAGCAGATACCATTTTTTCATCAGAATTTATAACATTTACACAATTTTTTTGATGAACTGATATACCATCATTTTTAGTAATAACTCCGACTATTTCATCACCTTTTACAGGATTACAACATTTTGCTAAATGAGTAAGAATATTCACTTTACCATCAATTAATATATCACTACCTGATTTAATATTAATATTTTTCTTGATAGTATTTGTTTCCTCTTTTGGAATAATAATATTAACTATATGAGTAACTGTATATTTATAAGAACCAATACTAAAATATAGATCATCTAAATCTTTAAGTTTTAATTCCTTTAAAATAAGTTTTAAATTTTCTTGAGAAGTAACCATATTTTGAGGTATTTTTCTTTTGCGAAGTTCTTTTTCTAAAATATTTTTACCTCTTTCAATATAATTTTGTTTATCTATTTTTGAAAAATAAGCTTTAATTTTATCTTTTGCTTGGGTAGTTTTAACAATATTTAACCATTCTTTAGATGGCGTGCTATTTGGATTTGTAAGTATTTTACAAATATCACCATCGTGAAGTGGTGTATTAATAGAAACCATTATATCATTAACAATAGTCCCAGTCATTGTATCACCTACTTTTGAGTGTACTCTATAAGCAAAATCTATTGGTGTTGCATCTTCGGGTAGTTCAATAACATCTCCTTTAGGAGTAAATACATACATTAAATTTCCTAAAATATTACTTCCCACAACTTCATTAAATACTTCATCAGTATCATTTTCACTATTTTCAATTATTGAACGATATATTTCAAGTTTTTGCTCCATATAAGTTTGAATCTTTTTAGCGCCTTTTTCTTTATAAGACCAATGTGATGCTATACCTTTTTCGGCAATTTCATCCATTTCATAAGTTCTAATTTGAATTTCATAAAATTTACCACCTGGACCAAATACTGTTGTATGTAAACTTTGATACATATTTTCTTTTGGAACGGCAATATAATCTTTGAACCTTGATGGTATTGGTCTAAACTTTGAATGAATTAAACCCACTACTGCATAACAATCACTTTCTTTATCTACAAAAATTCTAAGGGCTAATATATCATAGATATCATCCCATTTTTTACCAGCACTTAATTTATTATAGATACTATATACACTTTTTACTCTACCCTTTATTTCAAACTTAATTTCATTTTCATTTAATAAATCACAAATACTTTCTTGCATTTCAATTAAATAATTATTTAAACTATCAACAGTTGCATTTAACTTTTCTAAAATGTCATTATAAACATCAGGTTTTAAATAATATAAACATAAGTTTTCAAGTTCACTTTTTATAGAGTTAATACCTAGTCTATGAGCAATTGGTACTAAAACAGAAAGAGTTTCATTAGCAACTTTTTTTTGCCTTTCAGTACTTATTGCATCAAAAGTACGCATATTATGAAGACGATCTGCAAGTTTAATAAATAGTACTCTTACATCCTCACTTAAACCAACCATTACTTTACGAAGATATAAAGCAGCACTTTCAGAGTCATCTACCATCTCAAGATTATTAATTTTTGATAAAGAAAAAATTATTTTATAGGTTTCTAATGAAAAATTTTCTACAATTTCTTTTTCATCAATATCATTAAAATCAAGGACACTATGAAGTATTGCACATATTATTGTTTCCTTATCAACGTTTAAATCAATTAATATATTTGCTACCTCAAGACAATGAGATATTTCCGTATCTCCATTTTTACGCATAATACCTGATAATTTAGAATTTGCATATTCATAAGATGCTTTAATATCTTTTATATCATCAGGATTCTTAATTTTATTTAATACATAATTAAATGTCATCATTTTTTTCACCTTCAAAATCAGATTTAGAAAGATTTAATATGTCACTTACCATATCATATAAAGTAAGATTTTTACTATTTGACCATTTATTTTCTTTTAAATAATTCCATAGTTTAACTTCACTTACATTAATACCAGATCTTTTTAACTCACAAACTTTCGTATTAAAAGCAGGATATAACCTATTAAATAATTCATTTAATGATTCAAATTTTATTTCTTCCATAACACATTTTCTTTCTATATTTATTTTACTAAAAAACATATAAAAAGTCCATATTTTAAAATATGAACTTTACTCTATAATAAATGGATTTGTAAACGAACCATCTCCAGATGCAAATTCAGTTCCTGGTTTTAATGATACAGAAGGACGAACACCAAATTCATTTGTCACACTATTACCAATAGCGCCACCACTACGTTCTAGATGCATTGCACTAGAAAAACCCCCCCAAAGACTACTAGGAGAAATAAGCCAAACTTCTTGTCCATTATTAAAGTAATGACTGCTTCTTCCATAGCCTGCTAAACTTAATTCTGGTGCTGATAATAATCCTATAGGGTATTGTAATTTTGCTTTTGAATTACTCATGCTAAATCTATCAGTTTCATTTGTGCACATTAAACTTTGATTATCAAACCATACGTTTTTAAAATATAATTCGTGATTATAGTCTAATCTAAATATAACTCCTCCATTTGGATTCCAAGCACCTAAACTAGATATGCTTCGATCATTGCAAAATATTGTATCTTCAAGCTTTTCAGTATAACTTATCATATTTTCTTTATACCATAAATCTATATATGCTTTTATTGTACTATCTTTTGTATTTACATCATCTGCATATAACATTTCATTTAATGCGTCATTTACTGATTTTCCTCCAGTTATATTTATATAATGAATTGAACCGGGCTCACCATCGCCATCATACGAATGTACATAGTTAATAGACGCACAGGTTGTTCCATCATTTAAGCATGAATAGTGATAATTATTTATTTTTGAATATTCTACAGCAAATTGATCAGTATTTATTATTATTGTATCATTTAATGTATATGTTCCATTTGTATAAGTAAACGACTTGCCAAAAACATAATTAACCCCATTGTCGGTTCCATCTATATCACCGTTCGATAATAGATAATAAAAATAATTACCAAAAACTGAATTATCATAACTTGTAATATAATATACTTTTGTACAAGTATTTGTTGCAGATGAACTATTGCATGTATATTTTCCTACCAAAGAACCTTTATCTGAAGTTGAGTCATTAAATGAAGCTATTGTTGAACTATCAAGTGTATATTTATTTGCACTGGTATCATAAGTTACGGAATCCGCATACATTATAGTCCCTGAAGGAGAAAAATAATTCAAAATTTTTTTTGTTGAACTAGGATACGCTGTATTATACATATACCCTGCATAAGCTGGAGAGTTATCCTCTTCATTAAATGCAATTGTTCCTATTTGTGAATCTTCCCCTGTATTATTGCAAGTTTTTATTGGTTCTCCAACAGCTTTTCCTATACTAAATGTTACAGTATCACTTCCTGATGAATTAAATTCACTTTTACTGTATTCCACTTTTAATACATCCGTTTGAGTTAAACCTTTAAGTACAATAGTACCCGATTGAGTTCCACTATAACCATTGGAATTTGCTAATGGTACACCATTTTTATAAAATTTGGCTTTGTCATAAACTGATTCTGATGACATTACATATGATAAATAATAATCTCCAGCAGTATCTATTGTAAAAGTTATCGTTCCTGTAGACTTATTTGTTTTATTTGTACTTACCCAAGTTTTTGATGTACTATCAAATGTATAAGGATATTTTTCATCATTGCTAATTAATTTATAATTATTCTCATTAATATTTTCAAAATTTCCATATTTTTCATAATATCCATTATATACTATTTTTACTCCACCAGTTTCTGTTGTTCTTACTATCTTCCAACAAAAACCTCCAAATAAAACATTATTATTTTGAACATTGTCTTTATAATAATATATTGAATTTGCATAAGTATCTGCTCCTTCTCCTGTATAAAGACCTAAATATGTTTTATCTTGATTATATCTATTTTCAATAGTATGGTATAAATCAGGTTTTAACTCTCCGATAGTAGTACCACTTCCAAGTGTTAAATACGCATTTAATGTTTTATCCATAGTGGAGCCATTACCTAGATCACCTTCATCTTTATCTATCCATAGATATAAGCTAAATGTTTTTGTAGTATTAGCATTTACTATACCACTACCTACACTAAATCCATTTTTTAATGTTTCATTTTTAATAGCTAATAATTGTTTTTGAATAGTACTATCTAATAAATATTCATTTGATATAAGTGTTCCAGTTGTTGGAGTAACTCCTTCCTCAACTAAAGCATATTTTAATGCTTTAATTGGCATTGTATTAGAACTATTTGGTACAAGAAGTAAATTAAATGATTGATTACCACCACAATTATTTTGAATTGTAACTTCTGTTTTATAAACATCAGAACTTAATGCTTTTGCATCTGATACTGGTACAGCATATTCATTTGATAAAGTAATATTATTTGAACTTAACTGAAGTGACATACATAAATTAGCACCATTTATTGTAACATTAGTATTTGCATTATTATTTGAACTTGCTACTTTAAAAAATGCATAAGAAATTGATATACCCGTACACATTATTAATAAAAAAGTTATAATTAATAAAATTTTTTTATTTGTATTCATAATTATAATTTCTTTTAGTGAGTTTTTTACTTTAAATCTCATAACTACTCCAAACCTACATAAATAGGGGCTTAAGTTTTCTTAAATCTGGTAGATTTGAGAAAACTTACCCACGTATTTACGTATCTTACTACTAAAGTATACCATTAATTCTAATAAAAATCTAGTAGTATATCCCATAAAATAAGCATTGATTTTTCTCAAATCTACCAGATAAGAGAAAATACGAACAAGATAAACACTAGTTAAAATGAGGTTCATTGTAATATTTAAAATTAATAAAAAAATTAACATATTTCTATGCTAATTTTTTAAACATGAATTTATATTTTACTTTAACTTACAGTGTAAATGTTATTATAGGTTCCATCACCAGTTAATATAACATCTTTTGAAAGATTTATTACTGGCCTAATGCCAACTGTGTCGGCAGCAGTAGTATTATTAACACGATAATTACCAAGTCTTCCTGTATCCTTAATAGTAAATTCGTTTGCTCGTGAACTACTATAATATATTGGTGAAATACTCCAATTATATTGGTTCGTATAAAGATAATATTCTGTATTGCCCGTGTTTGCTGATCCTCCTGCCATCGCCATTTCATCGGCAGTTATTAAACCTATAGGGTGTGTTAATACACCATTTCCATTTAATGCTGATACAGTAAATTTATCACTTGAAGTTGGACAAATTAAAGTTGGATTTTTATTTTTAGAAAGTCTTATAAAAGCTCCATAATCATAGTATACTCCTGATGATTGCCAATCGCTTATTTCTCCAGGGGTAACGCTGGTATCTAAGGTTACACTTCTATCACCGCAAAAAGGTTGATCTGAAACTAATTTTTTTATTGAATTATCTGTATTCATCGTAGTTTTTTTATACCACTCATCAATTTGGTTTTTTGCTATACTTGATGTTCCATAGCCATGTTGCTCTCCTATTGTATACATATATCCAACATATTCCGTTTTATCATATTCTTCATTATATGCATATGTTGCTTCATTTATTTGTGTACCTTTACCTGTCATTACTACTGCTGTATTGCTTGTTGGAGCGGTTGTTCCAGAATAAATCATTCTTATTGAACCATCACCGTTTATTCTAATTATTCTCCAATAAATATCACTTCCACTACTATCTTTACCAAATTCTACCCAATTATTATCTACTGCTCCTCTAAAATAATAAGATTTTCCAAGATCATCTTCTGCTGCATACATACCATCATTTGTAGTAGATATAGTGTTAAAATCAGGTGTACCTTTTCCTTCAATATAACTTTTAGCATTTTCTACAGTTGCTGCACCATTTCCATTATTGAGCAAAATAGTTTCCCACCCTTTAGAAATATTTACTACTATACCATCTCGATATTTTGTAACATTTCCGTAAGAATCTTTTAACCATAAATAATATGTTCCTGAATTAGTTAACGAAGTATTTAAAGTGTATGATGAACCATTTATATTTGTCCAATCACTCGGTTCACTTGTACTTGTGGTTATTGCATAACAACATAAGCTTTTTTTACTATTAAATGATGCACTTAAATTATTTCCATTTAATGAAACATTACTTATAGTTGGTTTTTCTACTTTTTCAAAATATAGTGAACATCTATCACTACCTAAAAATGAAAATCCAATTTGTCCTGTGGAGTTATTATAGCTTTTAACTTTACCACCATTTTCACAAACTGTTTTTTCTTCATTTAAAACATAACTACCAATGGGTATTGAGGTAGAACTTGTATAATTCCCATCACCATTTTCATCAATCATTATTGCTAAATTACTTTTTGGTCTAGGTGTATTGCTTTTATTTTTATATAAAATATTTATGCCTATAATTCCTATAATCAATAATACGAACAAGCTAATTTTAATTTTATTATTCATAATTGCCTCTTTTCCATATAAATACTAGGATAGGCTTTCTTAAATTATATAGATTTGAGAAAACTTACCCTCGTATTTACGTATCTTACTACCATAGTATACCATTAATTTTAGGGAAAATCTAGTAGTATATCCCATAAAATAAGCATTGATTTTTCTCAAATCTATATATTTTAGGAAAAAACGAACAAGGTAAATACTGGGATTATAAATAATATAACTAAACAAATATAGTTGTAAAGAATTTAAACTTTTTTAATAAAATTTAATATAATGAAATTATTTAAAAATAAATTTTTTACATCTACATTTATTCTTATGTTAAGTGGACTTTCTACTAAAGTATTGGGTCTTATTATAAAAATAATATTTACAAGAATTGTAGGAAATACCACTATAAGTTTATATACAATTGTAATGCCAACATATTCTTTACTTTTAACTATTGGTACATTTGCTATGCCTACTACAATTGCTAAATTAATTGCTCAAAATAAAGATAAAAAAGTATTAAATAATGCTTTAAATATAATATTAGTATTAAATATTTCATTAATAATAATTATGTTTATAGTAAGTCCATTTATAGCAAATAATCTTTTAAAGGAACCTAAAACATATTATTTATTAATTGCTATGGCATTAACGTTACCTTTTTCTTCGATAGCTTGTATATTCAAAGGATACTTTTATGGTATACAAAAAAATTACCCTCATGTACTTTCAAATACTGTAGAACAATTAATAAGACTTATTTTAATTCTTACAGTTATACCTAAATTAATTGAAATTTCTTATGTTCATGCAGCTGTTGGTTTAATACTAACATTTCTTTTTACTGAGGCTGCATCGATAATAGTATTTTCTATATGTATGAATAAAAAAGATGTTAAGACTATGTATAAATTATCTTATTCAAAAAAAGATATAAAAGATATTTTAAATTTATCTATACCAACAGTTACAAGTAGAATTATTGGAAATATATGTTATTTTTTTGAACCAATTATTCTAACTAATATACTTTTATATAAAGGTTATTCCCATTATTTTATTTTAACAGAATATGGTGCATATAATGCTTATGCAATTTCTACTTTAACAATACCATCATTTTTTATAAGTGCTATTTCTCTTGCTCTTATTCCTGAAATATCTAAATATAATGAAAATAATAATACTTATTATGTTAAAAAAAGATTAAAAGAAGCATGCGTATATACATTTATTATTGGACTTATTTCAACTTTTTGTATATTTATTTTTCGAAATGAACTATTATTCTTTTTATATAAAACTACTCTTGGTACTGATTATATAAAACTTCTTGCTCCATTTTTTATATTGTTTTATTTTGAAAGTATATTTGCCTCTTTTATGCAAGGTATAGGTAAAGCTAAAGTAACACTTAAAATAACTATTTTTTCTGGTATTGTTAAATTATTATTTTTAAGTATATTATCTTTTTTAGAAATTGGTATATATGGTCTTTTAATTGCAGAAATAATAAATATCATTTTAGTGGTTTTTCTTAACTATTATTATATTAATAAATATTTTAGGCACTAAACATCTTGCATAATTATATAAATAAATGTTATATTATAAATAGGTAAACGTGAAGGAAGTTCACGTTACCTAAACAAGTAGATAGCGCTATCCGGCTATAATAGATTTC
>ULJQ01007893.1_pt1 | contig 16660 bp, 8 predicted proteins | sample 1950941 | NCBI WGS metagenome assembly ULJQ01 (sample SAMEA4835479, study PRJEB28245) | human gut metagenome | biome: gut microbiome; material: fecal sample | place: Denmark | collected 2008
ATGTCACAAGAAGGCTACGACAAGCTCGTGGCAGAATTGAAACAGCTTACAACTGTGGAGCGCCCAAAGGCATCAGCCGCAATTGCTGAAGCCCGAGACAAGGGTGACCTAAGTGAGAACTCAGAGTATGATGCCGCCAAAGAGGCACAGGCTCATCTTGAAGATAAGATCAATCGCATCAAACTCACCATTGCCGAGGCTAAGATCATCGACACCAAGCAGTTGAGCACCGACAGCGTGCAGATTATGTCAAAGGTGGAGATGACCAATATGGCAAACAAGGCAAAGATGACCTATACCATCGTGAGCGAGAGCGAGGCTAACTTGAAGGAAGGCAAGATTTCCATCAAGACCCCTATCGCACAGGGCTTGCTCAACAAGAAGGTGGGTGATGTAGCGGAAATCAAGATTCCTCGTGGCACCATCAACCTCCGCATCGACAAGATTTCATTCGAATAAAACAATAAAAGGAACTATCATATCGGCGCTCAGCCCTTATGACGGTTCCTTTTATGATATGTAAGCCAACCATCATATATATTGAATGACAATTCATTGTCTGCACAATATCAGCAATTACAAATCATTTTAATCATAAAGACTATGGCAAGCATTTTTTCTAAGATTGCAGCAGGAGAGATTCCTAGCTACAAGTGTGCCGAGAGCGACAAGTTCTACGCTTTCCTCGACATCAGTCCTATCGGCAAGGGTCACACACTGGTGATTCCTCGCAAGGAAGTGGATTACATCTTCGATATGGAAGACCAAGACCTCGCCGAGTTTGAGGTTTTCGCCAAGAAAGTGGCAAAGGCCATCAAGGCTGCCTTCCCATGCAAGAAAGTGGCTCAGGTAGTTTTGGGCTTGGAGGTTCCTCATGCCCACATCCACCTCATCCCAATGAACAGTGAGGCTGATGTCAACTTCCGCAAGGAGCACCTCAAGTTGTCTGAAGAGGAGTTCAAGGAAATCTCCAGCAAGATTTACGCTGAGTTCCAGAAACTCTAAGCCTAGATTTCCACGAAATCTATATAAGAAAATGAGGAATCAAAATGGGAGTGTCCCATCTTGGTTCCTCATTTATTATTTATCATCTAATATTTATCACTTATATAAACTCTTCCCCTTTTTTCATTTGCACCTCGTTCACATACTTGCGAACCAAGGCAGAAGAATCTTCTTTCTTGCATATCAGCAGCACATTGTCTTTCTCGGCTACGATAAATCCATCCAAGCCATTCAGCACAGCCAACTTGCCCTTTGGCAACTTGATGACGTTCCTGTGGCAGTTCTCCATCATCACATCGCTGTCGATGACCACATTGTCGTCCTCGCTCTTCTGCATCGCCTCATAGATGCTATGCCAAGTACCCAGGTCAGCCCATCCGAAGTCGCACTTCATCACAGAGACATCCTCCGACTTCTCCAAGATGGCAAAATCCACGGAGACGTTAGGGTAAGAAGGGAAGTTCTGCTTCATATAGGCATTCTCCGTAGCTACATCGAAGATGCGATAAGACTCATCGAAACCTCTCAGCACGGCAGGGAGAATTTCGGAGAAACTCTCACGAAGATGCTTCACATTGGAGAGAAAGATGCCTGTGTTCCAATAGAACTCACCACTCTCTACGAATATCTTAGCGAAGTCACGCTCCGGTTTCTCGGTGAACGACTGCACATCATAGAGGTCGTCGCCCTCGGCATCACCTAGCTGGATGTAACCATATCCAGGTTCGGGACGAGTTGGCTTCACACCTAGCGAGAGGAATCGGTCGTTCTCAGCCACAAAGGCAAGTCCCTTCAGCACATTCTCACGGAAAGCCTCCTCATTGAAGACCGCCTGGTCGGAAGGAGTGGTAATCAAACAAGCCTTTGGATTCAACTGGGATACACGATGGTTCGCCCAAGCCACGCTAGGAGCCGTATTGCGATGGATAGGTTCCGCCATGATTCGCTCGTCAGGAACCTGTGGAAGTTGCTCCTTGACCAGTTGCACATATTCCTCGTTGGTATTGATAAAGATGTGGTCGGCAGGTACTATCTTCACCATTCGATCATAGGTCTGCTGGAGTTGAGTGCGACCCACGCCAAAGAAATCAATGAATTGTTTCGGATAATTGCTCCTGCTGCAAGGCCAGAGTCGTCTGCCCTTACCACCTGCGAGTATCACGCAATAATTGTTGTTATCGTTTATAGTCATTTTTGTATCTTTACTGTTTAGTATTCTATTTCAGTTGTAAAGTTATGAAATATATACGAGCCAACCAAGTTTTTTTCCACAAATTAATACAGAAAGGGTGAAAAACAACAAAAATTTAGCCTTTCGGCACATCAAATGAAAGTTTTTTGAAAAAAAATCAGCAAAAAGTTTGCCAGTTCAAAAATTATTAGTACCTTTGCACTCGCAATTAAGCCGAGAGGCAATCGCCCAGATGGCGGAATCGGTAGACGCGCTGGTCTCAAACACCAGTGGAGCAATCCATCCCGGTTCGATCCCGGGTCTGGGTACAAAGAGCTGCAAGTTTTCAACTTGTGGCTCTTTTTTTGTTTTCAGATACCATCTAAAGGAAGTTTCCAAGCTTCCGCTATTGCTGAGACCTTGTTTTTCAAACGTAGCCTCGATTTTAGGCTTCACCCTTCACCTTTTCGCTCGGAATGCCGATAAACAAAGGGGAAAGAGGGGTGAAGACCTGTCACCAAAGGTTCACTTTGCCTTCACCCCCTCTCACCTTATTATATATAGAGAGAGAGGAATCTCCATTATAGAGAGGAGATTCTTCCTATCTACGAGAAGAAAGTCGTCCTTACTTCACGATAACTTTCTTGCCATTTACGATGTAAAGTCCTGCTGGTACAGGCACAGCGATGCTCTCGCCAGCCTTCACGTTCGCCTTGTTCACCATCTGACCGCTCAGATTGTAGATGCACATCGTCTGAGCCTTGTCGGAAGAAATCAAGATTTCTCCATTACCGCCATGCACCGAAGTGCCTGATGTCGTGATGGATGAAATGCTTGAAGGGGTTCCTGCAACATAGACGAACTGAGCAGCATATTCTAAATTATACCAAGAATTCCCATCCGACAAATACAATTTATTGTCAGAGAAGCCACTTGTATCAAGTGGCACATCTCCCATTCTAAGAGCACAGAAAAATGATTGATTTCCACCATAGTCTTCAGGTCGAGCCTCGATAGTCAGAGTGGCCGTCTCACCGTTCTTTACACGCCGATTCACTTTAGGAAACTTATATTGGGTATTTCTATTCTCATCATAAGCAGCGATCAAAAAAGGAAACTCCAATTCACAGGTACCGCCATCATTTCGTATCTGATAAGTAAATACTGCCTTGTCGCCATTTACCTTCAAAGCTTTCACCTGACTCGACTGATAATAAGCTTTCTCTAACTCATAATCACCAGCTGTCGCATTCGAGGTTTTGCCCACCAGCACCAACTTAGGAGCAGTAGATTGCATAACAGTGAATTTCTTCACTTCCATCAAATCCTCGCCATTAGCATTTGTCACCCAAACATAGAGATCGCTAGCAGTAGAAGGGGAAAAGGTAACCTCACGAGTTGAACTGCTCTTGCTCAGGATCGTGAAATAGATTTGTTCAGAAGGATCAGAAGGCTTCTCGTTGATAGTACTCGTATAGACATTTATCATACCAAGATGTTCAAAGTCTGCATCATTGTTCACGGTCAACATCAAGGTGTTGTCTTGCTCACTCAACAATTCGTCTTGCGCCACAATGTCCGCACTCAGAGGGGTCTTTGCCAAATCTATGGTTTTCTCGGTAGCCTCTACCACAAATGGAGTCATATACAAATAGCCACACCTCTTCCATTCTTTCTGGTCTGTGCTATAAAGAGCGTAAAGCGTAGTTTTTCCTACAGGGAAGGCATAGTCGAACTGAAACAGCTTAATATTTAGATTATAAGGCCTACCATCAGCCTTTGGATGCTTAATGGAAATACTACAAGATTTCGAAAGCGGCTTATAAGTACCATCGGCTTGCTGGATGCCGTATGCAAAATAACCCGTAAAATCTTTGGCAGATTGATTACTTAGCAAATTGTTTGTTATGACCCTAAACGTATCAGTCACTTTGTTACGAGTTTTCATTTGGAAACCCAATGAAGAATTTCCATTACCTATCATTACTACTGGAGTCACATCCACCAATGGTTCATCTACCTTACCATTATCTGGAGCAATACCGACAATCATACTGCAATATTGATTATATCCATCAGGCGCACTACCAGAGCCCGCACCTCCCTTGTCAGGATTCAAAATCGTCACATCGAAGTAGCCGTCTTGGTAACCACCCCATCCCCAGTTGATATGGTACAAGCCGTTTCCATCAGAGCCATCGCAAACAAACTCATGTCCTCCATCAGAAGACTGACCGCTATACAAGATAGGGCGTTTTGCCGTCAATTCCTTGTCCATGATTTGCGACCATTCCGCCAAAGTAAAGACATCACGGTTTAGGTCTTGCATCAAGTCGGAGTCGTAACCGAAGTAAGTTGACAAGATTGCAGGTGTCACATTGGCGCCTGACGAAGGACCATAATCCATCTCACAAGCCACACCGCAATGATACAACAGCTTGGCAACAGCAGCAGCTTGAGCATCCGTGTAATTCAATGGTTCGTAAGAAGCATACTGTGGAAGCATATTATTCCAATCATAACGCTCTCCTTTGTTGATTTGAGGAATACTAAGATATTTTGTGCGCGTTACATACGCAGGAATATCTGCCTGAAGAATCTTCGGATATTGATAATACATCATCACCTGTGCCATCGCCGTGGCCACACATCCCGTCACAGAACGATTGGTACTATTATACATCGGACACATTTTATTATAAGGTATTATCTGGTTCCACTGGATACTCCCCAAGAGCGGAGCCACGATAGGCTGCTGATAACCTGAGCTGCGGAGGGCTTTTGCCTCGGCGATACTTGCCGAAGCTCGGCTATCGCCATTGTCGAGCTGACCCACCATCTCCTCATAAGCCTTCATGAAGCCAACATAGTTGCTTGGCAGATTCTCCTCATCGTAAGTACCCTTGTCGGAATAGCCTACCACTTCTGGCAAGCGGTCATCACCCGAAACGACAGTGAAGCCCTTGCCCTCGCCATTCGGGAAGACATAATAGGCAGGCACTTCGCCCGACACACTCTTGACTCTCTTAGACTTAGCCTTGGCGGAAGAAGCCTCATCCATGCTGATACCCAGCTGGGCAGCTTGGCGCAAGGCGATTTCCTTGGCTTGTTGGAAACTACGTGGTCCTGCAAACGATGCAAGTGACATCATCAGCAGAAGCAGCAATAGGTGTAGATGTTTACTTCTCATAAAAACACAATTTAGGTTATTACTCAATTGATTCATAGAAGAAAACGCATCTTTGTCGCATTTTCTGCCACAAATATACAACAAATTATTGGAAACCTCAAAAAATCTGTTGAAAAATAAGAACCAAATCGTATAAACCTCTGTTTTTTTACGCTATGACCTAGAATATTAACCATCAAACACTCAAAATCTCCCTGTCCGGTCTTGCATTTTCTGTACTTCTTCTCTCAAATATTCTTTGAACTCTCGACTTTCCAAGACATCAATATGATTGTAAAGTCCCAAGACAAATCGAGAGATACCAATATAGCTAGCAAAATCGGCGGAGAAAATCCAATGCTTGGCATCTTTCCGAGGAGCAACAATACTCGTATCATCTGCATTGCCCGCACCATCTGCCTCATCTGCTAGAGCCTCCTCCACGATGAAATCGGCAGATTTTGGGTATTCCTCTATCATGAGGTTGTATGCCAAGAGGTCGAGACGAAGCTTGACGGGCAAGCGTTCCTCGCCACTAAACATGAAGAAGTCGGTGAACACCTGCTTGTGCCTTGCCTCATTGCCCCATTCCAAGTCGAGCATCACCACATCCGTCATTCGGGAAACCTTGAACGTCTTGTTCATCCCCGACTGCAACTCATAGCAGCGCACATCATTATTATTGTTCATCATCAAGAACGGCTCCACCACTCGGTCGCTCATGCTCTTGCTATGGGGCGAGGAATAGCCCATAATCTTCACGAGCCGATGACGCTTGATGGCATCATAAAGCACACTCACATTGTGGGCAGCCTGCTCACGTACCTGAGGATTGGAGAGAATCTTCAAGTCATAGAAACGGTCGAGCTTACGGCGCAATCGTTCCACGATGGCATTGTTGCCCTCCACCTTATTTAATATAGAGAGCATGGTGAGCGCCTCTTCCTCCGTGAAGTTGATGGTCTCGAAGAGATGCTTGAAAAAGGGCGACTCCCGGTCGAGGCTATAAATCTTGCCCGACTTCTCCACCTTGAAGCCCCAATCTCGGAAACTTTCGAGGTAATAATAGAGCATACGTCGGGAGATGCCAATCCTGTCGCAGATGGTATCCACATCATACCGATGGTTCTCCGTCAAGAGAAGCATCAAGTTCATCTCCTTTTCCAATTTGTCGTGGCGCATAGTCGAATATCGGTTTGTTTGGGTGAGAATATTCGCCCGAAATCGTTAAGAGAACTTAACGGGGCGATACTTTTAACATAAAAACTCAGAAAGTGAACATATATTGCACAAAAGGCTCCTAATTTTGCGCTCAGAAACAGGCAAGAGCCTGTCATCAACTAGAATCAAGAACTTTAAAGAAACAAGAATTATGAATAAGAATCTCATCCTATCTGGCAATTATGCCAACAACTTCTCAGCCACCCCTAGCCATTTCATCGGCAATGAATACAAACCTTCCACCGAGTTGGAGTTGCTAGAAAACACCATCAGCAGCCTCGCCCAAAAGTTGAGCAAGACTGCCGATGCCATCAAGCAACCGATAGAATGGTTGCGCAAGTACTATTCCGTCATCCTAGAAAAGGAAATCAGCATGAAGCAAACCGCCCTCTTGCTGGAGACCCAGTTTGCCTTCGCCATGGCGATAATGCCAGCCGACATGCACCTCTTGCTTCGTGCCGCAAGCCTTGGCTGGTTTTGCCTCTGCCTGAAGAGATGCAAGAAGAGTTTATAACATCGCTCCTTCCCACCAAAAATAGAAAACACATTTGAAGTTTATTTCACCACAATCTTCTTGCCATTGACCAGTACTATTGTACCACGAGCCACGGCATCCATGTGAACACGTTGACCAGTCAAGGTATAGACTACTTGAACCTTGTCACCTTTCACTTCTCCTGTCGATACTTCCCGAATGACGGTCGGCGTATCTTTGACATGGAGCACGACTGGGCTCCAAGTATCAAGGCGACCATCATAATCCGTATCAACAAGTCCAGTGGTAGCATTAGGAACAAAAAGATGAATCTCTTCTGCTTGACCCTCCTTAACTGGGTCATCAGCAGTACCAGCGCCCTTGATAATCTTAAAGGTGATTTTTTCATTAGGTGTGTCTCCAAAGATAGCCATGATAGCAACGTGATGCAAGTCACCTGCTTTCTGAGGGAATGGTTCTGGGCATTGATTGCCCACCACATTACCTTTCGTATCGAAAGCAACAATCTCGCAATCATCAAGAAGAATATCGTTCCACATCACTTGACAATACAAGAAGGAATTGGTGTTAAACTTGCGATGCTCACTCTCATAACGGTCAAGATATTGGATTTTGCGCCAGCCGCTCTCCTTCTCCCAACCAATCTGACCAAATTTCTTATATCCGTCAGACTTTCGATAAGTACCATCCTCACAAGCCTCAGACTTGGAGGAATACTTGTCGTGAATGTCGGTCTGTGCGGACATTCCCTGTACCGCACAAACCAGACATAATAATAAAAAGAATTTTCTCATAAATCTTACTTGTTAAGATGAACGAATTTCTTGTTACCACGAATGACAACAGTCTCGATAGCATGCTTAGCCACACGCCTACCGTTCAAGTCATACGTTGCTTCTGAACTATCCTCATCCGTCTTGACAGAGCCAATACCTGTGGTAGAAGCCAAATCGATGACGAGAGGTTGGTCAAGACTGCCCACGATAGCATCGTCACGATAGAACATGGTTCCAGGAATCACCTGTTCCATTCCATCCACGCTGACGATGAAGCGCAAGTTAGCACCACTGTTCTCACCAGCAATCGTGATGAAATAAAGATCCGCATGAGCCTCATCAGTCAAGGCACGAAGTTCACCATCACCATCAATCACTCTGACTACGGCATCCGAACGGACAGCACCATGCTTATCTACCACACGGGCAATGACGTTCATATTGCCTTGATGCATCTGGGCAATCTCAGTTTTCTCATTCACTGCATCATCTCCACCCAGTCTCATGCTCTTAGCCATAGAGGTTTCCCTGGCAGCAGAAGAAGTTGCAGATGGATAATGGAAAGTCTGCTGCTGATTACGAGTAGAATAATACAAGTAACCCTCGCCCGACTTCAAAGCCTCCAAAGAGCCTACCCATTCACTACTGTTCCAAGAAGCAAAAGCAGTCTGACTCTTGACAACATCACCTTCCTGAGGTTCGAGATCAGCAAACGCATTACCGATAGAAACGTATCCAGGAGCCTTATAGCCAATCCAGTTCCAATTAGGTTTGATGACAACAGGATCGTTGGCAACATCAATAGCATCACCGACAACAGACAGAGATACAGGCGCATTGCCCTGGATTTTGTACATCTCGCCAGCTACCACCTCGTTGATGGAATTGCTGGTAGGAGTCCACTGTCCATTTTCACTGATCATATAGTTCACCTGATTCTTGATGCCAGCGAGAAGTTCATCAGCACTGCCATTATCAGGATTCACATAGAAGCTGCTCCATTGCCATCCCTTCTTGAGATTCAGGATCTGCTCTACCTTTTCCTGGGCATTCCAAACGTTAGGTGAAGAGATGGTACCAACGATATTGTCGGTCACAAACATGTTCGCCTTGTCCATGCTCACCTCTACCATCGGAAGGACTCTACCCGTCTTAGCCTCAAATACCTTATAGGTCAAGTCCTTGCCGTTGTCCTCAGCATTACCATATACATTCATGAGCACATAGTAAGCATCATAGCGAGAGAAGTAAGCAGGCTTAGCCACACCCACGCATCTGTCACCTCGGAAGGCAGCCACGATGTCATTCACGTCTTGTGACATCTCACCATTGATTTCAAGCTGACCATTGACATTCATCGTAAATTCGTAATCCGCAGAATTTACGCTCCAGTCTGGAGCCACACTCGTACTATTCACCTTGATGACCATAGGTTCTGGTACGCCCAAGTTACCGGTCAGGTAAACCGTAGCCTCCTGACTGCCGATGGCAAGAGCAGGATCAACCGCAAAGGTCAACTTCTTGCTGGAGAGCGCAGGCAGATAGCCCGTTTCATTCTCCAGAGTGAGCCAAGATGGCAAACCGCTTATAGTCCAAGACTCTGTAGTACCACTATTATTATTGATTTCAGCCTCGATGCTCACCTTTTCTGTACCATGCTTCACGGTTTCCACTTCATCCTGTTTCCATACCAATTGGTTTTGGCGAACATAGACATCCCATGTCACATTCTCAGAATAGTTGTTGTGACTGTCACGTACATTCTTGACCGTTACAGTCAGCGTGCATCCCTCGATACGTTGTGGTTGCTCTGTGAGATTTACCAGAATCTTACGCTCGCTTGCCACATATTCGAAGCTTACATTCTGCTTATCAGGTACAGACTTCAATGCCGGTACATTATCAGAAGTTGGCGCAAGAGTTACAGGCACATTGACAGGCTTAACTTCCCCAGAGCGTGTAGCACTCTGGTCAGAGAGCGTTGCCAGGATGATAGGCGCATTACCTTCATCAAGCCCACCCTCCTCGAAAGGATAGTAAGCTATCAATCCATCACTTGCCTTATTGACACGAGCATACATATTGTTCTTGATGACATCACCCATGCGGCGGCCCTTCCAGATACGGATTTTATCTATCGCACCCTTCAGCATATCCGTAGCCTGAGCACCATCATACTTACCACCCAAGAGCAACTTACTTGTCTGGATGGCAGGAAGAACAGAAGCCATCATCTGCTTCTTAGCCACACCATCGAGATAAACCGTAGCAGAACCAGATGTACTCTTCAGCACATTGACAGCTACATGGTGCCACTGGTTGTCAGTCACCTTGTCAGAACCGATTGCATAATCAGCACCATTCACATTCATCTTGAGCAAACCAGCCTCATCAACAAATATGTCGAACTTATCCTTGTTATTGAATCCGAAGACATTCGCCTTACCATTCTGTTTTTCCTCAGCACGGAACCAGAATTCAGCCAAATAGCTTTCCTCATGGGTTGTAGCAATCTTGGAAGCATCCACAGCCACAACGGTCTTTCCGTCCAAGGCAAGTGCATAATTCTTGCTTGCCAAATACCAGGCTGTAGCAGAAGGCAAAACGAGATTACGACTGCGAGCATAGTCGGTAGCCAAAACACCATGACCTTCATCCAGTCGCCAATAGCCCATCAAGCCATCGCTATAACGGGTCTTCCGCTCGTACATTTCATTCTGAGCCTCACTCCAAGGACGAGCCTGATTCCAAAGACTGACATCATGTATCTGACCTTGCATCTTCTCACCCAATGTGACAGGACCATTTCCTTTGTACTCACCAACCTTTAAATTGTTGAACAAGACAACATCAAAGGCATCATAAGCATAATTGGCATTGAAGGTCTGCTTCTCTGCATCATAACTGAAGCTGACAAACTGCCAGGTATTCTTCTTGAAAGCATTGTCGCTGGTAAATTTCTGTCCATTGACATCAACTACCATCTTGTCATCATCAGCCACGCTCACGGTCATTCTGCCAGCCTTGGTGCCATGTGAGAATACCTCACCCTTGGCAGAGTAACGCATCCACATATTGACGGCAAACGACTTATTGCTTAAATTGAAGTTGGCATTGGTCTTGGCACCTTCGCCACCTGTCAGATTCAGAGCCACATCATGAGCCACCTGTGCATCATTCAATTCTCCCTGGATAGAGAAGTTGTCAGCCTTGCTCATCGCACCAGAACGAATATCCTCATTGAAAGTCAAGGAGATTTCGCTGTCAGCGGTAAGTACGCCATTAGATGGATTAGGATTGCTAATCACCTGTGGGCGAGCCATATCCTTATAGAAGGAAATGACCTCAGAAGACTTCGTCACCTCTTCACCACCGAAGTTGCTCACCGTAATGGTACGGATATTCCATTGTCCATCAGGATAAGTATCATTGTTTGCCATACTGAAGACATAATTGAATGTACCTTCATCAGGCAACAAGCCCTTGTTCTTATCAGCAGCCGCTTCCTTCTCGCTGACTACCCACTCTTTCACGGTAAGCCACTGCGGATTGCCCTGCTGCTGCACCTGCAGGCGAACGCTCTTCATGCCACGAGCATTCTTATCATAATTGCTGATGGTAAGATGCATCGAAGTACCAGTCTCCAAATTGATGGCACTCTCAGCTGACTTCAGAGAGACATCACTGCTCGTCTGCTGGAAGTAGGCACTGAGTTTCAGGATTTCCTCGATATTGCTATCACAGGTGCTTGACATACGAAGCTGCAAATCCTTATAATCATAAATGTCAGGATTGGTCTGTGAAATCTGCAAAGTCTTGGTTACAGTCTCACCTGCTGGTACGAGAATTGTACGACCAGCGGTCACATCCTTACCGTCCATCTTGACAGCAGCACCATTTGGATTGGAAGAATCGACCACATTCAAGTTGAAGTAACTGTCGATATCAGCCTCACTGGTATTCTGCAAGTAGATGGTAAATGTAGCAGGTTTGCCACTTGGTACACCTGTCACAGAAGTCTCCTTGGCACTGAGATGAGGCTGCTCCACCTGAGCAGTCTTTGTCTGGATGGTAGTACCCGGTCTGTAATACTGGGTCTTCACCTCATCCTCGTATGGGCAACTGGTTTGTCCGGCACGAGTATAGAAGATAGGTCCAAATCCATCAGGAGCATCGATGACATCAATAGAAAGTGCATCGGCATCACCAGTCTCTACAAGCGAGAAGCCCACTTCACGAGAAGACTCCTCGGTGCTGCCATCACTTGTAGTCACGCCACCTCCCTTTTCATCTTTTGTAAAAACCTCAACACCATTTCCATCAAATGCAAATCCAAGTTTTCCACTACCTACAATCAGCAGCGAAGTCTCGCTTTCCACGGTGAAATCCTTACTGTTCACCGATTGGGTAGAACTGGACACACTTGAACCGGCATCAAAAGAATAGTTCGTACGCTTGTACTCAGCATTCTCGATGGCAGTCACCTTTGCCTTCTCATTGTTGGCCAAAACCTGTGTCCATGCAGAAATCTGCGCATTATACCAGGCGATGGTATCGCTTGCCACATAGTCGTCCTTCAATTGAGAACCATTGTATGCACTCTTTGGCAAGACCATCTTATAAGACTCACCGCTAAGTTCACCAGACTTGGAAGCCTTGGCTCCCCAAACTTTCTTATCACTATTGTTGGAGCCTAATCTGGAATCAGTATTAGACAACTTGGTGATATAAACTGGCTTGTCTGTGTTATTGACATAGCCATCATAGCTGTTCACATGTACCAAGCAAGAGTTACGCAACTTCTTGAAGTTTGGCAGCAGTACGTTCTCCACATAGTTCTGAGTATAGGAGAACTCAGTACCATAACGAGTACCCACGCTCATCACATCGCGTTTCTCCAGCGCTGGTACACTATTAGCATCAGCCGCATAAATACCTACCTGTCGGGCATTGCCGAAATTGTAGTTCACAGAAGAACCGATGAATACGTCACCCTGATCGCCTACATACTCCGGCTGATCGCTGGTAGAGATACGCTTGGTAGTGGTAATGGTCTGGACAGTGGTATTTCCCATTCTCACCTCTTCGTCAATCTTGACTCCCACTTCCAACTCGTTCTTCACTTCTATTTTGGTATCTTTAGTTACCAAAGCACCCATACCTGCCGTACCGGTTGTAATGGTAGTTTCGCAACCCATGCTTGCCTTGACGCTCGTCTCATTGGCATATTTTATAGTTCCACCACGCATCTTGGTGGTAGAGAAGGACTGTCCTTCCTCAACATAAGCATTTGATCCGGAGCCTGCTGGGTCACGAAGAATCATAATCACCTCGTCAGGACCAGAGGTCACGAAGTTGCTGCCCGAAGTCAACTGTCCCAAGACAATGCCCTGGAATCCGTTGCCACTCCAATTCTTCTCCACACCATCTATAGGATAGCTCATCGTGAGCGTACGGGTGTAAGGAGTCAGGATATTTGGAGAACCAGCTTGCCAAGAGTAGGTTCCATGACCTAAAGAGTCGAGCTCGATTTCAGTCTGAGAAGACTCATATACCTCACCGTCCTTGTCACCAGTGACATAGACAGAAGTACCAAATCCCATCTGGTTGGTGATGTTCACCGTATTGTTTGCCAATGGCACCTTTGACTCCTTGACAGGAGCATCCGCGTCATGGTTGTAATACTTTTCATACAAACTCAGGTCGAACTCATAGTTGCCTCTCTGAACGAAGACAGGATAACCGAAGGTATAGGCATCCGCATTTGCAGTCTTTGGCAGAGTAAACGTTTTCTCCTTATTATATAGTTCTATCAATCTCTTGGTGCCATCTTCAGCAACCAGCTCATAGGTTGGTTCACCAAAGGCACCTTCAGCCTCTACATTCTTCTGTACCACATCCAGGATAGCCGGACTGCGGTAACTCTTCTTCAGTGATGCTACATATTCAAACTTCTTATAGCCATCCTCTACTTTGATAGAATCGGCAGATGTAGCCTGTGGATCAGTCGCATTGATGATTTCAGCCGTATTCCAACTGATATCGCTGTTGCTATCAATCTTAATTCCTGTCACAGTATATTGAAGCGGTGGAACCATAGCAGCAAACTCACCGGTCTTAGGGTCGGTCTTGATGGTAATGATACGTGCATTATCGGCAGAACCGGAACCCACAGTAGTAGTAGAGTTACAAACAGCATCAGCAGGAACAGCAAATACTCTATCGGTCTTTGCCGTCACATATTCATAAGCCTGTCCATTCTTTTCCACACTCACATTCATACTATAAGTATCAGAAGCCTTCAGGGTCAATGTAGCCTGACCAATGTTGTTGACAGACTGTCCCAAACCAAGCGGTTTTTCATTCTCTACCGCACCACCCGTCACACGACCTACGATAGGTACAAGCGTGGTGTCGTAGAAAGTAAGACCAGGCAAAGGTCTAGTGAACTCATAAGTGAGCATATCATTGCTTTCTTCCAACTGGGTAGGATAATATCCCATACCCTTATACGACTTGCCATCTGCATTACAGAACTCATGACCGATCTTGCTGGCACTGATATAGTGATAGCCGATAGGCACGCTGATGGTATATTCACCCTTTTCGTTGGTTTGGATAAACTCACCATCCTTGGTGCAAGACACACCATCCACGGCAAACTGCACACCCTCTACAGGGATTGTAGTACCTTGATAATATACGACACCGCTGACAGGGAATGAACTGACATCCTGGAAGTCCACACCATTGTGAACGAGCGACTGTGCACTGACAAAGCGGTTTGCCTTGGCAGCAGAGAACTCATGTATGCCCTTGGAAGGACGGATAGTATAGCTGGTACCATCGCCAGAGAAAGGCACGCCACTGATGGTATAGTTACCATTCACGTCGGTATATGCCGACAAGGAGAGCTGATCCTCCGAAGGCACGTCATCGGTAACAGCCATATTACTGATGATACCATGGTTACCATTAGAGACACCACCCGTCTTCGAATAGTCATAAGCAATGGTTTGATTAGTAATACCCTCATCAAACTTATAATACAAGTAGAGTCCATCCTCACTACCCGACAGCGTGTGATTATAGTTCTTCTTGATTTGGTCGTCTGTCAAATCCTTTGTCCAGAAGCGACATTCATCGATGACACCAGAGAAACTATACCCTTGTTTTCTACTAATACCATACCATAAACCAACTAAGGACCAAGAATTCCAACCCTGATTCAGTATTTTTTCATTTATCTCATAATCACCCGTCATTGCTTGAGTAAGTGAAGAACTTTGCTGATTTCCTTCTTCATCAATAACACATATTTTATATCTTGAATAGCCATCAAAAGAAATCGCTATATGATAGAATTTATCTTTTGAGATTTTAATTGAATTTGCCCATGTTCGATACGATATATAATATTTTCCATTATTCACATGTGGTATTGCCATACTAAGTTCACCATTGAAATAAACCACCAAGCCAAGACATCTGGCAGAAAACAAAAGTGCCTTGTCATTTGGATATTCGTTTATCTTGACATATGTCTGGGCTGTCCATGGCTTATTCAATAATGCAACAATCTCTTTCGCAGTCTTAGATACACCGACACTACCAAGAACGCCCTTTGTTGCCCTCAGTGCGTGGAAAGCTTTCAACTTTTCTCCTTCTGCATTATTTGCATCAGCAATTACTTTTACACTATCAACCGCTGTACCCGTGTCATAAGATACACGACCACTGAATACACCTGTAGCAAGTGCAAAACCATCAGTTTCCTTAGAACCACCAGGAGATATGGTAGCCACTGCACTACCATTTTCCTTGCACTTGCGATAGCACTCCACTTCATATTGGTAATACGAACCAGGTTGTGCGGAGTTATCCTCGTAAGTATATGTATCTGCAACGCCAGAAGTAGTGTATATCGTTTGATAATCCGCACTACCTCCTAAAAGACGACGACGCACATTGAAATATGTCAAATCCGTACCTACTTGAGTAACATTCCAAGTAATACGTACCGTACCACTATAATCACCACGACTCGCCGTCACGCCAGTCACCTCCGAATTGCCTGCAATACTGCCTTGGCATATATCAGAAGAGAAAGTCGTTTCTTGCGCTGCAACTTTCGCCATATACTGATAAGAAGCGCAACCATTAGCCACATTTGTATCATCGAAAGAATAACTCTCTAAGTCTTTGTCATTGATTGTTGCTTCTTTATAAACCTCTCCCCAATCGGTTGTTCCTCTCACACGACGATAGAATTGGAGTTTATAGGCATTTGAAGACGAAGCGTTCTGAAACGAAGAGAAGTTACAAGTCACGGTAATTTTGTTGTCTTGATTACTCGTTGCCGATATAGAGTTAAGCGGATTGCTCTTTCCGATGGATATCGAAGTGCTCTTATACAAATTGGTAGCATCCTCTGGCTTCATGATGGTAGTATTCCATTCGTCCGGCTGGAATGCCACATAATAATAATATTTAGTATCATAGTCCTTAGTACTCTCATCGACATATGACACCTCACCATCGCTATAAGCCAATTCTGTCAATTTCTCATAAGTAGTAGAACCGCTTTTCTGGCGGAAGACCACCCACTTACCATCTGTTGTAACATGGCTCGCATCAGCTATTTCAGGCGACCAGGTAATCGTCACGTTCTTCGTCCAAGAGTTCGTGTATGCAGAAATCGACTTTGGACGTGGATATCCATTGACCCAATGGTCCCTCTCATAACTTCTATTAAAATAGACATTATTCTCAATATAATTGTCACCATTAAGAGCAATACTGCGTTAAATTAATATTTAATC